>JAEEGL011433401.1_pt1 | contig 19248 bp, 12 predicted proteins | sample 9134231 | NCBI WGS metagenome assembly JAEEGL01 (sample SAMN16246548, study PRJNA631951) | gut metagenome | biome: gut microbiome; feature: rumen; material: fiber-attached | host: Bos | place: Iran: Karaj | collected 2018-10 | reverse complement strand
CATGTTCGCGGAGACGTTCATAGCCGGATACGGATGCGAGGATGAGGAGACGGTCGACTGGTTGGTTCGCAACGAAGGAGAAGCGATCGAGTTCGTGCCTATCAGTGAACCGTCAGACGACAGGCTGAAGCAGCTGGTAGAGTCCGTCATGACCAAGGTGGGCCTGCTATACCACAGGGTTCTCAAGAAGCTTCGTAGCTGAGCAGCTTGTTGAGCTTCTTAGCCCAGTATCCGTTGTTTTTGCAGGCTGATCTCATCATGGCCGCCCCGGCAATCTCGTCCTTCTCGACTCCCTTTCCGTAGTAGATCGCTTTTCCCAGACGGAATGTGGAGCCCTGGTTGGTTCCAGCTTCCTTTCTGACAAGGCTCAGCATCTCGTCGTAGTTTCCGTCCATCTCCCAGATGATGTCGAAGAGCTCCTGCTTCGCCCATCCGATGTCGGCATCGGCGGCCTTCTTCATCAGCATGTACGCCTCGTCCAGGTTCTTTTCGGTGCCCATTCCGAGGAATTTGAGACGGCCCAGTCTTCCTATGCTTCCGGTGTTGCCCTTCTCGGCGTATTCTGAGGCGAGACGGAACGCTTCCGCTCCGTTCTCCTCTCCGCCAGCCTTTATGAGAGCGTCTATAAGCTCGTTGGTGGCGCCTTTGACCTTTTCTCTTTCGGCTACAGACAGAAGTCTGCAGGCTTTGCCCAAGTCCTTTTCTTTCCCTCTGTTGTAGAAATAGCACTTACCGAGGTACAGGCAGGATAGCGGATCCCCTTCTTCTGCCGGTCCTTCGACGATGTCCAGCATTTCCTTTAAGGTCTCTTCGGTCCTCTGGCTCCAGAGGAAGTCTAGGAACTCCCCTTTCATCCATTGCGGCCCTCTCGAGGCTTTCTTGTACTCTTCTATCGCGGCCGGGACGTCCTTTGCTAAGCCTCTGCCGTGCCCGAGCATCCTGGCGCGGTATATGCAGGCTTCCGGCGACTGGGAATCGCTAATCTTCGTCTTCAGTTCGTCCAGAGACTCCTTCGTTCCGGCTTTCCATAGGGATTCGTAATACGATCTGCTTACTCTGTCGCTTCCGGAGCTGGAAGCCATCCTCATCCATTCGATGGCCTTTTCGGGATTCTTTGTGACTCCTTTCCCTTCGCTGTAGGCTTTTCCCAGGATCATGGCGGCTTCGGTGTCGCCGTCTTTTGCCATCGCGTAGGCTCTCGCGACCATCTCGACGTACGATCCCGGCGTTCCGAGGTCCATAAGGGTCTTCAGAAGCTCGTTCTCGGCCCAGGGGATTTCCCATGCCATGGATGCTTTGAGGCATTTCACAGACCTTCTGAGGTCTTTCTCGACGTACTCTCCGTTGCGGAGCTCGGCTCCCAGACGGGTGAGGGCATCCGCGAATCCGTTAGATGCCATCTCTCTGCACTTCTCTTCGATTTCGTCCACGCTCCAGTATGCGAGAGCGTTGCGCACGTACGTCTCGGCGTCTAGTCCGAGGTATTTCTTCTTGAGGCAGTCGGTGGCTTCGGGCGAGCCGTGCTCGGACGCTTTCTTCATGAGATTTCTGGCTTTGTCCAGGTCGGGACGGGTGCCGATTCCGTCGCGATGCATGCAGGCGAGCCTAAACATGGCGTTGGAGTGCCCCTCTTCCGCGAGGGATTCGCAGACTTTCAGAGCCTCTCTGGGTTCTGCGAGGTCTACGAGCCTGTATCTCGACTGCAGATGGCCTGCATCGGCCGCTTTCTTCGCCCATGCGTACGCTTCGTGAAGGTTCTCGTCCCCCGGAAGGCTTCTGTAAGCCTCTGAGACAAGCGACATCGATTCGACGTCTCCAGCTTCGGCCGAAGGCATCAGAGCGTCTATAAGCAGCTTCTGAGTGTCCTGCGAGCCTGTCGCGAGGATAATCCTTTTGGACTCTTTGGGACGGGGCGATATTGCGTTAGCCTGCTTGACCAGCTCCGCCACCTCTTCGGGCGTCGTATCCTCGTACATCGCCAGATTGGCCAGCATCAGGGCGGAATCCGCATCGGTCTCGGAGGTTTCCTGACATATGGTCAGGGCTTCCATGTACTTGTCCGGAATATGGCTGCAGATTTCCATGATCTTGCTGGCAGCCTTTCCCGTTCTGAGATTCAGGATCGCGTCTACGCATTCGTCTCTGGAATTCGCCATCTCGTACCAGGAAAGGGCGGCGTCGTAGTCTTGAACAGGACCGCTTATGTATGATTCGCCTATTGATTTTGCACGTTCGTTTGATATTTTTGGCGATACCCCAGTTCCTATGGTGCATTCGATGATCAGCTCGCGGGGCAGTATGGAGCGGAACTCGAGGGTCTTTTCCGAGAATATGTTCTTGTTCCAGAGGGGTCTGGCTGAGAATCCTAGGTGCTCTATGAAAGAGCAAAGCTCCATCATATCGTAAGGGGCGTCTGCGATCTTGTAGGTACAACTTTCGTTTTTTGTTTGTACAGATATTATTATCCTTCCGTCTTTGGCGAGCTTAGACCTGAGCTTCTTGAGGATCGGTGAAATGTCCGGATGCGAGGACATGTTGGCAGACAGCAGGATCAGCTTGTACGTCGAGTGGGCCCTGTCTATGTCGTCTATGCCGACGGCGGTCGCTCCTTCGCTGTTCAAGCGCTTTCCTACGCTCGAGGGGAATCCGACGCATAGGGTGTTCTCTATCGAGATTCCGTTGGACAGCACGAATCCTGAAGATACTAGTCCCCTGTGGCGTTCCAGAGAGCCGCAGTTCCTGCACAGTGCGTCATCGCGAATCTTCTCCCCGACGGGGTCGAACGCATCGACGAAAGCGCCGCAGATAGGGCATTGGCGGCGGGTCGCGGCGAAGATGCTGTCGTCATAGATGCAGGCTTTGTCCAGATCGGGAGTCGGTGAATCGTCGCCATTGAGATGCGAGACAATTATCGAGGCGGTCTGGCTGAGTTTTCTTTCCGAGGATAGATTACCTCCGCGTAACAGATGGCGCATGCCGTCCAGCATTCTGGCGCTGTAGTTCTCGGCCTTGATGTCATTCTCGGAGACAGTCCTCTCACCCGAGCTCAGAAGCATCATGGAGAGGCCGTCGTCCAGAGCCGGAAGGCCAGATTCGGCCAGCGTCCTGCGGTCTATCGCTTCTTCCATTTCAGGTACGGAAAGAGGCTTGCTATTCATCGGAAGGGCCAGATTTCCTCTTGCGACGGATGCTACGGCATAGAGGGGAAGCTTCTTCTTGCCAGCAGGAAGGATTATCACATTGGATTCGGGGGAGAATATGCGGAAAAGTCCGTTGAACAGGTTCTTAGGCACGTCGTAGCAGACTATCTCTTGGTTCTTTCCCATATTTGCCAGCAGGTCTTCCAGAGCATCGGTGTCTATCCCGGTGATGCAGTCTATGAGCAGCGAGATCGAAGGGCGGGCCTCGATGACCACGCCCCTGATCCTCCTTACGATCTCCTCGGATTCGTAGCGTCCGATAGTCTCCAGGATGCTCTTAAGCTGGCGGTCGTTGTCACCAAGAGTCTTGTTAGTCTTCCAGAGGGCCGATTCCTGGGTGTCGTTGATGTATCTCATCGGTCTGTTCGGTGCTGCCAATACTGTAGGTACGTTGTTGCGGACCTCGTTTATCTTGAGCCAGAGGTCGTCTGCCATTAGGCACGATTCTTTGATGGCATTCGCATCGAACGTTTCTTTTGGAATGGATCCCGGCGGATATAGCACGCCTCCGACTCCTGTCGCCATGGCTGCCATGGACGGATTCCTGTAAAACGTGTCGTCGTTGTAGTCCCATGATCCGTACGAAGCCAGGCCTCTCTCGGTGGACAAGACTCTGTGTACTCTCATCGCGGACACGGCATGAGGGAACACAGTGTACGACTTCAGAAGGAGCTCTACTGTGTCCTCCATGTACTCGACGTCGTCGTCCAGCGTGATGACTATGGCGTCTGGAGATTCCTGCATCGCGAAGAAGTACTTCTTATGGGGCTTGAGGTCCTCGCAGAACCTGATCTCCAGGCCATTGTTCTTCAGGTCCAGCAGTTCAGCCGGCAGGTCTTTCTCTTTCCCTGGGAACTGCTCCTCGGCGAGCCAGAGGACGGTCCTGTCTGGACGAATCGTTTGGTTCAGAATGGATTGTACCGTAAGGTGGACGGTAGAGATGCGTGCAGGGTAAGACGTGAGCGATGCTATGACCTCTATGTCCGGTCTTTCGAATCCTGGATCATGCTCAGATATGGGTATGAGCTCCTCTTTTGTGGAATTTTTCAGCCATTCTTTCGGGCATTTGGGGCGATCCTTGAAGAACAACGCTCTTTCTCCCCATGAATAGGACGTCCATGGCCCTAGGAATCTCAGGTCCTCTTTCTTGAAGAACATGTGGAGTTGCCTGTAGATGTTCTCCTTGTACTCTGGGGCGGCCCTATCGAAGAAGATGAAGAAATCGGCGATGCATGTGTCCGCAACCATTCTCCTGACCTCTATGGGACTGTCCTGATGCTTGGACATTGTCGACCTGTATGCATCGAAGTGGGCATCGTAGTGAATGGAGCGGTTTGTCCCGACGGTGGAGCAGGAGTTGTTCACCCTGTAGTGGATTACTGGGTCCCTGCATACCACGATGCTCTTGCATCTCCTGATGAGGTCGAAGTAAAACGTGCGGTCGTTGGCGCAGGGTATCTCGTCGTATTTGATTCCATATCTGGCTATGACGCTGCGACGGGTTACCTTGTTCCAGGGGACTACTGGGCTGCGGATGAAGAAGCGGGGGTTGATCCCGAAGCTGGTGACATGGTTGTTGTCTTTGAACGCATGGATATCGATTGTTTCTTCGCCGGTCTCGTTGTCATAGACGTACTTCTGGAAGAAGCAGGAGTCGCATCCGGTTGATTCCAGGATGTCCACTGCTTTTTTGTACGCATCAGGTTCCAGCCAGTCGTCCGAATCTAGGAAATGGATGTACTTGCCGGAAGAAATCAGGACGCCTCTGTTGCGTGCCGCTCCTGCTCCGAGATTGGGCTGTCTGATGAGTTTGAAGCGAGGGTCCTTGGCCGCGTATTCCTCGATGATTCTGTCGGAGCCGTCTATGGAACCGTCGTCGATGCATATAACCTGCAAGGATTCGAACGTCTGGGCGGATACGCTGTTCAGACATTGGCGGAGGTATTCTGACGAATTGTAGACGGGTATTATCACGGAAAGTACGGCCATGTTGCATGGATTATCTAGGAACGCCGTTTTAACGGTTTCTTATGGAAAAGATGACTCGAGTGATGCCCAAATATTATTATAAAACAAAGAATACGGTAAACGTTCCGGGCATCGGTTGCAGATGCCTTGAAGTATGGTGTGTCAGATGGGGTCCAAATCTTCCAAGAAGGGCAAGCGTTCCAAGTCTTCAAAGAAGTACTACGAGGTCGAACCGGTCAAGAAGACCGTTGATGGAGAACCTGTCAAAAAGGTTGAAGAAGAAATCGAATCGATCGATGAGGTTGAAGAAACGAAGCTTGTTGTGGAAGCTGGAGATGTTGAGTCTGCTACGAAAGTCAAAGGTTTCAAACCTTTAAAAATCATGATGGATTCCAAGAACAGCTATGTCAGCCGTCTTGGCAACTATCTGGCTTATCTGTGGCAGTACCGCACTGTTGTGAAGACCTCTGTGGACAAGGAGTTTAAGCGCAGTTTCAAGTATACTGTCCTAGGGTATGGATGGCACGTCCTGAATCCGTTGTCCCAGATTGTTATCTATTACGTAATATTTACCGTGATATTTGGTCGCGACATACCTAATTACTGGCTTTACATCTCTTGTGGTATGTTCGGGTTCGTTTTTTGTCAGACGTGCATCACGGGCGGAGCAGGAGCGATTGTTGGAAATGCGAAAATGGTTACGAAGTTGGCATTCGCTAGAGAGACACTGATAATCACAAAAGTAATCACGAATCTGATCACGCTGTCGATTTCGTATGTTCTGCTAATCATAATAATAGCGTTTGCAGGGATTGGGCCCACCATAAACATACTCTATCTGCCGATAATAATCGTGCTGATGGCTGTGTTCTCAGCAGGGTTGGCATTCATGTTTTCCGCGATAGTGGTGTACTTCCGTGATCTTCAGAATGCCATAGGAATCATAATGGGTTGTATGATGTTCGCTATACCTGTCATATACATGACGGGCGACAGAAGCTCTCCGTTGATGGATTTTCTGTGGTCGATTAATCCTCTTTACTACTATGTTGAGAGCATCCATAATGTGATGTATTTTGGAATTCCGCCAGACGACATGTTTATGTTGATAGGGACTATTGCTGCTGTGGTTTCTCTGTTGGCGGGGCTTTACGTTTTCAAGAGATTGGAGAAGGGATTCGCCGAGAGGCTGTGATGGTATGAAAGACAACAATAATGCAATAGAGGTCGAGGGAATCTCGAAGAAGTTTGACATTAAATACACGACTTTTTACGGTGGCCAAGCCAAGTCAGGCACCAAGATAGTGCTGGACGGTATGTCTTTCATTGTCAGAAAAGGCGAAGTGATGGGCATCGTAGGACGTAATGGGTCTGGAAAGTCCACTCTGATGAAGGTTCTTTCAGGAATTATGGGCCCGGACTCTGGTACCGTGAATGTCAATGGAAAGGTTGCGAGTATTCTGGAGCTGGGGATGGGGTTCGAGTCTGAGATGACCGGTCGCGACAATATACGCATAAAATGCAGTATGTACGGCTTTACTGAGAAGGATATTGAGCAGCAGATGGAGTCCATCATACAGTTTTCCGAGTTGGGGGAGCAGGTAGACCATCCACTTAGGACATATTCTTCAGGAATGACTGCCAAGCTGGCTTTTTCTGTCATCATGCATACATCGTGCAATGTAATGATTGTGGACGAAGTCCTTTCTGTCGGGGATGCCAGTTTCAACGCCAAATGCAGGATGGTCTTCCAGAAGATGAAGAAGGAAGGTAGAGCCATCCTCATCGCGTCTCATAGTATGGAGACGTTGGAATCTATGTGTGACCGCGTGATGTGGATCGATGAAGGTAAGGTCAGAGAGGTCGGAGATCCGTCTACGGTGTGCTATCACTTCCATTCAGACATGGTAGATTCGTTCGATACCATCTCAAAGCTCGCCGAGGAGGGCGATGTCATTTCTTTGAACCGTGCCGCTGTCATGCTTAGGGACGGGATTGGGACAAAGAAAGACGAGAAGAAGGCCGAGGAGTTTTTTACGAAGGCCGCTAACATGGGCCATACCGATTCCCAGATGGATCTGGCAGATATGAAGTTGAAAGCTGGACAGAAGGAAGAGGCCATGAGACTCTACAGGAAAGCTGCTAGCAACGGCAATTATGGGGCGATAACTCGTTTAACATTGATGGACAAGGATAATACAGTAATATCTGAAAGGCTCAAGAAGGACATACGTGCTGAAGCAGAAGGCGGGAATATCCGCGCGATGAAGCTTCTAGCAGATATGCTCTATAGTGGAAATGTGTTCATTAAGGACCAGGTCGAGGCGTTCGAATGGAACATGAAGTGTGCCAAGATGGGTAATGTCCAAGCTTTGTACATGGTAGGGTTTTGCTATCGTGAAGGCATCGGCGTAGAGAAGAATGGAGAGGAGGCTCTGAAATGGCTTACTGCCGCATCGGACCACGGTAGCGCTAAGGCTAGGGTTGAGATTGCCAACATGTACAGGAAAGGCATGGCCATCGAGAGTGACATGTCCAAGGCTATAGAGTGGTACAAGCTTGCTGCAGAGTGTGGCGACGGTTCCGCGATGCAACAGCTGGGGCTCATCTACCGTGATGCTATCGGCGTAGATAAGGACGAGGCTCAAGCGGTTTACTGGTTCAAGAGGCTATCGGTGCAGGCTATGCTCGGAGCGGAAGCGGCTTTCGGAGACATCCTGAGGCAGGGATATATCGATGAGGCACAAAAAAAGTGCCTTTACTGGTACGAGAATGCTGCCATCAGGGGAAATCTCAATGGCATGGTCCAGCTAGGAGTAGCATATCGTGATGGAGGCATGGTTGTTCCCGATTCTGCCGAAGCTGCCAAGTGGTTTGCTAAATGTGCCGACCTAAAATCCAATTGGGCATGCTTCGAGCTGGCCATGCTCTATCTCAAGGGCAACGGAGTTCAAAGGGACACGAAGAAGGCATTCGATTACATGAAAATGTCCGCTGATCTTGGAAACGTCAATGCGATGTACCAGTTGGCCCTCATGTACAAGGATGGTGAGGTCGTTCAGAAGGACATTCCGGAGGCCAGACGCTTGTTGAAGACCTTGGGAGAACTGGGTAATAACAATGCAAGGGCGATTCTGGATACTTTGCCTTCCCAATGAGTGAAACGGGGCCTCTAAAGTGTTTTTCTTAAGATGGGTTCCAATACGAGCCCATCCTGTCATCTTTAGGCAGGCCCTTTCCCTTAGCATAGGCTTCGGATATTATTTCCGAAGCCATCGCATCGTTTTCGTCAAGTAAAGAAGATGCCGCAATAACGGTTCTGTTGTCGTCTTTGGACTCTAGGGACATCAGCAGGAGCTTCTCTGCTGCGCTTTTCGATCCAAGGTTCGCAGCTTTTTCGAGAAGATTTAAGGCTTTATTACCGTCATGTGTGACTATTCCGTCTTCGAGATGCATCACACCCAGGCATTCTGCCGCGAAAGCGTTTCCTCTTTTAATCTCGGCATCTGCCAAGGAGGCAAGCTCTTTCAAGGAGTCTTTTGTTCCGATGTCCCATAGCAATTCTATGAGCTCGCTGTTCCGACCAGCTTTTCTGAAGCACTCAGCTGCTTTGTTCAGGTTCTTTTCAACGCCTTTTCCTTCGCTATAGGCTTTTCCCAGTAAGGCCATTGCAGACAAGGACTTCTTTTCAGATGCCAATTCGACCGCTTTGGCATACGATCCTTTCTCCCAGAGAACTTCCATAAGCTCATCGGATGCCCAACTTACTCCTCCAGAAGAAGATTTTTTAAGCATAGATTCTGCTTTATTGAGGTCTTTTTGGAATCCTTTGCCGTAGCGGTATGCTTTTCCGATGTAGCCCTCTGCTCTGTGATCGCCCTTGTCGGATAGCCCCAATGCAGTGGATGTCATCTCGCGGAGTGCATCCGGCGTGCCGATTTCCCAAAGAACTTCGACTAGTTCGATTCCCGCCCATCTGATCTTAGCCGATTTAGATTTTCTCATCCATTGGGCAGACGTTTCAAGGTCCTTCTGAACTCCTTTGCCGTAGCGGTACGCCCTGCCGAGGGTGTTCATGGCGATCCCCTCGCCTTTTTCGGCAAGGAATGAAGCAGTGGATATCATGAGGTCGTAGGAAGATGGATTGTCCTGATCCCACAAAACCTTCAGGAGTTCGCTTCTTGCTCCTATATCGTCTATGGGGCCGAGAAGGTCAACAGCTTTGTCCAAGTCCTTGGGGACAATCTTGCCACTGATGTAAAGGCGGGAAAGGGCGATGCGGACAGCGGGGTTCTCGTCGAGCTCGGCCGTTACGAGCAGGTCCTTGTCCAAGGGCACGGTCTTTTCCTGCATCGCTGAAAAAAGCTCGATACCTGCTTCCTTGCTTCCCAAGGAATAAGACCTCTTCAGAAGCCTTGCGTATTCCGCAAGGTTCTTGGGCACGTACTTGCCTTCCTTGTGCATCCTGGCGATGTAGAGAGGCACTGTAGGGTTTTTAGAAGTATTTCCCATATCCAAAGCTTCCTTGAGGTCTTCGGGCTTCGTGGTGTACGTTAGTGTGACACAGAGCTCCTCCTCGCTTGAGGGGTCGGAGGAGTCCCTGAACAGCTCTATCGCTCTCTGGAGGTTCTTTGGGGTTCCGAGGCCGACTTTATTGGCTTTTCCCATCAGATATAAGGAGTGCGGGCTGTCGTCGCATTGGGCCAGCATGTCCTTGCAGGAGGCGTTGGTGCCGGCTTTCCACAGGGCGTCTAGTGATTCGTCATTCTTTCCTGCAATGGAGTACCAGGAAGAAGCCGCTCTGAAGCTTTGCTCGTCTTTCTTCGACATGTACCATTCGGCTATCTCATTCGATCTTTCCGAGGAGATTTCATTGGAGATAGGTTCTGCAATCGAGCATTCTAGTGACATTTCGCTCATGTTCAGGGCGCTAAAGTCGATAGATTTGCTCGAGAACGCGTCCCTGTACCAGGTGATTCTCGTGTCCAGGCCGATTCCATGGAGCATGGAGCACAATTCGAAAAGGTCGAAAGGCGTGTCGTTTACGAATATGGTGCGGAAATCCTTCTTGACATCGAATGTCACAATGAGTTTGCCATTAGATGACAAGTAGCCTTGCAGGAGGGACATGGTATGGACAACATCCGGATTGCTTTTCGGCTGTAGCACATATAGAATCACATCGTATTTCAAATCAGTCTGCAGGGGTTTGGAGATGGCCATAGTATCTATTCCGAATCCTCTGACTATCGGATTTACGGTTCCAGGAAAGTTCACGCAGAGGACGCGAGGAGGTGAAGCACCAACGGCATACAGGGAGCCGAGCCTGAAAAGGCCCCTGTGGCGCTCTAGGGAACCGCATCTCTCACAGAGAGCGTTGTCCCTAAGCCTAGCTCCGGTTGGGGCGAAGACGTCGACGAAGCTTCCGCATATGGGGCACTGGTGGCGGGTCCTTATGAATGGGCTGTCGTCGAATATGCATTCGGAATCTATTTCTGAGGCGTCAGAACCTGTTGTAAGAGCATCGGTGATGACTTTGGCGGTTCCTTCAAGACCTGGACTGCTAGAAATGAGGCCTTTGCATCTGGACGAGATGTGGCGGAGAGCAGAGGGGCTGTAGTGATTAGGGATGTTGTCCACAGATGTTATCTCGAAAGGCTTTTTCAATAGCACACATTTGGACAGGTCGTCCTCCAATGAAGGAATCCATGAATCGGTTAGATTCTTGCGGTTCAGAAGGGATCTGGAAGGGGTGAAGACATCTTCTTTTGAATCCCCGGACAGAGCATCGAGGCTTTGCTCAGATATCGATTCAAGTTCTTTCGGTTTCAATCCTTTGATTTTTGAGGCTTCGAGGCAAATAGCTAAATCTCCGTTAGCAATCGCCGCGATGGCATGGAGTGGCATTCTCTTCTCTCCGAGCGGGAGCACTTTTGTGTTGGGCCTCATGGAGAGCTTGCTGAACATCTGGGAGAACTCGTTTTCTTTCACATCGTAACAGATAATCTCCACGTCTCTGTCCAAGGTCAGACGCATATTAATTACGTCATCCAGATTTACTTCTTTATGACAATCAACGAGCACAGAGCATCTGACATAAGGCTCTCTGTAGTATCTGCGGATTTTTTCGGTAGGGACAAGGTTTTCTTTGTTGTAGTATTTGTCTATTTTATGGAGTTGGGCGTCATTGTTTCCCATTCCTTTGTTGACTCTCCACAGTGCGGATTCCTGCGAGCCGTCGATGTACTGCAAAGGACGGTTAAGGGCTGCCAGAACGGTGGGATAGCCGTTGCGGATTGCGTTGGTCTTAAGCCAGAGATCGTCTCCCATCAGGCAGGTTGAGATGATCGCCTCTTTGTTGAAGGCGTCTTTAGGAATGGAATGGGGCGGGTAGAGGATTCCGCCTACGCCAGTGGCCATTGCGAACATGGACGGATTCCTGTAGAAGGAATCGTCGTTGTACCTCCAGGAGTCGTAGGTTCCGACTCCGTACTCCGAGAAGGAAATCCTGTGGACTCTAAGCCCGGAGATGCTGTGCGGGAATCTAGAATATGACCTGAGCAGGCATTCTACAGTATCCTCTGGGTAGATGACGTCATCGTCCATGGTTATAACGACAGCGTCCGGGTTCTCTTGCATGGTGTAGAAGTACTTCTTGTGGGGCTTCAGGTCGTCGCAGAACCTAATCTCAAGGCCCTGGTCTTTCAAATCGAGTAGATCATGGGGGAGATCCGCTTCCAGACCGGGGAACTGGGTGTCTGCTAGCCAGATCATTATCCTGTCCGGCGGGTAAGTCTGATCCATGATGGATTTGATGGTGATGGAAACGATGCTGATGCGCGCAGGGAATGAGGTGAGCGATACTATAACCTCTTCTTTCGTCCTTTCGAAAGGCTCTTCGTGGTATTCGACGTATGAAACGGCCTCCTTGGGTTCTTCGAGCCATTCCGGCGGGCAGGTCTCGTGGTCTCTGATGTATACCATGCGCTTTCCCCAGGAGTATGTCGAGTATTCCCCGTGGAAGAACCTGAGGTCTGCTGTGGAGAAGAAGTCATGGAGTTGGTCGTAGATCTTCTTCTTGAAATGAAGCGCGGCCTTGTCGAAAAAGATAAAGAAATCCACAAAGCAGACGTCTGCAACCATGCGGCGAATTTCCTCTGGGCTGTCTTTGTACTTGGACATAGTGGATTCGTAGGCTACGAAGTGGGCATCATAGTGGATTGAACGATTGGTTCCAACGGTGGATGCTATGTTGTTGACCCTGTAATACAACAAAAGATCCTTGCTGACCATGATGCTTCTGCAGCATTTGACCAAGCTGAAGTGGAAAGTACGGTCGTTGGCGCAGGCGATTTCGTCGTATCTCAGCCCATTATCGATGATGACGTCGCGGCGGGTGATCTTGTTCCAGGGAACGACTGCGTGATGTATGAAGAATGAGGGGTTGTTCTTGAAAGATGTTACGTGATCGTCGTCATCGAAGGCGCGTATATTGTACGATATGTCCCCGGTATCGTTGTCGTAGTTGTATTTCTGGAATATGCAAGAGTCGCATCCTGACGTTTTCAGCTTGTTCACTATGCGCTCGTAGGCGAAGAGCTCGATCCAGTCGTCGGAATCTAAGAAGTGGATGTACTTTCCGATTGCATGGGTGATTCCGTTGTTACGTGCGGCTCCGGCGCCTAGATTAGGTTGCCTCACAAGCTTGAAGCGGGGATCCTTCTCAGCGTATTCCAGAATAATGGAATCTGATCCGTCTGTCGACCCGTCGTCGACGCATATGGCCTCAAGCGATTGCAGAGTCTGGTCTCTGACGCTGTCCAGGCACTGACGTATGTACTTCGCTGAGTTGTAGACAGGGATTATGACGGATAAGATCGGGGATGACATGCGTTTATTCCGTAGGTTCTGCAATGATGATAAGGTCTTTGAATCTAATCCCGCAGACATTGGCCAGGAAGCTGCCGCAAAGGTCGTCTCCGTTAATTACGGTAGCCTTGAAACCGAGTTCTTCAAGTTTCTTCAAGAAACCTTCCAAGGTGTATCTCTTCGGATCGGAGGAGTCTTTGCTGAAGAACATGCTGGCCATGATTCTTCCTTTTTCTGACAGGCAGGAGCGCATTGCTTTAAAGCATGCTTCGAGGTCGTCCACGCGGTCGAGGACGTAGTTGGCCATAAATAGGTCGACGCCTTCGTCTTGGATGTTCTCAATGTCCCTGAAGCCGATGGACCTGTACTTTACGCGTGGGTAGTTCTTGATTCTCGACTTGATGGCCACATCCGGATTCACCTGAACGATGCGGTTCTTATCGAAGAGTATGTTCTCTTTGAATAGATACATCCAGTATAGCCTGTCCCTTTCGCGGGATCCACATTGGGGGCAAATGGTGGCTGCTGTGGTTTTTCCTGATTCTGGAACCTCAAATCTGCCAACGTAACTGCAGATGGGGCAGATTTTTCGGTCCTCGAGATTCTGGTCGATGAGGTACTTGGTCCATATGCTGTCAAACATGCTTTTTGCCTCCTTGTAGTCGTCATATGATATTAACTGTTAGCGCTCTCGATAATAGGTGTTGGCGGTTGTCAATAATCTCATGAGTCGTTTTATCTTGCCAACTGTGTCATTTGTTCGGTGAATTTGGGAGTAGACGTCATTTCCTTTAATCTAACTAAATAATTCAATATTTAATCAGTATGTTAGCAATATTGGTAAATAGCATGTAAGCAAGCGATTGTTTCCGATGCATCGTCGGTATCTTTACTGTATTTTGCTGAATATCCAATAACCATGCCGATCCGATCCGTCTTTTATTTCTTTATTAAAGTTTGTATCATTTATGAACACTGAATGAATAACAAACAAGGGGTCTTCTTTCATTTTATTTAAATCAGAAAGGTCTTTTTCATCCATAATAAATCTTATACAGACATTGGTAGGGGAATTGTACTGTGTAAAATCAGGAGGCAATCCGCATGCAACTTCAATTACCATTTTGATGTAATCATATCCTGTCGAGATAGGTGTCAGGCTTGTTCCAATGTTATCGCCACCCATTCTTGCACCTATCTCGATGATGCCGATGTTATTTTCATCAATGACTCTAAACTCGACATGTGCAGCACTATTTTTTATATCTAGCGCGCGAATAGCTTTTTTTATAGTATCTTCAGCCTTTTCTTTAATGGATTCGGTCAAATCACTCGGTTGGATGTGGCCACATTCAATATAATGAGGGGATTCTGTGGTGATTTTTTTAGTATATGCAAGTATGTTAATTTGTCCTTCATAACAAATGCATTCTGCGCTATATTCGGGTCCCTCCATAAATGATTCTACGATAGCGCGGTTTGTCAATGATTCATTTATTGCAACATCTATCGCATTTTTCAAATCCTCCTATGAGTCAACTCTTGTAACACCTGCACTGTTCCAGCGATCAGCAGGTTTTACTATAAGTGGGTAATCGAGATTGATGCACTCGATGCTATTGGGGTCTTTAACTTCATATATTTGTGATGGAACATATAGTCCGGCATTTTTAAAGGCCATTCTCATATGGTACTTATCGCGTGCCAGATCGTCTGTTTTTTCACTATTCCCCTGTAAACCAAGATTACGAGCAACGTAGTTGACGGACCCTACAGCATAATCTGATGTTATCGATACAATCCCATCCGGCTTTATAATTCTGCATTTTTCTAAAATTTGGTTTTTGTTTGCGATACTTATCTCATAGAAATGGTCAGCAATTTTTGCACCAGGTTCTTCACTGTTCTGTGAGAACACATATGTTATATAACCCATTTCTTTAGCTTTAATTATTAAAGGACAGATAGAATGGTTTGCTCCCAATATGGCTATTTTTTTCATCATATGTTCACCCCATCTTTATTCGAATTCAAACCATTCGCTTACAATAGAAAAGCCGAGTTTTGAATATAAGCGAATTGCGTTTTGTTCATAGGCGAATAGTTGTATTTTTTTCCCTTCTTCTTTCAAATCACAAATGATTTTTGTAATGATATTCGTTGCCATCCCCTTTCCCCTGTGCTCTTTTTTAGTAACGATGGCACCTAATAAAGCAACCTTGTCTGTTTCGAATAGCGTTGAGCAATGACACAATATTTCCCCGTTGTTCTTGATTACTATGCTGCGTGCTCCCATTTTATCGATTCTATGGGTTAACGTAGTTACTATTTCCGATTCTGTTTTTGTTACATTTAGTTCTGGTGAATTTTTTATCATTTTGGCTATTTCATTGTAATCTGTTTTTTTGGAAGACTCTATATGAAATTTGGGATCTGGTGTTTTACATTCCGTATTCATGTTATATTCCATAAGGAGTCCTCTAGTCATTTTTTGGCACGAATTAGAAAAAATACCATTATTTATTGAAATTTTGGTTATATCTTCGCGCTATATGAACTCAACTAACTGTTTGAAGTTAAAACCAGTTTCTACCCAAATTTGGGCTGAGTGTGCGTACTGAGATAAAATTATGGAAAATTCTTGAGTTGTTGTTTTTGAACAATATATTTTAGTTTCCTCATCATTTTTAATCAAGCAACTGTTTAGAGTGTTGTAATATATGTATGGACTCACGTCTGCTTTTTTAAAATAATAATCACAAATCTTTTTTCTATCGTCCGCATCGGCTAATCTGATCATTTTTCGCTCCCAAATGACAGTCGTCAGTTTTTCATATTGATTTTCAAAACGGATTGTCAAGTGTTTTTTAGATTTAAAAGGTTATGCAATCTATTAAAATAAGTGTCATTGCTGGCTTTTTAAGAATGGTACTATTGGAGTTGTTACTACGTCATTGTACATGAAATTGCGTAAACCAGCAAATTATTATAAAATGATGTGATGTGGTTTCCAGATACAATGGCAATGAAAATACCTGTAAACAGACCCTCAATAACTTCTCATGAGGTTGAATATGTAACTGATGCAGTCACGAATGGCTGGGGAGATTACTGTTACGACTATATAAATAAATTTTCTGAAAAAATGAAGGAAACTTTTGGCGTTAAATATGCATGGCCTACTTCTAGCTGCCATGGAGCACTTCATATCGTTCTTATGGCCCTCGGTGTCAGAGCAGGGGATGAAGTTATAGTCCCTGATATAACTTGGATAGGTAGCGCATCGCCTGTAGTGTGGCTCGGTGCAAATCCTGTTTTTGTTGATGTGTTGGAAGATACGTGGTGCATCGATCCTTCCAAGATAGAGAAAAGTATCACTACAAAAACTAAGGCTATTATCGTGGTCCACTTGTACGGATCTGTTTGCGAAATGGATGAGATTATGGAAATTGGTAGGAAATATAACCTCCCTGTTATAGAAGATGCCGCTGAAGCAATTGGTTCTGAGTACCATGGGAAGCGTGTAGGAAGTATAGGCGACTTCGGAGTTGTTTCCCTTCATGGTACAAAGACATTTACTAGTGGAGAAGGTGGAGCGATTCTTTCAAATCGTGATGACCTGGTTGATAAAATTTCTACAATTAGTAACCAGGGGAGACGGCCTGACAAACACATCATGTTCTGGGTTGATGAAATTGGTTTGAAATATAAGATGTCGAATTTGGATGCAGCGTTGGGTCTTGCACAATTTGAAAGATTTGATGAATTGGTGGACAAGAAACGGCAGATTTTTAAATGGTATTCCGAGGAGCTTAAGGATATGCCTGATATTAGGATGAATGTTGAAAAGCCCGGAACTAAGAATCTTTATTGGATGCCGTCGGTTATTTTTGGAGATAGTTACAAGTTCAATAGGGAGGAATTAATCCGCACTATGAACGATAACGGGATTGGTTTCAGGCCTTTCTTTTTCCCATTGTCAATGTATCCGATGTTTGTTACCAAAGATTCTAATGTAGTTAGTTACAGGTTATGTAAGACTGGCATAAATTTACCAAGCTACCATGATATGACAAGAGATGATGTAAAGTGCGTATGCGATTGTTTGAGAGATTTCTTTAAACAGAAGGGATTTGAATGAAAGTAGTAATTTTGGCCGGTGGGTTCGGGACCAGAATCTCGGAGGAGAGCATTTACAAGCCTAAACCGTTAATCGATATAGGTGGGATGCCTATAATCTGGCATATAATGAAATATTACTCTAAATTCGGTTTTAATGATTTTGTTATATGCGCAGGATATAAGCAGAATTGCCTTAAGGAATATTTTTCCAATTATTTTCTCAATCATAGCGATATCACCTTCGATATGAGGAACAATGATATGATTGTTCACAGAACTAACTCTGAACCATGGAAGGTTTCTGTGGTGGATACTGGATTGAACACGATGACCGGTGGGAGAGTAAAGAGGGTGAAAGAGTACTTGGAAAATGAGACCTTCATGCTAACTTATGGTGATGGGGTAGCCGATGTCAATCTCAACGAATTGTTGGAGCATCACAAGAGGAGTGGGAAAAAGGTAACTCTTACAGCAGTAATGCCTGGCGGGAGATTTGGTGCACTGAATATAGACAATAATGGCACTATAGGCTCATTCAGAGAAAAGAAGAAGGATGATGGCGGATGGATAAATGGAGGTTTTATGGTATTGGAGCCAGCCGTTATCGATTACATATCTGGAGACGATATTATGCTGGAGCAAGAACCATTTGAAAAATTGGTTTCTGAAGGTCAATTGTCGGCATACAAGCACTATGGGTTCTGGCAGTGTATGGATTCAGTAAAAGACAGGAATTATCTCGAGTCCTTGATATCAAGTAATAAAGCACCATGGATTGTATGGTGATTGATTTGGATCCCAGGGAGTTCTATCACGGTAGGAGGGTGTTTGTAACTGGACATACCGGGTTTAAAGGGTCGTGGATGTGCAAAGTTCTGAATCAATTGGGGGCAGAAGTTGCAGGCTATTCATTAGAACCTCCTACCAATCCCAGTTTATATAAGCTAGCAGATATTAAAATTAGCGAGAACTTTTGTCCTTCTGACATTCGTTCGCTTGAAACATTGTGTAATTCTATGAAAGAATTCAGTCCCGAAATAGTAATACATATGGCCGCTCAGCCATTAGTAAGTGTTGGGTATAAAGATCCAGTCCTTACGTATTCTACAAATGTGATGGGAACTGTAAATGTTTTAGAAGCTGTGCGTGGATGTACTTCTGTTATTTCATTTTTAAACGTTACAACAGATAAGGTGTATTTCAATAACGAGTGGGAATGGGGTTACAGGGAGAACGAGAAATTAAACGGATATGATCCCTATTCTAACAGTAAATCGTGTTCTGAGCTTGTTACTGATTGTTATCGTAATAGCTTTTTAAATAATGGTATTTCAGTTTCAACAGCGAGGGCCGGTAACGTTATAGGTGGGGGGGATTTCACAGATCCTCGTATTATTCCTGATTGTGTAAGGGCTGCGCTCAATAATAAGACGATGGTGCTTCGCAACCCTTATTCGACTCGGCCCTATCAACATGTGTTGGAACCTGTATTTGCATATTTAATGATTGCAGCAAAACAATGTGAAGATGATTCAGTTTCAGGATCATATAACGTCGGTCCAGCTGATGAGGGGTGCGTTGATAACGAAACGCTTGTTAGTTTGTTCTCTCATTATTGGGGATCAGATTTTAAATGCGAGGTGCATTCAAATCCTGATGCATTTCATGAGGCAAATTACTTAAAACTTGATTGTTCAAAGATAAATCATGTATTTGGGTGGAAGCCTGTGTGGTCTGTATCTGATGCTGTGAAGAAAACCGTTGACTGGACAAAAGCATATGTTAACGGAGTTCAGAACGAATGTATGGTCAGTCAGATTGGTGAATATTTGGAAGAATTAGAATGGTGAGATGATGGGAAAGCTAATTATCGAAAAAACTCCATTCACGGGAGTGTATGTTATAGGCACAGACGTATTTTACGACGATCGTGGTGCATTTGCAAGGTGGTTCTGCGATAAAGAATTAAGTGAATTGTTGGGTCAACAAAAAATCGTCAACGTTAATTATTCCAAAACTGTAAATAAAGGTTCCATTCGTGGGATGCACTTCCAATATTCACCTTATACTGAAACTAAACTTGTTCGTT
>JAEEGL016648295.1_pt1 | contig 19249 bp, 12 predicted proteins | sample 9134231 | NCBI WGS metagenome assembly JAEEGL01 (sample SAMN16246548, study PRJNA631951) | gut metagenome | biome: gut microbiome; feature: rumen; material: fiber-attached | host: Bos | place: Iran: Karaj | collected 2018-10 | reverse complement strand
CGGCCAGGCCGACGAGATCTGGATCTACGACGGCAAGTCAGTCAAGGCTGTCACCGATAACGAGGCGCAGGACATCATGCCGATGTGGATCGGCGACGAGCTCTTCTTCATCTCCGACCGCGACCACTGGATGAACATCTTCGTTTACAATACCAAGACGGGCACCACCGAGAAGGTGACCGACTTCAAGGAGTATGACGTCAAGTTCCCGAGCACCAACGGCAAACTTATCGTCTTCGAGAATGCAGGCTATCTCTACTGCCTCAACCCCGCCGACCGTTCCTGCCGCAAGATCGACATCCAACTCGATGCCGAAGGCCTGTACGCCCGTCCCGAGAAGATGCACGTGGACCGCAACATCACCGCTTTCAGCATCTCCGACAAGGGTGACCGCGTGGCCGTAACGGCCCGCGGAGAGGTCTTCACCGTACCCGTGAAGGAAGGCGTCACCCGCAACATTACCCGTACCCCGGGAGCCAACGAGCGTGCGGCGGCGTACTCCCCCGATGGCAAGTACATCGCCTACATCTCCGACCGCACCGGTGAGACCGAGGTCTATCTGATGGACGTGGAAAAGGATGCGACTTCCCAGCTGACCAAGGGCGCCGACACCTATATCAGCAGCATCTCCTGGTCCCCGGACAGCAAGTCGCTGTTCTATACCGACCGCAAGAACCGCCTGGTCCAGGTCAACATCCCCGACGGTGCCCAAAAAGTCATAATGACCAATCCCGAGGCGGCGGTACGCATAGGCGACTTCTCTGCCGACGGCCAGTGGATCGCCTACACCAAGCCTGCAGCCAACGAGATGGGTGTCGTTTACGTCTACAATCTCGCCAGCGGCAAGGAGATTCCAATCACCGAGAAATGGTACGACTCCGGCTCGCCGCTCTTCAGCGAAGACGGTAAATATTTGTTCTTCACCTCCGCCCGCGACCTTACCCCTACTTACAGTTCGGTGGAATGGAACTATGCCTACTCCAATATGAGCGCGATGTATGTCGCCGTCCTTTCCAAGGATACGCCTTCACCTTTCCTGCCCAAGGACGGAGAGTCTGCGGCAGAGGCCAAGCCTGAGCAGAAGAAGGACGACAAGGCGGCCGAGGCGCCTGCCCTCAAGGTGGATGCCGACGGCATCTACGAGCGCATCCTGCGCGTGCCGGGCGTCACCGGCGGAGCCCGCCCGATCTACTCCGACGGCAAGACCCTCCTCTACGGCGGACGCGGCGGCACCCAGTCGCTCGACCTCTCCACCGGCGAGTCCAAGCAGATCGCCGATGGAAACGTCTCAGTCATAGGCAAGAAGGCCGTCGTCTCCAACAGGGGCAAATACTATGTCATCGACATTCCGCGCAACCGTGTCAACCTCGAGGGCGACGGAGTCAAGCTCACCGACATGGTGGCCGACATCGATTATGAGCAGGAGTGGGCCCAGATCTTCGACGAGGCCTGGCGCGCTTTCCGCGACGGTTTCTACCTCGAGAACATGCACGGCATCGACTGGAAGGCGATGAAGGACAAGTACTCCGTCCTGCTTCCCTATGCCAAGACCAGGCTCGACCTCAACTATATCATCGGCGAGATGATCAGCGAACTGACGGTTGGCCACTCCTACATCACCCCGGGCAACTATCCCAAGCCTGAGCGCGTGCAGATGGGTCTCCTGGGAGCCACCGTGGAGAAAGACCGTAACGGTTACAGGATAAGCCATATCTACAAAGGCGCCCCCTACAGCGCGTCCCTGCGTTCGCCCCTCACCGAACCCGGCATCGGGGTCAAGGAGGGCGACTACATCCTCGCCGTGGACGGCCGGGACCTCAAGGACGTGGCGAACATCTACTCCCTCCTCGTCGGCAAGGCCGGCGTGCTGACCGAGCTCACCGTGGCCTCGAAGGCCAACGGTTCGGACGCCCGCAAGATCGTCATCAAACCCATCGCCGACGAGTATCCCCTCGTCCACTACGAGTGGGTGATCAAGAACATCGAATACGTGGAGAAAGCCTCAAACGGCCGTATCGGATACATCTACATCCCTGATATGAGCGCCGAAGGCCTCAATGAGTTCGTACGCTACTATTATCCTCAGCTCGACAAGGAGGCCCTCATCATCGACGACCGCGCCAACGGTGGCGGAAACGTATCCCCGATGATTATCGAGCGACTGCTGCGCGAGCCTTACCGCATGACTATGTCCAGGACTTCAAGCCGCACCAACACCGTACCTGAAGGCACGTTCGTCGGTCCGAAGGTATGTCTCATCAACAAGTTCTCGGCATCCGACGGCGACCTCTTCCCTTGGAGCTTCAAAGCGACAGGGCTCGGCGAACTGATCGGCACAAGGACCTGGGGCGGTATCGTCGGCATCAGCGGTTCGCTTCCGTATATGGACGGCACCGACATCAGGGTACCTTTCTTCACCAACTATGACGTCAAGACCGGCGAGTGGATCATCGAGAACCACGGCGTCGATCCTGACATTTATGTCGAGAACGACCCCATCAAGGAGCAGGCCGGCATCGACCAGCAGCTCGACAAGGCCATAGAAGTTCTGCTCGGCAAACTGAAGGACCGCAAGCCTCTGCCTCCGGTCCCCGCGCCGCGCGACTGGTCCTACAAGGGTAACTAGCGCAGGAAATCCCGGATCTCCTGTGCGTGGCGGCCAGGCACGATGACGTGATGGTTCCCTATGGGATCCGTCAGGAAATAATCCCTGCAGAGGGAACGGTCATCGAGCCTCAGCAGCACCTGGGTGCGGCACAGCCGCTTCTCGGACAGATTCCTTACCAGCCCGGCCTCCGCCGCGAAACAGCGGTCGAGGCCGGGCGCCATTTTAAAGAGCGTCACCGGTCCTTCCGGAAGTTCGCCCTTGACCGCGACGCCGATGCCGGACTCGAAATGGGTGTCATAGACATAGTCGCGAAGCATATTGAACGGGACCGTGCAATGCGCGAAGACCATTTCTCCGGTGGAAGGGTCCATGCGGGAAGGGTTGGCCATAAAACCGGGGATATCGAAAAGGGCGTTGGAAACGCACATGGTCAGAAGTGTCGGGATGTCGCCTTCGCAGCCGGCTGGTATGCCCTCGGAATTGAGCAGGGCCAAGGCAAGGCATCCGGTATTGCCGACCGCGGAAAGCAGGTCGAAGCAGCGGACGGTCACGGCGGAGAGGTCGTAACGGTCGATGATGCGCTTCAGAGCGCCGTAAATGCCAAGCGCTCCGTCGAAAACCTTCTGAGTGACGTCAGGATTCACGGAATGCTTGACGCTCTTCAGCGGGAATCCCGAGGGAGCTTCGCACAGGCCCATACGGATCTCCGTGATTAGTTCGTCCATCGGGACGTCGACCAGTTCCACGCCGAGCCGGTCACGGACGGCCGACCGGTCAGGGTCGGAGGAGATAAGCCAGTCGGAGGGGCGGCCGACGACGCCCGCCCGGGCGCCTTTCAGGCGCCGGCGGGCACGGGCCGCGCGCGACAGCGCCGCTATCCGCTCCGCGATATACGCGGCGCTCCCGTGCAGGATCTCCCCTTCCCTGCCCTGCTGCCTCAGGAACGACAGTATCTCCATCGAAGCGGCGAGCGAATTGCTCGCCCCGCTGGTAAGCAGCGTCACCCGGCCCTCCAAGCGCGGGAAGACCTCCTTGAAGGCGTTTTCCGTACCGCCGGTACGGACATATATGAGTTCGGAATCGTGGCTCCCGTAAGTGGAGAAATCCTCCCCGCAGAAGTCGAATCCGGCTCCGGCAGCCATTATATCCCGGATGAAGGATTCTTCAGAAACGTCGGGGATCACTTCGCTGTGAAGCCCCGACGTCAGTGTATAAAGACCTGTGTTACCCATTTCTGACAGACAATAATTCGTATAAAAATACTCAATTGTATTCTTAACTCCAACTCCTCAGTCACATCTTGCTCCCGTTATCATTCCCTTGCTTTCATCTATCGCCTTGCGTCCGGAAGGGTATGTTCCGTTGATGTATGGCCTGGGGTCGACCCACTTCCCTCCCGCCATTATGCCGAAGTGCAGATGAGGATTGGGGCTGTCCACGGCATTCCCGGTGCGTCCGGTATAGCCTATCAGGTCACCCTGGTACACCTTGTCGTTCACCTTGAAAGGGCATCCGGTACGCGGATTCGTGGCAAAGGGCGCTCCGGCCTGCAGATGGGCATATTGGACGACGACCGTCCCGTTCTTCCCCACCGTGGTGATACGTAGCTCGTTACCGTAAGAATTGCTGACGGGGTCATTTCCATACCTGCTTTCCGCCTTCGTTACCACTCCTGCATAAACGGCATAGACCGGAGTCCCTACATCGGCGTAGAGGTCCAGACCGTCATGTCTTTTCGGCTTTCCATCCCTGTCCACTCTCGTCTCGCCGAACGTCCCTCCATAATAATTGACGTATAACCCGCCATCGACATCCCCCAGCGCCATACTTACGTTGCTCGCGGCTATCCTCATTCTCAGGAGCGGATTGGTGATGTGCTTTGCTTTGCTCGTGCAGGGTTTCCTGGTCTCGAAATACGCCGTAGATTCAAGGTCACTGGTTATTTCCTGACTGAACCTCGCCGACTTGGTCCAGGCGAAGTCTCCGGTCCAGTGGTCAAGGGCGAGCAACCTGACGCTGTGCTTTTGCCTGTAATCGATGATCACCGTGCTGCCGGCAGTGTAGGTTCCGTTCCCGGACATCTGTATTTCATCCGGAATGTCGCAGGAAAGGTCCACCGTGTAACTCTTCTCGATCGGACCGTCCGTGCTCCCCTCCGGATCCCAATACCAAGGAGAATCCTCCTTCTCAGGATTGACGGTGATCGCGTAACTCCCCGTCAGCGGCCCAAGCTCCCCGGAACCCGGTGACGCAGGACCCGATTTCGTAACATCCGTACCGGAGTAGACCAGTATATATGAAAAGGCCTCGGAGATGCCTCCCGTTTCCTTTCCAGTGACGAAACCGGCCTGCAGGATACGGCCGGAATCGTAGGCTTGGACCTTTATCAGTTTTCCTGAAACCGTGGAGAATACCACCGCTCCGGTATAATCCGGCTTGTCCAGATAGTCGAAAGAGGGATGGGAAGCCCAATACCGGGAGTCCGTGACCATCGTGACGACGAACATCCCATCCCGGCTGACGACGAGGAATCTTTTCAGTACGGCAGCCTTTTCCGGGTCAGCTTCAGGTTCCCTGCCGAAATAGGCCATCTGTCCGGAGTATTCCTCAGTGAACGGAATCTGGATAAGAGTTTCTTCCCTGAACACGGTCTTCCTCTGCCTTTTCCTGTCAAGGGCGGACTCGAGGGAAACCATCACGGGCACCGCCTTGGTGTCAAACTGTCCGGAACCGTTCGGCAAATCGGCGAAGAGCGGCGGCAGGGATGCGTTGATGAGTACCGTCGAGAGGTCCCCCGCTCCGGGCACGGGCATCTCGGGAATGGCTTTCTCGGTACAGGAGCAAAGAATCAGGAAAAGGAGCAGGAACAGGGTGCCCACTACCCGTGGAAATAAGTGTTTCATAGCAGTTCAAGATAACTCCGGCGGGAATGACCGGCTGGCCAAAGGTAGGCAATCCGCGACTCTGAAACAAAGAATTCTTATCAGGCGCATAATCGGCCTCTCACGCACAAAAATGCTCCTGACCCCACATTGGAATGTGAGGTCAGGAGCAAAAATCATCGCGTAAGGCCGAAAGTGCGCCTGAAGAACCTTAAAAATTCAGATCTATCCCCCGGTAGAAGTCGAGGATCTTCGACTGGTAGAGGTATTCGTATCTGGCCTGGACAAGGTCCGAAGCGGCGGACATATAGCGTGCCTTGGCTTCGTTGAATTCGGTTATGCCGGACTTGCCGTTCTCGTACTTGGCCTGGGCGAGGGCGAAGGCGTCTTCGGCGCTGGCCGAGGCTACGTTGCTGCTACGGTACTTCGCCTGCGACCCGACGGCATTGTAGTACGCCTGCTGTATCTCCTTGTAGAGGGTTTTCTTGGTGTTCTCCAACGCTATTTCCTGATTGGTGAAGGAGAGCTTCGCATTGCGGACCTGGTTGCGGTTGGAGAAGCGGGTGAAGATAGGGACGCTGAGGTTCATGCCTATGTACTGGCTGAAATTGTTCTTGACCTGGTCCAGGAAACCAGCGTGGGCGAAACCGGAAGATGTATAGTAATTGGTCCCCAGACCGCCGCTCAACGAAATGGTGGGCAGGAAGGCGCTCTTCGCAAGGTCTATGCTCTTCTGGGCGTAGTCCAGACGGACCTCCTCCGCCTTGACGGAAGGCTTTGTCCGGACAGCCTCGGCATAGATGGCTTCAGGGCTCATAAGTACTGAATTCTCGAGACCCTCGACCGAAGGACGGGCGATATGGAAGCCTTCCGGGGAAGGCAGTTCGAGAAGCTGGGTGAGGTCGAGAATGGCGAGTGAGAGATTGTTGGCGGCCTGTGTTGCGCTCACGCGGCTCTGCGCCAGCGAAGCCTCCTGGGCGGAGACTTCGGCGCGCGACGCCATACCGTTCGCGGCCATTTCCATAAGACGGACCACCTGCAGGGAGTCTATCTCGACCTGACTGCGCGCAACGTCCAGGATCTCCATATTGTAGAGGATCTGGACGTACGCCTGGGCCACCGCCACGCGGATGTCGTCCCTGGCTTTCTCCAGGTCGGCGGTGGCCGCCGCCAAGTCAAGTTTAGACAGTTCAATATTATGTTTAATACGGAATCCGTTGAATACCGGCACGTCCGCACCTACGCTGAACGAAGTGCTCGTAGTGTTGGTATTGGCGTAGGTATTGTCAGCGGTAAGACCGCGTCCGAAAGAGAAATTCTGGCCGGAACTGGCGCTCACGCCGGGCAGCCGGCTGTTCTCCGCGGTATTGAGCGATATCTCCTTCTGCTCGACGCCGAGTTCGCTCTGCTTGATGCGCAGGCTGTTCTCAAGCGCATGGTCGATGCACTGTGAAAGGGTCCAGACCCGCTCCTGCGCCTGCGCCCCGGCGGCGAAGGCCGCCAGGAGCGCCGCTGTGATGACTATCCTTCTCATGGCTACTCCACTATCTTGGAACCGCGGACCTTGGTACCCTCGGTCACGCCGCTCTTGATTTCGATATTGACACCGTCGCTGAGACCGGTCTCCACCTTGGTCCTGGTCGTGCTGCCGTCGGCATTCAACACCTGTACATAGGTGTCGTCACCGTCAAACTCGAGGGCGCTTTCCGGCAGGGAAAGCACTCCCTTGGCCTCCTCCAGCACGAACTCGGCGTTGGCGCTGTATCCCGAACGTATCATCTGGTCCGAGTTGATGGTTACGGCCGCCTTGATCTCGAACTGATTGGCGCCGTTGCTCTCCACTGCCTTGGGCGAGATATACTCGAGGGTCGCATCGAAGGAGTAGTTCTGAAGGGCTCCTATGGTGATGACCACGGGAAGTCCCTCGTAAAGCGAGCCCACCTCGGTCTCGTCGACGTTTCCGTCGAAGATGAGGTCGTTCATGTTCGCGACCGTGGCGACGGTCGTACCGTCGTTCATCGTGTTTGCCTGGATCACGGAGTTACCGACCTTGACGGGGACGTCGAGGATGAGTCCGGTAATCGTGGAGCGGACCAGGGTGGAAGAAGACGTGGCGTTCGAACGGGACACACCGTCACGGATGACCTCGAGGGCGTCCTGGGCGGCCGACCTCTCCTCCTTGGCCTGGTTCAGGGCCTGCAGGACCTTCTCGAACTCGTCGGCGCTCACCAACTGCTTGTCGTAGAGCGCTTTCTCACGGTCGTAGTTGGTCTGGGCCTGCTTGAGGTTGATCTCGGACAGGCGCACGCGGCTCTGGGCGGAACTCAGGGAGTTCATGTCGGGGATGACCTTAAGTTTGGCGATCACCTCGTTCTCCTGGACCTGCTCGCCGGCCTTCTTGTAGATCTCGGCGATGATGCCGTTGATCTGGGGCTTGACGTTCACTTCGTTGCGGGGAATGATCTTGCCGGTCACGACGGTCGTGCGCTGGATGTCCATGACGGCAACCTCCAGCTCCTGGTAACGTACTTCCTTCGGACGGGACTGCTTGTAGAGGAACGCGAAGGTCCCGATTACGAAGAGCGCGATAAGCGCGGTAATGATGTACTTGGAAAACTTTTTCATATATGGTTCGTTTTTTTATTATTCGTCTCTCATTGCATCTACTGGTTTAATATTCATCGCCCTCAGGGCCGGCGCAAGGCCGGCGAGCAGTCCGAGCACGGCGAGGAGTGCGGCTGCGGCCACGGCCAGCCAGAAGCCTATCTGGAACGCAGGCGTGAATTCGCCGGAGGCGGCCACTATCTTCTCGGCCACGCTGAGCACGAGCACCGAGAACATTATTCCGAACATTCCGGCTATCAGCGTCAGGCTGATGCTCTCGAGCATTATCTGCGAAAGGATGTCGCGCGGAGTCGCGCCGATGGCCCTTCTGATACCTATCTCGACGGTGCGTTCCTTGACCGTGACCATCATTATGTTGCTGACGCCGATGGCACCTGCGAACAGGGTGCCGAGGCCGATCAGGAGGATCAGGAAGTCGACTCCGCGGAAGAGGGTGTCGATCAGCGTGAAGATCTCTTCAGTGTTGAGGAACATCATCGCGGGCTCGTCCTTGGGGTCGAAATAGTGCTCGCGGCCGAGGACCTGGCGCACACGGGGCTCCAGGGAAGACATCTTTATGCCGGACTTGGCGGTCATACAGATGATGTCGACGTTGCCGCCGCGGTTGTACAGCTGCTGCGCGACCGTTGAGGGGATGACCACCTTCTGGGAGGTGTTGCCGTTTATGGAGATGCTTCCCGACGAGAAGTTCACACCCACTATCTGGAAATATACCGAGCCGACCTGGATGAAGGTGCCGCACGGATCCCCTCCACCAGGGAAAAGTTCGTTGTATATGCGTTTTCCTATGACGCAGACCTTACGGCCTCGTTCTACGTCGACCTCGTTGAGATAGCGTCCGTATTTCATTCGCGGAGCCTCGATCTCGACATAGTCGGCATTAACTCCGGTAACGGAGCAGTTGGTATTCTGCGATTCATAGACGGCGGTCTGCCCCCACTGGGTTATCATAGGGGTGACGACGCCGGCTTCGGGGATGAGCGTCTTCATTCGCTCCATGTCCCTGTATTTCAATGACCAGTACCGTCCTTCCTGGAAACCCTTGTAAGGGACGGAAGTGTTGGAGGATACGATGATGGCGGCATTGGAGGCGAATCCCTCGAAAGTGGATTTGAGCAGACCCTTCACACCGTCTCCGGCGCCGAGCATGGCCAGCAGCATGAACAGGCCCCAGAAGATGCCGAAGCCGGTCAGCAGGCTCCTGCTCTTATTGCGCAGCAGCGAGTCGGCTATCTCGTGATATGTATTGATATCCAGTCTCATACTAATCCGCTCTCAGTGCTTCGATGGGTTTGACTCTGGCGGCCTTGCTGGCCGGTATAAGGCCGGCCAGGGTGCCTGCGACAATCAGCAGGATGGTGGCCTCGAGGGCCACTCCGAGTCCCACTGAAGGGTTCTGCATGATGGCGATGGACTCGCCGAAGATCTCTACGGGGTTGGAGCCGACCGTGGCGTCAAGCACCCGGCACGCTACCATGCCCAGCACCATTCCTATATATCCGAAGAATGCGGTGATCGACACGCTCTCGGCGATGATGAGCTTCATGATGGGCCAGGGGCCGGCGCCGATGGCCTTGCGGATGCCGAACTCGTGCGTACGCTCCTTGACGGTGATGAGCATGATGTTGCTCACTCCGACTATTCCGCTCAGGAGGGTGAACAGGCCTATGACCCAAAGGAAGACATCCAGGACGTGGCGTCCCTTTTCCATCTGCATGCTCATCGTGAAGGAATTGGAAATCCAGATGGCCCTTTCATCGTCGGGAGCGGCCCCGTGGTAATTGTTCAGGACGCGCTTGTAGTCCTTCTCGAAGGCCTCGTTCTCCTCCTCGGTGTCCAGTCCGTGGAAGGTGAACGACAGCATATCTATATTGTCGCTCTTGGAGAAGATGCCCTTCAGCGTCGTGAACGGGGTATAGATCTCGGAGTCATCAGTATTTTCAGCGCTCCTGCGCACGCCTACGATCTTGAAGGAAAGGTTTCCTATCTTCACGCGCTGCCCTATGAGCGAATCGTAGTTCTCTTTGCCGCCAAGGAAATTGCGTGCCTGAAGGTGAGTGATGACGATGACCTTGCGCTTGTTATCAATGTCGTTGCCGTTGATGAAGCGGCCGGCAAGAACATCGATGCCGTAAAGCCTCCCGACATCAGGATAGACACCGTTCAGCGTGACGTCGAAATAGCGCTTTCCGTAAGTCATCTTGAATCCGCTCTGACTGAGCGAGGCGGAAATCTCGTCGACGTGATCGGCGAAGACAGGACTGCCGGTCAGTTTGAGGTCGTACTCGTCAAGTTCGATGAGACGGCCCTGCTTGAATCCTCCATAGGGCTTGGAAGTGGTGTTGCCGTACACCCGCATCGTATTTACGTCGATACCCTCGCTGTTGGAATCGAAGATGTTCATTATGCCGTTGCCGGCGCCGAGCAGGGCTATCAGCATGAAGATGCCCCAGGCCACGGCGAAGCCGGTCAGGCAGGTGCGCAGCTTGTTGCGGCGGACGGATTCCCATATTTCTACCAATACGTCTCTCATTGCATCATTTCATAATGGTAGTGGTTCCGAAGGCGGAAGCGTTGTGCTGAGCGTTCATCTCGATATCTCCGATGATACCGTCCTTGATATGGATGATCTTGTCGGTGCAGTTGGCCACGCCGCTTTCGTGCGTCACGACGATAAGGGTGACGTTCTCCTCGCGGTTGAGCTGGCCGAGCAGGTCCATCACCTCCACGGAGGTCTTGGAATCGAGGGCGCCGGTGGGCTCGTCGGCAAGGATGATCTGGGGATGGGTGATCAGCGCGCGGGCGATGGCAACGCGCTGCTTCTGGCCTCCGGACATCTCGTTGGGATAATGTGACGCCCAGTCTTTGAGACCGAGTCGTTCGAGATATTCCATAGCCAGATTGTGGCGCTTGTGGCGGCTCACGCCCTGGTAGAAAAGCGGAAGCTCGACATTCTCGACGGCAGTCTTGAAACCTATGAGATTGAAGGACTGGAAGATGAACCCGATCATACGGTTGCGGTAGGCGGCCGCCTGGCGCTCGCTCAGGTCCTTGATGAGTTTCCCTGCAAGCCAGTATTCGCCCGTATCATAATTGTCCAGGATGCCCAGTATATTGAGCAGCGTGGACTTTCCGGAGCCCGAAGCCCCCATTATGGAGACGAACTCGCCCTTCTCGATATCGAGGTCTATTCCTTTCAGTACGTGGAGAGGCTGGCCGTTGTTATACGTCTTGTTGACGCCCTTCAGTTGTATCAGCATACATCGTATCTATTATTCAGTTCGTTGTGCAAAATTATAAATAATTATTGAAAAACAATAACATTTTACGATTTTTCGCAAATTATTTATCAAATCGTCCAAGGATATATAGTGTATTACAAAACTAATACACTGCAAAGCTATGGCATTTTTTTCAATTCTCCAAATATAATAACGGGAAATATTCGGAAAAGTTGCGAAGAAAGACGGGAAATTATTCCTCGGAAGAGAGGACGAACTCCGCAGCAGCAAGGAGACGGGCATAGAAATCCTCGCCGAACCGGCGCACGAGCGGACCGCGCAGGAACTGATACACCCTGACGCCCTCACGGCGTCCTTTCTCGAATGCATCCTTGCAGATGTCCCAATGGTGGACGTTCAGAGCGAACGTCCCGTTGGAAAGCTTCTTTATGCGTATGGGATAAAGGGCGCAGGAAACCGGCTTGGCGAAGTCGCAGCCGCCGTTCAGATGACAGCGCTCTATGGCGCACAGATTATTGTCTCCTTCCCGGAGGATATAGGCGCATTCCTGGGTGCCGGGCACGAGCGGGGTGACGATGTCGCCTTCGAAATCGATTTCGAAGAATCCCTTGGATTCCGCCGCTTCACGCCCTTCGGGGCTCATCAGCGGTGAATACTCAGGATAATCCCGTTCAAGGATTTCGATCTCTTCTTCCTCCAACGGTGCACCGCAGTCCCCTACTACGCAGCATTTTCCCTTGCAGACCTCGTAGTCACAGGAGAAAAACTCAGTGAAAACATCCTCTGAAACGAGGCAATCGTCTATCTGCACTATGGTGCCGAAGCCGTTCTTTCCCATTTGCGTCAATACAATACGAATTCCACTTTACTGCCTTCCTCCAGCGCAGACATGACCTCCTTGACGGAGCCGGGAGTAACGGATCCGGCCGCCGCCTTGAAGCCGGTGATTACATCCTTACCCGCTGAAAACCGGGTCAGCGCGGCTTCCACCAGATGGTCCGGATCCGTGGCCTGAGCCTCCCCTACGGCGGTCAGCACCGCAGTGGATCCTTTCAACGAGGCCGCGGAAGGGCCCGCCTGGGAGAATGAGGAAAGGGCGCTTCTGAGAACACCCAGGACCCTGAGAGGATCCTCGGCTTCCACCCCGGAGGGCAGGCCGTTCCCTTCCACCGGACGGCAGACCACACGGACCGTCATCCTTTCCGTAGGGAAGAGTTCCGTCTCCCCCGATACTTCGGCATACATTCCTGTATCGGCCAGGGCGCCGGCAAGATACTTCTTCAACTCCGCTACGGCGACCCTCAGGGAAAGGCTTCGTCCGAGCGTGAACGGGACAAGTGCGGACTCGGCCAGGGTGATGCACTCCTCGCCCGAACCCACTTCGCTGTCCTCCGCTTCGACGGTATATGTGGACCAGCCGGTACGGAAGGGGAAATCAACCTGTGCCCTCACCGGAGGCAACCCTCCGGTCACGAACCCACCGAGATACCGCGGCAGGACCTTCTTCAGCATATAAGGGTCGAGATCGCCGACAAGTACAAGCACTCCGCTTCCGCTGCGCGAGAATACCTCCGAGAAATAAGCGTCCGCCTTCCGAGGGAGAGCGTCGGTCAGTCCGGACACGTGCTTCCAAGGCGTATGGCGCCAGCCCGGAGACATTATGCTGTCCACGACGGCCTGGATACCGGTCTGCTGTCTTATATCCATTGACAGGCGCAGGCGCTCGCACGCGCGATAATACGCGTACGCGTCTTCATTGGCCCTGCGTTCACGGAAAAGGGTGAGCAAGGACTTGAGCAGCAGCTGGAACTTTCGGGAAGGGGCCTTCCCGGTGATGCGGAAGTCGGTCAGGCTGACGGAAGGTTCGAAGCCGATGCCGTTGGCCCGAAGCATATCCGAGAAAGACTTGCCGGTCATTCCTCCGACGTCTCCGAGCAGGAGCATGTCGGAAATGAAACCGCCTTCGCCTTCTGCGAGGTCAGGAATCCCGGAATACCCTCCGTTGATCAGGAAGCCATAGGAGAACGAGCCCTTGGAGGCCGTGCTCCGTTTATAAACCACTCTCATTCCGTTGGCGAACGTCCAAAGTTCACCTCCGGTCAATGGTTCGGACGCGGTCTGCTTGAGTTTGGACTTGGCTTTAGGGACATAGAGCCCGAGAGTATCAGCCTGGTTGGTACGGCGCTCGCGTACGATGTCGCCGGAGGACGCAGCAGTCCACGCCTCGGCAAAAGCTGCCTTGAGCGGGTCTTCGTTCAGCGAGTCCGCAGGGGATGCGTACCTAAGGGTCAGGGCGCGTTCCGGGTCCAGCACCGCCGACACGAAATCATTGAAGAGGTCGAGCTCCCTCTGGGAAGTGATGTTCCTGGAAGAGAAGAACTCCCGCACATATGCCGGATCCGTCAGAGCCGCGCCGTACAGGAAAGCAGATTCGCACTTGTCCACCCACTCGGAATTGGTCGGAGCGGCGGAAGCTGAGGAGAGCGAAGCCAGGAAACGGTCCCTCGCTCCATCGAGTTCGCTCAGTGAGGGCCCGTGAGCATCCAGTTCTCCGAGCACTGCTGCAACCGCCCCGGTGGCGCGGAGAAGGTCGTCGCGGCCGGTTACCACCGAGAAGGAATACCGCTCGGCGCCAGGGCCGTTGGCACTGCTGCGGTATCCCGCCTCCGAACGGGCCAGCGGAATGTCCGCCGAGCGGAAAGCCGACTCCAGCCTGTCTTTCACGATAATGCCCAACTCTTCCGAGAACATCCCAGTAACAAGGGGCTGAGCGGTGTTCATGGCCTCGCGAGGCGTGCGGGGCGACGAATAGCGCACGGTCAGCGAAGCCTCGTCATGGCCCGGAGTCCTTACGAAACGGAATACGGGGGCTACGGAAGGATTCCACTCCTGTTCCAGAGGCTCCGGAACATGCTCGCGAGGAGTGACCATCATCGAGAAGGCGGTCATGCGCTCGCGCACCGCAGTCCGGTCGATATCACCGCTGACGATGATGGCCTGTTCGTACGGACAAGACTCCGATACATCGAAAAGCATCAGCAGAGTGGTGTCCCTTACAGCAGCCTCCCCGACAGGGATATCATGGAAAAAAAACGTCGTAGAAGACTCTGTGGAGCGTATAAATCCAAAATTATCGTATCCAACGCCCAGTTTGGCAAGAAATTGGTAAGGCTTCTCCTTCTGAAAGTGGGGAAGATCCGCCAGGGCAGACCTGGAGACCTCCTCGCGGACGGGTCCCTTCTGGACGAGAGCGAAATCCGCATACCCTTTTACGGACGGATTCGAGACCAGATAATATGAAATGCCGTTGGGAAGAGTACCCGTGACAACCCCGGAAGCCGCCGGAAGAGAAGGCAGCGACTGTGCTCCCAGACAGAAGGAAAGGAGAGAGAGCAAGACCGGCACGATAACAGCCTGTTTGAAGCGTATTCTCATAATTTAACCTGATCTGGTACAAAAGTAAAAAATAAAATTACTACTTTTGTATTTGTTCGACCCGAAATAACTTAAAAACTCATTTTAGCATTATGAAAAAAATTATTCTCACTCTTGCTGCCGTCATCCTTTCCGCAGGCCTCGTTTCTGCCCAGGATATGGCGCAGGCGACCGAAACTGCAAAGAATGCCAACGAGGCTCTCGTAGCCAAAGATTATGCCAAGGCCCTGGAAGGATTCAAGGAGGCCCTTACCCTTGCCCAGGCTTGCGGTGAGGAGGGAGAAGAACTTGTGGGCACCTGCAAGTCCGTCATTCCTTCCATAGTGCTTTCCATCGCCAAGAACGAAATCAAGGATTCCAAATACGACGAAGGCATCGCCGGACTCGAGGAGGCCATCAAGGTCGCCGAGGAGTATGGCAATGACGATGTCATCGGCGAGGCCGCTTCCCTTATCCCTCAGGTGAAGAAGCAGAAGGCCGCTTCCCTGTTCAACGACAAGGACTACGCCGCAGCAGCAGCCGCTTTCAAGGAGATTGTCGATGCCGATCCCGAGGACGGAGCATCCGCCCTGCGTCTCGCAATGGCCCTCACCAACACCGGTGACAAGGACGGCGCCATCGCCGCCTTCAAGCAGGCCGCCGAGCACGGACAGGAGGCCAACGCCAACAAGCAGCTCGCCAACCTCTACCTCAAGGACGCTCAGGCTCTCCTGAAGGAGAAGAAATTCAAGGAGGCGATCGCCGCCTGCGAGGAGTCCAACACCTTCTCCGAGAGCGCCAACGCCTACAAGCTCGCCGCTTCCGCAGCTTCCCAGCTGAAGGACAATGCCAAGGCTATCGGCTTCTATGAGAAATATCTCGCCATCTCCCCTGACGCCAAGGATGCCAACGGTATCATCACCACCGTCGCCGTCCTCTATCAGCAGAGCGGCAACAAAGCCAAGGCCATCGAGTACTACCAGAAGGTCGTGAACGACGCCCAGTACGGTGCCACTGCCAAGCAGCAGATCGAGGCCCTCAAGAAATAAATGACTTCACTCGAACTTCTCGCACCGGCGAGAAATGCCGACATCGGCATCGCGGCCATCGACTGCGGTGCCGATGCCGTGTATTTGGCCGCCGAGGAGTTCGGCGCCCGCAAGGACGCCGGCAACAGCATGGAGGACGTGGCCCGGCTATGCGAGTATGCGCATCGGTTCGGAGCACGGATCTTCCTGACTGTCAACACTATAATATACGACGGAGAGCTGGATGCGGCGCATCGTCTGATGCTGGACGCCCAGGCGGCGGGAGTGGACGCTTTCATAGTCCAGGACCCTGCCGTCACTCTGTGGGATGACATAACCGTACCGCTTCACGCATCCACTCAGTGCGCCATCCGCACGCCCGAGGATGCGCGTTTCCACGAGAGTCTGGGATATGCCAGGCTCGTTATTGAGCGCGAGACCTCGATGAAAACCCTCAAGGAGATCCGCAAGGCCGTAGGATGCGAACTGGAATTCTTCGTACACGGAGCGCTCTGCGTCTGCTACAGCGGGCAGTGCTACCTTTCCGAGTATCTTTCGGGAAGGAGCGCCAACCGGGGGGCCTGCGTGCAGGCCTGCCGCTCTCTCTACGACCTGGTGGACGACCGGGGCAGAGTCCTGGTCAAGGACAAGGCCCTTCTGTCGCTGAAGGACTACCGGCTGCTCGAAAGGCTGGAGGATCTCGCTGAAGCGGGGGTATGCTCATTCAAGATAGAGGGAAGGCTCAAGAACGCCTCCTATGTGAAGAACGTGGTCCGGGAGTATTCCATGGCCCTGGACGCCCTGGTCGCCAAGCATCCCGAACTGTACCGCCGCGCTTCGTTCGGAAGCGTCTCCGGCGGTTTCAAGCCGGCTACTGACAAGACCTTCAACCGTGGATACACGGAGCTGTGGATAGACGGCAGGCGCGGCCGCTGGTCCTCGATGGACGCTCCCAAGTCAATGGGAGAATTCGTGGGCACTGTGCGTTCGGTACGGCGTGCCGGGGCCGCGTGCGAGATACTTCTCGCACCGGCCGGCGAAGTGCAGCTCCGCAACGGCGACGGCTTCGCCTTCGCCGGGCGCAGCGGCGTCGTAGGCTTCCGCGGTGACGTATGCGAGGGAGCCACCATATGCTGCAAGAACGTTGAAGGGCTGCGCAGCGGGCTGAAAATCTTCCGCAACATCAACTCCGCATTCGAACGCGAACTCGAGCGCAACATGCCCCGCAGGGAAATAAGGGTAACCCTCGACGTCCGGATCTCAGGAAAATACGACCTTGACATCACGGCGGAAAGCGAGGACGGACGGCAAGTGTCCTGCCCTTTCAAATCCGACCTCGAGACCGCGGACAACCGCGAGAGGCAGGAGGTAATGATACGCGAGCAGCTCGCAAAGCGCAGCGGACATTACCTGTTCTCCGTCAGGACGATGGATATCAGCACACCGGGAGGCTCCCTGCCCCTCCTCAGCGCATCGCTGATCAACTCCATCAGAAGGCTTGTTGCATCCGACCTCGATTCCATCCCCTGCGGAAGGCTTCCACTGGCGCACGGAACGAAAGACGTTTCCGTAAAGCTAAGCGACAGCGTCCTTTCCTATAAATACAACGTCGCCAACGCCTCCGCACGCTCCCTCTACGAGGCGCGAGGAGCGCAGGCCGTAGAGCCCGCATACGAACTCGCACACCCGGAGGGTGCCGAGCTGATGCGCACCCGCTATTGCATCCGATACGAGTTGAACATGTGCCCGGTACACCAGGGCGCAAAGGAAAGCCGTCCGCTGTTCCTGCTGAACAACGGACGGCGTCTCGCACTGCATTTCGACTGCGCGAAATGCGAAATGACCGTCACTGAAGACGTTTAAGCTTCATTATTCCACATCCCAGACTTTCCTGTAGGGATCCCCGTCGGTGAAAGGACGCCAGGAGCCGTCCTTGACTTTCCCGTTGGGATCGCCGTACTTACAGAAATTGGTCCAGGCGTCGAGCATTTCGGCGCTCAACTTATAATCCGCCTCGGTAAACGGACGCCAGCAACGGTCCAGGGTACCGAACATGTACCAGAGTTCGGCGGAATGGAAAGCACCGGCATCGTCTCCGGGAAGCTTGCGGGTGAAGAGATACTCGTACACCGGCTTGCTCTTGTAATAAACCCTGGCGGCGCAGAACTGGTCGATGTCCTTGGCTTTCTGGAGACCGTCTCCCTCCGTGGATCCGATCATGAAAGGAATGTTAGGAAGCTCGTTGATGGAAGCCGCCGTGGTGAAGGAACGGCCGAATATGTTCATGTCCGTCATGGGTCCGAGAGGGATATTACCGCCATAACCGACATATTCATCATATTTCTCGAGCAACTCCTCCGGAGAAGCCGCGCGCATCTGCTCGAGCGTGTCGTATCCCGAGAACCTGCAGAAATACTCGCCGAGAGCCCATACTTCGATGTAATTCTTTTCCCTGCCCTGGAGTTCGGGGTTGATGCCGCCGCCGCTCTGGATGATGGCCTTGGCTATCTTGCCGTTTGTTATCGGCGCGCTGACCAGGGTCTGGACGCTCCGCGCACCCGCGCTCTGACCGAAGAGGGTGATGTTGTCCGGATCGCCGCCGAAAGCGGAGATGTTGTTCCTTACCCAATCCAGCGCTGCAAGCTGGTCGTACAGTCCATAGTTGCCGCTGCGGCCGAGTGAACCCTCTTCCTCGGCAAGGAACCTGTGCCCGAGGAATCCGAAGACTCCTTCGCGATAGTTGATGGTGACGAGGATGACTCCCCTGGAGGCCCAGGCGTCACCGTCGAAGGTGATTTCATTGCTGAAGCCGTGGTCGAAAGCACCGCCGTGGATCCAAAGGGCTACGGGAAGATTCTTTTTCTCCTTGCCCAGGGACCTGGTAGGAGCCCATATGTTGAGATACAGACAGTCCTCGCTCATTTCGGGCATCCCGTCGGAATAGAACTCCTTGCCGTAAAGCTCCATGCCGCTGAGGTCGTCCTGCCAGGGAATAGGCCCGAACGTATCCGCGACTTTAACGCCCTCCCAGGGAATCACGGGACGGGGCTCGCGCCAACGGAGGCTGTCGACGGGCGGAGCGGCATAGGGAATGCCCTTGAATACGGTTACGCCATCGGCTGCGGAAGGTATACCTTGTATCTGACCGCCCTCTACGCTCAGGACGGGTTGTTTCTGGCTGCAGGAGGCGGCGCCCATAAGCAGGGCCGCCAGAAGGAATCTCGCGATTGTTTTCATGCTGTTCAAATTAACGCTGCAAAGATAAGAAAGAAAATTTAAATACTCTTGACCCAGAATTATAACTGTAGGACAGGTAAAATTTTTATCTTTGGGAACATAATTGCACGAAACCAAAACCGATAAAAGATCATGCGAAAGACATCCGTGAAAAGCATCCTGGCCCTGGTGGTCTTGGTGCTCGCGTCCCTGCCGTCGTTCGGACAGCAGAGG
>JAEEGL015830731.1_pt1 | contig 19249 bp, 10 predicted proteins | sample 9134231 | NCBI WGS metagenome assembly JAEEGL01 (sample SAMN16246548, study PRJNA631951) | gut metagenome | biome: gut microbiome; feature: rumen; material: fiber-attached | host: Bos | place: Iran: Karaj | collected 2018-10 | reverse complement strand
GTGCCACTCGTTGTCAGGGATCATTTCGATCTCCGTGTCGTTTTTATTCGCGGAAATGACGAACTGCTTTCCGTCGGGAAGAGCTGTCCTGCCTTCTCCGTATGTGAGTTTGGCGGTGATTTTTATCGTGTATGTGGAACTCTTTTTGAGTTCTTTTAAAGTTCCGAGCATCAACTTGTTCGCGAATGACGTGCTTCCCGTTGCTCCGACAGTTGCAAAACTCGTCACGACGCCATGCGTTCCGTCCGGAAGCTCCGCGATACGATTCGACCTTGACATATTCACATTGCCCTCGTGAGTTTTGTGATTGCCTGACCACGAACCCGTCGAAAGAACTGACACGTCCTTCAGGATGTCATTTTCCGCGGTGCTTCTGTTGTTGACCCTTCCGTCCAGTTCAAGTCCCATTTTACCGTAAAATGCCGGCTCAGTGCTGCTCCAGTAGTCAGCGGCCTTGTTTTTACCTTCGCTTATAAATTTCTGATTGATCTCCTTGATCCTGTCATACTGGTACTCGTTCTGGTAGATGCCCTTCACAAATCCGAGTTCTATACTGTACGTGTCGTTTAACTCCGCTACCCTCGCAAAGTCCCACTGAAGAGCGATCTGAACACCCGATTCGAGCAGTTTGTCTGTCATATAGTTCCAGGCAGTCTTCTCTTTTTCGTACGATTCTCCCGATTTTGTTTCTGAATAATCAGTCCCGTCTGCGCCGAATTCAGTAGCCATTACAGCGAGATTCATATCTTTTGCGTATTTTACGAGCGATACGATGCGGTCAGCGTCAGGGTTGCCGTACGGATGGAGGCTGATGCAGTTCAGCGGAGCGACTCCGACATATGTATAAGTATCCTTGACCATATCCTCAGTATCCGTATACGACCAGCCGTCGCCGTTCCTGAGCGAATATGAATACGGTCTCGGGCATCCGTCGCCTGTGTCTATCAGCCTGTAGGGGTCTATTTCTCTTATTCTTTCACCTATGAGAGCGTAGTAATCCTTGAACTGCTGCGAAGTGGGGGCATCCGGTCTGATGTCTGCATGAAGAGTGCCTTCGTTTCCCACTTCCCAACCGAACACAGCAGGAGAATCCTTGTATCTTGAAACCATCTTTTTAACATAATCGAGCGTGATCTTTGTGCCCTCCGCGTCCGGATCGCCGAGGCATTTCGAAGCGTCTTCACCGGCGAAATCGTAAAAACACCAGTAATTCCACATGAGCGACATGATCAGTCCGACGTGATATTTTTCACAATACGCAACGAGCCTGTCCATCGCGGCGAACGTGGCTGCTTGGTCAAAGACAGACATCCACTGATCCTTCTCGTAAAAAACTCCGGCCATCGTTCTGAATAGAGGGAAAGCCTCCGAAAGCGCCTCGAATTCCTTGCTGTAATCGAGATCGAGGTCGTTGCTCAGCAGCCTCCAGAAAGCGCCGTGCCAGTTCGTCCCGTACGCGTAAAACGGTTCCCCGTTCAGCGTGATCGTTCCGTCAGCTTCCGCGTGAAGGCCGAGCTTCACTTCGTCACCGTTATTGTTTTCGGAAGGTGTCTTGCCGTTATTCGGTTTAACATTTTTACAAGCGCATATCGCTCCGGCAAAAACCGTGAGAGCAAGGATCAGGCAAACAGTTTTCAGGAACTTTTTCATTATTATTTCCTCCGTTAAGATCAGTTATACTATGTAAGATATTACTATATCGGGGCTCAGACTGTCAATTTTCTGAGGTATTCCTTTTGGGCATCGGTGATCCTGTAGCTTTCTGTCGCCTTGCGAATCGTTTTGTTGTGCGTCCACGGATCGAGGCTTTTCTCTTCCAAGTATTTTACGGCTGTCCCCCACTGCTTTGCCAAAGCCGTCGCGAAATACCAGGCGACCATCATTCTAACGTAATAATCGTCTGATCTGACGCTTGCGACAATATCCGAATATTCCTTTTTGAAAAGGTCATCCAGGAACCATCTCATGAAAATTCCGATGCCTGATCTGCACGTGTATGTTTTTTCTGATCGAAGCCACCGTTCACCTTCTTTTGCCGTATTATCCGGGTCTTTTCCCAGTATTTTCGGAGAAATAGCGTCGCAAACGGCCCAATTGTCCACATAAGGCAGAAATCTGTCGATCTCTCTGACGCACTCTTTGTAGTCTTTGATTTCGTTTATCAAAAGGGCGTGAAGCATGTTTTCATCGTAATAATAATGCGGAAGAACAGACATATAATCAGTATGCTCGGGTGATCTCGCAAGATCCTTCGCGATCTTTCTGATCTCGGGAACTTTGACGCCGATCATCTTCTCTCTTTCGATTCCCGGCGTAAGTTTCCACTGGAAATCCGCATATTTTTCGTCCGCGTGACTTTTCAGGATACTGACTGCATCGATCATTTGAATTCTCCTTAACGCGCGCATTTAACGCATCTCATCTTCTGCAATTATTTTATCTCAACCGTATATATACAGTCAAACGCATTTGCGCAAAAACATTCGCGCCGAGCAACGAGATATGATAAAATATACATATATTCATAGAGAAAGGATAACGTTGCGGAAGATCGATTCCCGCATCGCGGTTTTTGTAAAATGAGATCACCCGATTTCAGTCTGATCGAAAATATTTCAGTTACGGGGCAAAACAGAAAAGTTCCTCGCGCAAGATTCATTCCTTACAGGACGGAGGAAGCTGCTTTGAATGGAGCAAAAGCTCTTTCCGGATTTTTTAACGAGGAAAAAGGAAGAGCGATCCTGCTCAGCGGCGAGTGGGACTTTTACTATTTTGACAATACAAGCGAGGCTTCAAAGGCGTTCGAAGATGATTTTCAAGGCGATCGCGAGAAGTATCTGCCTGACAGGATACCCGTTCCCTCTTCGTGGCAGATGTACGGCTACGGCATACCTCAGTATGTGAATGTGATCTATCCGATTCCCCTGGATCCGCCGCACGTGCCTTTTGAAAACCATGTCGGAGTATACAGGAGGGATTTTGAACTGCCCGAAAATTTTGCTGTCGATGAGATCGACCTGTGTTTTAACGGCGTGGACGCGTATTTCTTTGTTTATGTCAATGGGGAGTATGTCGGAGCGTCGCAGGGATCTCGTCTGCCTTCCGATTTTGATATCACTGCTTTCGTCCATGCGGGTAAAAACGACATCATTGTCGCGGTCTGCCAATACGCATGGTCAACTTATCTGGAGGATCAGGACTGTTACAGACTGTCAGGCATTTTCAGGGACGTTTATCTGCTCGCAAGGCCGAAGAATCACCTGGAAGATCTTACGGTAAAAACGGATCTTAAGAGCGTCTCTGTGGAAGGGTTTATTTCTTCGAACGATTCATCAGAATATGAATTTAAAGGCAACGCGTCAGATAGTGTTCTTCTCTCGATTTTTGACGAAACGCATTCGAAAATATCAGAAAAACACGTTTTTATAGATAAAAGCGGCCGTTTTTACGCAAAATTCGACATTGACGAGCCCCATCTCTGGACAGCCGAAACACCTTACCTGTATACAGTCACGATCGATATCTGCGGCGAGCATATCGCGCAAAACGTCGGTCTTCGAACTGTAGCTGTCGGTCCTTTGGGAGAGCTTTTGATAAACGGCTCCCCTGTTAAAATAAAAGGCGTAAACCGCCACGACACACATCCCGATCTCGGGCACGCGGTTACTTTCTCCGATACGGAAGCCGAACTCAAAATGATGAAGAGGTTCAATATAAACGCGATAAGAACGTCTCACTATCCGAACGATCCCCGGTTTTACGATCTGTGCGACAAATACGGGTTTTATGTGATCGCGGAGACTGATCTGGAGACTCACGGGACGGATTATTACAGGGACGAAAACGGAAACAGTGATCCGAACGTTCTGACGGACGATCCGGCGTGGGAAAAGGCTTACGTGGACCGCATGGAGCGAATGGTCTCCCACTATAAAAACCATCCGTGCATAATCATATGGTCGCTCGGGAACGAGTCTTTTTACGGAAGAAATCACAGAAAAATGATAGATTACGTGCGTAAAACGGACGATTCGAGGCTTCTTCACTACGAGGGCGCGGCTTATGCGGAAGAACTCGACATGTTCAGCAGGATGTATCCGAATTACGCTTTTATGAAGGAATATTGCGAAAGATCTCTCGACGATTTCAAAAAAGGTCTGCCTTCAAAACCTCTGTTTTTGTGCGAATATTCACACGCGATGGGCAACGGTCCCGGAGATATCGGGCAGTATTGGGATATGATCTACAAGTATCCGAATGCGATGGGAGGATGCATCTGGGAATGGGCCGATCACTCTGTCAGGACGGTCGATACGGAAAACGGTCCCGCGACATGGCTCTCACGCAAAACGCTCAGGTTAAAAAACCCCGCAAAGAAAAATATCGATCTTGACACTTCAAAGGACAGCAGACCGTATTTCTCCTACGGAGGCAGATTCGGTGACGTTCCGAATGACGGAAACTTCTGCGTCGACGGCCTCGTAAACCCCGACAGGATACCGAGCACAGGTCTTCTGGAATACAAAGAAATAATATGCCCCGTAAGAGTGACCCAAAGCAGCGGCGATCCTCTCGAATTTACGATCTTAAACACGTACGATTTCCTGCCGCTAAAGGATATTATCATCAAATATACTGTCTCCGACATGAGAAAAGTGTATTTTGAGGGAGCTTTCATATCAGATATCGGACCGCACAGATCTGAATCTTTCAGGCCCGATCTCGCGATACCTGATGCGTTCGAAGGCGATCTGACGATCGATTTTGAATTCTCCGGTCTGAAATGCCTCACGTTTGCCGATAAAGGACACGTCTTCGGGCACAGACAATTCATTCTTGCGCACAAGGACGCGACAGTCAGAAACATCTCATCTGCTTCCTGTAAATTGGCCGTTCATGAGCAGAAAGGCGACCTGATATCAATAAAAGGAAAAGCTTTTGAATACGTTTTCGATCTTAAAAAAGGTATGCCCTGTTCGATGAAATACAAAGGAAAAGAACTCTTGGAAAAGACGCCCGATTTTACCGTTTGGAGGGCTCCGACAGACAACGACAGGAATATAAAAAATACGTGGACCGGTTATGGGCTGGATAAAACATCGTCCCGCTGCACCTGTTCTAAAATCGTCGAAAAGAATGAAAAATGTGTAAAAATAACTGCCGACCATGTGATCTTCAACGAAAAAGGCGACAATTTGATCAAATATCAGACAGTTTGGGAAGTTCTCGAAACAGGCGAGATCAAAGTCTCCGTCTGTGCTGATGTATCTGAAAAGTGCTGCGACCTTCCCCGCTTCGGCCTTGAGATCGTAATGCCCGAAGGATTTGAAAATGTGGAATATTACGGTTTGGGACCTCTGAATTCGTATATCGATATGCACGCCTTCTGCCGCCTCGGCCTGTTCGATTCGACGGTCACCGACCAGTTCACGCATTATATAAAACCGCAGGAGAACGGCAATCACATTTTAACAAGATTTGCGTTTGTGAGCTCGTCCTGCGGCATCGGTCTTCTCGTAAAAGGCGCCCCTGATTTTTCTTTCAGCGCGCTTCATTACACACCTCTTGATATTTCTTCCGCACCGATGGATCACCTGCTGAAAGATCGCAGTGAGACGATCGTCCACATCGATTACAAAACAGCCGGCATCGGCTCCAACAGCTGCGGTCCCGCGATAGACAGAAGATTCGCATTCCGCGAAAAAGCTTTCTCGTATTCGTTCTTCCTCATGCCCGTCGACAAAAACGAATGTGACATACCCTGCGAAGGCCTTATTTTACCGAAGCAGTGATCTTTCTTGCTTTTTCGCGTAAAATGCTGTACTATTCACAACGCAAAGCGCATTTCGGAGGAAATTATGTTAAACAGCAAGCAGAGAGCAAATTTGAGAAGCGTCGCCACGGCGCTCGATACGATCCTTTACATCGGCAAAGGGGATCTTACGGACAATATCATAAAACAGGCTGACGATGCCCTGGCAGCGAGAGAGCTTATAAAAGGTAAAGTTCTGGAAACTTCGGAACTTTCCTCCCGCGAGGTCGCGGATCTGATCGCGGAAAAACTGGATGCCGACGTCGTCCAGGTCATCGGGAGCAAATTCGTCCTCTTCCGCAGGAATTTCGAAAAAGCGAAATACGACGATCTTCTGTAAGATACCTTCAATTGCACAAACACAAAATAAAAACGGGAAGCTTTTACGCTTTCCGTTTTTGTTTTGTGTTTTTTGACCGATTGTGAGGCTTTTTAAGCCGTTCCGTGTCCGAGACTAATTAAACCTTGTTTATTGCCGCGAAATGTCTCTATCGGCCCTTTAAACGCGTCTGGAGCGCATTTTACGCTGTGACTATGACTTTAAATGTTGCTGTGACTGTTCCGCTCACGTCGCTCACTACCACAACGACGACTCCTTCCTCTATTGCCTCGATGAATCCTGTGTCAAGGATTATTATCGCGTTAGGATTTTCAGACTCTTCGCTGACCGTCCATGTGAGGGTATCGTCTGTCGCGTCTTCAGGTGTGACAGTCGCTTCGGGAAGTCTCTTTCTCTCTCCTACAGAAAGCGTGATCTCTTCTTCAGAGAGCGTGATGCCAGTTACCGGTATGGGTTCTACTACGGTCACTATGCACTCCGCGAACACCTCGTCTGTTCCGGCTAAAGCCTGCGCCCTGATAGTTGCGACTCCGGGAGCAATAGCTGTGACAAGTCCGTTTTCGTCAACCGTAGCGACACTTTGTTCATCTGACGTCCAGACTAATGTCTTGTTCACCGAGTCCTCGGGCAGTACAGTCGCGGTTATTTGCGCCGTATACCCCGCCGCAACTGTAAGCTCCGTATTATCGAACGTGACGCTCGTGGGTCTCACAGGTTCTCTTACTTTGATCACACAGAATGCCTTGAGATCGTTCTCTTCTGTGCTTGCGGTTATTGTGACCATGCCTTCGAATACGGCGGTGACTTTACCTGTGTCGTCCACTGTGCAGACAGTCTCGTCTGACGTTTTCCAAAGGACCGTCTTGTTGACTGCATCCTCGGGAAGTACCGTCGCCGTAAGCTGCAGCTCGTCTCCTATATCGAGTTCCGCCTCCGTGACATCGAGCGTTATCGTCTCGGGAACTACAGGCGTCTCTATCAAAACTTCGCACGTCGCCGTATATCCTCCGTCTTCCGTGGTTACTGTTATAACAGCTGTTCCGGGAGTGATCGCTGTGACAAGTCCGTTCTCATCTACCGTCGCAAAGCTCTCGGCATCTGACGTCCATGTGACATTTTTATTCATCGCATCCTCAGGTAAGACCGTCGCGATAAGCTGCACCGTATCTCCCGCTTCGAGTTCGAGAAGCGTCTGATCGAGCGTTACGGACTCTGCGTGTATATAAGGATCGACTACCACTTCAGCTGATGCTGTCTTGGGATTCTCACTGCCGTCTTTAAGCGTCAATGTGATCGTAGCCGTACCTGCGGCAAGTGTCGTGACCTTGCCTGTTTCGTCGACCGTAGCAACTGTCTCGTCAGAACTTGTCCATTCTACGCCTTCCGTATATGCCTCGGCAGGTGTAAATGTATATGTGAGATCGAATGTGTCTCCTTCAACTATCGTCTCGGGAAGTCCGCTCAAAGTCAGCGAATCAGGCCTTACAACAGTGACTGTTACAACGCACGTCTTCGGACTTCCGCCTGTAGGTGTTACTGTTATAGTCGCCGTTCCTTCTCCGACAGCCGTCACTGTGCCGTCATCCGACACTGTCGCGACTGACTGATTTGACGATCTCCATCTGAGCGTCTTATCGCTTGCGTTCTCGGGCACGAAACTGACTCTGATTTTTACTGTCTCTCCCGCGGACATCTCTTTGTTCGTTATATTGAGTAAAATGCTCTCCACAGGCACAGCGGGTCCTCCGGGCGTGGGAGTGGGCGTAGGCGTAGGTGTAGGTGTAGGTGTAGGCGTAGCCGTAGGTGTCGCCGTAGGAGTAGCCGTAGGCTCGTCTGATGTAGGCGTGGGCGTAGGTGTGCTGTCCGCAGGTGTCGCAGTGGGTATCCTCGTGGGCTCCGCCGTCTCATCCTGCTGGATATAAGGCGTAGGTATTGCCGTCGGCTCATTGTTCTTTTTATTATTGTTAAATGTTTTTATTCCGAATATCAGTAAGAGGAGCAGTATCAAAACGCACCCGACGACGATCAGAGGAACTATCCATTTTCCCTCCTGCTTTTTTTCGGGAGGATTCTCGGCTGTCGTTTCTTCGCCTTCGGGACCACCTTCCGCATCAGTTTCTCTTACATCTCCTTCGGCTGTTTCCGTCTCTTCGGGAGCCTTTTCGTAAAGCTTTTCTCTCTTTTTCTGGGACTGTCTTACGATTCCCGATGCAACTCCGGGCACCACTACAGCTTCTGCGGGAGCAAAGAGCGTCGAATCCTTTGCCTGGATCGCCATGACTGTCGCGTCTTCTCTCACACCGCTGTCCACCGCGTCTGACATTAATGCGTCAACTACCTCTACGGGCGTCTTCTGTCCGTCGATCAGTTCTCTCATTCTCTCATCAGATACCGCGTTGTAGAAAGGTCCGCTGCAAATGATATACATATCGCCGTGTTCGGCTTCCAGATTCTGATAGTGCGGCTCCAGCTTCTCTCCCTCCGGTAAAACGCCCAGATACTGCGTGAGTTTATTCCTCTTCGGGCTCGATTTTATCCTGTCGGGGGATGCAACGCCTTTGTCTATCATTCTTTGCGCCTGCGTATCATCGACAGAAATTTGAGTGAGTTCTCCGTCTCTGAATCTGTATATTCTCGTATTTCCCACATTGCAGGCGAATATCTTTTTGCCTTTTACGCAGAGGAGACCCAAAGTAGTGCTGATTCTCTGTCCGAGCAGTTCTTTGACTTTATCTTTGACTGCCTTGTCTGTGCTTTTTACGAATGAATCGATAAATCTTACGATGTCGTCATCAGCGATGCTCTCGGAGGTGCCCTGAGTTTCCGTCATCGCGTTGTAATATTCCGTAAGTTTGTCGGCCGCTACCAAAGAAGCACTGTCGCGGTAATTGTCCGCTCCGGAGCCGTCCATGATCGCGTATATCTGCGTGCCCCTCTGATCCTTCTTGTGAGAGAGCAGGATCTGTGAACCCGCCAGTTCGTCCGTTATCGTCTTTGAATTAAAAAAGAAATTGTCTTCGTTGTAATTTTTGCCTTTTCCGGGGCTCGAAGCCACCGCTGCTCTGTAAAGAATCATGTCTGCACCTCGTAAAATTTTACCTCATCTCGGCAGTTTTAGTATACCACACCTACTTTTTATCGACAAGTCCTCGGGTATCTCCCTGTCTCATAAACGTATATATATAAGTCGTGCTGAGAGTCTGGTTTTCGTTTGCGTTTCGCAAAAGAAGTTCGTCAACGGTGACGAATCTGAATCCCTTTTCTTTGAGTATATCCATGGCTCGAAGCGCCGCGTGAACGCTCGTCATAATAATGTCATGCATCAGTATGACGTCTCCGTCCTGAGCCTTCGAGACGATCGTATTCACCAGATAGTCTTCAAAATCCTGCGTTGTCCCGTTTGGATGGCTCTTCTTCCAATCGCCTGTCGAATCTCCGATATCGTAAGGGCCCCATTTGACATTTATCATTCCGACCGCGGCCATCATGTCTTCTCTGAAAGCGCCTCCGGGAGCTCTCAAAAACACGGGTCTCTCTCCGGTGATCTGTTCGACAATATCGTTTGTCTTATTAATCTCGTAAAAAACTTCCTGCTCTGACAATCTTTTCAAATTCAGATGAGAATACGTGTGGTTGCCGATCAGATGCCCGTCGTCGTATGCCATTTTTAAAAGCGTTTTATGGTAAGGATGAGTATCAAGTTCCATTCCCTTGATAAAGAATGTCACTTTGATATTCCTCTCTCTGAGGCCGTCGAGAAGCGTCTTCGTGCTTCCGTTTTCAAGCCCGTTCGGGCCGTCGTCAAAAGTGAAAGCGATCATTTTGTCCGTAGGATCACCCTTGTGTTTCAGGTTTATAACAGGCAGCGGAGCGGGTGTCGCCGAAATATGCGTTGAACTTGTAGCTGTCGGTTTTGGCGTGGGTGTCGCAGTGGGTTTTGGAGTTGCCGTGGGAGCCGGAGTATTCGTAGGCTTAGGCGTGGGAGTGGGAGTCGGCGGAGGCGGTGTGGGCTCAGGCGTAGGCTCGGGCGTAGGTTCCGGTGTCGATGTCGGCACTTCCGTAGGCACTTCTGTAGGTATGTTTGTAGGCGCGTCTGTAGGCGCATCCGTGACGACGACCGTCTGTTCGGGAGTCGTACCGGGCTCGGCCACCCTCCTGTCCTTCATCGCCGAGATCATCGCGATCGTCAAAGCGGCAATGATAACCGCCACGACCGCCAATATAACAATAAGTGTATAATTAGTCTCTTTTTTTCTGCTCAATACAGCATCCCCTTAATGTGTTTCATCTTTTGAATTACAGAGCAAAATGCCCCACTTGTATTATATCCCTTTTACCTGTCAAAGTCAAAAAATCCTGCATGTCTGCGATTTCCTCTCACGCACCGTTTTTCTCACCGTTTTTTCTTGACTCCGCATGTAAAATAGTCTACAATTTTTTTGCTCCGCAGGTAAAAACCGGGAGGCACACATCATACATTTTACGGGTTTTTATGGCAGACAGTAAGTTTTTGATGAAAAAGCTTTTAAGCGAAACGAGAAGGGCCGTCCAGGATTACGATCTGATCCGGGAAGGCGACAAAGTGTGCGTTGGAGTGTCGGGAGGAAAAGACAGTCTGACTCTTTTATGCGTTCTCGCTTCGCTGCGGAAATTTTACCCGAAGCATTTCGATCTGCAGGCCGTGAGCGTATCTCTCGGTTTTGATAATATGGATCTGTTGCCCGTTCAGGAGCTCTGTGACAGTCTTGAAGTGCCCCTTACGATCGTTCCGTCTCAGATAGCCGATATCGTTTTCAATATCAGAAAAGAACAAAATCCGTGCGCTCTCTGCGCAAATCTGAGAAGAGGGGCTGTAAACGACACAGCCCGTCAGCTCGGTTGCAACGTCGTCGCCCTCGCCCATCATTACAACGATATAATCGAGACCGCTATGCTGAGTCTGATGTTCGAGGGGAGATTTTACTGTTTCGATCCGGCGACTGAGCTTGACAGAAGTCAGGTGAGGGTCATAAGGCCGTTCCTCTATGTGGAAGAATCCGAGATCAAACAGTATGTCGCAGCAGCGGGCATCAAGGTCGTCTTCAACCCATGTCCCATGGACAGAGAGAGCAAGCGCGCTTACGTAAAAAATCTGATCTCCGACCTCAGCAGAGAAAACAAGTCCCTTTCCCAAAACATTTTCGGCGCTGTAAAAAGAGGCGTCTGGCCTGAGCCCAATCCTCAAACGAGAAAAAGAAAAGAGGATAAATAAAGATAACGATAACCGAAAGCCGCCCGGTCCTGTCACCGGGCGGCTTTTTCAAAGATATTATCGTTTCATTAAGATCAATCGTCGAAATTGATCTTTTCGTTTATCACATACAGCGGTCTGTCTTTGGCCTCGTCATACGTTCTCGCGACATATTCGCCTATGATGCCCAGAGCGATGAGCACCATCGCCGTGCAGCCGAAGACGCATGATATCGCGATGAGCGACCAGCCTGCGACAGGTGCGAGAACTCCGCACGCCGTGAGGATTATCATTACGATGAGTGATATCAGAGAAACAGCGCCGAGAGGCAGTCCGAAAATGAGAGCCCAGCGAAGCGGTTTGTACGAGAATGACATTATCGCGTCTCCGGCGAATTTGATCATCTTTTTAAGAGGATATTTCGTCTCGCCGGCAAAGCGCTTCTCTCTCACGAATTCAACGGGAGCGGCCTTGAAACCGAGCCAGCTCACGATTCCGCGAACGTATCTGTTGCGCTCCGAGATGTCGTTTTTGAGAGCGTCGCAAACTTTCCTGTCTATCAGTCTGAAGTCTCCTGTATCGACAGGTATATCGACTTCCGTCATTTTGTCGAGGATCCTGTAGAAGGCTTTCGCAGTAACCTTTTTGAAGGCCGTCTCTCCTTCTCTTTTTACCCTCTTGCCGTAGACGATGTCATAGCCTTCGCGCCACTTGGCGATCATCTTCGGGATGACTTCAGGCGGATCCTGAAGATCAGCGTCGATCACGACCACACACTGGCCGCTTGAGTTGTTCATTCCCGCTGTAATAGCGTTCTGGTGGCCGAAATTGCGAGAAAAATCGATCAGTTTTACCGTTTTGTCATTTGCGCAGATCTCAAGGGCGAGTTCTTTTGTTCTGTCGCGGCTTCCGTCGTTTACGAAAATTATCTCGTACGATTCCCCCGTTCCTTCCATAACTGTCTTGAGCCTTTTGTACGTCTCGCAGATGACTTCCTCTTCAAAATAAACAGGCACAATAACAGAACATACAGGTCTTTCCATTTATATCACCTTTCTTTTTTTACTCAGGCAAAAGCCTTATCAGAAATACCAGGTCGAGAACCATCTCAGGCCTTCGATGTATTTAGCGTTCACTTCAAGTCCCGTGAGCGCAGGGTAAAATACGGCAAACAGCACGGCCGTAACGCCGAGATAGACCCATGTCACCCATTTCGGGAATATCTTATCCTCCGTCAGATTTTCGAAACAGTACGCTATCATCAGTATCACGAATGGCACGCTGGGCATGAAATGATATATGAACACGCAGCGCGTTACGAGTATCCAAGGCAGGAATTCCAGCGCAAACGCGGCTATGACCACGAGCATCTTTTTGCAGCTCTTCTTGCAGGCGTAAAAAACAGTTCCGATGAGCGCCGGTATGCTGAGGAGCCAGATCGCAGGGTTGCCGAACGAAGCGATCGTTGATTTTTTACCTACGGCTGCGTCTCCGGAATACATCCAGATAGGCCTTATGTCGAGCGGCCATGACCACCATTCGGAGCTGAACGGATGAGTTGCGTCGAGGTTGCTGTGGTACGAGAACATACTCTTTTGGTTATTTATCATAACAGTCCAGAGTGATTCGTTCGGATGAGTGGGCATATAAGGCAGATATGTCAGCGTGTAGATCGCGACAGGTATCGCGACGAAGAATACAACGCAAAGAGCGCATGTCGGTAAAAATCTGACCAGGAACCACTTTTTGACGTCCATTTTAGCAGGTCCCATACCGTTTTTGACATCCACTGCCTCGAACAGCTGCGCAGCGAAGAACAGCAGAGCAAGTCCCGCTCCGGCATACAGACAAGTCCATTTAGTCGCTGCGCCTATGCCGAATGTTATTCCGCACAGCGCCAGCGGTATCCTCGCCTTCACATCCTTCGGATCGTAGCATTTTTTCGTAAAATAGTCGTACATAAAATAGTACATCAGTATGATGAAGAACGTCGAGAACGAGTCTATCGTAGCGATCCTCGAGTGCGCGAGCCTCATAAACTCAAATGTCATAAGCCCGCTTGCGAGCACCGCGAACATACGCTTTTTGAATATTTTACTTGCGAAGAGATAGATCAGCGGCACCATAAGTACGCCGAAGAGTGTGCCCATAAATCTCCAGCCGAACGGGTTCATGCCGAATATCCTGATCCCGAGGCCGATGAGTATTTTACCGAACGGCGGATGCGTCGTCTCGTAGATGTTCCAGCCTTTGATCATCTCATAGGCTGTCCTTGCGTGGTAGATCTCGTCGAAATACGTGCTGTTCATATATGTTACAGACGTCGCGACATACTGCTGCTCGTCAAAGAGGTTCGAGGGCTTGCCGTCCGTGACTCCTTCGACATAAGATTCATCTATCACTTTGCAGGGTATCAACCGATACTGCCGGTTTTCATCCTTTGTTAAGAAGCCTATTTCATTCAGAGCCCAGCCCGTTCTCCTGCTCTCTACTCTGATCCTTCTCGTGTTGAAATTGATCTTATTGCTTATTTCCCACTCGAAAAACGAGCCGGCTTTCTTTTTGTCCGCTGTTTCCGCCGTCGTCGCGCTGTCTATCGCAAAAGCATATTTGAATACGCCCGATCCGTCTTCTTCCTCGTAATAAACGTCGTATTCACCGTGCGCGGGGATATTTGAAAGATGTGACATTCCGCAAACATTCGTAACATTGTCAAATTCCACTACGACGTATTCCCCTGCGGAGCTTGACTTCCAATAATTGTTCGCTGTTCCGGTGTCACCTAACCGAAAAAAAGATGTCGTCGCGCATATGACAGTTAAAACGGCTATGATGATCAGATCCTTACCGTCCAACTTCCTTGCGGCGTCTTTACCAAGCTTTCCCTTGCGCTCTTTTTCGTCCGTTTTAATACCCAGAACGATGATCAGCACGATCAGTCCCACGAGTAAAACGAAGAACAGAAGTTTGAAGAGTTTTTCCTTCGTTGTTGTGTCTTTCTCTTCTTTTGACGAAGATGAGGAACCGGATGAATCTGTCTTAAACAGTGAAAGGACCCTTGCTCCCGCAGGTGCAGAAGAAACCTTTTCGATCGATATATTGTCGAACATCGCCTTTCCGGACGCGTCTGCGCTGTAGCCTCCCAGTCCGAAAGAGAGCTCTATGACCTTCTGCTTTTTGTCCGTTTTCGTATAGATCGTGACCGTCTGCCAGTCTGTCGTTCCGTATACTCCGTCAGAGCGCTCCGTGACTCCGATAGCTGATATCATCGCTCCTGCGCCGTCGGGATCAACGTTTTCCGTCTTGATATCGGCGGAGATCTTATATGTCGTCTTAGGCATTACGTCGACTGACTGATAGATCCTGGTGTCGTTTTTCTCCTTGTTTTCGATAACGATGCATTTTCCGTCTTTTCCGTCTCCGATGTATACGTCAGACGCCGCTCCGTTATTCAGGAAATCGTTCTGGTAGTCAGAAATGCTCCATCCGGCAGCTCCCGTCGCACTCGCTTCAAAGTCGCCGTTCACTATGACGCTTTCGACATTTTTACTCGAGCATCCTGAAAAAACAGCAGTTGCCGCGACAGCGATCAGAAGGAGCAGTATTACAGCTTTTGCCCTTTTTGAACATGTTTTCATTTTACAACCTCCGCCTTTGCGTCCTTGATTTCAGTTATATGTTCCGTTCCGTCTTTTTCTTTGTATATTTTGAGTTCTTCCTTCTCGAGCGCTTTGTGCCTGAATGTGTATGTTACAGTATACGCGAAAAGCGCAAGGCACATCAAAACGTTTCCGATCGCCATCACCATTCTCGGAGGAGTTACAGACGGCCAGTAGTAATTTCTGTACGCGTCGTTGCTTCCCACCGCAAGGTCAGTCATTATCTCCGCGACCGTCATGAACCCGAATATCGATGTTCCCGAATATATTCCCAGCAGCAGCTTGTCGTTGTCCTTTATCATCGCCGCGAGCAAAAGCACTACTACCGGGAAGAAATATCTCTCGTGCATCCTCGGCCCGAATGTGACGACCACCGAGAGCAGCGTCGCGCCCATGATATACGGGAGCGATCCCCTCTTCTTCGATACCAGGTAAAACACCCAGATCGTCGCCGATATTATAACTATCGCGATCATGCCCCATTTGTAGAACGTGAGGCCTAAAAATTCCTGCGAGTCGGCGACCCAGTTTTTGCCCAGAATGAACCAGTAGTTCAAAGAGTTCACCGTTGTGTATGAATAATGGTCAGCCGTTCCGATATAGAGGCTGAAGATCCACGGGAGCTTCAGTGTTTTTCCAAACAGAGTGATGTCGACGAGTCCCATCGTGATATTGAAGGGCAGCGATATCGCGAAGAACGTAACGATGAACGTCGCAGCCGCGATGAGCCACGATCTGACTTTTCTGCTCCTGATGAGCGAGTAAAACAGTATCGGCATCAGTATTATCGCCTGCGGCTTGAAGAGCACGCCGAGAGCCATCACAAGGGATGCCTTGAAGAATTTTTCGTTCTCCATATAGTAGCATCCGAGCAGGAGGAACAACGCAAGCGTCGAATCGACCTGTCCCCAGCATGCGCTGTCTATTATCGAGAGCGGGTTGAACATCCATACCGCAAGGAAGAAAAGGACCCACTGCTTAGAAAGCTTCGTCATGAATTTCCTGTATATGAACAGCGCGATCGCGCAGTCTGAAAGTATCGCAGGGAGTTTTACGAGCATAGTGTATGCCGCCGTGTCCGTTATTTTAAAAAGATTTGATATCTTCGCTGTGAACCACAGCGTATAAATATGAAGCGGAGGATAGTCGATATTCGAACCTTCATACGCATGGAAAAGTCCCTTGTCGCTGGCGTATGTGCCCCAGAATTTGAACAGATTCGTATCTATATCGCACTGAGGAGCAGTTACGCAGAGCACCAGCCTCAAAACGAGACCTATCGCGATAACTGTCAGAACGACTCCCGTGAGTTCCCTCCTGACCGCGGCTTTTCCGTCCGGACTGCCCGGCAGATCACCTTCGTCCGATCGCACGGCATATCTGTAAAATATCAACAGAAGAACAGTCACGAAGATCAGTATGATCAGATAGACCCTCATCGGATCCGCGTACTGTTTGGGCACCTCTTCCTTGTACGAGGCGAGATAGACCGTCGCTGCGATGACCGCAAGAAGCGCCAGGACGATCAGTATTATTTTTACGATGTTTTTCTTCTTAACGTTCCCCATGATCAGATCTTTTCGATTTTCTTTACTTTTGCTTTTTCTCCGAGATCGATCTCTCCCGTGTAATACAGCTCGTTGATCTCGCAGAAATCTCCTATCTTACCGTTCGCGCAGTAGAGCCTGTCTATCCTGCAGCAGTCTATTTCCACATAGTCGCAGTCCACCGTGTCGCTGTCGAGTAAAAAGAGACCTTCTATGTTCTCGTTCGTACCGTCAGGTTCCACTGTCAGGCTGTCCGCGACCACTCTCTGTATCCTCGACGTAACGGAAGATGCGATATAGATCTTGTTGCCCTTCGCTCTGTCGTTTACGTCCATCATACCGGTGATATACGCGTTTTCAAATCTCACGGAATCGTGCATTATCATTCTTCCGGAGACGTTTATGTCCCACATATTCGACTTTTTCGAGACATCCAACGTTCCCTGCACGTCTATCTTTTCGACTGAGATCTTGCCGTAAACAGTCATATTTCCGGCTATCACAGCTTCTTCGCACGACAAACCGCTCCTCGCGAGACAGAATCCCGCCAGTTCCAGCTTGTCACAGGTAAAATACTGCATGAATTCCGCTTCCCCGTTTATTACGACGGTATCGGCGTCCACATCCTCGTGGAAAAAAATTTTACCGGCGATATGAAGGTTTGTGACTTCGACGTCCTCCTGGATGTGCTTTTCTCCGTCGAGCATCAGCCCGTCGAAAGCGTCCGTCGGTTTGACGTCATTGCTCTTTACGATCGCCATCTTCAGATCAGTTTCTCCAATTCTCTTACGTACATTCCGAATTCCTGCATCGCCGATTCGATCGGAGCAGGCGTATTCATATCGACTCCCGCTCTCTTCAGCAGATTGAGAGGATGGTCGCTGCCGCCGCTCTTTAAGAATCTCATATATCCGTCTTTCTTTCCTTCAAGTATCATCTTTGAGAACGCCACCGCGCACGAGAAGCCCGTCGCGTATTTGTATACGTAAAAAGGCGTATAGAAGTGAGGTATCCTCATCCATTCGTTCGCGATGAGCTCGTCCACTTTTACCTGTTTGCCGTAATATTTTTTGTTTATATCATAGTACAGTTTGCTGAGTTCCTCTCCCGTGACCGCTCCGTTCGCCCCGAAGAGGCTGTGCGCCCTGTATTCGAATTCCGCGAACATCGCCTGCCTGAATATAGTTGTTCTGAACTCTTCGAGGAAGTGGTTGATCAGATAGGGCTTGTTTGCTCCCGGCTGTCCGAGAAGGTATCTTATCAGCAGGTTTTCGTTTACTGTCGACGCGACTTCCGCAGCGAATATCGCGTACTGCGCGTAATGATACGGCTGGTTTTTATCGCTGTAATATGTGTGCATCGAATGTCCGAGTTCGTGTATCAGCGTAAAAACGTCATTGATCGTTCCCTGCCAGTTGAGAAGCATGAACGGGTGGCAGCCGTAGCAACCCCATGAATATGCGCCTGACGTTTTACCTTTGTTTTCGCAGACGTCTGCCCAGCGGCTGTAGAGACCTTCTCTTGCGATCTTTACGTACTCTTCTCCCATGGGTTCGAGCGCCTTCAGGACTATTTCTCTGGCTTCTTCGAATGTATATTTTTTTCCGTCGTTTTCCGCGATCGGAACGTAAAGGTCATACATATGCAGATCTTTTACTTTGAGGATCCTCTTTCTGAGTTTCAGATAGTCTCCCAGCACTTCGAGGTTGTCATCTATCGTTTTAAGAAGGTTGTCGTAAACGGAACCCGGAACATCGTCCCCGAAGAGATACAGTTCTCTGGCGTTCTCGTATTTGCCAACATCGGCGTAAAATGCAGTCGTCTTCAGGTTCCCGATAAAGCATGACGATATCGCGTTTTTGTTCTTTCCGTAAGTCTCGAACATCGCCTTGAAAGCTGTCCTTCTGACGTTTCTGTCCTCGCTTCTTAAAAAAGATACAAAGTTCTCGTCTGAGATCTGCACTTTCTTTCCGTCCACTGTTATTTTCGGGAATTGAAGTTCTGTATTTGTGAGCTGTATATATGTCTCGTGGCTCGATTCGAGCGCCTGTGAAGCCTTTGCGATTATCTCTTCTTCCGCAGCAGAAAGCGTGTGAGGTCTTTCCCTCAGTATCTCTTTTATGACAAAATCGTATTTTTCGAGTCCTTTTGTATTATCTATAAAACCGAGTATCGTTTTTTCGTCAGCAGCAAGGAGCTCCGGCGCAAAGAAAGATACCGTTGCGGAAAATTTCATATTGAGCGAAGCCGCTCTCATGAACATGTCCTGATATTTCGGAACGTCATTGTCCTCGTCCTTTTTCATTTTCGAGTATACGACGAGTCTTTCGGCCTTTTCCTCGAGCTTGTACAGTTTCTTTAAAAACGCGAGAAGGCTGTCGCCCGATTTGCTGATCTCCCCTTTGAACTTGAGAAGTTCAGGGACGGCTTTGTCCACTTCTTTATAAAGTTTTTCCCAGGCGTCGTCGCTCTCAAGCATATCCTCGATCGCCCATTTATATTTCTCTTCGATATCTTTTCTTGCGGGAATATTATCCATATTTTTCTCCTTCACTTTGTAAATATAACAGCTGGAGCTATTATACCACAATACGGGAACAAAAAAAAGCGCCAAACCTTTGAATGTCTGACGCTTTGCAAGCTGTCGCTTATTTGTCACAT
>JAEEGL014790479.1_pt1 | contig 19249 bp, 14 predicted proteins | sample 9134231 | NCBI WGS metagenome assembly JAEEGL01 (sample SAMN16246548, study PRJNA631951) | gut metagenome | biome: gut microbiome; feature: rumen; material: fiber-attached | host: Bos | place: Iran: Karaj | collected 2018-10 | reverse complement strand
TTATGCCGGCTTTTGCGGAAACAGCCGGCGCTTCGTCGGCGGGAATACCGATGATTTCCTCAATTTCCTTGCGAGTGTTTTCTATATCTGCAGACGGCAGATCGATTTTATTGATTACCGGGACGATTTCAAGGTCGTTATCTATCGCAAGATATGCGTTTGCAAGAGTCTGCGCTTCAATTCCCTGCGTTGCGTCAACGACAAGCAGCGCGCCCTCGCAGGCTTTGAGCGAGCGCGACACTTCATAGTTGAAATCGACGTGTCCGGGTGTGTCTATGAGGTTTAAAGTATAGGTTTTACCTTCATAGGTATAATTCATCTTCACGGCCTTTGCCTTAATGGTAATTCCCCTTTCGCGTTCAAGGTCCATATCGTCAAGCATCTGGTCCTTTGAATCGCGCAGTTCAACGGTGTTTGTATTTTCGAGAATTCTGTCGGCAAGCGTCGATTTTCCGTGGTCAATATGCGCAATTATGCAAAAATTTCTTATATTCGATAAATCAGACATATCATTTTCCCTTTTAATTATTCTTTATTATATTGTAATACTTATTTACTTTTAAATCAATAGAAAAAAGGCAAATTAATACATTATTTTCAATTAAAAAAGCCGCTGCTTTTGCAGCGGCTTTTTGCTTATAACCTGAACGACAAAAATTTGAGCGCAAGTCCGAAATAAACGAGCATGGCGCATACGTCGACAGTCGTTGTTATTAAAGGCGCCGCCATTACCGCGGGATCAAGTCTTAATTTCTTTGCGGCAATGGGCAGAACCGCGCCGAGAGATTTTGCAATGACTATCGTCAAAAGCATCGCAAGCGATACCACGAGTGCAATAATGATTTTGTCGGGATCCTTCGTTATCAAAAGAATTCGAAGGAAGTTCAAAGCTCCGAATGACAGGCCCACTATAACAGACACCCTTATTTCTTTCCAGAGAATTTTCCAGATGTCCGAACATTCGAGTTCGCCGGTCGTCAGACCTCTTATTACCGTCGTGCTCGACTGTGAGCCGGAGTTACCGCCCGTGTCGAATATCATGGGCATAAACGTTACAAGCAGCGGAATTGCGGAAATCGCGGCTTCGAATTTCCCCAAAATCGAGCCGGTTATCGTTCCCGCTATCATGAGTATGAGAAGCCAGATTATACGTTTTTTTACTATCGTAAATACGCTCGTTTTAAGATACGGAGTTTCCAGAGGCTGCATAGCCGCCATCTGTTCGATATCTTTCGTCGCCTCTTCTTCGATGACGTCCACGATATCGTCGACCGTAACGATTCCGACAAGTCTGTTTTCATTGTCAACCACGGGAAGCGTGGTAATGTCGTATTTTGAGAACATTCCCGCAACGGTTTCCTTGTCGTCGGTTGTTACCGCCTTGACTATACTCGTTTCCATAATATCGGAAATAAGCGTGTCGTCGTTTTCGCATGCAAGAATATCACATAGCTCTATTACACCCTCAAGCTGACGCGACGGGCTTATTATATAACAAGTATATATGGTTTCTCTGTTGTCGGAAATACTTCTTATATACTTTATCGCCTCGCCGACCGTCATCGTTCCCTTGAGATCGGTAAATTCCGCCGTCATAATGCTTCCGACGGAGTCTTCGGGATAATTCAGAAACTGATTTATGAGCTTTCTTGTATTTGCGCTTGCGTTTTTAAGTACTTTTTTTACAATGGTCGCAGGCATTTCTTCAAGCATGTCAACTGCATCGTCGACGCTGAGTTCTTCGATAATGTTTGAAATTTCTTCATCCGTTATTGAATTTATGAAAATTTCCTGCGTTTCAGGCTCAAAATAACTGAATACTTCAATGCATCTTTCTTTTGAAAGCGAGCGGAATATCGGCATAGCCTTATCAATCGATATTCCTTCAAGGTATTCAGCCGCGTCGGCTTCCGGAATTTCTTCCATAATCGCTTTTATCTTACGGTAATTTCTCTCCGCAAGATAGTTGTCAAGTTCTTCTTTCAGGCCTATGAGTTCCTGTTCGTTTGTCATATTCAACCTGTCCTTTCCTAAAATTTTGTTAGGAAAGCAGAGAAGCATATTGCATAACAACCGTTATGCGAATATCAGGTTTTACCGTTCGGAAGCAAAAGTGCATTCCGAAAGGAATGATATCATGCTTTTTCTACTTCGCCCCGGAATATCCACTTTTCTTCCTCCTTTTTTGACAAAATGTAATGATATATTCGAGAATATGTTATTTTCCGTCAAGCATATTCTTGAATTCGTAAAGTTTTGTAAGCGCTTCAATGGGAGTTAACGTGTTTACGTCAAGCGTTTTGATTTTTTCGCATATTTCGTCATATATTACCGTTTCCAAAGAAGCGGTCTGTCCGTAATTTGATGCGCCCTTATTAATTATATCCGTTTTCTGAGAAATTGCAATATGTTCGTCGATATTTTCCAAAATTTTATCGGCTCTTTTTACAACTTCTCCCGGCACGCCCGCAAGCTTTGCAACTTCTATTCCGTAACTCTGGTCGGCGACACCCTTAACTATTTTTCTTATGAAAATAAGCTCTCCGCCGCGCTTTTTTGCGACAATGTTGTAATTTATAACGCCCGGACACAGATTTTCAAGCTCCGTCAGTTCGTGGTAGTGCGTTGCGAACATCGTTTTCGCGTAAAGCTTTTTGCTTACGGTATATTCAATTATCGCCCTTGCTATGCTCATTCCGTCATACGTCGACGTACCGCGTCCGATTTCGTCGTATATAATAAAACTTTTTCTCGTCGCGTTTTTGAGTATATAGGCGCATTCCGACATTTCAAGCATAAACGTCGACTGCCCTGCAGATAGGTCGTCCGACGCGCCGATGCGTGTAAAGAGCTTGTCGACTGTACCTATTCTTGCCGATTTTGCGGGCACATAAGAACCCATCTGCGCAAGAACGATAATAAGCGCCACCTGCCTCATATAAGTCGATTTTCCCGCCATATTAGGTCCCGTTATAATCATAAGACGGTTGTTTTCGTCAAGAAGCGCATCGTTCGGCACGAACATCTCATTTTTCATGAATTTTTCAACAACGGGATGCCGTCCGTCCTTTATGCTTATTACGTCGGACATATCCACTTCGGGACAACAGTAATTGTTTTTCTTCGCAACGTCGGCCAAAGATGCGTAAACGTCGATTTTTGCAAGTAAATCGGCGGTTTTATCGATAATATGCACTCTGTCGGCGATAAACGTTCTCAATTCCTGGAATTTTTCATATTCCAGCGCGCATACCTTATCCTTTGCACCGAGAATTTTCGATTCCAGCTCTTTGAGTTCCTCTGTAATATATCTCTCGCCGCCCGTGAGCGTCTGTTTTCTAATGTATCTTACGGGAACCTGTTCTTTATACGAGTTTGTAACCTCAATATAATAGCCGAAAACACGGTTGTAACCGATTTTAAGGCCTTTTATTCCGGTATATTCCCTTTCATGCTGTTCAATTTTCGCAATCCATTCTTTGCCGTCCGTCTGAATTGAATTCAGCTCGTCAATATCGTCGCAGAAGCCTTTTTTGATAATACCGCCTTCTCTGATTGAAAACGGGGGTTCCTCGACTATCGCCTCGTAAATATATTTTCCGATTTCGTCAAGGGTATCAAAATTGTCTCTTATGTAAGCAAGTTCCTCGGATTCAAACGATTTAAGCTGATTTTTTATGGGCTTTAATACGGAAATCGTCTGAAAAAGCGCGCGCATATCCCTTCCGTTTGCCGTATTGTAGACGATTTTGGTCATAAGTCGCTCAATATCGCTTACCGACGAGAGAAGATTCTGAATTTCCTCGCGCTCAATATAAGCGTTGTAAAACTCCGTTACCGCCTGTTGACGCATTGATATTTTATTTACGTTTATAAGGGGCTGCTCAAGCCATTTTCTTATGAGTCTTGCGCCCATTGCCGTTTTGGTTTTATCTATAACCCAAAGAAGCGTGCCCTTTTTTTCTTTCGTGCGCATGGTTTCACAAAGTTCAAGGCTTCTTCTGGTGTTGACGTCGATGCCGAGGAAAACTTCGTTCGTGTAGTATTCAAGCTTGTCCATATACGCAAGGTCGGTTTTCTGAGTGTCCTTTATATACTTAAGTATAGCACACAGAGCATAAACGACGGGCGAAAGTTCGGTGATTTTGTTCGATTTGAAAACGTCGTTTCCGAATCTTAACGTCAGATCCTTAAATGAAGCTTCCTCAAATATTTCGGGACGGCTGTCGTCAAAGAACGCGCTCAGCCTGTCCCTTGCAAAATCGTAAATCATTTTGCTGTCGGTTCTGTCAATATTTGAAATAATCTCTTTCGGCGCATAGACGGCAAGCTCGTTTAACACCTTCTGCTCGGCGTCCTCGCGTGAAAATTCGGTGGCGTAAATCTGTGCCGTCGAGATATCCGCAAAGCATATTCCTGTGCCTGCGGACGACATATAAAGCGAACAAAGATAATTATTCTTGTTTTCGGGAAGCATACGGCTTTCGGTAACCGTGCCGGGAGTAATGACTCTTATAACCTCCCTTTTGACTATTCCCTTTGCTGCTGCGGGGTCTTCCGTCTGCTCGCAGATTGCGACTTTATATCCTTTTGATACGAGCCTTGAAATATAGGTATCGGCGCTGTGATACGGAATTCCGCACATCGGCGCCCTTTCTTCCATTCCGCAGTCTTTTCCCGTAAGGGTAAGCTCAAGTTCTCTTGACGCAAGCTTTGCGTCGTCGAAAAACATTTCGTAAAAATCTCCGAGCCTGAAAAAGAGCAGATGATCTTTATACTGTTCCTTAATTTCAAGATATTGAAGCATCATCGGTGTATAAGGCAAAGTTCACACACCCTTTCGATAGTAATAGTTAACCGCAGATATGGCATTTTGAGCAGTCGTGAGAGCACGCCCCGTCAGCGGCACCGACAGGACGTTCTTCGGGATTGCTCGTGTATTCTTCCGCGCCGACGTATGACGAAATCGTCATATTAACGGCGGTCATAAGCATATTCAGATTTTCTTCCGCCTCGTTATAAGCCTTCATTTCGGGAATTTCGGATATTTCGTTATAAAGGACTTCAAGACGGGACGAAATCACGTCGAGAACGTGTTCGTCGGCATTTTCCTTTTCCTTTTCGATATCAAAAACAGACTTCTGAATTTTGAATTCGTCGAGTTTTGTTTTCAGATCGGAATTGAGTTTCATTGCGTCGCGCGTTTCGCAAAACGCTTTATATTCGCCGCTTTCTTTAAGCGCTTCGCCGAGCTGTCTTGCAATTTTTATTATTTCGTTGCTTGTTTCAAACATATTTTTGCCCTTCTTTATATCATTTTACCGTATAACATTGCGTCGCCTGACGACGTAATGAGAACGTTTACGAATTTTCCGTATATATTATTGTTTCCCTCATACGTGAATTTTACAAGCTTGAAAGTGCTTGTTTTTCCGAAATAAAATCCCGATTCATTCCTCCTCGTGTCGCAAAGCACTTTTTGAACGGTATTTTCGTATGATTTGTTAATTTTAACTATTCTTTCGCGATGCTCAGCCAAAAGTTTTGCCATACGCTCGTTTTTCTGCGAATCGGTAATGTTGTTTTCCATTTTTTCGGCGGGAGTTCCCTTCCGCGGGGAAAAAACGAAGGAATAAATCGAATCGTAGCCGACCTTTTCACAGATATCGAGAGTTTGATTAAAATCCTCGTCCGTCTCGCCCGGAAACGCGACGATTATATCCGTTGTGAAAACAATATCGGGAATTGCTTTTTTCAGTTTTTCAACGACTTTAAGATATGCGTCGGTCGTGTATTTTCTGTTCATTTTTCGCAGTATTTCATCGCTTCCCGACTGTATCGGAAGATGAAAATGCCGCTCTATTTTGTCATACTTTGCAATAACGTCAATAAGCTCGTCGGACACGTCTTTCGGGTGAGAAGTCATAAACCTTATGATAAAATCGCCGTCAAGAGCTGCTATTCTTTCGAGAAGCTTTGCAAATGATACCTCGTTTTTGTCGCTTCCGTAGGAATTTACGTTCTGACCGAGAAGCGTTATTTCCTTGTATCCGCTTTCAATAAGACTTTTCGCCTCGTCGACTATAACGTCCGCATTCCTGCTGCGCTCCCTTCCTCTGACGTAAGGCACTACGCAGTACGTGCAGTAGTTGTTGCAGCCGTACATAATGGAAATCCACGCTTTAATGTCGCTTTCTCTCTTTACGGGAATGCCTTCGACAACGGGATAGTCGCTGTCGTCGACGTAATATCTTCGCCTGTTGTTTTCAAGCACGTCGCACAGTATTTCGGGCAGTCTGTGAAGCATATTCGTTCCCGCGACGAAATTTACGTACGGATAATTGTGCTTTATCTCGTCGATTCTGTGCTCCTGATTTACCATACAGCCCCAGAGTCCGATAAGCAGATCGGGATTTTTCTCTTTTAAATGCTTCAACTGCCCCGTCTTCGAAAAAGCCTTGAGCTCCGCATGTTCTCTTACCGCGCAGGTGTTGAAAATCACAAGGTCCGCATTTTCAATACAGTCCGCCTTTTCGTATCCGAGAGACAGCGCGCTTCCGAGCAGTCTTTCGCTGTCCGCCTCGTTCTGCTGACAGCCGAACGTCTGAATAAATACGTATAACGGTCTTTTTTTGCGGTCAATCTTTTCGGCAATTATTTTTCTTACACGCTTAGCGTATTTTTTCTGATTTTCTATGTCAGAAGTAATTTCGTTTAAAACGTTAGATGTATTTTTCATTTTGAAGACGCCCTTTTGAGAAGTGTTTTCAAATCTTCGGGGGTGTATTTGTATATTTTATCGCAAAACTGACACGATACCTCTATATCCTTGTTCTCATCTATCATCGACGTAAGCTCCGTTTTTCCTATGCTTACAAGCGCGCGGTCGACGCGCTCTTTCGTGCAGTCGCATAAATATGAAACCTGCGCTTCGTCGAATATATCGAATTCGATGTCGCCCAGAATGTCCTTCAGATATTCTTCGTTGGTTTTATCGGTCGAAAACAGCGTCGAAACGGGAACCGCCGCCTCAACACGCTTTTCAAGCCTGTCTATAAAATCGTCTTCTGCACCGGGAAGAAGCTGTATCATGTATCCGCCGGCGGCAAGACATTTATAATCCTTGCCTATAAGCACGCCGAGAGCGCAGACGGTGGGAATCTGCTCGCTTTTGGCAAAATATTCGGTTATATCCTCCGCAACCTCGCCGGAAACGATGGGAGTCATTCCGACGTAGGGCTCGTTTTTGCCTTCTTCTCTGATTATATATAAATTTCCTTTGCCTATCGCGCCGGCAACGTCGAGTTTTCCCTTTGAATTTGTCGGGAGGTCTGCTTGCGGATACTGAACGTATCCCTTTGCGTTTCCGTAATAGTCGGCGACGGCAAGCACTTTTCCGCACACGCCGTCTCCGTCGAAAGAAACGGTAACGGTATCTCCCTTGTTTTTAAGCATTATTCCTATCATTGACGAGGCGCTGAGAGTCCTTCCGAGAGCGGCGGATGCCGTCGGAGAAAGATTATGGTATCTGATTGCGTCGTTTACCATATTTTTTGAATTTATAATGATTATTCTTGCGTTTCCGCACCTTGTCATTGCGCGCGTAATTGTGTTTCCGTTTTGCATTTTGATTCAGTTCTCTTTCTTTTTACATATATAAAACAGTCTGTCGTGCGTGTTTTCGTTCCCTTTTGAAAAATCAAGGTCGGCAAAAGTGTAAAATTCGTTAAAACCGACTTTTTTCAGCGTTTTTTCTATTGTTTTTTCGCTAAACATCTTCTCGGCGCTTCTTTCGTCGTAACGGTCATAGCAGCCGGCGTCGTTTTCAAAGAAAAACGAGAGATAAAAATCGCATTTTTTAGTCTTTTCATTATAGAAATTCTGCCATGCGAGCAGTACCTTTTCGTCTTCAAGAACGTAGGCGTTGTCAGCGTAAACGGTTTCGAATTTCTTTTTCGTGCTTATATCAAAAATAAATACTCCTCCGTCGTCAAGCGCGCAGAATGCGCTCGAAAACGCTTCTTCGAGCCTTACGTTTGACGTAAGGCAATTTATGCTCGACGCCATGCATATTACCGCCTGCGGCTTTGTATAAACCTCAAAATCGCGCATATTCTGCAAGGTAAATCTTATATTTTGTATACCCGCGTCAAATGCTTTTTTATCCGCTTCCGAAAGCATATCCTCCGATATGTCGATGGCGGTTACGCTATACCCTCTTTTTGACAGTTCGAGCGCAAGATTTCCCGTGCCGCACGCCGTTTCGCATACGTTTTTTACGGGTATTGAGTATTTTTCAAAGCATTTTTCGTAAAAATCGCACCATTTCGAATAGTCGATTTCGGTATTGAGCAAATCATACGCTTTTACAAAGTATTTTCCGTATCCTTCTTTTTTCATATACACATCTTTCCAATGAAAAATCTATTATATTTTATCAAAACATGCCTGATTTGTAAAGTATAATCTTGCAATACATATTTCGACAAATACAAAACCTTTGCAGTAATATAATTAACTTGTCCGCTTTTTCAAAAAATAACAGACGATAAAGTATTTTCAACGCATATAAACTTTATGAAAATCAAATATTATAAAGTGAAAAAACGCGCAATTTTTAGGCGCGGATATACGGAAAGGAAAAGAAAAATGAAATTTCGGCGCAATATATCCAACAGACTGAAAATTATTTCTATTACAATATTCTCGGCGCTCGTTCTTGCGAACGTCGTTTTATCACATACAATTTTTGAAAATCCCTCGTCCAAAACGGTTATTAATTCCGTTTTTTACGAGGATATTTCGAATACTGACATTCGTACGAACTACTATAATGAAGAATATAAAACTTCAAAGACGGAAAAATTAAAGCTTGTTCCCTGCGGAGACGTTTTCGGGGTAAAATTCTTCACAAAAGGGGTTATTATTATCGGAAACACCGATATTGAAACACAAAGCGGATTTATTAATCCGGCGCAGATTTCAGGGCTTGAAAAAGACGATATAATAACGAAAATAAACGGTAAAGAAGTTAATACGGTTGAAGAACTTGCCGAAATCATTGAAAAATCAAACGGAAATATTTTGTTTGTTGAATATATAAGAAACAATGAAAATTCAAGTACAGAACTCAAGCCCGTGCTCTCGGTTTCCGACAATAAATACAAGACCGGTATCTGGGTAAGAGACAGCACTGCGGGGATAGGCACAATAACCTATTATAATCCCGAAAACAAAACCTTTGCGGGTCTCGGACACGGTATATGCGACATTGACACGGGCTCTCTTATGCCGCTGCTGCGCGCTACAATAGTCGACGTTGATATTACGGAAATCACGAAGGGAAAATACGGAACTCCGGGAGAACTTAAAGGCGTTTTTGACAATACGCAGAAAGGCGTTTTGATTAAAAACAGCGATTTCGGAGTTTTCGGAATTCTCGACAAGACGCCGCAATCGCTGTACGAGGCTCTCGAAACAGCGTCAAAAGAAGAAATTTACCCGGGAAAAGCAACGGTTCTCGGAAACGTGGACGGAAAAGGAATTAATGAATACGACGTTTATATTTCCAAAATTGACAAAAATTCCGACGGTACAAAATGCTTTTCCGTCGAGGTAACGGATGAAAAATTACTGTCGCTTACGGGCGGAATCGTTCAGGGAATGAGCGGAAGCCCGATAATTCAGAACGGCAAACTTATCGGAGCAGTAACGCACGTGCTGATAAACGACCCCACAAAGGGTTACGGGATATTTATCGAAAATATGCTTGCAAAAACTCCCGATTTAACGGTTTAATCAGATTCCGACATCGTTCTTTTCGCAGAATTCTTCAAGGCACAGACCGCTCTTCATGATTTTCTGAGCGTAATATCTTCCGACGTAGCGGTAATGCCACGGCTCAAAAATAATACCTGTTATATCCGATTTATCTTTCGGATAGCGCAGAATAAAACCGAAATCTGCGCAGTGATTTATAAGCCACTTATATACCTCCTGCGATTCGAACTGCTGGGACGCGGCGGGCAGATTATGCAGATCGGCGCAAAGTCCGCTCTGGTGCTCGCTCGTTCCCGGAATCGCAATCTGGGCTGCGGTTTTTGCGTACGCCGTATTGTAATCGTAATACTGCCTGAAAGAATTGAGTGAATTATTGAATAACTGCGTCTGATAATCGTATGAGCGGTATGCGCTCGTTACCGACACGTCGGTATACCCGTTTGCCCTCATTTCTATAAACATAGCTTCAAGCGCCTTTGCAGCGTATTCACGCATTTTGTTCTGCGTTCTGTCCTTCCTTGTATCGACAACGCCGCACAGGTCTGAAGGGATGTAATCTGCGCCGAGCGGATGGTCGGTATTGATGAGCTTTATGTATTCCTCGGAATCCTCGGGATTCATATACATTTCATAAGCCGACAAATCGGCGACAAAGTCGCTTTCCGGAGACGCCTGAAGGAGATACAGCGATTTATCAAGCGGATAAGTAAGATAATTTTCGGGAGATTTTAATTTTATTGTATCGCTTCCGAATTCAACGGTATAATCAATCTTTTTTCCGCTTTTACTTATATTAAGTATAATTCCGTCAAAGGTATTTTCAAAAAATTCAACGGGAACATAAACGTCGGCGCTTTTAGCGGAAAAGTATATGTTATGTCCGAGAAATTTGGAAAAGCCGTTTATATTTGCAATATTCGTTCCTATGTTGAAGCTGATTTTTTCACCGTCTTCAAAAACCGCGGTCATTACGTTTACGTCGCCGACAACCTTATATCCGAGTTTATCGGAAAATTCGTTAAGTGAAAAATAACATTCGTTTTCATAAACGCAAAAATCGGATACTGCCTTTTTTTTGCCGTTGCTTAACGTCGAAAGCGTGTAACTCATTTTGTCCGGCGCTTTTGAAAAATCGCGCGACAGAGCAAAAATCATAACAAGAACAAACAAAATCGTTCCCGCAGCCGCAAGCACAAACGCCTGCGTGAATTTAAGAAGTCTTGCGGCTTTTTTCTGTCTTTTCTCCATCATGATTTTTCTTTTATTCAATTCAATAAACGCTTTATCGCGCTCATTATATTCATTTTGGCTGTTACTGCGCCTTGCGGACATGTATTTTCCCTCCGAAACACGTAAACTTATATATATTATACCATAATTATACAAAAAATAAAGTATTTTTTACACTTTCCCGAACGTTTTTTCATCTTCCCTGCTCTTGCACTGCAAAATAGTTTAAAATAGAGAGAAAAACATTGAAAAATGAAGAAAACATATCTGAATTTTAAAATTCCAGCCTTTTTAAATTATAATTTGACTTTATTTAACTTTGACTTTTATTGACCATTTGCTTATAATTTAATCAAGGTCAGGGAAAGTCAAACAGAATTGAAAGAGAGTGATAAAAATGGGAAATCCATTGACGGAACAGATTGCTGAAATAATAGAAAGAATGTTAAAAGAAAGCGGCGGAGAGCTTGAAATTCAGAGAAACAAGCTTGCAAATTCGGTCGGCTGCGTTCCGAGCCAGATAAATTACGTAATAACGTCAAGATTCAACACCAACAGAGGCTACATTGTCGAGAGCAAGCGAGGAGGCGGAGGATATGTAAAAATAACGAAGGTAAGTTTTGACAATTCCGCATCGATGCTTATGCACTGTCTCGCAGCAGTAGGAGAAAGCATCGACGCTGAAAGCGCAAAAGCGCTCCTCATTTCCCTGTACGACGCGGAAATAATAACGGAAAAAGAACTTAAACTCATATATTCGGTAATAAACAACAAGGCGCTTTCGTCCTGCGACGCAAATTCAAGGGATACGTTACGCGCTGATATATTGAAATCGGTTATACTGACACTCAGAAATTACAACTATTAACGAAAGGATGATATATATGCTTTGTCAATCATGTCAGAAAAAAGAGGCTACTTTTCATTACAGAGCCAACGAAAACGGAAACATCACGGAAACTCATCTTTGCGCCGATTGCGCCAAAAAATCGGGACTGATTGAGGACAGTTACAAAATATTCAACCCGTTCGGATTTGAAGACGGTTTCTTTGAAAGCACTAACAATATGCTCGGCGAACTTCTCGGAGGCATGCTCGGTGAATCGCCGAAAAAAACGGTTACCGAATCCCCCGTTTGTCCTTTCTGCGGAATGAGATTAAACGAGTTTCTTAGAAACGGAAAAGCGGGATGCTCGAAATGCTACACGACTTTCAGTTCGTATCTCGAACCTACGCTCAAAAAACTGCACGGAAACACAAAACACACCGGAAAAATTCCCGCCGGCAGAGAAGTTCACAAGAGCAAGGAACAGCAGATTTCAGAACTCGAAAACATGTTAAAATCCGCGGTTGAAGCTCAGGAATACGAAAAAGCGGCGGAATACCGCGATAAAATAAGAGAACTGAGCAAAGAAGACGCTTAAGGGAAAGGCAGGTACGTAATTATGAAATGGTATGACACAAAAGGCAACGGACACGACGTTGTAGTAAGCTCACGCATAAGACTTGCAAGAAACCTTTCAAGCTTCCCTTTTACAGCAAAAATGGATAACAAAACTTCAAAAGAAGTCGTGGACAAAATAACGTCGGCGTTAAAGAGCAATTATCCCGAAAAACTTGAAGTAATTGAAATGAATTCCACCAAAACCGATAAAAACATTCTTCTTGAAGACCATATAATTTCCCCCGATTTCTGTTCCCCCTCCCCTCTTGAACGCGTTCTTATAACGGATGAATCAGGGAATCTTTCCATTATGGTAAATGAGGAGGACCACGTTAGAATTCAGTCGATATACAGCGGATTTGACCTTGATAAAGCCTACGAAAAAGCATGTCTTGCCGACGACGCGCTTTCAAAGAGCGTGGATATCGCCTTTGACGAAAATCTCGGATATATTACCGCCTGCCCCACAAATCTCGGCACGGGTCTCAGGGCTTCGGTTATGGTTCATCTGCCCGCAATATGCGCATACGGATACATAAGGACGCTCATTTCCCTTATGACGAAAATCGGACTTACGGTAAGAGGAATGTACGGCGAAGGAAGTGAAGGAAAGGCGTGCATGTATCAGATTTCAAACCAGGTAACATTGGGAATTTCCGAAAAAGACGCCGTTGAAAAGCTAAAAAACGCCGTAAATCAGATTATTTCAAAGGAGCAGGAACTCAGAAAGAACATAATAAGCTCCGGCGACATTGCGATGACGGATAAAATATGGCGTTCCTACGGCGAACTCAAATATGCAAGGAGCATCGACACGGCAGAAGCGTCAAGGCTTATTTCAAACGTACGTCTCGGCGCGGTATGCGGAATTATTCCCGAATGTAAGGACAAAAACCTTGTAAAACTTCTGTTTGAAATAATGCCCGCGCACATAATGAGCAGATTTTCGGACGCATCGTCGCCCGAAAAAAGAGATGAATACAGGGCAACCTATATCAGGGAGGCTCTGGAATAATTAAAAAAATTTATACAGTCAGGATGATGCATAATGAACAACAGATTTACGGAAAATGCGCAGTTTGCGCTTAATGCCGCCGCCGAATCGGCAAAAAAACTCGGACATACCTATATCGGCAGCGAACATATACTTTTAGGACTGCTTTACAAGAGCAATTCCATTGCCGCAACGCTTCTTAATTCACGCGGAATAACCTATGAAAAAACGGCGGAGGCGATTGCGGAAAGCGTAGGCGTGGGAGAAGCGCTTGAAGGCGTCGTTCCCTCCTCCACGCCGCGCGCATCGAGAATTATCGAGATGTCAAAGGCACAGGCTCATTTAACCGGACAGACTTTTATAGGAACGGAGCATATCCTTATGGCATTGCTTAAAGAATCCGACTGCGTTGCCGTAAGACTTCTCAAAAACGAGGGAGTAAATATATCCGATTTGTACGACGACGCACTTGCAACTATTGAAAGCGGAAGCGTTCCATATTCGGGTAAAAAATCTGACGAAAAAAGGTCGGACGGCGCAAATTCATACAAGGATACTCCTACTCTCAATCAGTACGGCACAGACCTTACGCAGAATGCGCGCGACGGAAAAATAGATCCCGTTATCGGCAGAGACGACGAGATGCAGAGGGTTATACAAATTCTTTCGAGAAGGACCAAAAACAATCCCTGTCTTATCGGCGAGCCGGGCGTCGGAAAAACGGCTGTCGTTGAAGGGCTTGCTCAGAAAATCGCCGACGGCGACGTACCTGAAATTCTTTCGGGAAAAAGAGTTGTAATGCTCGACCTTTCGGGAATGATTGCCGGTGCAAAATACAGAGGCGAATTTGAGGAAAGAATCAAAAACGTTCTCGACGAGGTCAAAAAAGCAAAAGACGTAATTCTTTTTATAGACGAGCTGCATACCCTTATTGGCGCGGGCAGCGCGGAAGGCGCCATTGACGCCGCAAATATATTAAAACCCGCCCTTGCAAGAGGCGATATTCAGGTTGTGGGCGCAACCACCATCGACGAATATCGAAAATATATCGAAAAAGACGCAGCTCTCGAAAGACGTTTCCAGTCCGTTACGGTAAACGAGCCGACAAAGGAAGAAGCAATTCTCATTCTCAAAGGTCTGCGCAGCAAATACGAAGCGCACCACAAGATAAAGATTACCGACGAAGCGATAGATGCGGCAGTTAATCTTTCATCAAGATATATAAGCGACAGATTTCTTCCGGACAAGGCAATCGATCTTATAGACGAAGCGGCGTCAAAAAAGAGAATTGCCGAAATGACGGTAAATCCCGAACTACACGAGCTTGAAGAAAAAATCAAAAAGACGCGCGCCGACAAAGAGGAGGCCGTTCGCGCCCAGGAATTCGAAAAGGCCGCAGAACTAAGAAATACGGAAAAAGCGCTTACCGAGGAGCACGAGCAAAAGAAAAATACATGGAAAAACAGCAAAAACGGTGCGAATATGCCTTCCATAAGCGAAGACGATATTGCGGAAATTATCACGCAGTGGACAAAAATTCCGATTAAAAAACTTGAAAAGGAAGAAAGCGAGAAAATACTCAACCTTGCCGAAATACTCAAAAAGAGGGTTATCGGTCAGGACGAGGCGGTTGAAGTCGTATCCCGCGCAATAAGGCGCGGAAGAATCGGTCTTAAAGACCCGAAACGTCCGCAGGGTTCGTTTATATTCTGCGGTCCTACCGGCGTCGGAAAAACAGAGCTTTCAAAGGCGCTTGCCGAAGCGATTTTCGGCACGGAAAACGCGATTATAAGAATCGATATGTCCGAATACATGGAAAAGCACAGCGTATCAAAGCTTATCGGCTCCCCTCCCGGCTACGTCGGTTATGAGGAAGCGGGACAGCTCACCGAAAAAATCAGACGGCATCCTTATTCCGTTGTGCTGTTCGACGAAATCGAAAAAGCGCATCCCGACGTATTCAACATTCTTCTTCAGATACTCGAGGACGGACGGCTTACAGACTCGCACGGCAGAGTTGTGGATTTCAAGAACACCGTTATCATCATGACGTCAAATCTCGGCTCGGGCGCTCTCGTTGAGCCGAAACATCTCGGATTCGGTGAAAATAGCGAGCAAGATGAGCAGAAAAAAGCGCATGACACGGTAATGTCCGCGCTCAAAAACGCGTTCAGGCCCGAATTTCTCAACAGAATCGACGAAATCGTCGTATTCAGAAAGCTTGATACAGAGGACATCAAAAAAATAGCAAATCTCATGCTCGACGAGATAAAGAAACGTATTGAAGCGATGAATATCGACATTTCATTTGACGAAAACGTTATAGAATATCTCGCAAAGCAAGGCTTTGACCCTGTTTACGGTGCAAGACCCTTAAGGAGAGCTATGCAGAGAAAAATCGAAGACAGTCTTTCCACGGAAATTCTCGAAGGAAAAATCAAGGAGGGCGACAAAATAAAAGCGTCGCTTGACGGCGAAGAAATTAAATATCAGACAGTCTGAACATAAAGTCCCGTTTACGGTAACGTGAACGGGGCTTTTTATATGTATTGATATTTCGGCTGTGATACTGTTATTCTATAATATAATATAAAAAATGGAAATATTTCAAAAAACTGTTGACTTATTTATACAAAAACTGTATAATACTAAACATAAGCGACTTTTTCACAGAAAGGAAGAAAAAAACAAATGAAAAACAGCGTATCTTCACTGGTGCTGACGCTCCTGTGCATCACTCTCGCCGTTCTTGTTGCTTTGTTCGGCGTAAACGCATTCAATATCGGTGGTGTGCTTGAAGAAAACACTATCAGTAAGGGTCTTGACCTCGTGGGAGGCTCATCGATTACTTTTAAGGCAGTACCGGAAGAAAACAGCGATGTTTCAATGGACGACGCCATTGAAAAAGCTATCAACATTTTAAGAAAAAGACTTGACGGTCTGAATTTCAACGAAGCTACCGTGGCAAAAGTCGGCTCAGACCAGATAAGAATTGAAATACCCGGTATCGAAAACCCCGACGATGCGGTAAGAACGTTAGGCTCCACCGCAAAACTCGTCTTTGAAGATTCCGAAGGCAACGTCGTTATTGAAGGCAAGGACATCGCTTCCGCCGACGCCGTATACGGACAGGCAAGAAACGATGCGGTAGGAAGCGAATGGTACGTTTCCCTCCAGTTTAACGATACCGCAAAGCAGGCGTTCACGGACGCTACGACAAGAATGGCGGCAAAGCCCGAAGGTGAAAACTATATAGCAATCAAGCTTGATAACGAAACTATCTCCCGTCCGTCGGTTTCGGAAACGATTTCCGATACGCACTGTTCGATTTCGGGAAGCTTTACCGAAGACAGCGCCAAAGAGCTTGCAACACTTATTTCATCCGGTCAGCTACCCGTTGCGTTCCAGGAAAACGAGCTTCGTTCGGTAGGTGCGTCTCTCGGTTCAGAAGCGCTCTCGACAAGCGTTTTCGCAGGCGCGATAGGAATTCTGCTCGTTATGCTGTATATGATTCTCATTTACAGAGTTCCCGGATTTGTTTCCTGCATATCCCTTGTTGCTTACGCAGCAATTTTCGCAATAGTTCTTTCGGTAACGAAAATCAACCTCTCGCTCCCCGGTATCGCGGGTATCATCTTTACGATAGGTATGGCGGTTGACTCGAACGTTATCATATACGAAAGAATCAAAGAAGAACTGAATCTCGGAAAGACGCTTAAAGCCGCGTCCCGTGCAGGCTTTGAAAGAGCTTTCACCGCAATTTTCGACTCCAACATCACGACTCTTATTGCGGCTGTAGTGCTTTGGTACTACGGAACAGGCTCCGTTCAGGGATTTGCAAAGACGCTCTTTATAGGCGTGCTTATTTCCCTCTTTACAGCACTCGTAATCACAAGAATTCTCCTGTACGCTTTGGTTGAATTCAAAATCAGTCCCAGACTGTTCGGCGCCAAGGCAAACAAAGCGGAAGAATAAGGAAAGGGGTCTGTAAAATGAAAAACTTCAGTTTTATTAAAAATCAAAAAATATTCTTTACAATATCAATTATTGTTCTGATTATAGGTATTGTATCTTTCTTTATTCGCGGCTTCAATTTTGACATCGATTTCATCGGCGGTACGGAAGTTACCTACAATATAGGAAAAGAAATCCCCAAAAGCGATGAAGAGCTTATAATTTCCGATATAAAAGAAATAATCGGAGCGGACAAGTTCTCCTCCCTTCGCGTTTCGGGAAACAGAGATATCCTGACGGTACGCACGCTTGTGCTTGACGACCAGGAAACACCGGCTGACTTTTCACAAACGGTAACAAACGCAGTGTTTGAAGTTTATCCGTATGCGGTTCGTTCCGCAGACAGCGATGACAGTCAGCTTATATTCCGTCTTGCTGCTTCCGAAGACAATGATCTTCCTTTCTCGGAAGAAGACGTCGCAAAAATCAACGAAAAGCTCTCCGAAATTTCGGACCGTAAGCTTGAAGCATACCTTGACGGAGAAAATGTCATAATTCCCATTGAATCGTCAGGAATTATCGCAAAACTCCGTTCGGAAATAACCGACGCGGTTACCGCAAGATATGAAGGCGCATCGTGGGTTTCAACAGACACGGTAAGCGCCGAAGTAAGTTCGGGACTTAAAAAGTCAGCAATAATCGCAACCTGCGTTGCAGTATTCTTAATGCTCGTATATATCGCATTCAGATTCCAGATAAGCTCGGCATTCGCAGCCATCGTCTGTCTGACGCACGATATTTTCGTAATGGTTGCGGCATATTCGCTGCTCCAGCTTCCCGTAAACTCCACGATTATCGCGGCTCTTCTTACAATTCTCGGTTACTCCATCAACGCAACGATAATCATCTTTGACAAAATCAGAGAAAACGATAAGAAGATGAGCGGAAAGAACTTTACCGAAAAGGTTGACGAAGGTATCAAGGGAACGCTCTGGCGTTCAGTAAACACAACCGTTACAACACTCTTTACGGTCGGCATGATTTACATCATGGGCGTAACCTCAATAAAGAACTTTGCGCTTCCCCTCATTATAGGTATTATTGCCGGTCTTTATTCTTCCGTGTGCCTCTCGGGTCCGTTGTGGAACCTGTTCAAGAATATCGGAAGCAAAATTAAAAAGTAAATAAACGAAAACCGCTGCTTATGCAGCGGTTTCATTTTTTATATCCCCTCTTTTTATTTTAAGAAGCTCGGAAACTGTAATAAAGGAATAACCTTTTTCGGCAAGCTTCGGCAGTATAATTTCAAGCGCCTCGGGAGTAGGACTTCCCTTCTTGTTGTAGTCGTGAAAGAGAATTATATCGCCGTCCTGAATGTTTTCGGTTACCGTTTTCACGATACTTTTTACGCTCGGAAGCGTCCAATCCTTCGTGTCCTGCCTCCACGACCAGAGAATCGGCTTGCAGCCGATATTTTCTATTGCCTCGACGAGCTCGTCGGAATATACCCCGCACGGCGAGCGGAATATCTCCGGCTTTTTTCCGGTAATATCGTAAACGATGTCCTGCGTTTTTTCTATTTCTTCAATAATGCTTTCAACGGAAAGCTTTTTCATGTCGGGATGCGAATAGGTGTGATTCCCTATTTCGTGTCCGTCGTTGAATTCGGCAAGCACAAGCTCCGGATAACTTTCCGCATTTTTGCCTATCACGAAAAACGTAGCCTTCGCGTTGTTTTCTTTTAATATAGATAGAATTTTTTCGGTATAAATCGGATGCGGGCCGTCGTCGAAGGTAAGAGCCACGTATTTTCCGGCGTCTCTGTTTGACGCGTAAACGTGAGCCTG
>JAEEGL014509519.1_pt1 | contig 19249 bp, 16 predicted proteins | sample 9134231 | NCBI WGS metagenome assembly JAEEGL01 (sample SAMN16246548, study PRJNA631951) | gut metagenome | biome: gut microbiome; feature: rumen; material: fiber-attached | host: Bos | place: Iran: Karaj | collected 2018-10 | reverse complement strand
TATAATGTGCACTATGTCTATATTTTTATATTGAGCTAATTGATTGTTCATGACTATATACAACAATTCTTTAGTCACAATCATCTTTTCTGTATAATATTTCCTATATAGATCTTATTGATATAGCCAGTTAAGTTAGCTCTATCAATGATCTGTTTCATAATAAATCTATCTATATCTTGAAAACGAAAATAGGTACATTTTTCAGTACAGAACCATTGATTAATAACTACAATATAACTACTAAGCAGACATGATCTTACAGAAGCTAAGGTTATAATTGGGTTCATATAATGTGACCTACTCCATCTCCGTAAACTTTATACAAGGAAAATACATTCATTTCCATAAGTTGCTTATCGAATAATTCCATATGCATTATATAATCTTTGTGACTAATATTCAAACTAATTATAAAATATTTTAAAACCATAGATCTAAGATAAGCTGTGTTATGATTCAAGTTTATATTACTCCCTTATATTAATGTATCCATTTTTTAGATAATCTCGGACCAGCACTTGATAACACTTTAAAGGCTTTAGTTTCAGTTTACATTTTTTGCACTCTGTTGCACAGTATTTAGCCATCATACTACGGTCACCATCAGATGTATTTGATCCGATAAAATCATTACATAATATAATGTACACCAATAACATATCTTTCATAAGATCCCACCTTTCAATTTAAAAGATACTTATACAATGATATAATATATTTACAAAAATTGACATATAACCTGGGAGGTGATCCACCATTAGATATAGATTAAAACTTAAAGAATCTGATCAACAGCAACCTGAATCTCAGATCTTAAAAAAGATGGAACATCTATCTACTATAATGAGGCCTATTAGATATGGAATACTAACCCAATCTGGAGAAAAAATAATTAGTGGAGATATAAGTGAAGATACATATTATACACAATATATACTAATGACCCCAAAACAAGTTATAGAAAACAAGCTTGGAGTGTGCTGGGATCAAGTAGAGTTTGAAAGATACTATTGTTTAAAGAACGATATACCACATATGACGTTTTTCGATAGAAATAATATTTGGGAGTCTCATACATTCTTAGTATTTAAAACTGAAGATAACAAGTTATACTGGTTTGAAAATAGCTGGGATAAACAGCGAGGTATACATGGCCCATTTACTTCAATTAAAGACATATTTAAAACTATAATAAAGCTAACTCACTATGATGATAAATCTCCTTTAAAGTTTTATAAATATGGTAAACCTCAATATGGATGTACCTGTAGACAATTTATGAAATTTGCAACAAAACATCTTGTATATAAGGAAGGCGGTGATTAAATGGCAGGAAAAAGAGTTTCTAGTCAAGTACCATATCCTAGTAAAGCTATAGGAGATTTCTTAGGAGAGGTTGGCAATCTATTGCAAACTAAAGTTTATAATAAGTTTAAACATGTAATAATTGGATCCTTTAATAAAGCAGTCTTATATTTAGAACAACTCAATAATGATAAAAATGTTACTAGCGAACATGGTATGTATAAGGATCTTCCTATGATGATATACACACCCACTTTAGAAGAACCAGTTCCACAAGTAGACTTTTTATGGAATTACCCGAATACCCACCCATACATGGCTTACTGGAATAGACCTGCAATTATGTTTAACGATGGTACTATGTTAACTATGACTACTAGAAGAATGCAAGGTAATATAGATCTTAGAATCTTTGTAGATTCACAGCCTGAAGAGCATGATATTCAGATGTCATTTTTAAATTTTTTTAGAGGCTTAAATACAGTATATCCAATGAACCACATTACTATGGAGTTTTGTCTAGCTGATAAAATAAAAATGCTCACCTATGACAACAATGAGGTTGTTTTAAACTTATTGGATAGTAATATTAGTCATAAGTTAGTTAAAGCTACTAATCAATATCAGTATATGATTCCTGTGGCCACCACACCACAATTAAAACTCACTTCATTAAATGATTCATCAACATTCTATGGTGGAACAGATTTTGCAGAATTTGCATTATCAGGAGCTATTCAGTATGAAATAGAAATACCAGCTGTATTAACATTACAAACCAACATGAACATCAAATCTATTGAGTTTAATGTTACTGTTAATATTGATACTGATACTGGTTTTGTTTATGACAAGTTTGATCTTCAACTTTAATTCTTTTTTGAACAAATATAGAGACTAGAAAAGATAAGTACTATGTATTATAAATAATAGTACTTATAACTTTTCTAGTTTTTTTATCTATAAAAATACAAAAAGAAAAGCCCGATACTACAGGGCCTTTCTATCCAACTAACTAGCAACGATCGCCCATCAAATCTCGCAGCTGTTGCTTAGCTCGATCCAGCGCCTCTTTTTCACGCTTTTCCTTGTTCATTTCGATCAGCGCTTCCAACGAGACGTTTTTGATGAGGGAAATGTCGATCCCATCATCTGCGGGCTTTTTCACAAACTTCTCTCGGGTTTCCCCTCTCTTAATTCCTTCGATATCAAACATCATTGCAATCCCCCCTAGGATTAAGATTTCTTCAGTAATATACATATAACTAAAATCACATAAAAAGAAAGGCCCCGGAGAAATCCGGGGCAGGCCACTAACTGTTGTTGCTAGCAAGAACATCCTCCAGATGCTCAAGCAGAATTGCCACCACGCAGAACTGCTTTTTCATGTCGCGAGTTTCTGCTTCCTTACGGTCAATTCTGTTCTTAAGCGCCTTAAGAAATTCCTTTGTTTCAGCAACAGTTTCGCGGATTCTTTTGTCGTCCATAATGGACCCCTTTCTGGGTTTTAATGAGGTTTTCCTTCCTCAGATATTGTGGTTATATATATACGATTGATTTTATTATGTAAGTTAAGTACAATACGTACTTTCAATATAAATATTCTACTTTATAATGTAAAGAAGGTGACAAAATATAAATGCCGGATTCAAATAGTTTATATGGTTCATTAACAAGTAGTCTCGGTAGGTCTAGATCAGCGCCATCAACAAGATCTATGACCCCAAATACCGGAACTAGAGTAACTAACGTTGGTGGTACTCCTATAAGCAGACCAATGGGTAGTATTAATACTAACACAAATCTAATGAATGAATCATCAATTATGAGTAACAATAATTTACAGAATAGACAAATGTTTGGTAAGTTTGATAGTAATATGATGCAAATGTCTGGTAAATTAGACAAGATGTCTAGCAGTATAGTAGGAGCTATTAATCAGCAAACAGCTATTATTTCTAAGATTGGAAGCGGAATAGGCTCAGCTTTAAGTCAATTACCAAATGCCCTTAATAGTGCAGTATCCCAATCATTAGAGAGTATTGGTAGTACCCTTAGCCAATTGTTTTCTGAAAAAATAGATGTTTTACAAGAAAGACAAAGAGAAGCTAATAAATATGTTGTCGAAACTTTGCAAGAGTATCAGCAAAGTTTCTGGTCAACTCTTATAAAACATGAACGACGTGTATTTGATAAAATGTGGAACGAATTGCCAACTTTAAGTAATGTCAAGGATGAAATAATGAAATCTGTTATAGCAAATAGTTCCTGGCTGCAAAAATTTTTAGGTGTAGGTAAGAAAAGGGATACTGGCCCTAAATTAGCAGCTTTTACTAAAGACTATAAAGATCTTATATCAGATATGGCTAATAAAGCTATTAAATTTTATCAATACCAAACTAATGCTTCTGAAAAGATGCTTGAAAATCTAGATTTAATTAGGAATTCACATCTTACTAATGTATCTGAACTTAGGAATATGATGGAGCTATTTGTTAAAAATAATAAAGATACTAAGCAAGCTATAGAAGCTATAGAAGCTCAAGAAGAACTTTTAAAAGCTGTTTCTAGAGCAACTGGTAGAACAAGACAAATAGTAGCCACAAAATCTGCTCAAAATACAGAGTCTGAGTTTTTATCACAATTAGTAGATAGATTACAGGATATACAGATAAAAGATAAACGAGGAAAGTTAGTTGGGTTTAACGGGTTAGAAAAATTTTTTACTGGATCTGATTATCAATTAGGTCAATTAGAATCTTACTTAACTAAATTTGTTAAAGAACAACCTGGTAGGGATGCTAGTGTTACTCAGTTACTGTCGGTTTTAGCGAAATGGCGTTCTAAAAACAATACCGGTTTAACAGACCAAGATATTCAAAACATTATATCTACGTCTATAGCTGCACCATTAGATGCTAATGCTTTACAACAAATGTATCCAGCATTGGCTAATCAAATTCCAGCAAATGCTTTGGCTGGTGCCAATCAGCCTAATTATGCCCAAGAACTAGCGGATTGGTCACAAAAATATCATAAAAAGTGGACTAAATCAATAGGTAGACCGTATGATAAGTTAACACAATTTATAAGTGATGTCGGATCATCTATAAAGCTTCAACCAGAAACTACTGAGGCTGAGATGATATGGAAACTAATAGAATCGTATCAGGAAAAGAACAAAGGATTAGAAGGATCTAAGATTAAAAGTTTAACTAAAGATGATATTATAAAAGTATTTCCAAATGCTGATGATAGTTTTGTTAAACAGTTTAATCAAATTCTTAAAAAGTATAAAGCTTCAGATCCTAAAAATGCTAGTATATTTGAATCTATATTTGGAAGTATGACCGATAGTAAGGGATCTGCTCTTAAAAAAACTATAGATAAGTTTAGTTTAGCAAATAATGGATTAAGTGATCTTAGTAAAACCTTAACTGAAAGTAGAAAAGATATGCAAGACCTTAAGAAAAGCATAATGGATAATACTAAGAGCCAAGATATTAACACTGAGTTATTAGGAGCAAAAGGTTTTGGTGGAATAATGAAAGATTTAGGATTAGCATTATTATCACCTACTACCTGGGTAAAAACTATATTCCCATTAGGAATGAAGTTATTTAGATACTGGAGTATGTGGCGATTAGGAAATATGGCCGTTGGATGGGCAAGAAAGGGAATAAACTTTACTAGAGATAGTGTTGTTGGAAAATTTGCATATAACAGTATGTGGATACCAGCTAAAGTTCATGTTATAAATCCATTACTTGAGGGCATTGGATCTTTATTAGAAAAAGTAATTGGTACTGAAAGAATGCAATACATTAAGGATACTTTAGGCAAGTTAGCAGATATAACTAGAAATGCTTGGAATGGCTTATTTGGGGCAACTCCTGAAGCTAGATCTGAAGCTAGAAGTAAAATTATATCCCCAATATTAGATGCATTATCTAATTTCTGGAGCGATAAAGTAGTTCCATTTTTAGTAAAGGCTTTTGTTATGTATACAGGAGCTAGAGGTGCTTTTAATACAGCTCATGCTATACTTACAAATCCTCATCCAATTACTAAAGCTAAACGAATGTGGAAAGTATTTTCTGGCAGAATTGGGCAAGGTTTTACAGAAGGTATGGATGGCTTAAAAGGCATACCACACTCACTGAGTAAATTTAAACAGACTGATACTATTAAAAATTTTATGATGGGTTACAATAGTCCAACTAGCGCCGGATTTGGAAAATCTTTTTTATCAAAAATTGGTGCTGGATTATCTTCGGCTACTGCTCTGTCTGGTGGATCTGGAGGAATTTTTGCAGGAATTAAGGCAGTTGGTGGAACTGCTATTAGCTCATTATTAAAACCTATATTTCATACTATTACAGGTTTTGGAAGTTTATTTATTAAAGCTATCCCTGTTTTAGGGCCATTAGCTTTATTAATAAAAGGAGTTTCTTGGTTAAATTCAAAAGCATTTGGTAATGATACAGACGGTAAAAAAAGTTTTAAATATTATGTCAATAAGATGACTGGTTTTGTATGGCAATCTTTCCTTGGGATTGGTAAAACTATACTAGGTTTCTTTAAACCATCAAATTTATGGTCAGTTACTAAAGTGTTCTTAGGCGGGCTAATTGGACTGGTAAGTGGAGTTGCTAAAGGAACATTGCGTTTAATTGGAGATGTTGTGGTAGGTGCAATTAAGGGCGGAATAGGAGCAATTACCGGAGTATTCGATGCTATATATGAAGGGCTAATGTGGCTATGGAGAAAAGTTACATTCCAATCCGCTCCTGAAGAAAAGAAGCTAGCGAGTATAGAACAAGAAAATTACAATAAACTTATAGAAGGTAGAAATTATCTTGACCAAAATGCTTCCGAAATTATAAAAACAGTTGGTGGAGTTAATTCTAAGAAAGTTTCAGATGTTTTAACTAGTGGAACTGGATTTATAGTTAATGATAGTGAGGCAGCTGTTTTAGCATCATTAGGTGGAGTTTTAACAGCTGAAACTATGGAATACATTAAATCCGTCAAAACAGAAGAAGATAAGTTAAAGGCTAAAGAAAAAATACTCGCCGATATAGAATTTGCTAAAGAGAGACGTAATGAATATGGTGATAGGTGGGATTCAGCTACTATGGAGTTATTTAAAAAGAGTATATCTCATGCTGAAAGTTTCTATGATAATATTTCTAAAGCTTCATTAGATGTTATTAAGTCCACTGGTGAAGTGTTAAGAGATAGTAGTGTTACTAAAATGCATGAAATATGGAGAACTGTTTACACTGAAGAAGAAATAGAAAAAGCTCAAGAAAAATATGGTAAAGGTATAGTTAATGATCCTACTGCTCTTAAAAAGGCTGTTGACGATTTACGTTCTGAAATAAGAAAAAATAGTGATAAACTTGTTAAAGAAACTTCTGAAATGAAGGATATTGCTGGAGCTCAGTTAGACCTTCAAAAGAAAAAAGAGCAAGCTGAAAAAGAAAAAGAAGAAAGAAATAACAAGGCTATTCAGGCTAGTGGATCTTTGGCTGGGTTAGTTGATTTCTTACAAACCGGCGAATTCTCGAAATGGATGTCTGATGTTGGTCATAAGCTTGGAAGTACTATGAGTAAACTAGTCAAGTTCTTCCAAGGACAAAACTGGAGTGGAATGATTGGAAGCGTTACTCAATCATTAGGCGCATTAACAGGTGGATTAATAAGTGGTTTATTTGGAAGGGAAAGTGCTACTAAATTTTTTGTTCAGGCTAAAAAAATAGCTGACCAACACGGCCTTAAGTTAATGTCTAAGTTTTTTGACTCGGGGCATAAGAGTGTTATAGGTGAATTAGAAAAGATTAGTGGCGATGTAGCTAGCATTAAAGAAAATGGTGTTGGGCAAAAAACAGATGAAAACCCAAATCCTAATGGTGGTGTAATAAACCCACCTTCATCAGGCAATACCGGCGGAAATGGTAATACTGGGGGTGGCGGATTAAGCGCACATATTGATTTTAATACAGCTGCCTTTAAAGATAGAACTACTTCAGATGCCACTAAAAATGAAATCTTAACATCTGCAGTTGATAATTTAATAGGTAAGGTTAAGTATGGAGCTTATGCGACTTATTATAAAGGTAAGAGATCTTTAGCTAGATATTCTGAAGGCGCTAGATTTAATTGGAATGAAAAAGAACAGAAATTTGATCTTGGAGGAAAACACGATGGGTTCCACACATTAGACTGCAGTCAGTTTGTAGCATACATGCAGTCTCAGCTTGGTAATAATGATTTTGTTTATAAAAATGGAAAATATGGCCTTGCTATGGATGCAAGAGGTATCTTTAAAGAATTAAATAGTCAAAAGGTTAAACCTAGAGCAAGTTTAAGCGACGCTCAGCCTGGAGATATTGTTTTTGAATTATTAACTAAAAATAGTGATTCTAATTCTAAATCTAGAATAAGAACTGAAGGATTGCCACATCATATTGGTATGGTAGTTTTGGATAAAAATGGAACCTTAATGATGGCACATTCTACTGGTAGTGGCGATGGGAAGGGACTTAACGGAGGAGTTAAAAAAGAACCGTTAGCAGAATATATTAAGCGCAGAAGCAAAGGTAATAAAAATGCATTTATGATATACCCAAGTAAAGTAAGCGTACCATTAACACCATTTAAGCCAGTTAGTACTGTAGGAAATGGTCCAGCTTCAGAATACGACACTAAATTTAGTGAGATAATGTCAAGTGGTTTAGATTCTGATAAATTAACAGGTGCAGCTGGTAAGGTATATGGTAAATATAAGGATACATTTGACGAAGGATTTAAGAAATATTCTAACTTGAATCCTGCAGTAGTCTTTGCACAAATGATGGCTGAATCTAGTGGAAGAGAAAATGCACATAGCAATAAAAACGCTAAAGGATTATTCCAATTAACTCCAATAGCTGTAAAGGAACTTTCTAGACATGGCTTACACTTTGATGTAAATGATCCGAAACAGAATATTCAAGCAGGGTTAGCTTTCCATAATTTAATGCTTAATGCCTTTAAGGGCAATGAGACAGATGCACTTGTAGCTTATAATATGGGTGAAGGTGCGACTAGAAAATGGATAAAAGAGGGTAGAAAACTAGATAGTTTACCAGACGAGACTAGAGGTTATATTGAGAAGATTTCAAAAATGGCTAAAAATTATTCTAAGGCCCCTGTTAAGGAATTAAATAAGCAACCAGATGCTACTAAACTTGAAACTGAGAAAATCAACAACAAAGAAACAGTTACTGCCAATAAAAAATTAGAAGATATAGTTGAAAAGTATAAGGATACTATACACACTGAACAAGGTTATTTGGCCTTTGCAAAGGAATTATATGAAAATAATATAGATATAGGTGCTGTTGGTATGCTAAAAGCTGGCACGGGAGCTACAAGATTCCAAGGATATGCTACAGCTAGATTTGAAGATATTAGAGATAAGCTTAAAAAGCATACTGGCAATATATTAAAAAATTCCAGACCTATGGTGTCAACTATAGCAAAATATGGTATAGATAATTACATTACTAATAACTTGCAAAACGTTAAGGGTTCTACTCCTGCTGAAAAGATGTATAATCATTTATACAACAGCGCTTTAAAAAATGGATACAATGAAAAAGAAGCTAGATTTATGGCAATTAGTAGTATGTATGAAATGGATAATGTGATGAACTCAAATGTGTTCCATTTAACTAATAAAGATGTTATGGAAGCTATGAATTCAGATAGTAAAGAAGTTCCAACCGTTTTAAAGAGTAAAGATATGAGTTTAAATACATCCTCTTTCTTTTCAAATTCTGTGTGGGGTTCTAGAATAGATCCAGTAAAATTTGGTAAATCTATGCTTGTTGAATTATCGAAGCAGCCAGGTGTAGATCAGAAAAAGCTTGAGGTAGTTCAAGGGCATTTAAATTCTTTAACTCAAAATCGTTCTATATGGTGGGGAAATGATCAGGAGCTTATTACTAAGATGATGTCAGGTAACTGGACCCCAGCTGAAATAAAGGCTAAAATAGAAGCTGATGAGGATTATAGAAGAGCCGCTAAAGAAATGTCTGAACTCGCTAAAGCTATATTAGACATGTTAGGTAACGTTGATTCCAACAACAAGTCTGTCCAAGTTCTTAATTTTATGGCGTCTCAAAATTTCCACAAAGCCTCTACAGAATTACGTACAGCTACTGCTGGTCAAGCACGAGGAAGATCTCAGAGAGATGAAGTTAAAGAAAACAGAGCTAGTATTAGCGGAAGACCACAAGTTGGGACACCTTAATGTATTATAGAAAGGAGATATGAATATGGCCGAACAAAATCCTGTTAAGAAAACAGCACAAGATAATGATGCCGTACAAAGACAAGAATATTCCGCGAATTCTGATAAAATTCAAGCTATTAGATATTTAACCGATGCTATAGGCGAAAACTTTTCTACAACAACAACGGTTCCTAAAAATGTACAAGCCAAGATACAAGGTAGTATGGTTTCTAGTGGCATATTAACTAGAGCAGAGGCTAAAAATTTATTTGTTGACAATAAATTTAATGAAAAATGCTTAAATTTAAGTTCTGATTCTGATGATTCATCTTGTTCTAGTTTTTTAAAAGGTATTAGAGAGGGTGCATCATATTCTAACGATCAATCTAAACTTGGCATGTCTGTATTTGATGAAATTAAAGATATAAAATCAGATATTCCTGGAGACGACATTGTATCAAATGTTACTCCTAGAGATATCGCTACTGAAGTATATAGTCCCGCTGTTTCTAAAATAGGGATGATTAGATATGCAGAAGATGGTAGACCTATAATATCATATGTATCTGGTGAAGGAGTAAAAGGAATGGAAGAAAAAGGATTCCACGCTATAACTAAAGAGGATTTAGATAAAGTGGATCCTTCCTATAGTGATTTTAGTAAAAATAGCTTATATCAACAATATATAGAACAATTAGCTAAGAGTAAAGGGATTGATATTAATAAACCAGAAACTATAACAATAACTCAAGATGGAGAGACCTATACAACCACTGGGTTAGACCAAGGACGTTTATTAAGAAGTCAAAATGAAGCTATGTTTAAAGAATTATATCAAAATTCACAACACCCAGTAACTTTTGATAAAGTTGCAGAAGGAGCTACATATCTTAAAGACGGAGAATTATATAGAGTTATTGATGGTAAAACAGTAGATAAATATAAAGATAATGAAGCATTTAAACAAGCTGTAAATGATGAGAAAGTAGATATTCTTGGACAAAAACCAGTATTTGTAGTTGAAAATGCAGCAGATGATAAGGATAACGAGCTTAAAATAAACAAGGAAAAGGTTAGCGAAGATGAAGCATTAGATGAATATAAAGATGAAATAGATCACTCCATGACTATTGCAGGGCATAGGGTTGAATATGTGCGAGCTAGTGGATCTAATAAAATAAAATTCCCCAAGACTGAAAAGTATGTTGATATTATGGGACTGCCGCCAATGAGCATAGAATCTTCGATTCTTACTGGCGATAAGGTTATAGAGTTTTCTTCTAATATTTCAGATCATTATGAAGATGATATTGTCACTAGTCGGTACGACTCTTATGATCAATTAACTGGATCCTTTCCGATACTAAAAATACATCCTGTTGATGTAGAAATATTAAGAAGTGGAGTTAGAAATAAAGGTCAACTGACTATGCGTAATTTGGAAGAAAACCAGGGTAATATAAGAGCTCATGTTATAAATGAAGTTGAATATAAATTTGCAGTTCAAACATCTAATAGTATACAATATTCTCATACTAATCAATTTGGTGAAAGCGGAGTTGAAAATGAACTAAAAAAGATAGCTCAAACATTTAACAATATATCACAGATACAAAATTTAAGTGATGCTATGGGCGGAGCAACAAGTGAATTTGCTACACAACTCGGGAGCATCGCAAAAGATATTTCATCTAAATTAGATGATCAAATGCACTCATGGGCTGATTATGCGAAAGAAGATAGTACTTTTTATCAGAACAATAAAGAGATAATGGGATTCTTTGAGGGAGTATTTAATGCAGGAAAAGATATGTTATCAGGTGGAAGAATAGATATTCCAGATGTTTGGATTGACTCTAACACATCTAATTCACACAGTTTTAGGATCGAATTGAGAACCCTTAATCCAAATCCTAGGAGTAGACAATATTTTGCTGATATATTATTACCATTATATTCGTTATTAACATTAGCTTTACCAACTGAAGGTCAGACATTTTTATACAAGACTCCGACATATATTACAGCTAATTTAGATAATTCATTTTGGGAAGTAAAGTTTGGGGCTATTACTAGTTTAAATTGGACTATCGATACTAATTACATTAACTTTAAAAAAGTTCCTACGCATATTATTGTAGATCTCACTATTCAAGATATGTATAAATTAATGCCTCAAGCTGTATTTGATTCAAAAAATGAGGAACATACAACGGGTCATAATAAAGATATGATGACGAAAGATAACTATATAGACAATTTTGTTAGGAATTTTCCAGGTGGGCCAGAAGGATCTAGCGACTTAATTAAAGTCCCGAATGAAGCTTATTATCTTACAGAGTTTTCTGCTATACCTGGTTATCAAGAATCTTTAGAAAAATATAAAAAAGAAAAGGAAGAACAGCGTGCTAACGATGAGAGGACGGCTTCTGAAAACGCCAATAAAGGCGCTGGTAGCAGTAAAGTTGAAGAAAAAGCTATAGATGCTGATGGTGAAAAAATAGGAGATCCAGCCCAGACTGAAAGTAAAACTCAAAATAACAATACTAATACTAATAATACTCCTACAGAAGGAGAGAACCAAACGCCTACTGAAGGAAATCCATCAACCTCTGGCAACGGTACAAATAACACGCCTTCGAATAACACAACTGTGAATGGTAATCAAAACGGGGCTAGTTCAGCTGGCTCAAGTAATAATAGTGGATCGAGTTCAACTAATACAAGTAATAACACCGGTGGTGGATCTAGTAGTAGTTCTTCATCATCTACATCTAGCACTAGCTCTTCTTCCTCATCTGATTCGGTACCTAAAGTTGATAAAGTAGTTGCCCTAAAAAAGGATCCTAAAACGAAAAAAACTAGCTTTATAACATCGATAGGAAATGCTATTACAAGCGTAACTAATGAAGTAAGGAATGTAATTGCGGGAACTAATAAGGCTATTCCACAGGTTAAAGATCTTATCAATAAGGGCGCTATACTTTTAAATTCGGCTCAAAACCTTAAATCCGCTATAAAATGTGTAGGTAAAACTGCTAATATATCCGGCGTATTAAATGGTTCATTTGCTGACTCAGTAGGTGCAGCTTTTCAAAATCTTGGCAAGGCATCTGATGTGATTTCAGATATAACTAATGGGGCTATTGATGGACGCAAAATAGGTAAAGAGATAACTGATACTGTATCGTCAATAGCTCAAAAAGCTTTAAACGATAATTTACCGGGGATGGTTTCTGAAGATGGCAAAAAAGTGTCTGTTATCGACCAAATAAAAGGAGCTGTATCTGCTGTAAGGGGTGCGGGTGATTGTGCTAAAACAATAATGAACGCTGTAGCATCAGTAAAAAATACAGTATCATCTTCTAACACTACAGGAGATCCATTATCAAAGATACAGGCATACATTACTGCTACGGAGAAAATTATAAATAGCCAGGATTTTAATGATAAAATATTAAAAGCTACTAAAGATTCAGCTATAAGCCACAATTGTTATACAGCCGGTCAAATGGCATCAAATGCTAAATTACAAGATAAATTAAAAGATGTAGTAACAGTTATTTCAGACGATGCTGCTAAATTAACTAAACAAGCATCTAATGATGCTGTATTAAGTTATTTACAGAATCAACCTTGGTTTAAAGAGAATTTTAAACTTAAGAAAAATGCAACTGGTGCAAGTATCGGAGATTATGAGATAAGAGATCCTAATAAAGCATCTGAAATATCAACTAAATTAGATGATGCTTGGTTAAAGGTATCTTCTGGTGTTAAAAACTTTACCGAGGTATCTGGAGATGTTGTTAGTGATGCGGCTATATCTGGAATTGCTAATAACTGCCCAGACACTACAATTACTGTAAAAATAACTAGTGCTAATAGTTAATAGAAAAGACCTAGAGGTTAATTCCTCTAGGTCTTTTTATAAATTAATAAATATTGTATTGGTATCAACTATCTTGTTAAACCAGGAGCATTCATTTTAATTTTATCGATAGTGCTTCTTAAAGTAGTTAAATCAGATCTAAGTCGGTATATTTCATTAAGTACAAAGTTATAAGTAGATTTATTCCAGGTATCTGGGATATCACTCAGTTTTGAAATAGTTTCTTCAATCTGATCTAGCTTATCTAGCTTATCCATTAAGCTTGAGCAAGATACTTCATTACGTTTTTCAGTCATTTACTATTCTCCATTATTATTAAATTCTGCAATCTCACTCATTAGAAGTTCTGTCTTGGGATCACACTTAATAACTCTTCCACTTCCACCGCATTCAGTACACTGAATCTTATTACCCATATTATCAAACATAAACCCAAGACCTTTGCATGTTTTGCACAATTTAACTTTCATAATATCCTTATCAAAGTCAACTACACCATTTTCAACATCACTAATCTGGTACTCCGATTCGTTAGTTCTAACAACAATTCTTCCGGTACCCCTGCAATTAGGGCACTCATTTCCCTCAATAAGACCAGTACCCTTACATTCCTTGCAAATCTTAATCTTCATACTTTCAGGATCATAGTTATACATTATTCAGTTTCCTCCTTATTAAGATTAATTTTGTTCCCATTAACACTAATACCATCTTTAGTAACTATAATAGTATATTTATCATTCTTAATTATAGTTGTTCCATTTGACTGAACTACACTACAATCCCCTCCAATATTAATATTTCTTTTACCTTCCTGATAGATTTTATAAGTTTTATTCATTTCCTCGCCGCATTTTTCATTAGCATAATATAAACAGGATCCAATTAGGATAGCTAGAATAAAACATGCTAAGCCTATTCCTAGTACTAGTCCTAACGAATTAATAAACCAAACCATAAATCATAGCTCCTTTTCTTTAAGATGGTATTATTATAGACTAGATATTTCTTCTTGTCAAGCTCTGTTTAATTTGAACAAATATAGAGACACAAATAAAAAAGAGACCCGTATAGGATCTCTTTTTAGTTTACTGGTTATCCTTGTCATCGTCCTTATATTCTGGGGCTAGCTCATCCGGATCAAGTATGCAGTAAAATACAAACGCTACTATGGCGATTGCTACTGCGATACAAATATCCATAGATGCTCTCCAGAGAATATAACCCAATGCAGATATTGCTACCAATAGGTAACATTTACCAGCAAACTTCATAGCCATTTCTTCAATTCTATCCAACATGATTATTACCTCCTATTTGAAGATTGCTATACTTTGTTAATATATTTACAAATTTTAAAGGAAAAGAGGTGCATTACTATTGCACTATTAAGTAACATTCAGATTGTAAAAGACCCTTCAAGGGTAGGCCAAAGGTTAACAATAACTGGTTTGAATGTGTATGACTTAAAAAGAGATATTAGAGTATTCTTTGGTAGGAATATTCCAAAAATATACACATATGGAGTATCAATGACATACCATGTTTTTAGCATAGTAGTTAGAGGTGTGTTTTTTGGTACTACACAAATCAGTTTTGAGGAATTTTTTGTTGTAGAAGTTAAAAAGGTATTTGAGTGGTTATACGAAGCTTTTCATAGATCTGCATACAAGGAAGTTATTGAGTTATTAGCTCAAAATCCAAGAATAATTGCTTTAGAAAAGCCTATGGAAGAAGTACCAGCTGAAGCGGCTAATAAATTAAATAACTTAGGTGTTGAATTAAAAGACTACCAGAAAGAGTTTTTATATTACTATTGGAATGCTACACATAAGGTCGGTCTTAATGGTTTTATTATGGCATTTGAACAAGGGTTAGGTAAAACCTTTACTGCTATTTCAGCTGTATATGCATTAGATCTATTTCCTTGCATAATAACTGCACCTAAAAGTACATTACTATCTTGGAAGAAAAGTATAGAAACTCTTTTACCAGAAAAGTTTTTAAGAGAAGACGTTATCAATGTTGGTACTAATAAATTTACTATATGTAATTATGAAGCTTTGAATAAAGTACCACAATATTTGAATTCAGTTCCTAAATGTATGATAGTTGATGAGATACAAAATTTTAGATATATGAATACAGCTAGAGTTCAAAATGTTATTGATCTGCAATTAACTTATCATATAGAAAATGTAATGGCTTTATCAGGGACACCAATTAAAGCCTTAGCCTCAGAATTTGTTCCGGTTATGACTCTAATAGATCCAATGTTTAGAGAATCACCAACTGCACAAAACATTTTTAAAAGATTATATAATACTGGCAAGTACGATAATATTGCTTCAGCAGTACTACAAGAAAGACTTAAACTGTATATGATTAGAAAAGAAGCTGAAAAAGAACTAGACTTACCAGACATGAAAAAATATGATATCACTTTAGAAGTATCTAATATTGAACCTTATACTTTAACTACTGTGATGAGAAAAATTCAAGAGTATGTAGCTGTTGAAATGGAAAAAAGACCCAAGAATGAGGTAGCTAATCTATATGAACAATTAGAAAAGTTATTATCACAGTTGCCTAGATCGGAAATGTTTAGGGACGAGTATCTTAATTACTATATGAATACTATTAGAAAATTGGAAAAGATGGATGTTAGACATCCTCAATATAAAGAGTTAATGGAATCAGTTAGAACTTTTGAAAAAGATATTAAACTGTTTAATAGTGAGCTAGGTAAAATAATAAGTCAAACTCGTAGAAATATTACCTCATATAAGTTTATCTTATTAGGTAGAGCTATTGGAGAATACTTTACTAGAGGTAAGATTAGATTATTAAATGATGTAGTTAATGAAAATATGAACAGTATAACTAATATAATAAAGAATGCTCATAAAAAAGTATTAATATTTAGTACTTTTAAAGATCCATTAATACTACTTAATAAAAATTTAGAAAAGTTAAATATTAAAAGTCTTTATGTGGATTCTGCAGCTAGTTATAATGCTAACTTTGAAAAATTTGAAAAGGATCCAGATACTAGGGTTATAATGGGTAGTATTCAAGCATTAGGTACTGGTACTGATGGTTTACAGAAATGCTGTGACACTATTATCTTTTTGAATAGACCATTTAGAAGTACTGACTTACAACAAGCTGAAGCTAGAATACATAGACAGGGGCAAGATAGCACTTGCCATATTTATTATGTTAATGTAGATCCAAGTCATCCAAATGTTTTATCACACGAACAAAAGATCATGCAATGGTCTAAAGAGATGCTAAAAATTGCTGGTCTGTAATTTTATATAAAGGAGATGGTTAATTATGTCTGTAGCTTTTCCTGAAAGTTGGAATGGAAAAAGTTTAAAAACTTCATTAGATAATAGACTTACTAAAGTACATTATGAAAGGCATAATGAACAAATAGATACTCTTGAAAGAAGAGATTTATACTTATTAGATTTTTTAAGCAGATTTGATGCTTTACCTATTGGTAGCATAATGCCTACTACGATTCCGTATGCTTCAAATAATATGCCGCCCGGCTGGATCTGGGCAGATGGAAGAAAATATGGTAAAACGGAAGGCACTACCGCATCGTATGAACCTTTACCTAAATTATGGGAGAAGGTTAAAGCAGCTAATGCATATGTTTATTTAAGCGAGTTTGTTGAGATATGCCAAAATAATGGGTATGTTCCATATGGAGGAGAACCAGATGATCACACCCCATTTGGATTATATGTCACCCCAAGTGAGGAATCTGACTATTTCTGGGTTCCAACTCTTAACGACGTTTTCTTAATGAGTATAACTTCTGGTAATAGAACTAATAGGACCGGAGGTTTATACGAGCCTGATAAAGTCGGGGACCATATTCACAATATCAAATCTTACCCAGTTAATGGTGCTAATCTTAATACCAGTAATGAAATTGGTGTTGCTTTAACTGATAAGATTACTGAAAAGTTTGAAACCAATCTTGACGATCATTATATAAAAGATTTAGGTATGTATAAAACTGAGAATAATAATGCTACATCTGGAGTTGAAACTAAACCTAAATCAATATCATATTACTATATGATTAAAGCTGACATGACCAATTTTGATCCAGCTAGTTTAGTTGATACAGATTGTTCATCAGTTAGTGGTTATAAACCTTCAATTACAGCTCCAGCTAATGATAACTTAGCTGAAAGAGTTTTCCCCGTACCTAATCCTGAGAATGGTAAAATTGGTACAGATTGGTTTGATACCACTGGATTAGCTGTTCAAGTGCTGAATGAAGCTGAAAGCCAAATTGTTAATATTGTTAATGACTCGGCAATTCTTAAATCAGATACTTTAGTTGAATGGGATAATCCTACAACCAATCCTGTTAGTAAGATCCCAATGTCTGACAGTGAAGGTAAGATAGATTCAAGATTTATAAAAACAGTTACAACTGCTCAGATAGAGAGCTTATTCTAATTTATTGGTAGGTGATTAGTAATGCCTACTAAATTAAAAATAAAACAAATTTATCCTGAACCAGCCGCTACATCTAACTCTATTTTAACTGGTACACCAATAGCACCCACTCCATCCACTAATGATGATAGTACTAAAATTGCTACTACTGCTTATGTTAAAGATAATTTAGATAATTACCTTCCATTAAGCGGAGGGACTATGACAGGTGAGTTATTTTTAGAAACTCAAGGTCATAGAGTGTTTTCATTAACTGGTCATGGTGGATCTACAACTGATGAAGCATATGCTAATGTAGATTTTGGTTGGAATTATACTAATAAAGATGGTGCTGGAGCAGCATTTAGATCATCTGATTGGTCTGGTGTTGGTGCCGGTGAATTTGATTTATATACTAGAAATTCATCTGGCGACACATCACATTTAGTGGGTCAAACTTCTGGGGCGCTTTATTGGACTGGAACGCAAATGAAAATTGGTTCCACTAGTACCTCTTCTGTTAATAATGCCGGTGGCTGTATATTACAATATAATTCAACTAATCAATGCCTTGATTTTATATTCCCATAAAAGAATGAGTGGTGACTATATACTATGAGTTTAAGATTATGGTTACCTTTAAGAGGTGATTTAACTAATAATGGTCTTGATGAATGGGTTTCTGGGCTGACTAAAATATCTATTACACAATCTAACTGTACAGTAGATACTAATGGAAAAATAGGATCTTGTTATTCTTTTAATGGGTCCGATAGTTATGTAGAAATTACTGATATAAATTTCCCCACTATATTAAGTGGGGACTTTTCTATATGCTTATGGGTATATAATAATGACAATGGTAGTAGATCTATATTATTTGGAAACTATTTATTAAAATCAACTGGGTTTTGTCTAAGCTTAGAAAAAACAACAGATAACAAAGTTGTACTGTATTGGACCTCAAGTTCTTATCTATCGTTTAGTTCTGCTGTATTGCCCATAGAAGCTTGGTCTCATGTGACGATTACAAGAAAAGGAAATACTGTTAAATGTTATTTAAACGGCGTGTTAAAAAACACTAGTACTTCAGCAATTAGTATTATATCATCAGAAAATGTTGAAACTATATTTAGATTAGGCAGAGATAGTAGAACTGGAGCTACTGCATTTAGTGGTAAACTTAACGACTTTAGATTATATGATCATGAATTATCTGCTAAAGAAGTTAAAGAGATTTCACAAGCTCTAATTCAGCATTTTCCTTTAAATGATCTTGTTGGTAATGAAAACTTGTTATT
>JAEEGL013946002.1_pt1 | contig 19250 bp, 31 predicted proteins | sample 9134231 | NCBI WGS metagenome assembly JAEEGL01 (sample SAMN16246548, study PRJNA631951) | gut metagenome | biome: gut microbiome; feature: rumen; material: fiber-attached | host: Bos | place: Iran: Karaj | collected 2018-10 | reverse complement strand
GGCCTGCTAAAACAGGCCCGCAACAAAGAAACATCAAGGAATTATGAAAATATTATTGTTCGATTTAGAGACGACTGGACTGGATCCCGTCAGGCACGGCATCCACCAGGTCAGCGGAAAAGTTATCATCGACGGCATCGTCCGTCAGAGTTTTGACTTCAAGGTGCGCCCGAAGGACGGCGCAGAGTATGAGCAGGCTGCGCTCAATGTCGGCAGGGTGACCCGTGAGCAGCTGGAGGCCTATCCTCCCATGCGCGGAGTCTTCGGCGAGTTCATCCTGATGCTCGACCAGTATGTCAGCAAGTTCGACAAGAGCGACAAGTTCTTCCTCCTGGGCTACAACAACGCCCACTTCGACAACCCGTTCTTCCGTCAGTGGTTCCTCGACAACGGCTCCAAGTACTTCGGCTCCTACTTCTGGAGCAACAGTCTCGACGCCATGGTGCTGGCCACGGCGTTCCTCTGCGGCCGTCGTGCCTCGATGCAGGACTTCAAGCAGTCCACCGTGGCTGCCGCCCTTGGCATCCAGATCGATCCGGCCAAGCTGCATGACGCCTCCTACGACACCGAACTGTGCCACGCCATCTATGACAAGGTCTGCGGCAAATACTAAGGACAAGACAGGTGAGGTGTCAGTCCTCTGCCAGAACTGTACGAAGGTGAAGGACTGTCTCAAGGACAAGCGCACCTCTCTCTTTATGGCTCACACGACTTACTGCACGCGGTTCGACAACAAGGACAAGACGCCTCGCCTGTTTCCTTTCCTCCAGCCCTACGAGGTGGAGTTCAGGGATGCGGAGTTTATCTACCATAACAGCAAGAAATATGGAAAAAGAACAAAGAACGCTGGCACAACTGGTGGCATCGCTCCATCCGGCCATTGAGGACAAGGACGACAACACCGTCTACTTCTTCGAGGTAGGGACGTACAAGGACGAGGAGAACGACGGCTACCTGTGGCTTGCAGGCTATTTCTCCAAAGAGACAGACGCATGGTGGTGTGTAGGCCGTGGCAAGACAATGTACCAGGCCATCGTCCATCTGAAGCGTCAGCTGTCAAGCAGAGAACCTAACGAGCACAGGCTATGAGCAGACAGGACATGGGGCAGATCCGCATCCACATCGTCGTGCTGTTCATCACGATGTTCGCCTACCAGCTGGGCATGGTGGACGGAGAGAAATACAAACTCGCGCTCCTGACATACATAGCTGCGATGACAGGAGCCATTTACTTCAAGATGAAATGATATGAAAGATATGTTTGGAAACAACACTAAGGAAAGCCTGAAGGAGCAGTTCGGCGCCAACCCCTTCTCCGTATTCGACGTGAAGGAGCAGTCCTGGCGCGAGCGCAAACAGTGGTGGAACAATAAGGGCATCCTCCCGCCGCTGGATCCCCTGCAGTCGAAGAGCATGGTGAACATGCCAGACGACAGGTTCGTCAAGACGGCTTCCGCCTTCGATCCCGTGCTGTGCGAGCTGATGTACCGCTGGTACTGCCCGGAAGGCGGCACTATCCTCGACCCGTTCGCCGGCGGCTCCGTCAGCGGCATCGTGGCCGGGTATCTCGGCTACAGGTATACGGGCATCGACATACGCCCTGAGCAGGTGGCCAGCAACATCGACCAGGCGGAGCGCATCCTCCCGGAGAAAAAGCGCCCGGAATGGATCGCAGGGAGCAGCAACGTCGTGCTCTTCGACCAGTTCCTCGCCGACCGCCGCTTCGACATGCTCCTTACCTGCCCGCCGTACTTCAACCTGGAGGTGTACTCGGACATCGAGGGTGATCTCTCCAATATGGAGTGGCCGGCGTTCATCGGCACCTACCGCAGCATCATCCGCAAGGCATGTGCCCTGCTGAAGAAGGACGCAATGGCAGTCATCGTCGTAGGGGAGGTAAGGGCACGCAACGGCTATCTCTACGGCTTCGTCCCCGCTACCGTCAGGGCCTTCGAGGACTGCGGCATGAAGTACTACAACGAGGCCGTGCTGGAGACGCCGGTGGTGTCCGCACAGAAGCGTGCATCGAGCACCATGAGGCACGGCAAACTGGTGAAGGTTCACCAGAACGTGCTGATGTTCAAGAAACCGTACTGAGCCATGAGACAGGAAGAACTGAAGGTGAAGCATGTGGAATTCATGCCAAAGACCAAGGAGGAAGGCATCCTGTATATCTCCAAGAGGTTCAGCCTTGCCATCCATCTCTGTCCGTGTGGCTGCGGCGAGCAGGTGGTGACGCCCATCAAGGGCAGCTTCCCCGGATCGAAGAACCGCCCGGACTGCTGGGACTTCACGGAGCATGAGGACGGCACGGTCACGCTGTCGCCGTCTGTCGGGAACTTCGAGTTCCCCTGCAAATCACACTACTTCATCCGCCGTAACAGGATCATTTGGGTATAAACAGGGAGGCACGGCCTCCTGCAAACACAGGATTTATGAAGACAATAAAGGAACTAAGGGAAAAGGTGGACGGGCTGAATGACAGGCTCCTCAGCAAGAACATCCACCAGTACACCATCGATATCGTAGAGGCCCTGTATGAGGATCTCATCCCGCAGGAGTGCGGCGAGGGAGCCGTCAGCAACAGCATCTTCTTCGGGGCAAAGTCCTACGAGATATGCAATCTGCTGGAGATAGTTGACAAGGAGACCGAGGACTATCTCTTTCTGGAAGACCTGCTGGAAGTCATTGAAGAAGGGAGGAAGCTATGAGATGCGAGGAGCTTATGCTGAACGACTGGGTGAGGCTCACCAAGGTCGTCCTCTACTGCAAGGTGGCCGGGATAACACCCTCCGGCCATATCGTCGGCAGGACTGCAGGCGGTGGCGGCTTCGAGCAGAAGGCCGAGAACCTCAGCCCCGTCGAACTGACCTACGACACCATCCTCTGCACCTCCTTCTGGCAGAAGCGCAGGGGAGTGTACAAGAAGGCCGTCCGCGGAGTGGCGACCTTCGTCTACGAGCAGGAGAGCCGCAGGCTGACTGTCACAAGCCTGGCCACGGGCTGTGTCAACACCCATTACATCAGCTTCCTGCACGAGCTGCAGCAGCTGTACCGCCATTATACAGGACTCGAGCTGGAGATCAACCTGAACTGCAACAAGCGCAAGGAGTACTCCAGGCAGTATTACGAGAAAAAGAAGGAGGCAGTATGAGAGGAAACAACAAAACCGCCGCATGCTTCGTCTGCGGTCTGTGTCTGCTACTGGCCGGATGCATTGCCGGCAACGATATCCTGAGAGTTGTAGGATGCACGTTCATCCTGGCCAGCCTGATGTTCCGCTGAGATGTACTTCGACCTCACCAACGACGCACAGCGCAGGCAGTTCCGCGAGTATGCGGAGAGGCTGCTGAGACGCGGATCCGTCGTCCGCCTGACGGACGAGAGGCCGGGGACTCCCGAGCAGCAGTCGTTCTACCGCCTGCTCATCGCCTTCTTCGCCAGCCGCACGGGCATTGACGCGAGGATTGTCAAGGCGCTTGTCAAGACGGTCGTATGCCATGACATCTTCGTTACGGAGGACGGCAGGATCCGCTCCTCGTCGGAGCTCACCCGTGACGACATGCAGGCCGTCATCAGCCGCTTCCAGTACTGGGCCTCCACCGTGGCAGGCGTCGACCTGCCGGACGCTGACAAACACCGGTCCGTCATCAGCGCACTGAGACTGGCGGAAGAGCACAGGGACTACGTCCCGCAGCCCCGCATGAAATGGCTGCCGAAATGAGACGCTTTGTTATTTATTACCATATACTCTTTTTAATTGTCCAGCCGTCTGTGAAGACCGCTGTTCCATAGGCTTTCGGAGCCGTCCAGCCGTGAGGCCAGGCGGCTCTTTCCATGCCTCGCACATTGCAAATATGATTAACTAAGTTTAACAAAACTTTTCCCGTAAAAACTTGCATATATGATTATTTCTTTGTATCTTTGTATCAGCAAATAAGATAATAATCATCATTTTAAAACGGAACAGTTATGAAGACTACAAAGATCAACAACAGCAGCGAGACTCAGAACCGAGTATCTAACCGCAAGGCCAGCTTCTACAGCAAGCGCCTCTTCATCGCCCGTGTCACGGCCATGATGAAGTACAAGGAGGGCATGACCCGCAGTGAGGCATTCAAGAAGACCTGGGAGATCGTGAAGCTCTACCAGCGCCTGCTCACTGAGGACACCGTATCGTTCATCTACATCATGAAGGACGGCCGTTACTGCAAGGCCACCGCACGCATGACGGACAAGCTGCGCGTCGAGAACCCCGACTGGAAGGCCAACGAGCTGACATTCCCCTATTTCGACGTGAACTGCAACGGCATCCGCTCATTCATCTGCGCCAACTTCGTGAAGTGCTGCTGAGTCTTAGGACGGCAGCACTCATCCGCAAATCAAAGTAACAGTCAATCACTTAAAGACAGGCATTATGAACTACTGCTCAAACTACAGCCCCGACAAGGTTGAGATCCTTGTCTGCGATTTCCAGTACTACAGCCAGAGTCCCGACCCGTCGGACAAGGCCCTTGCAAAGGTCGTCCACGACCAGCTCATGGAGATCATCAGCGAAGAGGAACTGACGCGCCGCGTCAAGGAGTATGAATCATGCTAAACAGAGGAGGAAGGATATGGAAGCTATAGACTATCAGAACGACATCTGCATCTGGTTCATCGAGGGCCAGGAGATAGGACACCGCGAGCACCACTACGACTGGAAAGAGGGCGATGTCATCACCACCGACGGCAAGGAGACGGAGATCTACGCCATCGTCAAGAACACTCCGGACAACGTGGAGCTGCTCCAGGATATGTTCATCCGCTGCTCCGGCATCTTCCGTGGTGCGAAGATGCAGAAGCAGTTCTTCCGGAAGGAGCTCACCCGACTGCTGACGAACCCGGCACAGCCCAACAAATGGTTCAAGGGCATCCGCATTGACCAGCAGGACAGGAAAGCCATCCTCAGCCAGAAGTTCAAGGAGGTGGACGAGAAGACGTTCGAGAAGGTGTTCGACGTCATCGACGAGTGTCTTGACGAAATAGATGAATTCAACTAAAAAATATACGGATATGGGAGAGAATGCTAAGAGGATTTCCGATAAGAAGGAAGTGAAGATAGGTACCTGCGTCGACATGTGGAACATCCGTTTTGACCAGCTCGGCGAGGTGGAATACGAATACAGGACTGATGACCTGATCTGGCGCATACCGATGCCTGACGAGGACGGCACGAAGCCCGGCGACTACCAGGTGGGGCTCGTCCATGACAACTACATCCCATGGCAGCTGAAAATCGACATCGACAATCTCGACAAGGCACCGGTCGTCAATACCAAGGGGTTCTTCCAGATGTGGGACCAGCGCATGGGGCTGGTGGCCAGCGTCACATGTCACCACGGGCTGAAGCTGCCGAAGAGCAGCGAGTCCGCGCAGTTCTTCTGGAGCGGCAAGAAGGACGTGCTGCACCTGGCCTTCCTCAACAACACCTCCAAGGAGCTGTTGATAGGAGTCCAGTGCCGTATGTGCAAGAACAGATGGGTCTACGGCTGGAACGAGATCGGCCATCTCATCAAGTCGGTATGGATGCGCCTGCGGCTGTTCCGCCAGTGCAACGAGTACTGGTTCGGACTTCATCCTGAAGAGACGGGCAGGACGTTCGTCTACAGTGACGAAAGGCCGAGCTGCTTCATCCACCAGGCCAGCGAGAACCGCACCGTCCACATCACCAGCGACGGCCCTGACAGCTACCGTCTGGACTGCAACGGCAGGACGGAGAAGGAGGGCTCATGGGAGCAGGTCCGCAACGAGTTCATCGTAAGGTATATGCGCGGATCCGAGGGTCGTGACATGAAGGAAAGATACATCGAAGGCAAGAAATGACGGTCATGAAGAAGTTGGTCATCGACGTAATGGTAATGGGGGGGGGTAAAATTCTACCGCCAGCTGACCTACAGCTACAACCCTCTCTTCAAGATCGATCTCAAGGACGTGGAACAGTTCGTCTACGAGAAATGTCCCACGCTGAAATGCCGGAAGGACGTAGTGCTTATCATGGATAATCAAAGTCAAAAGATATTTAAGGTAAACTGAAATTTTGGAATTATGGCAAAGAAAGTTGAAAGCAAGTTCCTCATCATCGAGGCAACGGCAAGTGAGTTTCTGAACGCCGGCTTCGGTGCCGGCCCTGTCACGGACTGCGGTGTGATAGCAGGCGGTGTCTTCGACGGCTTCAGCATGATATCCGTCGCAGGCGGCGAACGGATGGTCTGCGACTACTGCAACGACGAGATCAAGGCTGAGGATGCCTGCTACTACGTGTCGGTACTCAACCAGGTCATGTGCAGGAAATGTTTCGAGCAGTGGCACGCCTCCGCGAAGTACTATCCTGAGGACGCCCGCATCGAGCAGAAGAACTACGAGTACACATTGAAAAAGCTGGAAGCTGCCGGGTCGCAGTTCATCGTGCCAGCATGCTCCAGCCAGCAAGTATAATTTTTTAAAAAGACAAGAATTATGGAAAAGGAAAAAGCAAAGAAGACCAGGAAGGTGAAAAAGGAAAGGTACCACTATGTCAGCTGTATGTACGGCATCATCAAGAAGGACGGCGCGAAAGCCACAAACAGCACGTCCTTCCTCTGTTCCACCGAGGAGAATGAGACCCCCGCCGGCATCCCGACGATGGGCTTCATGATAAAGCGATGCAGGAAGCATGCGGAGAGCTGCGGTGACCAGTACATCGACGGCTCGTTCTTCATTCTCTCCATCATCGAGCTTACCAGGGAGCAGTACGCCGCACTCAACGACACCGACGAACCGGAAGACTAAGGAGGGACGGACATGGATAAGCTGAGACAGAAGATCATCGACCATGCGAAGAGCCGCTACCTGTCGAGCCCGCATGAGTTCACCGACGAGGAGCTGGACGTCATCATCGCCAGTGACTGCAAATGTGACCACTGCGGCGAGTCCATCTTCGACCTCAACGACTTCCCGGAAGTGAAGGACGGCGAGGTCTTATGCGAGGACTGCTACAGAGCGGAGTACAGGACACAGTGCCCAGTCTGCGAGGAGGAATATGACAATGACAAGGAGACGGAATACTTCTTCATCACCAGGAGCACTACGAGGGACACCCGGCTACCGATAGGGCTGTACAAGGCCGTCAAGATGCCGTTCTTCTACGGCGACTGCGTCACAGGTTTCGACGGATTCTACGAAGGTGCAATCGTGCAAGTCAACGACCTCGACATCGAGGAGTTCCTCAGTATCAAGCACAGTCGCCTCATGAGGGACGAGGAGGAAGTGAAGACCGAAATGATCTGTCCCGACTGCGCGAAGCTGTTCACGCAGTACGAGAACCTGATGACGGCGCTGCCGCACTATCTCATCCTGCACCCTAAGTACGACGCCGAGACGAGGGCAAGGTACGATACCCGTACCCTCCACATCCTGCGCCAGCGTCAAGTGAATATCAACATTACCCTCCGCGGCATGCTGGAGAGGGCTAACAATCCTAAACTGAAGAGAGCATTATGAATACGAGTATCGCAAACAAGGCCATGCTCCGCTTTGCCGAGGAGTATGCAAGGGAGAACTGGTACCTGGAGGGCTGGCAAAGGCCCGACGACTTCTGGGGTAACGCCTGTGACCGCCGCCTGCACCCGGACAAGCCGCAGGTGGTGCGCGTCAGCTATGTCGCCCCGGTGTTCGATGAGGACAGGGAAGGCCTCAGCTACTGGAAGGTGCCGCGTGTGGAGATTGAGAGCAACTTCGGCCAGCCGCGCCTCTGCGTCGTCGACCGCAGTGGGAACTTCTGCTGCCTGTCCTATGACCGTGACACCGGCGCGTTCAAGGAGGCGCAGGCATGGGGGAAGGACGGCCTCAGCCTGGCCGTCAGCGTGAAGAGCCACATCGACCTCTACGTGCAGATGATCAGGGACGGCTATGACATCCGTTACAGATAGCCATACGGCGGGGTGAGGTTATTATCTATTTGCTGCGGAACTGTTCCAAAGCCCCGCCCGCGGGCAGGCTGTCACAACGACGGCCTGCCCTTTTTCTTTCCGCCATGCGGACAGACAAAATAAAAGAATGGACGAACCTCACGGTCAGTCCATTTTCAATGCAAATAAGATAATATCAATCTCAAAAAGCAACCTCCTGCCTAACCGGCATGAGGCAGAACAGTCTGGGGATTGTATTAATCTCAATGCAAAATTAGCCATTTTCCGTCAAAAATGCAACCCTTTAATCTAAAAATTTCAAAAAATAATCATTTTATATAGTAAAAAGTCGTAAAACTTACGATAAATGATTATATTTGCACGGAATTTTTAATCAATTTTAATTTTTTACCCACCGAGAAATGGATAAGTTAGTAAACGTGAGGGAGTTAGTCATTAACCCGGTGAACCCCCGGAAGATCACCGAGTTCATGCAGGAGAAGCTGACGCAGAGCCTCCTGCTCTCCCCCTGGATGATGGCCATCTTTCCCATCAAGACCGATGCAGAGGGCGTGATATGGTCCGGCAACGCCCGCTGCAAGTCCCTGCGGATGATCCTCGAAATGGACGAGGACTCCATCGAGGACATGCTGACACAGCAGACAATCTACCGTAACATGACCGACGAGCAGCAGCGCAACCTCATCCTCTACTGGAAGAACTGGCAGTCGAACCCCGAGGTGCCGTGCCGTGACGTGAGCGGCTTCACCAAGGAGGAGAAGCACGAGCTGCTGATGAAGGAGAACATCCACGCAGAAGAGGACGACCCGGAGATGCTCCGCAAGTTCTTCGACCGCGACCTCATCAACGACTTCTTCGGTACGGTCAGCTGGGACCTCTACGACTATACCGACAAGATCAACGACGTGGAGGCCGGCAAGAACAAGATCACCATGAAGACCTTCAAGTGCGGCTACGTGGAGTTCTTCCTCACCGACGCCGAGTACGAGAGCCTTGAGCAGCTGGTGGAGGAGTACAAGTCGAAGCACGGCGGCAGGACGGACGGCTTCCTGGCATGGCTGCTGGGAGACTATGAGCTGCAGGAGGCGGTTCTCTACGGCGAGAAGGACGGCGAAGGGGAAGATGACGAAGAGAGCGACGGACAGGAAGTTGAACCATCAGAGACAGAGGAGGAATAGCATATGTTCAAACAGATTAACGTCAGCGAGCTGCAGCTGAACCCCATCAACCCGAGGAAGATCAAGGCAGCAGGAATGAAGACGCTCCAGCAGAGCGTCATGCTCTTCCCCAAGATGCTCAACGAGGCGAAGCTCATCGTCATCGACGAGGACAGGATAGTCCTTGACGGCAACCAGCGCGTGAAGGTGCTGCAGGAGGAGATACTGGCCAAGGAGCCCTTCGCATGGAAGGTGGTGCTCCAGGACAACGACCGCTACCAGGCCATGAGCGAGAACGAGCGCGAGGCGATCATCCGCTACTGGGAGGAGTGGAAGGAGAACCCCATGGTCACCGTCGACCAGCAGGAGGGGCTCACCGACGAGCAGAAGAAGGAGGTCATCATCAAGGGAAACAAGGAGTTCGGGGAGTTCGACTACGACATGGCGGAGATCCTCTTCGACGAGGTGACGCTCGTGAGCTTCGGCATCGACGCCGGCGTGTTCTACGACCCTGACAACGACCCCACCGTCGTGACATCCATCAAGGGCAGCCGCGTGAAGAAGATCGACATGCTGCTCTTCGGCAAGTACTCGGTGCCCGTCACCCGCGAGGAGTACGACCTGCTGCGGGAGAAGTACGAGGAGTACGTCGACACCGCCTGCGTGGACTTCGGCTTCGTGAAGGATATCGTCAGTAAACTTAACGCAAGATAACTATGGAGTACGTAAAAATCACAGACATCCACCCTGCGGAGTACAACCCCCGGAAGCTGAGTGAGGCGGCGTTCGTGGAGCTGCAGGGGAGCCTCAAGACGCTGGGCTTCATCCTGCCCATCATCATCAACAAGGACAACATGACCATCATCGCCGGCCACCAGAGGACGAAGGCAGCGACGAAGGTAGGCATCGCCGAGGTGCCCTGCTTCTACGTCCATGGCGTGGAGCTGCAGGACGAGATGCTGTTCAACCTCATCCACAACGGCGTGGAGCATGAGCCGGAGACCCTCGGGCGCTTCAAGGGCACCCTCGCCCCTGCGCAGTTCTACACGGAGATCCCGAACACGGACTTCGACCTGCCGGCATGCCAGCCGACGCTGGTGAAGGACATGTGCGGCCTCATCATGCGCTACCAGGACGCCCTCTGCGCGATCATCTGCGGCGGGGAGGTTGTCTTCGGCAACAACTACGTCTATGCCTGCCAGAGGCTCGGCATCCCCGTCCATGCCTACGTGCTGGAGGAGGAGAAGCGCGCCGTCTTCGACTACTACTTCAAGCAGGACTACGGCGTCTTCTGCTATGATGCCCTCGACTGCCCGGAGTTCCAGCAGGGCCTGGCACAGCCGCCCCGCCATGCCGCCATCGACTGGTCGATCCTCTACCGCCAGGTGGTGAAGTGGCTGCTGCAGGAGCCGAAGGACATCAACATCCTCGACTTCGGCTGCGGCAAGGCGATGTGCATCGACAAGGTGCGCATGCAGCACAACTACCGCAACGCCATCGGGCTGGAGTTCTTCAACCACAACCGCGTGGGCATCTCCGTCGAGAAGGGGCACCAGATGATCGACCGCTTCTTCGAGCACTACCGCAAGCACGGGAAGTTCGACTACGTCATCTGCGACGCGGTCATCAACTCCGTCGTGAGCCAGTTCGCTGAGGACAACGTGCTGACATGCCTGAACCTCTTCTGCAAGCCCGGCGGCAAGGTGTTCTTCTCCGGCCGCATGAGGGCCAACGTGGAGAAGCTCATCGACGCCAAGCGCTGCACCACCGACGGCGGGCTGTCCGTCCGCTTCCTCGACGACAACGGCCTCACGGCATACATCCTGCAGGGGCAGTGGATCTTCCAGAAGTTCCTCCGCAAGGAGCAGTACGAGGCGCTGCCGGAGAAGTTCGGCCTTGAGCCGTTCGTCACCTACGAGAAGTCGGGTTACTTCGGCTTCGGGTGCACGAAGGTGCGCGAGCTGCCCGTCGAGCGCTGCCGCGAGGCCCTGATCTACGAGTTCAATATGCAGCTTCCCAACAAGGTGCGCTACGGCCGCCACCAGGACGCGCTCCAGGTGTTCGGCTTCGAGCCGGCCACCGACGGGGAGGTGCAGGAAATCTCTAAGCGAAAGTAATCTTTTTCAAGTGTTCCGTGACAGCAGGGGAAAATTGCAGAATGGATTAAAAAAGAGCCTCAGAAAGTTGCGTATTTGAATATTTTTTTGTATCTTTGCCATTGCAGATAAGATTAAAATCAAATTTTCAAAACAACACCGAACAGTATGATAACAATAGAATATGCTGAGCTGAAAGGCACTTACAAGATCCTGTGGCTCCGTTACGTCAGCGGGGTCGACCTGAGTAACCACTGCATGAAGTCGCTGCTGGGCCATAACGACCGCCGTGTCCGCGGGTTCATGCGCCGCCTGCCGGAGAACCTCCAGCTGGAGGAGTCGCGCTACTATTATCTCTGCGGGGTCGATGCGAACTTCATCTGGGAGAAGAACCTCCACCTTGCCTTCACCTACAGCTGCGGTGAGGTGCTGGAGGTCGACGACCAGTTCATCAAGTGTCGCATCCTCAATGCCCGACGGCTCGAAATCAGCAACAGGTACATCGACTGGTCCCTCCCGCAGTCACGGAACAAGTTTTTCAACACCTGCCGCAACTGGTGGTTTGCGAACATGATCGCCCGCAGTCCGGGCACGCGCCACCTCCCGCAGCAGGGAGACTTGTTCGGATGAGGAATGAAGAAACCGGAATTAGAGCAGTTCAAGGAAGTGGCCGACGCCTGCCAGGGCAATCTCACGAAGATCGCCATGGCCTTCCATGTGTCGCGCCAGACCGTCTACAACTGGTGTGAGACGGACAAGGAGTTCAGAGTGGCCGTCGACGACTACAAGATGCGCCTCTACGACGAGGCACTGGTCGCCGCCCGCGCCCTGTGTGTCGGCGTTCCCAAACTGGACGCCAAGGGGAAGCTCATCGGATGGATAGAGCGCCCCGACCCGCAGACAGTACGCTACATCCTCTCCACCCTCGGCAAGAACGACGGCTTCACCGAGCGTCATGACATCACGTCCAACGGCGAGTCGCTCTTCCCGAAGGTCATCAGCCTCTCGCTGGAAGGCGCAGAGAACGAGGAGGAAACGAAGGTCGAAATATAACCGCCGATGCCATGAGTCCCGTCTACGTCATAGAGAATCCCAAGACCGTCTCCGTCTGCATGGAGGCCTCGCCGCTGCTGGCCCATTACGCCAGCAAGATTCCCGGCATGGAGTTCTCCAGGAACGACAACGTCTGGACGGCGCCGAGGGAGCAGATGCAGTTCGTCATGGACTTCTGCCGCTTCGCCGTGAAGAGGGGACTCGCGTCGGACATCCTCGACATCGACGGGAAGGTGGACGTCCACCAGCTCTTCGCTGAGCACATGCCGACGATGGAGCTGCCGCCCGACCTCCCGTTCAAGCCCTACGACTACCAGGTGAAGGGCATGCGCTACGCCCTGGAGCACAAGCGCACGTTCTTCGGCGACGACATGGGCCTCGGCAAGACGCTGCAGGCCGTCGGCACCTGCTGGCTGGCGAAGTCATACCCCGTCCTCGTCGTGTCACCGCTGGCGATGAAGGAGACATGGAAGCGTGAGTTCGAGAAATGGACGAAGAAGCGATGCCTCGTCATCGACGACGACCACCGCTACGACTGGTGGAAGTTCGTGATGGCGGGCTCCTATTCCGTCGTCATCGTGAACTACGAGTCCATCCGCAAGTACTTCATCGACCGCGTCCGCGGCAACAGATACGCCGTCAAGAACATCATCCCCGAGAAGCACGTCACCCTCTTCAGGACCGTCATCATCGACGAGTGCCACCACGTCAAGGAGCCGTCGTCGCAGGCGAGCAGGTTCCTCGAGAGGATCTGCCAGACACCCGAGTACATCTTCATGCTTTCCGGGACGCCCGTCGTCCTCGGCAACGCCGACCTCATCCAACAGCTGCGGATCATGCGCCGCCTGGACGACTTCGGCGGCGTCCGCAAGTTCAAGCAGCGCTACTGCCGCGACGGGGCGAGCAACATGGCCGAGCTGAACATGCGCCTCTGGCAGACCTGCTTCTTCCGCCGTGACAAGTCGCTGGTGCTGAAGGATCTCCCGGAGAAGACGCGACAGCACCTCGCCGTGGAGATCTCGAACCGCGGAGAGTACGAGCTGGCGGAGCAGGATCTCGTCCGCTACCTAAAGCAGTACGCCCGCATGTCGAACAAGCGCATCCGCAAGTCCATGCGCGGTGAGGTGATGGTGCGCATCAGCCACCTGCGGCAGATAGCCGCCAAGGGGAAGATGCACGTGGCCATCCCCTTCATCCATGACGTCATCGACGGCGGGCAGAAGCTCATCGTCTTCGTGTTCCACAAGAGCGTCACCGAGGAGATAAGAAAGCACTTCCCCGATATCGTCACCGTCACGGGCAGCGACGGCGCACGCCAGAAGCAGCACGCCATCGACGCCTTCCAGACGGACCCGAAGTGCCGCCTCATCGTCGTGAACTACCGCAGCGGGGGCTGTGGCGTGACGCTCACCGCCGCCTCCCGCCAGCTGTTCATAGAGCTCCCGTGGACATGCGCCGACTGCGACCAGTCCGAGGCACGGGCACACCGCAACGGCCAGAAGAGCGCCGTGAACTGCTACTACCTCATCGGCAAGGGCACCGTCGACGAGCGTATCAGCGAGATCATCGAGCAGGAGCGCATGGTGGCGAAGAACGTCATCGGCGCCCGTGATGACGCACGAAAGGTGTCCGAGATAGACCGGGCAATGGAAATCCTTAAAATACAAGAGACAAATGACACAGAATGAAATGACACCAATCAGAGAGAAGATCGCCCTCCGCATCAAGCAGCTGGGCGTCACGAAGAAGTCCGTGTGCGAGGACCTGGGGCTCACCCTCCAGAACTTCTCCTCGTTCCTCACGGGAAAGCGCTGCTTCCCCATCGACGACCTGGAGATGGTGCTGATGTACCTCGGCCTCACCGTGAAGCCGAAGGACTACCGTCCCTCGCCAGTCGTCACCGAGCAGCCGCCGGTGTCCGCGGAGGACATCCGCAGCGGACGCCATGCGCTCATCCGCCAGAAGATCCGGCTCCGCATCGGCGAGCTGGGGCTGGCATACAACAGCGTCGCCGCGTCAGCGGAGCTCAACGCCAACAGCCTGTCATCCTTCCTCGGGGGGAGGCGCGGGCTGAACATCCGCCACATCGAGGCACTGTTCAGCGTCCTCGACCTCGCCCTTGTGGACAAGGAGGGCTTCACCTTCGGTGGCACCGTCAAGGCAGAGGCCGCGGAGGGCGGCGGGACGTGACCGCAGAAAGTGGACGAACTGGACAGTCCACTATACGCTCGGGCCTGCAGCGGTGCAATCTGAGCCTCGTGCGCACAGGCGCGTCGCCAGTCCCCTGTTAAGGTAGAATCAAGACAAGAGAATGGCAGCTGGAGAGGTAAAGATAAAACTGTTCAAGAAGCAGGCGCTGGCATGGAAGTACCTGTCGGCCTCCGACACCACCGTCAACGAGGTGCTGTATGGAGGGGGCGCCCGTGGCGGCAAGACATGGTTCGGATGCCTCTGGATGATCCTCCGGCGCGTGCAGCTGCCGGGAAGCGTGGGCCTCATCTGCCGTGAGCAGTCGGTCACGATGAAGAAGACCACGCTGATAACGTTCTTTGAAATACTGTCGAAGCTGGGGCTGTCGGAGCTGGTGGCATACAACGCCACGACGATGATAGCGGAGTTCCGCAACGGCTCGAAGATCTTCTTCGTCGACCTGCAGTACCGTCCCTCCGACCCTGAGTACGACCGTCTGGGCTCGCTGGGCATCACCGACCTGTTCATCGACGAGGCGCAGCAGGTGAGCGAGAAGGCCGTGAGCGTCCTGAAGGGACGTTTCTCCGTGCTGACGGGCTTCCATGAGGACGGCACGCCGTGGCGCACCATCCCGAAGGCCCTCTACACCTGCAACCCGCGCCGCAACTGGATATACAACGACTTCGTGAAGCCCGCCAAGGAAGGCAAGCTGCCGCCGACGCGCAGGTTCGTGAAGTCGCTGCCGACGGACAACCCGCACCTCGATCCCGCATACATAGACAACCTCCTGCGGGCAGACAAGATCACCGTCCAGCGACTGTACTTCGGAAACTTCGAGTACGACGACGACCCGGCTACGCTCTGCGACTACGACGCCATCAATGACCTCTTCACCAACGACCACGTGCTGCCGGTGGGGGCCCACAGCGGGGCTGCGGACATCGCGGGCAAGGGCCACGACCGCTTCGTGGCGGGCTCCTGGACGGGCAACGTCTGCACCATCGCCATAGACATGGTCTACTCGCCGGGTGCGGAGGTGGAGAAGCAGCTGAAGGCGCTCATGATACGCGACGCCATACCGCGGAGCCTCTGCATCGTCGACGCCGACGGCATCGGGTCGTTCCTGGAGTCGTACCTCAACGGCATCAAGGAGTTCCACGCCAATGCGAGGCCCTTCGACCCAAGGTATGCGAACCTCAAGGCAGAGTGCGCCTTCAAGCTGGCAGATCTCATCAACCGGCGCGCCATCAAGATCATCTGCACGCAGGAGCAGCGGGAGCGCATCACCGACGAGCTCGGCGCGCTGAAGCAGGCATACGTCGATAAGGACACGGTGAAGTTCGACATCATCCGCAAGGAGACGATGAAGGTTATCCTCGGCCACTCGCCAGACTACCTCGACATGCTGATAATGTCGATGTTCTTCCGCCTCACGAAGTCGGCGAACACGGGAATGGTCGTCAAGACAAAGGTAAATACGCCAAAGGAATGAATATATTCGGACATAGGAGAAGAAGGCAGAAGGGAGTGAGAGACCTCACCTTCCGCGAGTACCTCACCATCTTCACGGCCGCCGTGGAGGAGGCGAGAGAAGAGCAGTATGAGGCCGTCAGGGCGCTGCCGCGTCCTGCGACGCTCTGCGGCATGGAGACGCCAGAGAGCCTCAACCTCATCACCTACGGGCAGCTCGACGACCTCCATGACAGCCCGGAGGGGGCAGGGGCCATCGTCAACTGCTGCACCGTCATCCTCGGCGTGAAGGAGGAGGACGTCATGAGGGAGCGTGCCGACCGCGTCCTCGGCTTCGTGAACTTCTGCAACGCCGAGGTGAAGAGGATCAACGACCTGTTCTCCAGCATCCGTGCCGACTACGAGCCGGAGGAGAAGATGGCGGGGATAGAGAAGCTGAGGTTCGGCTCCTTCGGCGTCATCGACTGGTACTCCCGCCGCATGGGGATCCATGACCAGGACGAGGTGCGGAAGGTGCCTTGGGTGCGCATCTGGCAGTGCATGAAGAACGACAACGAGACGGGGCGCTACGAGAGGCGGCTGAGGAAGGTGTATGAACGCAGGAACAGGGTCACAAAGAAAAAACCGTAAAAGATATGAAGGTAGAGAACGAACAACAGGAACTGCAGGAGCAGGAGACTCCGCAGGAACAAGAGGGACAGCAGGGCCAGGAAGGCCAGCAGGAAAGTCAGGAGCAGCAGGCACCGCCGCCTGCCTCGGTGCCCTTTGATGACGAGTCCCGCCTCGGGACTGTCGAGGGGAAGGTGCGCAGCATCGTGGAGCCCCTCGGCGTGACGTATGTGTATAACGACTGGACGAAGGTCAACGTGGACTTCGACAAGCTGGAATACCCGGCCATCATCTTCATCCAGCCAGCCTCCGGCAACTTCCACGTCGCCAACGGCACGATCAAGGACCAGCCCGACACGCAGTTCGCCTTCATGGACAAGACCGTCCATGACGACGAGGCCGTCAATGAGGACTGCGTCGTGGAGCGCATGAAGCGCCTCTGCTACCGCTTCATCCGCGCGTTCAACGAGAGCAGGCTCTTCGAGCCGCTGCCGGAGGACATCCCCTACAGGACGGTCATCGACCACCTCGACCAGATCGTCAGCGGCATCATCATCACCCCGCGCATCAAGGAGAAGAAGGGCGTGCTGCTGTGTAACATAGACATACCGCACCATGAGTGACGTGAAGACCGTGCTCACCAGGGAGCTCAACAGCCTCAGGAAGGCCATCGAGGAGAAGATGGTGAAGGAGAGGGTCGGCGCCAGCGGCAGGACGATGGCCTCGCTGCAGGTCGTCGTCAGCGAGAACGAGGGGACGCTCTTCGGTGCCCCGTACTTCCGCCAGCTGGAGCACGGCCGGGGGCCGGGGAAGATTCCGCAGGGCTTCACCTCCGTCATCCGCGAGTGGATCCTCGCCAAGGGCGTCAGCTTCAGCGACTACGTCCCCAAGGGACGCGACGGATCCAGGATGACCAGCGAGCAGCACCTCACCTCCCTCGCCGGCGCCATCGCCTTCACGATCATGAGGCAGGGGACAGTGATGTTCCGCAGCGGCACGCCGAGGGATATCTACACCGAGGCCGTCGGCGAGGCGGTGGAGCGCATCCGCGAGGGCATCGGCGACATCATGGAACAGAGAATCCAGACCATTAACGATAATTACAGGAATTATGAGAACAGTCAGTAACAGCTTAGGAACGATAGCATACCCCGACGCGATATGCTTCGCCTTCAACCCGACGTACGTCAAGGTCACCAACTGTGGGGCTGCGTCGCTCACCTTCACCGTCAGCGACGGCACCCGTACCTTTCCTCTCAGCGTGATGTGCTACTACGGTACGTGCACGGCCAACATCGCCCGTGCCGTCCAGCTGCTCTTCAACACGTACAATATCATCAACGAGCGGTCGAAGAACGTGTCCGTGGACGTCACCGACGGCTCCCACTCGTTCAGCTTCACCACCACAGCCGTCTGGGGGTACATAGCCCCCGGTGAGCGCTTCAACGGCGACAGGACTGTGCGGCTGTTCACCCAGTGGCCGCAGAAGGTGTCGGTGTTCGGGTCGACGGGGTTCACCGACCAGACGCCGACATCTGGCGTGAACGGGTTCAACGCCTACTCCGTATGGGACTACACCTTCGACTACACGTTCCAGACGGCCAGCAGCGCCACCGTCACGCTGAAGAGGGACTGCAAGGAGGAGGGCGTGTTCCTCCGCTGGATAGACCGCCACGGGTTCCTCCAGTACTGGCTCTTCGACAAGGGCGTCAAGGAGACGAAGAACCAGAAGGGCGGCAACGAGCTGACGATGAACGATGCCGACACCGGCGGCACGGGCTACCGCTCCGTCAAGCGGCAGCAGTACCTCCACAGCGAGGTGCAGCTGGCACTCTGCGCCGCCAACGTGACGGAGGAGGAGTACACGATGCTGGAGAGCATCCTCACCTCACCCGTCATAGACCTGCTCTATAATAAGAACAATGCGGACTCCTGGGGTCCCGTGTGCGTCGCCAAGGGCACGAACAAGCGGACTACGGAGGTGCTGCAGGACTTCGAGTTTGAGATTGAACTGCCTAACGTCAACGCACAGTCGCTATGAGAAAGATCAAGGAAATCATCTGCAACGCCCTCAGCCATTTCAGCTCCCTCTGCAAGAAGGTCGACGAGGGTACCGCCAGCGGTGAGGAGTCGCTGGCCTTCGGCTGCCTGTATATCATCGTCACCTGCGTCGTCATGTTCATCACGATAGTCGCCGTCACCCTCTTTAACCTCATCATCCGCATCATATGAAACAGTTCGAGGCTCTATACATCAACGGGAAGCTGGTGGATATCGGCTCGGCGGACATCACCCTGGAGTGGAAGTCGGTGATGCTCTCCAACATCAGCAAACTCAAGACAAACCACTCCTACACCATCAAGCTCCCCATGACGGCCGTCAACCGCAAGGTGTTCGACTCTGCCGAGGATGCCATGCACGACGCCTACGTCACTGCCTCCGGCGGCCTGCTGACGGCAGGACGGCGCATGAGCGCCCGCTACTACTGCAACGGCATAGACCTGCTGGGCAACGCCAGCGCGTTCCTCACGGGCGTCGACAAGGACTGCTACAAGGTCGTGCTGACATGGGGAAGCCTCTCCATGTTGGAGGCGGTCATCAGCGAGGAGCGGACGCTCCCTGACATCTTCGACAACGAGGAGACGCCGCCGACGACCTGCTACTGGGAGCACTGGCCTAACGAGGTCATCATCGACAGGCTCGGGCGCAACGTCGTACATATCCAG
>JAEEGL013623589.1_pt1 | contig 19250 bp, 16 predicted proteins | sample 9134231 | NCBI WGS metagenome assembly JAEEGL01 (sample SAMN16246548, study PRJNA631951) | gut metagenome | biome: gut microbiome; feature: rumen; material: fiber-attached | host: Bos | place: Iran: Karaj | collected 2018-10 | reverse complement strand
TATACTTTCCACCTTCCACACGTATCATGTCAATGTTGCCAACACGTTCAAACTCAGGAAGGGACTCATAATAAATCTTGCCCTTGCCATCCCAGTACACCATCTCACCTGACGCTGACTTCCCATAGAACAAGTCACCATTCTGCTTGACGGTTCCATAGAGAGCAGCCCTTTGGTCACAGCCATGCAAGTCAATCACCGTCACCTTATTCCTATATATATTATAAGGATAGGTAGCCAAGGCATAGTAACCGTCCGATATCCTCTCGATATGTTCAAATACTGCGGGGCAAGTAATGTCACCATTGTACATGACACCATACTTGCCGCCCTGCATGAACATCTCAACGCCCATGTGCTTCTCTCCTCGCCGTTTGATGCGCACCATCTCCAGGTTGACAAGTTCCTTTTCATCTTCCTCTTCCCTGATGATGATGGGACGTTCACCAATCAAGCCAGCCTTACCTGCAATCTTGCCTGTGAACATCCTTATCCAGTCGCGTTCATCAGTAGGCAGGCCGAAAGTCTGGTATAGACCCACCTGGTCAAGAATCGTCACACACTCCTTGCCTTGGCTGATGCGCATACCACGCCCCACCTGCTGCAGGTACTTCGACAGCGACAGCGTAGGACGTGCCAGCTGAATGAACTCCACTTCCGGGAAGTCAACCCCTTCGCCCAAGATATCGACATTCACGCAGACCTTAATCCTGTCAGCCCGATAATCTTCAATCAGCCTTTCGCGTTCAGCGGCAGGTGTCTTGGCCTCTATCCAGCAGCAGCTGACCCCATGCTCCTGGTAGTACGCCGTGATGTGTCGGGCATGTTCGCGGTCGATGGCATAGACGATACCCTTCTTGCCATCCACATACTGCTTGTAGGTATTGTACAGATGCTCGATGCTTTCCGGCACATCCATCACCGTAGCCATCTCCTTTGTCTGATAGTCACCATCAGCCCCGCGCTTCTTCAACCCCGCTATCCTCTGCATCATCAGGTTATCCGGACGGGCTGAGATATATTCAAAGTCCGAGAGCCAACCCTTATCGATGAACTCCTGAATAGGCCACGACACGAGTATCTTGCGGAACAGGTCAACAAAGCCCGCATGATTCATCCGGCAAGGCGTTGCCGTCAGTCCGAGGAACCTTGCAGATGGCCATCTGTCCCAAAGCATTTTGTACGTCTTGGCCAGTGCATGGTGAGCCTCGTCGATGATGATAAGGCTCGGTGCGTATTCAAAATCAAGAATCTTTCCCTCGGACGAATCATCGGTGAAACCCAACCTCCGCGAAAGTGTTTGAATGCTTGCCACCTGCACCTGTTTTGTCTCATCGACAGGCTTCCTGTTGACAATCAGCCCATGCTCAATCCCGAACTTGTCTAAAGTCCTTGATATCTGGTCAATCAATTCAATGCGATGTGCCACAACAAGCACCCCAAAAGCTCGGGAACACTTAACCCTTAACCTTTCGTTCTTGATTTCCTCAGCAAGGAGCACAGTTTTCCCCACACCTGTCGGCATCTGCACCATCACGCTTTGGTGTTGTTCCCAAGCCAGATGCAGCCTGTCAAGCATCTCCAGCTGGTAATCGCGAAGTATGGTTTCTTTAGGCATTAGAAAATTTTCAAGCAATCATGCAATTCGTTTATCTCAGCAAAGCCTTGGCTTCATCCAAAGCTTTTGCAATATCATCGAGAGGAACGCTCCCACCCCACATACGAAATACATATTCAGGAGTGACACATGCCGGATCCATAGAACAAGAGCGAGCTTCAGACTCAAGAAAATCTCTAAGTCTGCTAACAAGTCCAGACTCAAGAACATCTTCCGGACCCAATGGCTCATAAGGCCCATCCTTGACCTCCAAGATAACAGTACCCGACTCCAAAGAGCGAACCGTATGCCACTGCCCAATGGGTATATTAACGGCAACCACAGGTCCATTCGGTGACAGCTCTATCGCCTCTGTACAACGACGCTCCAATTCGTCATAGAACTCCTCTACCAACCGTCCTCGCAGACACACGACTGTTTCCGAAGAATTGCGATGCCGATGTATAGGCAACGGACTCCCAGGCTCAATTGCATTCAACATCCGCTGGCTTTTATCCTCTGCCGAGTTTCGCAGATCCATATTCATCCTCAACCGAGGCGAAGCCTTCGCTTGCTCAGTCAGATTATTCAATAAGACTTGTGTGATATTCATAAAATTATCGCTCATTCCTTCCAAATCTCGGCCAAAAGAGATAAGAGCAAAACGCCCATATACCTTTTTGTAATTCTCTCATATAACACTTTTATTATCTTGAACAATTCGAATCCTATCATACACCCAACAGCATTATGGAACACATCATCAAACTCAGAAAAGCCTCTATTTAGTACATACTGCAATACCTCAATAGAAATTGGAAGCAACAAAGCATATAATAATATCGTCCCCCATTTCATATTATGAAAAGATAAGCATAAAAGCGAGCCATATGGAATAAAGGCTACGACATTCAATAAATTCTCAGCCATTAGTTTTTTATCCCCGTGTAGGATTGCCATATAACTCCAAAAAGGTTGAAAATTATACTTGTGGAATTCTAATTCTTGACGAAATATGATAGTGCCTCCCAACAGTAATATTGTATATTCGATCAATAAAACCTTGCCTAATAATCGCCATCCTTCATTGAATCTCTTAAAAGGTAAAACCACTAATAGACTAACTAGGAATATTATCAATAAACAGATATATAATGATGTTGGCACATCTTTATATACATCAACAACGAGCCTCTCTAATCCCATTTTTAATTAGAGTTAGGCTTTAATAAGTGACTCCATATCCCATTCCAAAACATGCTCCACATTGTTTCTTTATAGCATAACTTCTGCTTCCATATATTACCTCGCCAACGCTGATACCTGTACGCATATTTATGTATCACACCACGAGGCTCATCCAATAAATAACCAGACGAAATAATATCTCCTAACACTTTTTCCTTTAGTACAGGATTAAATTGAATTCCGTGAAAAATTGAAGCATCAAAACCAAGGTTCTCTACACATATAGCATTCATGCAACAATAGAAATTTTTCATATTGTAATTATCCAGCATATCGTTCAACCACTCCCAATTAATATCTTTGCCGTGTTGTTCCACAAAGAAAGCCCAGTCTAAAACCTGACGAAATGAAATCCCAATGGATACAAAATGATTTAAAGCATGCCGCACAAGAAACAAAGCATGTAGGTTTGGAGATGGAAGATACACTTTATTACCATATAATTCTATGCTATATGTATCATTTTCCCCCAACTCTTTAAATACTTTTTCTAATCCTCGATGAGATTTATGACGATGCGTATTGATGAAGTCATAGTGATTCTCTACCATGAAATCATGCCAATTGAACACAGTATGATGGTGATGACTGTAGTCAATTTTTATTCCCTTTTCTCGACTCAAAACTGCATCAGCATCTTTCTGCAAACCAAATTGCCAAATGTCAATATCCCCACAGGGACGGTGCTCAGGCTTTGGCCAATCAAGACTGCAAGCATAGCCTTTCAGTACCATCATTTTGTAGCTGTGATTGTTATAGAATGCAGCTAAAGAAGATATGGCCTGGAGGTATAGTTCGTATCGCTGTTCATAAAATTGCGACACCTCTCCTATCCATTGCGCCATCAAAATTTTTTCCTGCAAAGAATCAAATCTTACATCATCCCTCGTACGTCTAACTTTTTCTATTCCGTCTAATACGATGGCGGATAGTCCATGCTTGGCAGCCATGTTCTGGATATCGCTCCAGCATATTTCACGAGGGAATCCTGTAAAATCTGTTAACTTGGGATGAGCCTTACCTATACCGATACGGATTAACGACAAAAAAAGAGCTGCATTTTCATCCATTGACTCCATTCTCTGAAAACTCTATTTTATATCCATAATATGCAACATGGAACTATTCACAATACTCACTTCAAATTTTTCTTGACAATAACTACGGCTTTCAGTTCCCATCTCTTTAATTGCATTTGGATGCTCAATAAACCATATCATTTTTTCTGCAACAGCCTCTGCATTGTGTGATGGCACGAGGAAACCATTTTTTCCATCTTTAACAGTATTCCTACATCCTGGTACGTTCGTAGTTATAATCGGACGGCCCATTGACATTGCCTCTAACACTGTGCGCGGAGTCCCTTCTCTGTAAGACGGTAATACATATACCGAGCATTGAGCCATATATTGACGCACATCTGCCGTTTCGCCATAGTATTCTACACTACCATCATCGATATAGGATTGAACAACTTCTTGAGGTATCGCATCAGGCATAGGTTCAATGGCACCAAGATACATACAACGAACCTTCGGGAACCTTCCATGAACAATTCTACAAGCATCCAGATATTCCTTAACACCCTTACTATATAAAGCTCTAGACAACATAAAAAATACTGGCATTTCCGGTAATGGAACTACAGCAAAGTGTTCCATATTAACTCCCGATCCGTTTACGACATTGCATTGTGCTTCATTCACAAGTCCCATCTGTAGAAATTCCGCATAATCATCATTATTCTGAAAAACTACATGATTTGCACATCCTAACCCAACCTTATAGAGCATCTTGCCTATCAGTTTGGTAAGTTTCGCTTTCCACGTTCTTGCTGTAAAAAGATAACCAGCCCCTGTTATCATCGATGTGCGACTCTTAACACCTGCAAGCTTAGCCGCAATTGCGCCATATATTGCAGGTTTAATCGTATATCCCAGCGTTGCATAAGGTTTTTCTCGTTTTATCAACTTACGTAATTTCAGCATATAACAAAAATCTGCGATAGGATTCGTTCCATTTTTATTGATTGGAATTAACTCAAACCTGGCACCCAAAGCAGAAATTTTGTCAACATCAATCTCATTAGGACCGGTTACTATGACTTCGTAGCCCTTGCCTATTATCGTTTTTATTAAATCACCACGAAAATTGTATGCAGTCCTATTTTTAGGGGATATAAGTATGAATTTCTTCATCGTGTGAGATAAGCCTTCAGATTATTATATATAACACTAAACATTCTTTCATTATTCCCGTCAGAGACGAAAGAGTTGTGAGGAGAGACAGATACATTGGGAAGTAACCACAAAGGTGAATTTGAAGGTAATGGTTCCTCTTCAAACACATCAAGAGCAGCAAACAAATCACTTCTATCATACAAAACTTCAACTAAAGCAGGTGTGTCAATGAGGCCTCCACGTGCTATATTTACCAATATTGCATTAGATTTCATTGATTTCAGAATGTCGCGAGAAATCATATGTCGTGTTTGCTCTGTCAAGGGAGCTGTCAAGACAACTATGTCATACCTATCCATGTCAGTGGAAAGATATCTAATATCAGAGACCTCATTAAAGAATGGTTTACTGCCCAAGATTACATCATACCCCGTTACAGTTACGCCAAACACGGATAGTCTCTTTGCCACTTCTTGTCCAATATTACCAGCACCAATTATAGCAGCACTAGCTCCATTAAGTTCCCGTAAAGAACGTTTTTTTTCCCAAGCACACTTTTCCTGTGAAACGACAAACCCATCAAGTTGCTTATAATATTCCAATATTTTTGCCATAGCCCATTCAGCCATAGGAATGCTGTACACACCACGTGCGTTATTTATAGCTATTCCACGCGACTTTATTTCATCAAGAGGTACACGGTCAAAACCAACACTAGTTAATTGAATATATTTCAGGTTGCAAAAGTCAGATAGTTTATGATACAAAAACAAGCCATTACAAACTATCACTTCTACCTCGCGAGCCCCGATAGGTAATTCTTCTGCTTCTTGCAGCAAGAAGATGACTTTTATACCCAAATGTTCTATTTGGGCTATCTGATCTGACGTATAGGGAAATGCACCCGTCAATAGTATTGTTCTCATATTTTAATTAAAGCTATCACTTTTTGAGAGGTCCATCTTAGTACAGTTGCAGCTAAAAGAATAGCAGCTGTCAACACGACCCAGTTGATTGGAAAAGGCAACTTTGCATTGCGTATCCATTCAATTATTACATATTGCACACAATAAATTTCCAAGGTATGATCGGAGAGAAACTTCACGCCACACCACATCTTTTTGTTTGACAACTCTTTCAGTTTATCTTCCAACATGTATGTACAATTAAACAATAAGTAGAGTACCACAAAAAGCACACCTTGGTTTAACAACTGTATTTCAGAAAGGGAAGTACACTTAACAAATAGTAGCTTTGAGACAAAATATACGACTAACATCACAAACATACATACCCATAAAGCAGCCTTTTGTCCCACTGATTTTTTATTTATCAAGAATGAACCACTTATACACTTTTGTCGGAAAAAGAGACCTAACAACATTGACTGGAAAAATAAAAATTCTATCATCGGTTCTCTCACAGTGTCAATGTGGTAATACGACCTGTCGTAAATTATAATATACAAAAACAATTGTGCGCCCAACAGACCAAAGGCTGCCAAAGCATAATTCGTTCGATTAAGTTCAATATACCTCGATACGAAATAGAGAGGTATGTACAGCAATGTAATACTTGCAATGAAATGATAATGAGTGGGGTGAATAAACCATTTCACAACATCCAAAACACTATTTACATACCATGCTCCTAAAAGCGAGAACACCAAAGTAGCTATCCATACAACCGAATATATTCGCCAAAGCCTTTTTGCATACCACTTACCAAAGGATAAAACAGGACTTGCGAGACAGAATCCAGAGACGCTAAAAAAAATTACATCACCTAAAAGTCCACCATTAGCAATTATATCCGATGGATATATGCCTGTATAGTGAGCATTGGTAATGATAATGGCAGCTAAAGCTCTGAGAAGGGTAATAAAGTTAAAATATTGTTTTCTTTCGTTCATGTTATATTTCAAAGGGATAACAATCTTTTAGCCTCCTACAATCTTTGTAACAGATGCCAATACTTCTTGATGATTGTTTATAAAATACTCCCTATAGTTCTGTGCCTCTTTCTCCAAATCTCTTATATCTTGAATACCTTGGTCAAAAATCCTCTTTACCTCGTCTAAATTAGACACTTTATCCGTATTGCAAAAACTACGCGAAACAATTACCATGGAACTCCCCAAACGGTAATGCTCTTTCAGTACCATTATGCCAGGCATTGCCCCACCATCTAAGGTGGCGATACCTCCAAAACCGAAAGGAATACCTTTGGCCTTAATCTTACTGCATAACCTGTCCACAGTTCCATCAGCCAATAATTCAAACATAAACTTCATTCCTAAAGCCAAATGAAGATCATTCAATCCTATATGTATCATGTCTATACCCTTCAGTTCCAAAATTTCATCAAGTAGGACTACAGCTTCAGGAGTTTCCAGGAGTAAACATGTCTTTGCTCTCCCATCAACAAGATTCAAAAATGTCTTAACGTCGGCAACCTTTTTAAAGAAGGGCAACATGATAATATCCGCACCAGCTTCAATAGTTTTCTCTATCTCAACTTCAGACGAAGGGTAATCTGGTAATTCTTTGTGAATTGGGTTAACTCGCACCAAAACCTTGGCTTTTTTTACTGCACTTTTGATGTTTTTCACATCTTCTATGGTATGGTGATTTTGGACAGTATCAAGTCCACCCTGCCTCGTGTCTTTTCCGATGAACTCCATATCCACAAATATCCAGTCCACCCCCGCATTCTCTGCAATACGAGCTATCTCTGGACGCTTCGTAATATACATTAAATTCAGCATATAATAGTGGTTTATTTTTTGACTCCTGTTTCGTTTATATTCTCGTTATCCGCATTTGTTACAACCTTGAAAATGGTCATCCAAAAAATTCTGCAGTCCAAATTAAAGGAAGCGTGCTCAACATAATATAAATTCAATTCAATTCTCTCCGGCCATGGCACCTCCTTACGTCCATTTATTTGCGCCCAACCCGTAATTCCAGGGCGCACATCAAACATGTGCTTTTGACGCTCATCGTACTGTTCATAAGGCCAAGGATGATAAGTCAATGCAGGTCGAGGCCCGATTAGTGACATATCACCTTTTAGGATATTAACAAGTTGTGGTAATTCATCAATGCTGGTAGCACGAAGAATCCTTCCAACTCTGGTAATACGTGCATCTCCTTTATACGAATAGACACCTGTTCCTTGTTTCTCTGCGCCTACACACATAGAACGAAACTTGTACATATTGAATGGAACTCCGCCTACCCCCAAACGTTGCTGTTTAAAAATGACTGGTCCCTTGCTGTCTAGTTTTATAAGCAATGCTATAATAAATAAAAATGGCGACAAAACGACAAGTGCCATAAAAGAGATGCTAAAATCAAAAAATCTCTTAAATATTTTATACATAATGATTACATTTTTCTATTGTTTAATCAAACTAATCATGAAGCTAGATTACAGACATTATTCATTCGTTGAAGCATTTCATTTTGAATAACAGATATATTTTTCTCATTAATAAGATAGTTATATGCATTGTTCTGAATTCCTTCCACATTTATTTCTCCATTTAAGAGCTGCTCAAGAACATTACAAATATTATCCTTATCATTTATTACGACAGCAAGGTTGTTCTTAGAAAGAACCTGAATTGAATTCACTTGTTCTGGGCCTATAGCCAACAACAATCTCCCTTTTGCAAGATAATCTATTATTTTGGTTGAGAATGACATTCCGGCTTCAAAAATTGCCGATTTGGAAAAACCTTCTACATGAACTAAGCAATCTGCCTTAGATTGAACCATCTTGACTTCTTCTCCGCTAATAGCTCCATGGAAAACTATTGAATCAACACCTAATAATACTAATTTATCTTTCTTTGAAAGAAGAGTCCCAGAGTAAATATCTAAGAAACAACTCTTCTCACTCTTTATCTGAGATAAAATCTTTGCAAAGGTTAAAAGTACATTAAATCTCTCTCCACCGATTCCTCCCGTGTAAACAAAATGTACTTCATTCCCCCAATCACAAATTCTTGGTTTATTCACATCATTTGCGTAAACACCTTTGCCGATTAGATAGCATGGTTTACCAAATTTCCGTTCGTATGTTTTTTTCATATTTTCTGCAAATACTTCCAAATATGATGTCTTATTTATCAAAGAACGAACTTTTTCCCTCAATCTGTAGCGATAAAAATATGAGAGTGAGAAAATCGTAAGGCTAGGGGGGTATCCATACACATCATCAGATATATGACCTACGACAGGAACTGATAGTTGTTTAATCACAAAGCTATCAACATTGCACATATACCACGAACTATATATCGGAAGATATATCAAATCGGGATTAATCTTTCTTACAAAGCTTATAATTTGTTTTTTCCAAAGAAATGATGTCAACCACCAAAGAATATCACGAGCAATAAACATCCATGCAGATCTTTTTTTCTTTCCCCAAGATTGCATTTGCACTATACTTTGGACTTCTTTCTGATTAGAAATAGATTTTTTCTTATTAGTTCTAAATACACTTCTAATTAGATAAGATTCAGAAATTTGAAGAGTATCTTTCACTACATCATTTGCAACACTACCTGATTGGCAACATATATTAAAGATATCTACGCCTTCCATACCTCCAAATAGATTAGTAAACGTGTTACCAAAGCTATTTGAATTATTCCAGGGAGTACGTGATATAATGAGGATTCTCATCGTTTCTATTTGTTCTTTATATAAAATCCAAAGATTTTGCTAGCCAATTCAATTCCCAGCAAATTCAACACCATAGCACTCCTTTTAGTTTTGCGACTTATACTATAATTGGCCAGCCATTTATATTTCTTGCATTCATCAAGCAATTCTCGACGAGCTTCACCCCGAACCACATTGTTTATTAAGCCAAGAATAATATAATACTGATATGAATGATAAGATAGTATTGCGCATTTTCTATCAGACTCAACAATAGAATCTTTAATTTTAGTGCTATGTTGTTGTATTGTATAGAGCAAATCCCTTACATTTCTTTCTGTAAGACTAGATGTAATTGAGCCAAATCGTTTTCTATAGAAATAATCTGGCTTATTTATCAATGTAACTGAATTGACAAATAATATATAACGACTGAACCACTCAACATCCTCACTGAATAACCCTTGTTTAAAATATAAATCGTTATTTTGTAATATTGAACGTTTTGTGGCTTTCATACAAGCACTCGCATCCAAAAGATCATTTTGGGCGAGAACAAGTATCAGAGAAGCCGCATTCAGTTTATTCCATTCTATATGATAAGGAGGATAAGAATCATTTGGCCTTTTCGATTCCTCGTAGAAAACAGTCCTCTGAAAAAAAACAGCATCCATGGTGCCACCTTTCGTTGCCATAACAATCATTTCCAGGAAATCGTCATGTTTGTAATAGTCATCAGAATCTAAGAAAATAACATAATCGCCAGTAGCAATTTTAAGCCCTGCATTTCTTGCATCACTTAGCCCACCATTTGGTTTATGGATTACACGAACACGAGAATCCTTCTTAGCATAATCGTCGCAAATCTGCGGACATCTGTCAGGCGACCCATCATCAACAAGAAGAACTTCCTGGTTTGTGTAGGTTTGATTAAGTACACTATCTACGCATTCATGCAAATAAACTTCAGATTTATAGATTGGGATAATAATGCTAAGCCTAATATCCGTATTCATAATAGTCAAATTTTATTTTCAATTAATTCTTTGAAAAGGGCAACATAATTGTCAATACCTTTTTCTTTATCAAAATTCTCTATGGCAAATGCTCTACATCTTTCAGAATAAGAGTACTTTCCATTTTTACGTATAGTATCGATAGCATTTATCATTTGGGCATAATCATTATTATCAATGACAAAACCACAATCATTGCCGCAAAGTTCTGGATTGGCTGTTGCATTGTTGACAATAAGAGGTGTGCCACATGCTAGAGCTTCTGCAGTAACCTTGCCAAATGTTTCTTGAATAGAAAAATTCAGGAATACATCTCCTAGTGAATAGTACTGTGCCAACTCTTCAGATGAAGATATAGGTGGTACGGATACTATATTTGAGGGCAGAAATACACCTTCTGGCATAAGTCCAACCATCAAGAACTTCACATTAGGCATCCTATTGGCAACCGTAATGAAATGCTTAAGTCCTTTGTAATTGGACCATTTCTGTGAAACGCCTAAAACGATAAAGTCATCTTTAGCTAATCCCAATTTCTGACGTAGATCACTAGTCTGACGAGGACAAAATACATCCAAACTTATCCAGTTATAGATATGCGTGATTATTTTAGCATTGGAGAATACCGGGCTTTGCTTACCTTCGTTGGCAATCCATCTAGACACACCTGTAACAGCCAGATTTTTGATTTTACCAAAACCATCCTTCTTCATACGGAAGATTTTGGTAGAATTATCGAAGAAAAGACTATTATTGTACTTGTGGAGAATAGGACAGTGGTTGCACTCTGTCTGCCACTTGTTACAACCATCTTCTGTATAATAACAACAGTGACCTGTATAGCTCCAGCAGTCATGAAGAACATCTATGGTTGCGATATTGTTATCGGCTAAGAACTTCAAGAGCATCGGAACATTAATGTAGTTGGCATGCAAATTTCTTAATATAACAACATCAGGCTGAATAACTTCCAACTGCTTAATAAATTGTCCTGTAGAATAATGTGAAAAATATCCCTGAAGGCCAAAGACACGAGAAAATACTGCATGCAATTTATAGTCAATTTTTGAACCTATCATATATATATGATTTTCTGGCTTATTGACATTCGTACAGAAGACATAAGATTCAATACCACGAGACTTCAAAGCCTCATGCATCTCCTTGGTTGTACGGCCTGTACTACTATATTCGTATACTGCATTTATCTGAACGACAGTCATATTATTTAGCGTTTTGAAACCTTTTAAAAGGGAATTCTACCAATTGCTTCTCAGATTCATTCATCGCAAGAGTGTACATGATCATGCCAAATCCCACAAAATAAATAACGCCCTTTACCATCAACCCTATCCATCCCACCATTGGGATAATGAAATTCAATGATAATCCAAGGACAAAGCAAAGAGCCATAGCTGGAGTCATTTTGATAAAACTCTCTTTGAAGAATCTGAAAACATCTAGTTTTAAATCCTTGTAGAAAATAATATCCATTCCTAAAGTGCGTACCATGTAAGCAATGAAAACAGACAAACTAATTCCCATAGCACCTAAATAAGGAGATAATGCAACAGAACCAATAAGATTGCATATCGCCATAATGATAAAAACAATGGATAGCTTCTTAACCATATTTTTTGCATAAATGGTCTCACTACCTATAGTTTGAGGCATGTGAAAAAAAGACGGAAGGATTATCAGTACCGCACACAAATAACTCTCCTTAAATCCGTCACCTACCCATATATGTATAAAATCTTGACCTAAACAAATGACCCCCGATACAATGAAACCAACAATAAGTATTTGTATGCGACCTAAGCGGATCATGAGAGGAATCACGTCTCCATTGCTGTTAACTATTCGCGATACCTTAGGCAGAAACATTCCATTCAATGCATTAGCAAAGGTGTAGGTATAGCCTTCCAAAGTCATAGCAATCCCCCAAATGGCTATAGCCGTGGATCCTGATAGACCACCTAGGATACTCGGGGCAAGATTGAATATGCAACGCTGAGCTAAGGCTATTATAGTAACCCAACCCGAATAACCTGCAATTTCTTTAAGCTCCGCTTTGTTGAAATAACGCCAACTAATCTTCTGTGGAGTATAGTGCCTAATACACCACAACTTAAATGCAATAGTAAGGACACCCGAAATAGCATTAACCAAAACCAAAGCATACAAGCCATAGCCCATCACCAAGCAAACAGTCATAGCTCCCACAATGACAAGTTTATGCAAAACATCGCATATCTTATGCTGTATGAAGCATTCGTGTGCTGTAAGTATACCATTGACGGGTATAAATGGAAACGACACAACAGCGTACATGGCTGCCATGGCATATACAACCTTAAACTTCTCTATCTCATCAGGAGTGAGTTGCTGATAGATATAAGGTATGAAAAAGAAAATCCCTAAAAGGATCAAAAACAATACAAAATCAATAATGACATAAAGACGATATACAAGTCCTATACAATCGTTCGCTTTGTCTTGTCTCCCCTGCGCTAAGTAACGAGCAATAAAGCGCGTTACTGCAGCACTGAGACCAAAATCAAACATAAATAATGTGATGACTGATAGAGCAAGCGTATAAAGTCCGTAGTTCTCTCTACCAATGGAGTGTATCATCCAAGGTGTATATAGTAGCCCGGAGATGATATTAATACCTATGGCCAAATAAGAAATGATTGCTCCTATTTTGATTTGTCGTGATGATGACATGTTATCTGAATCCTAAATACTTTGAAATGTGCCATTTATCATTTATTTTCAAATAGACACTGACTACATAAACTATAGCACAAACAACAGCATAAGCAATGAAAACTTTGAAATGTTCCAGTCCAATATGTCTCATGAGAGAGTTAATAATACCTGCTATTTGAATATGTATTAAATAAACGACAAAACTAATTTTACCAATGGATATTAATATTACACTATTTTTATTATTAAAGAAATCGTATAAGATAACAAGTATTGACAGGCTAAAAGGAATACACAATATATTAAAATATGTAGGGATTCCTTTCCACACAATAATTGATATTACTAATATTACTGCAGATAATAACAAATTCGCCCTTCCTATTAATGAAATTGAATTTAATCTAACGACTCTACCTATTGAATAGTATACTATAAAATTAAACGGATTTAAATATCTTGTAAATATTTCGTTGTGTGGCAAGTAATCCTGACTTAAGAGAATGCTAATAGTTGATACGATAATTAAGATCCAATCGGCTATATACTTAGAGGTAAAATGGCAGAATAATAAAACAGGGATAAAATAATATATTGATCCACTTCCAATTACCCATCTGAAATATTCTATTATTATTTTGTCTATCGAAGTATCCCATCTATGATTAATTACAAAACTTATAATATATGTTATTGATGCATATGTCAACAAAGGAATAATCAAAAATTTCGTTTGTTGCCAAAGTGATTTATGACTACTAACAGAGAGATAGCCTGATAAAAACAAGAATATAGGAACACCTATGATACCAATAAAAGAATATATCACATACATTACAGAGTCCTTATCAGACCAAGGCATATGCGCAAAGAAAACTGATAATAAAGCTAAGGCCTTAATTGACCATATAGCATTAGACTCTTGCTTTGCTATTCTTGTAGACACAAAAACAGGGGTCATATTAAACATTTGCTAGAACTGCATCCCAACTTCTTCGAGCGGCTTCTATTGAGAATAAATTATAAAGGGGCTCAAATAGATGGTGGTTTTCAGGAATAGTATAATTAGACAGTATTTTAGGTAATAAATTATGCAGTTGATCGATAGATTCTATTTTGATAACATTTGCGTTAATCTGATCTAATTCCTCATACACAAGCCATGTGCCTTGAATCATAAGAGAACCTGCGTAGATCTGCTCTTTCATTACATTAGAAAATGCATCTGTTTCGCGTAGATTCAGATAAATATCTGTGGCCAATGAAAGTTGCGCATTTTGTTCGAAGGGAACATAATCACGAAGAATCTCATAAGAGCAACCAGCAATTGCAGCCTGCTCTGCAACTCTATCCATATAGTACTTATCCACTATACCATACTGCATCGGTATGATAAGATGAAGCTTATCACGCATATCTTGTGTAAGCATAGAGACTTGTTTAAGAATAAGATCTTGATGCTGGGCAGGATTAGCATTATAGCCACACACTATACATATTTTACCTTCTGGTATATTGAAACTGCCACGACATTTGGATCTAGGGATTTTAGCAGAGTAGTCTTTGATATATTCTAATGCACCTCCTGCGAAGCGACCGAAATATAACTTATCATCATATTGGTGCCCGAATCTTTGCTGAAAGATAGCCTTAGTGTGCTCTACTGTGCAAGTAACAGCATTAGCATATTTAAGCACAGATTTTTGCTGTTGAGCTTCTGCTTCAGGAGGGTTGAGAATATCTGTACCCCAAAAAGACAAAATCATCTTTTTAAAATTAAAGCGAAATAACTTATAAAGGGTACAACTTGAGCGGTGTGCATAATGTATATGACAAATGTCCACCTTACCCAATTTTATTAGGAATATGCATTTCTTAAGGAAACGAATTGAGGTAAAAATAGCGGAACGTTTGTCTCCTGCCTTGCCTGGAGAAAATATAGTAATATTATTCTCGTTATAAAATTTTTGATATTGCTCAGGGATATTCATCACCGAATGGCGAAGAACATATATATCATAACCTCTTCCAAGAAGCGAGTTCTTAATGAAGTTATAGATATGCATTGATGCAGCATCGCTAATAATAAGATATTTCATTATTTAGTTTGTTTTCGAAGTCCTATATGAATTAGTATGCTGTTCAATAATGTTTTGTCACCAGCAAACAATCGTTTCAATCCAGAGGTTAATGAACTCCAAATGGTTCTCTTCTTAATAGCGACCTTGCGATACCTGGCGAAATCAAAGATGAACTTGGGATGCTTTAATGGAAATTCAAAAGAATACGTTGCACCAAAGAAGTTACGTTTTGCTGCAGCCGATAATAAATTTATATTCTCAACAGCATGGGTAGAATCTGCACCAATACCCACATTGGAAATCAAATTCTTTGCAGAAACGATATTGAGTTGACCATTTAGAAGACGTGCGTAAGTGTTGATTGTTTCCCAGAAAGGTACTCCTAATCTCTGATGGCGCTTCATCTTACGATATACGCCCTGATAGGCTTTGTCAGGTCTAAGTTCAGCGATGGCCTTCATTGCGAATTCATCATCTGCAAACGAATAGGTTTCATCCCATGTATCTGCAACACGTTTCCAAGTAGCCCATCCCCATACAGATCCAGTACTTGAGAAGAAATAATCATATGGATAATCCTTAGTTACACCTTCATGATTAAAACCGCAAATTCGATTGATACGAAGATCTTTTTCGTACTTATCAAGCAACTCCTTGCAGAATGGAAAGAAGTCTTGTGCTGGTACGCAATCATCTTCTAAGATGATGCATTTATCTACGATAGAGAATGCCCATTTATGAGAGTAGAAAGTTGATGGGTCACATCCCCAGTTCTTCTCTTGATAATTACGATACACTTCACACTCCCAATCTATGTTTTCCGCTATAGAACGACAACGTTGGATTCCTATAATATCATTAGGCCGATTAGCACGAGGTCCATCTTGCCATAATAATAGTATTCGAGGGCGAGCTTCTTTTACAGCTGCAAAAGTCTTTGCAAAAACATCATCACGTGTAAAGAATATGAGCAATACCGCTATATCATTTTTCCATGATTTCATAAATAATTTGTACGTTAAGGGAATGTTATAATCATTAGTTAACCGACTACTGACAAATTACAGTGATAATTCCGATTAAATGTATCTTTACATTAGAGACAACAATAAGAAGAGAAATATAGAAAGTCTATTTGTGAGAATCTCTTTGATGAATAACTCACCATAGCCAATCTGACTGCAATGGGTAATTCGCTTGAGTGTCTATGGACGAGCAGAAGCGGATCAATCGTCAGGAGTACAAGGTCAAATGTCGTGTAGAACACAACTTCTGTTTCATCGAAGGAACCATAAACAGCTCTTGAATGTAATTATTCGCACCAAGGCGGCAACAACTCTTACCCATCTCATATACTACATCTAAACAGCTCCATTCACCTTTTTTTGACCTCACTTGGAATTAATTAAACAGCTATATATTAATGGAACGATGAGGAAAAAAGCAAAATTAATTTCTGGAGAATTTGTTGGATTGAAGAATGACAGTAGCAGATAAAAAACTAGCATGGGTAGAAAAAATTTATTATATGGAGATTGACAATAATTGGATATCGAATACTTAAAAACTTTAATAATTGTAGTTATATAAAATACTACTCCAACGAATCCAGTTGCGAGGCCATAGCCCAATAATGTAGAATGCGAATGTGTAAACAAATGGGCGTAGGTTCCTTCTACAGAATACCCCCACAACGGACTTTGGAATATTAAGGCTATTATTTCCCTTCTATATATATCTCTTTGTGATTCTTCTTCAATTCCTTCACCTGTTATATTATTATATAGATAAGATAAATGGCTTGCCACTGGAGATGATTCACCATAGAAATCGATTATTTTTTGAAGTATTGCAGGAATAAAAAAAATCAAGATTACAAACAAAATTACCCATAAGCTCTTTTGACGCATATATAACATTAGCCCAACTGAAATAATAGTAATGATAAGCAAGGTAGTGAATTGAGCATTTAGTACCATATACAAAAAAAATAGTAAACTAATTATACCGCCAATCTTTAAATACTTTGTTGATGCATTGAGATAGACTAATAGACTTGACAAGGTTAAAAGGCCAGATGAATATGATATACCAAAACCGCCAACACCCATTCGTTTCATTTGAAGGACATAATCCTCATCAGCCAACCCGCTAGTCATGGTTCTTGCAATTGTAGGGTCGATTTGCATTATAGTGATAGTGTTAGCGATTACAAGGGCGGCCATAACTATCACACCAATTAGGACTGAATACTTTTCAAAATTTGAATCACGCTCTTCTATAGTCTTATTCATAAAAGCAGGAAAAATACACACCCACAGCAACATGATTGGATGCAACAAACCATATTTAAAGTCCAAGTTTCTACTCACAAAGAAATATATCAAAAGAAAAGGTATACTCCAAATAATTACTTGTAAGGAAATTATACCAATTTTCTTATACGAAAAAGCGAAAAAATATATGGCTGAAAGAAGCGCCAAGTCCTGAATTCGTATAAATATTTGTACCTGCGGCAACAAATAGCATGCAGCAATAAGCAGAGAAGCAGTTATGAAAATTACACTTGCTATACTAATTTTGATATTCATTTTTAAAAACTATGTAAATCGTTCTAGCTGATGGATTCGAACCATATACTATGTGTTAATTTCATAGCATCACCTGTGCAGCCAGAAATCCATTATTATTACAAACGAGCATCTATAATTTTGCGGTCAAGTGAACATTTTACATCAAATATGACATGGTTCTCATTCAACAAAGCAGGCACATCCATACCTTCGAACTTTTTGTGGGCTACGGCCGCGATGGCTGCGTCATACTTATGTGTGGGCAACTCGTTGACAACATCAATGCCGTATTCATGCTTGGAAATAGCGGGATTGGCCCAAGGGTCATAGACGGTAATATTAACGTTATACTCTTTCAATGCATTGTAGATGTCGATAACCTTTGTATTGCGAACATCGGGACAATTTTCCTTGAAGGTAAAGCCAAGAATAAGAATCTGCGAATTAAGTACCTGAATGCCTTTCTTCAGCATGTGCTTAATGGTCTCCGTTGCTACATACTCGCCCATGCCATCGTTCATCCTTCGGCCTGCAAGGATAATCTCGGGATTGTAGCCATGACGCTGTGCACATTGTGCCAGATAATATGGGTCAACACCAATACAGTGACCTCCTACAAGACCTGGACGGAAGGGAAGGAAGTTCCATTTGGTTCCTGCTGCCTCCAATACATCAAGGGTATCTATTCCCATCTTTGTGAAGATCTTGCTCAGTTCGTTCACAAAGGCGATGTTGATGTCACGCTGACTGTTCTCTATCACCTTGGCTGCTTCGGCAACTTTAATGGTCGGAGCAAGGTGTGTACCAGCTGTAATAACGCTGCTATAAACCTCGTTGATGTACTTGCCAATCTCAGGCGTTGAGCCAGAAGTTACTTTCTTGATATGTTCGACTGTATGCTGCTTATCACCCGGATTGATACGCTCTGGAGAATAACCACCATAGAAGTCCACGTTCATTTTCATGCCGCTGACTTTCTCTACTACTGGAATACACTCGTCCTCAGTCACACCAGGATAAACCGTACTTTCATAAACAACCACGTCACCCTTAGAGATTACCTTACCTACAGTGGTGGAAGCACCATAAAGTGGTGTAAGGTCGGGATTGTTGTCGGCATCAACGGGAGTAGGAACAGCTACTACATAAAAGTTGCAATCCTTA
>JAEEGL012996185.1_pt1 | contig 19250 bp, 21 predicted proteins | sample 9134231 | NCBI WGS metagenome assembly JAEEGL01 (sample SAMN16246548, study PRJNA631951) | gut metagenome | biome: gut microbiome; feature: rumen; material: fiber-attached | host: Bos | place: Iran: Karaj | collected 2018-10 | reverse complement strand
GTCTGTCTGGGCCGGGAGGTGCAGCTTCGGCCCGGCTGCGTGCTGGGTGAGGGCGTCACCGTCGGCGACGGGAGCCTGCTGCGGGAGGGCATACGCATTTGGCCGGGGCTGACGCTGCCCGCCGGCCGCGTCATCTCGGAGGATATGCGCTGCTGCGCGGAGACGGCGCCGCTTCATTTCCGCTCCGGCGGGGTCCTCTCCGGCGGCGTCCGGGAGCTGACGCCGGAAAGGCTCATGCGTCTGGGCAGCAGCTGCACTTCCCTTCGGGTCGGAGCTGCGGCCTCCGGCGGGAGCTATGCGAGGCTGCAGGCGGAGGCGTTTCTGCTCGGCGCGGGTACCGGCGGCTCGCGGGTGTTTTTGACGGATGCGCCCTTTGCCGCGGCCTGTGCCGCGGTTTCAGGCGTTTATGATTTGGACATCAGCCTGTTCGTCCGTCAGACAGGCACGGGGGCGGAGCTCCGCTTTTTTGACCGGGACGGGCTCCCGCTGCCCCGTGCAGAACAGAGAAAGCTGGAGGCTGCCCTGGGCGGAACCTGCACGCCTGCCGGGGACAAAGCGCATTCCCCCGAGCTTCTGACCGGCGCGGAGGAGGCTTATATCTCCGATGCGCTTTCTTCCTGCTGCAGCCTGCGCGGGCTTCGGCTCGCGTGCTCGGACGGCATTCTCCGCGAGGGCTTTCGCCGGGCAGGAGCGGAGCTCTCTCCGCCGGAGAGCGGTCTTGCGGAGCTTCGGCTTTCCGAGGATGGGTTTACCCTGGAGGCAGCCGACGAGACGGGTCGCCTCTGGCCCTGGAGCATGCTGCTCTGCGCCATGACGGCAGCGGAACTCCGGAGCGGCGAACAGGCCGTCGTCCTGCCCTATGACGCGCCTGAGCTGGCTGAGCGGATCGCACAGGAGGAAAACGGCACGATCTACCGCCTGGACAGGGACGGTGAGGACGCACGCAGACTCCTGCGTCAAGCCCCCTGGTGCCGGGACGGCCTGACCCTCGCTCTGAGGCTCTTTTCCCGCCTGAAGCACCTCAGCTTGAAACCCGAGCTGGCGCCCTTCATGCGCTCCCTCCCCGAATACCACGCGCAGGAACAGGTCCTGAAGCTGGACGGGCCGGACACGACGGTCCTGCGCCTTCTCTCCGGGGACCGGGACGCGGAAACGGTGTCCGGTGTCCGGCTCCGCCGGGGAGACTGCACCGCCACAATCCGCCGCCTGGGCGGCGGAGAACTCCGGATCCTGACGGAAAGCTTCAGCATGGAGGCCGCCGCAGAATTTGCAGAGAGTATCCGGCGCAGGATCCGGCGTCTGGACGCGGAAGGAAACGATTGAGATGAGTCCGGGGGGACCGAAACGGTCCCCCCGGAGCGAAGGCTGTTATGGAAGCGGGTTGATTTTGACCTTCTCCTCCTCCGCTGTGACGGAAAGGAAGGTGTAATGCTTGTCGTAGTCGTCAATCAGGAGGGTCGTGATGGCGTCCTCCACCTCGTTCTGGATAAGGCGGCGGAGATTTCTGGCTCCGTAGGCTACGGAGTAGGACTTATGAGCGAGATAGCGGATAAGTGCATCGTCGAAGGCCAGGGTATAGCCCCGTTCGGCGATGCTCTCCTTCAGCTCGGTCATCATCAGCCGGGCGATCTCCACGAAATTGTCCTCCGTCAGGCGGTTGAAGGAGATCACCGCGTCAACGCGGTTGATGAACTCCGGCCGCAGGAAATCGTTGAGCGCCTTCATGGACTGCTCCTTCTCCTGCTCGGTCAGGCTGCGGTTGAAGCCCACGCTGGGCACCCTGTGGGCGCTTCCCGCATTGGTGGTCATGATGATCACCGTGTTCTCGAAGTTGATTGACCGTCCGTGGGCATCCGTGATGTGCCCGTCGTCCAGAATCTGGAGCATGATGTTCATCACGTCGGGGTGCGCCTTTTCGATCTCGTCGAAAAGGATGACGCTGTAAGGCTTCCGGCGAATCTTCTCCGTAAGCTGACCTGCCTCGTCATAGCCCACGTAGCCCGGAGGAGAGCCGATGATGCGGCTGACCGCATGCTTCTCCATGAATTCTGACATATCCAGCCGAATGAGGGATTCGGGTGAATCGAAAAGCTCGGCTGCCAGGCGCTTCACCAGCTCGGTCTTGCCAACGCCGGTGGAGCCGGTGAAGATGAAGGAGACGGGCTTCCGCTTGGCAGCGATGCCCAAGCGATTGCGTTTGATGGCGGTGCACACCGTGTCCACCGCTTCGTCCTGGCCGATGATATGGGCCTTCAGGCGTGCGTTGAGCCTGCTGAGGCGCTGGAATTCATCCTCCTTGATGCTGGCGGCGGGTATCTTCGTCCACTGCTCGATCACATGGGCGAGGTTTTCCAGGGTCAGCTCCGGCCAGCCCTTTTCTGCCAGGAGCTTCTGCTCCTCCTCCAGCTGGAACTCGCTGGTTCTGAGGGCAGCCAGCTGTTCATAGTCCTGGCTGTCGCCGCCGGAAGGAGCGGAGAGGAGCTTCTCCCGCTGTGCTGCCAGGGCCTCCAGCTCCTTTTTGATCTCCGCGCTGCGGGCGATGTCGCGATTCTTCAGGTTTACGTCGCTGCAGGCCTCGTCCAGAAGATCGATGGCCTTGTCCGGCAGGAAGCGGTCCGTGATATACCGCTCCGAAAGAAGCACCGTCTGGCGGCATATCTCGTCGGTGATCTTCACGCAGTGGCATTCCTCGTAATAGTGGGCGATCCCCTTCATGATCTCGATGCTCTCGCTGATGGAGGGCTCGCTGACCGTCACGGGCTGGAAGCGGCGCTCCAGCGCACTGTCCTTTTCGATGTGCTTCCGGTATTCCGCGAAGGTGGTGGCGCCGATGACCTGGATCTCGCCCCGGGACAGGGCGGGCTTCAGGATGTTGGCAGCGTTCATGCTGCCCTCCGCGTCTCCGGCGCCCACGATGCTGTGTACCTCGTCAATGAAGAGGATGATATTCCCCTGCTTGCGAATCTCGTCGATAAGGCCCTTCATTCGGCTCTCGAACTGCCCGCGGAACTGGGTCCCGGCCACCAGGCTGGTCATATCCAGCAGCCAGACCTCCTTGTCCTTCAGCTTATAGGGCACTTCCCCGTCCACGATCTTCTGAGCCAGGCCCTCAGCGATGGCAGTTTTGCCCACACCGGGTTCGCCGATGAGGCAGGGATTGTTTTTCTGGCGGCGGTTGAGGATCTGGATTACCCGCTCCAGCTCGGTGTCCCGGCCCACGATGCGGTCCAGGAGCCCGTCACGGGCCTTCCCCGTGAGATCCTTGCAGTAGCTCTCCAGGAATTTGCGCTTCTGCCCGCGGGAGGGCGGGGCGTCGGCGCCCTTGGGCTGCTCCCTGTTGGGTCTTGGCGCTTCCGGTGCGGGGTTGGGATTGCCTCCGAACAGTTTGTTGAGGAACGGGAACGTCGCCGTTTTGCCGCTTTCCTCATTCGGCTCGTCCGTTACGGGGATCTCCTCGATCCCGCTGAGTGCTTCCGTCATTTCCGCACTGAGTCCTTCGATGTCGTCATCTGTGATGCCCATGTTCTGCATCAGATCCTTCACGGGCTTTATGTTGAGTTCCTTCGCGCATTTCAGGCAAAGGCCCTCATTGACGGTTTTCCCGTTCTCCACCTTTCGGATGAAGACGACGGCCACATTTTTCTGGCAGTGTGAGCAAAGCGGCGGCTGCATGATTCCACCTTCCTTTCCTGTTACGACGCCAGTATATCACCGGCGATGGGGGTTCTCAATTCGAAGTATTTCCAGCTGTGCCATTACAGCCCCAGGAAGCTGATCAGGGGAGAGAGCTCCATGAACCGTTTCAGCAGGATGGTGCTGTCAATCTGTTCCTCCGGCAGGACGAAGCCGACGAAGCGCAGGATCCACGCGATGGCAAACACGTAAATGAGGCCCTTTGCCATGCCCAACAGCGTCCCCAGGACGCTGTTGATCAATTCCAGTCCGGGCAGCTTGAAGGCCAGGTTGAAGAGATTCCCAATCACGGCAAAGGCGATGATGAGAAGGATGAACATAATGGCGTAGGTCAGCACATACGCCGCGACGCTGCAGAGCTTCTCCACAATAGCCTTGCGGAGCTCCTGCCCCATCTCCGTCTCCTCCTCAGTGATGTCCCTGGTCACGTTGACCGCGGCGGATTTCATGAATCCCACGCTCTCCACGGTCCGCAGGGTCAGCTCACGGATGCTGGGCTCGATGCCCTTTTTCTCATAATACTCTTCTGCGGATGTGCTGGCAGTGTCCACCATGCCGGTCACAAAGGGCTCCAGCATCTTCGTGAATTCCCCGGAGTACGTGTCGGCAAGTATATCCGCCGCGTAGACGGAAAACAGCACGGCGCAGAGGGCCAGAATCCCGGCAATCAGGCCGTTTCGGAAGCCCCGCCAGGCGCAGAGGATGATGATCAGAAGAAGTACGAGATCGACGACCCAATGGATCCAGCTCATGGTTAACGCCTCCCCTAAGGTTCAAAGATGGCGGCCCTGCCGCCGGAGATGATCAGGGCGCTCCCGTCGGAACGCATGACTGCCGCCTGGATGCCCGCCGCGTCCTGCAGGCTTCCCAGTACATTGAATTCGCTGTCATACAATACGGTTTCATCCGCGAACCGCACCGCCAAATACTTCCCGGCGGCGCTGACGCCCTCGGTCTCTGCGCTGATTTCCAGGCTCCGCAGAATACTGCCCGCCGTATCCGCCAGCAGAATCCTGGCATTATTGCCGGCCTGATAGTGCCCCAGGAGCAGCACGGCATAGCCGTCGCCCCAGGAATAGCCTTTGAGGTATTCCCCGTCGAATACGATCTCCCCCAGCAGCTTGCCGTCATCCTTCAGAAAAGCGGCGCGGTCCGAGGAGACCAGCATCAGCCGCCCGTCGGACAAATACTCCAGGTCGAAGCAGCTCCGGCCCTCGCTCAGGTATTCGGAAAACACCCTTTCGCTGTCCGTTTCGTATACGGTGACGCTGCTGCCCTCCGCCGTCAGGCTGAGGATGGCCACTCTCCCGGAATCCGGGGAGATGTCCGCATCCAGGGGATAGCCGCTGCCCACATAGACCCGGTATACGGCGCTGTTGTTCTTGTCCACCACGGTGACCGAGCCCTTGTAGCCGATCTCCCCCGCCAGCACCACGGCCGCCCCCGCGTCGTTCAGGTCCGCTGCGGTGACCCCGCCGGAAAACTCCAGGTCGGCCGCGCCGTCGCTCCGGAGGATCGTCAGCCCGACGCCGCCCTCGCTCCAGACGGCGGCGCAGCCCTCCGCTCCTGCGATTTGAAGCTCCGGGTAACTGCGGGAGGCCGTGCATAAAGTCTCGCCGTTGCGGCCGTAAAGGCGGCAGGATATATCCGATACCGCCGCAAAGCCGCTGCCCGCAGCGGCAAACCTCCCGTTTTCATAGCCCAGGAGGTCGGCGGAAAAGCCCGAGTTGTCCTTCTTGTTGAGCCTGCTCCCAATGACGCCGGAGGCCGCAAGAATCGTGACGGCCAGGATGACCAGGCCGATCAGCAGCTTTCCGAGAAGTCTGCCTCTCATTTTCACCCTTCCATCAGCCTCCCTGCCGCGCCGGGATAGCGCACATCCGTCATATACAGCCCCTGAGGGGGGATGGTCGGACCGGCCAGGCATCTGTCACCGGAAGCCAGGATGCGGGGGATATCCTCCGGCGTCAGCTTCCCCAAGGAAGCATAGACAACCGTTCCGACCATTGCTCTCGCCATATTGTAGAGAAACCCACTGGCCGCTATCCGGAAGGAGAAAAGCTCCCCCTCCCGGCCGATTTCGAAATCATAGACCGTCCGCACGGTGGTTTTTACGTTGGTGCCGACACTCCGGACCGCCGCGAAGTCGTGTGTTCCCAAAAAGCCCTCCGCAGCCCGGCGCATCACATCCAGGTCCAGCTTCTCCGGGCGGTACCACACGCGCTGCAGCTCAAAGGGATTCCGCCAGCCGCCGCTGCGGATGTAATAAGTGTATTCCTTCCGGGTGCAGGAGAATACGGCATGGAAATCCTCCTCCACCCCGCAGGCGCCGGAAACCACGATATCATGGGGAAGCAGCGCATTCACCGCCAGGGGGAGCCGGTCCAGCGGGATGCTGCCCCCGGTCCGGAAATTGGCCAGATACTTCCTCGCGTGGACGCCTGCATCTGTCCGGCCGCAGCCGGTGACCTTGATCTCTTCCTTATAAAGGCGGCTCAGGGCCTTTTCCAGGACCTCCTGCACGGTGGCGGCATTTTTCTGACGCTGCCAGCCGTGGTAGGCCGAGCCGTCATAAGCCAGCCGAAGCGCGACACAGCTCACAGTCCGAGCCTCCGCAGCAGAATCATCAGCACCAGCAGGACCGCACCGATGGCAAGGGCCGCCCAGTCCCGCCGGGCCATCTTCAGCACCTTCATCTTTGTCCGCCCCTCGCCGCCGTGATAACAGCGGCTCTCCATCGCGGTTGCAAGCTCGTCGGCGCGCCGGAATGCGCTGATGAACAGAGGCACGAGGAGAGGCAGCATCGCTTTCGCCTTCTGAATCAGGTTGCCCGTATCGAATTCCGCGCCTCTGGCCTTCTGAGCGTTCATGATCTTGTCCGTTTCCTCAATGAGGGTGGGGATGAAGCGCAGGGCGATGGACATCATCATGCTCAGCTCGTGGACGGGCACGTGAAGCTTCTTCAGGGGGCCGAGCAGCTTTTCCATGCCGTCCGTCAGCTGGAGGGGCGAGGTGGTGTAGGTCAGCAGGAGCGTTCCGGTGATGAGCATCATGATGCGAAGGGCCATGGTCGCCGCGGTCCTCACGCCCTCCCAGTAGATGCTGATGCGCCAGAACCGGACCAGCAGATGCTCTCCCCTGGTGTAAAACAGGTTCAGGATCGCCGTGACCAGGATCAGGATTACCAGAGGCTTCAGGCCGCTGAGGATGGCCTTGAGCCGAATCCGGGACAGGGCGATGGAGACCACCAGGAACAGGAAGACAAGCGCATAGGACACATAGCTCTTTGCAATGAAGAGAAGAACAATGTAAAGGATGGTCAGGATCAGCTTCGTGCGCGGGTCCAGCCGGTGGACGACGGTATCGCCGGGGAAATACTGGCCAAGGGTGATATCCTTAAGCACCGGCGCCGCCCCCTTTCCCGCGCAGCAGGACCTCAACAGCCTTGTCTACGGTATAGACGCCCTCCTCCAGAGGCAGGCCGCGCTGCTTCAGCAGGGACATGACCTTGGTGACGCTGGGCACCGTAAGGCCCATGCTCTCCAGCTCCTCCACACGGCGGAAGACCTGAGAGGGCGCGTCGTCCATGGCGATCCGGCCCTTATTGAAGACCACCAGCCGGGTTGCGAAGCGGGCGATATCCTCCATGCTGTGGGTGATATAGATGACCGTGCCGTTCACCGCGGCATGATACCGCCGGATATTGGAGATGATCTCCTCTCTGCCCCGGGGGTCCAGCCCGGCGGTAGGCTCGTCCAGGATCAGCACGTCGGGGCGCATGGCGATCACCCCGGCGATGGCCGCGCGCCGCTTCTGACCGCCGGAGAGGTCGAAGGGGGATTTATCCAGCATCTCAGGCTCCAGTCCCACGAAGCCCGCGGCCTCCAGCACCCGCTGCTCAATCTCATCGGAGCCAAGCTTCATGTTTTTGGGGCCGTAAGCGATATCGGCCCGGACGGTTTCCTCGAAAAGCTGATACTCCGGGTACTGGAACACCAGGCCGACCTTGGAGCGCACCTGCCGGACGCGGGCAGCGGAGCCGAAAAGCTCCTCTCCCTCCACCAGCACGGAGCCGGAGGTCGGTTTCAGCAGCCCATTGAGGTGCTGTACGAACGTAGACTTTCCGGAGCCTGTGTGGCCGATGATGCCGATGAATTCTCCCCTGTAGGCGGCGAAATCCACGTCCTTTACGGCAACATGTTCGAAGGGAGTCCCGGCACTGTAGATATGAGTTAGTTTTTTGGTCTCAATTAACGGCGTCAAGCTCCCAGTCTCCTTTGAAAACCTGATACAGCGCATCCGCGCATTCCTCGACGGTCAGCGCGTCCAGCGGCACGGCATAGCCTCGTTTCTTCAGTTCATAGCAGAGGCCGACGGTGGCCGGAACATCCAGCCCGCTGCCGCGCATCAGCTCCACCTGCGGAAATACCTCCCTGGGGGTGCCGTCTGCTATGATTTTCCCGTCGGACATGACGATGAGGCGATCTGCTTCGATGCACTCGTCCATATGGTGCGTGATCAGGACGACGGTGATCCCCAGCTCCCGGTTGAGCCGGTGGACGGTCTCCAGCACTTCCCTGCGTCCGGCCGGGTCCAGCATGGCGGTGGGTTCGTCCAGGACGATGCAGCGGGGCCGCATCGCAACGATGCCGGCGATGGCCACCCGCTGCTTCTGGCCGCCGGAAAGCAGGTGGGGCGCATGGGTGCGGTATTCGAACATCCCCACATCCTTGAGGGCCTCGTCCACACGAAGCCGGATCTCCTCCGAAGGAACGCCCATGTTCTCCGGCCCGAAGGCCACATCGTCCTCCACCACATTGGCGACGATCTGGTTGTCCGGATTCTGAAACACCATGCCCACGGTCCTCCGGATCTCCAGCAGCTTATCCTCATCCGAGGAATCCATGCCGTCGATCCAGACCTTCCCGCCGGTGGGCAGAAGGATTCCGTTGAGATGCTTGGCGAAGGTGCTTTTTCCCGAGCCGTTGTGGCCAAGGATCGCCACGAAGGAGCCGGACTCGATATCGATGTCGAGGGACTTCAGGATCGGCTCTCCCTCGCTCTCGGATTCATAGCTGAATACCAGCTTTTCTGTTTGGATGATGTTCATATGTCCCTCTTTTCAGCCACCCAGCGGCAGGCTGCGCCGCAGGGCAGCGTCAGTCCGCTTCTGGTGACCGGAAGGCCCAGCTCCCGGCTCTCGCTCCTGCCTCCCCAGCGGGAGGAAAACACCGTCTCCGACAAGTAGGTCAGAACAGACGGACTGAGTCCGGTGGTGTAGGAGCTGATCAGTACGAACAGGGGATCCTCGCTGAGGACGCCGGTGCAGAGCTGCAGGAAATCCCACAGGCTGTCCTCCAGCTTCCATACCTCCCCGGTGGGCCCGCGCCCATAGGAGGGGGGGTCCATGATGATGGCGTCGTAGGTTTTTCCCCGGCGGATCTCCTTCTCCACGAATTTGCGGCAATCGTCCACGATCCAGCGGACAGGTTTGCCGGCGAGGTCGGAGGCGGCCAGGTTCTCCTTCGCCCAGGACACCATGCCCTTCGCCGCATCCACATGGCAGACGCTGGCGCCGGCTGCGGCGGCCGCCAGGGTGGCGGCTCCGGTGTAGGCAAAAAGATTCAGCACACGGACGCTGCGTCCAGCGTGTCGGACGGCATCATCGATGAAGGCCCAGTTGGCGGCCTGCTCCGGGAAGATGCCGGTGTGCTTGAAGTTCATAAGCTTCACGTTGAAGGTCAGATTCCCTTCCCGGATCTGCCAGGAATCCGGCACGTCGGATTTAATCCAGCGGCCGCCGCCGGATTCCGAGCGGCGGTAGACCGCGTCGGCCAGCTCCCACTCCCGATCCTTCGGCGTCTGCCAGATGGCCTGCGGGTCCGGGCGGCGCAGAGTGTACTTCCCCCACCGCTCCAGCTTTTCGCCGCCGGAGCAGTCCAGAAGCTCATAGTCCTTCCAGTGTTCGCTGACCCACATGACAGACCTCCGCCGAATACGCATAGCTCAAGTAATTTTAGAGTATAACACAAAGCCCAACAGTTCGCAAATGGTATTTTTCATGTTTTACCTGCTGTTCACAATTTTCCCGGGAGGCAAAAACATGGGCAGGGCTCAAGGCCCTGCCTGTTTTCCTTCGTTTCAGTTTTTTCTGCCTGCCAGCTGCTCTGTGAGCCAAATCAGGAATTCCGGGCCTCCGAATTCTGCGCGCAGGATGCCCACGGCCCTGTCCGTCTCCTCCCGCACCAATTGCCGGCAGTAGTCCGCCCCCCGGAGGGACAACAGCGTGGACTTCCCGTTCTTTTCATCGGAGCCCACCGGTTTTCCCAGCTCCTCCGTGCTGCTCTCCACGTCCAGAAGGTCGTCCCGCAGCTGGAAGGCGAGCCCCATAGCCCGGCCGCAGGCCTCGGCAGCCGGCAGCTTGTCGAAGGCCTCCGCGCAGGCGCAGCCCATCATGCAGGCGGCGGCGATCAGAGAAGCCGTTTTTCCGTCGTTGAGGGCGTGGATCTCCTCCTCCTTCAGCTGCCGCTCCTCTCCGTCCAGATCCAGGAACTGACCGCCGCAGATCCCGCGGAAGCCTGCGGCTTCCGCCAGGATACGCGCAGCCTCCGCCCGAACTTCCGGGGGATTATCGGCGCGGAGCACGGCGGTATATGCCTCTGCCTGGAGAGCGTCACCCGCCAGCAGGGCGAGCCATTCCCCGTAGACCACGTGATTCGTCGGCTTTCCACGCCGGAGCTCGTCGTCATCCATGGCGGGCAGATCGTCGTGGATGAGGGAGGAGGTGTGCAGCATCTCAATCCCGCAGGCCGCGTCCAGTGCGGCCTCGTCCCTGCCGCCGCAGGCCCGGCAGAATTCCAGCGTCAGGATGGGACGCAGGCGCTTGCCTCCGGCAAGGAGACTGTAGCGCATGGACTCCGTCAACCGATCCTTCCTTGGCAGAAGGCTGTCCAGATGTGTCTCAATCAGCTGCTTGTCCGCAGCCATCCGCGCTTTATTCTCCAATGTCGAACTCCGTTTCCACCGGCGCTCCGTCCGCTCCCTTGGAAAGGACGACCACCTTCTTCTCCGCCTCGTTGAGCATGTCGTCGCAGCTTTTGGCCAGCCTCGTGCCCTCCTCAAAGAGTCTGATGGCGTCCTCCAGCGGCGTATCTCCCTTCTCCAGCAGACGGACGATCTCCTCCAGCCGAAGCATGCTCTCCTCAAAACCGGGGCTCGTTTTCTTTTCGTTTTCCATGGCAGTCTCCCTCATTTTTCCGTCTCCTCGACACGACACCTCAAGGCTCCGTCTGCCAATCGCAGACCAAGCAGCTGTCCCGGCTTCGCAGCCCTGCTGCTGCGGAGGATCGTTCCCTCTTCCGTCTCCGCGATGGCATAGCCTCTGGCCAGGACCTTCAGAGGGCTCATGGCATCCAGAGCCGCCGCGCCCCGGGCCAGCCTCCCCCGCTTGTCCGCCACGCTGCCGCGATAGGCCGACAGGAGCAGGGCCGAGGCATGGTCCAGCGCCAGGCGCCGGTCCGCCACATAAGCGCCCGGGTCCGTCAGCACACGCCGCTCCTTCAGCCGACGCAGCCGCTCCCTGCCGTTATCCACCCTGGACTTAAGCGCCGCCTGCATCCGCCCGCGCATCGCATGCAGCGATGCGTGCAGCTCTTCCCTGTCCGGGACGGCCAGCTCCGCGCCGTTGGATGGGGTGGCGGCTCGGAGGTCCGCCACGTAGTCGGCGATGGTCACATCCGGCTCGTGGCCCACGGCGGAGATCACGGGGATCTCCGAATCATAGATGGCGCGGGCGACCCGCTCATCATTGAAAGCCCAGAGGTCCTCGATGGAGCCTCCTCCCCGGCCGGTGATGATCAGATCCGCCACTTTCCACTTGTTCGCATAGCGAATGGCGGAAACGATCTCCGGCGGCGCTTCCGCCCCCTGTACCCGCACGGGAAGCACGATCAGCTTCGCCGCGGGGTATCGCTTGGTGGCGACGCGGATCACGTCCCGTACGGCTGCTCCTGCGGAGGAGGTGATGACCGCGATGCGCTCCGGATAGGGCGGCAGCGGCTTCTTGTGGGAGCTGTCGAAGAGGCCTTCCTCCTCCAGCCTCGCCTTCAGCTGCTCGAAGGCGGCGTGAAGGTCACCCACCCCGTCGGGCACCAGCTCTGCGGCATAGAGCTGATAGGCTCCGTCTCTCGGATATACCGAGATCCGGCCCAGGACGATCACCTTCATCCCGCTTTCGGGCCGGAAGCGAAGACGCGACGCCTCCCGGCGGAACATGACCGCTTTCAGCGTCGCTTCCTCATCCTTGATGGTGAAATAATGGTGCCCGGAGGGATAGACCTTATAGTTGCTCAGCTCACCCCGCACGTAGACGCGCTGCAGGAAGCTCTCCCCTTCCAGCAAATCCTTGATTTGCCTTGTCAGCTCAGCAACGGACCAGATGCGCTCACTCATGATGCTCATTCATAATGAACGTGGACAGGATACCGTTGACGAAGCCGGCGATATCCCTTCCCTCATACGTCTTTGCCAGCTCAACCGCTTCGTTCGCCGCCGCCCTGTAGGGGACCTCCGGCAGGTAGAGGATCTCAAACATCGCCGTCCGCAGGATGGCGGCCGCGACGCGGGAGATTCGCGAAAATTCCCAATTCTTTGCGTATTTTGCGATATACCCGTCCAGCTCGGCAGCATGAATCGAAACGCCCTCCGCCAGCCTGCGGATGTAGGCCATTTGACTGTCGTCGGGGTAATCCGCGTAAACCTCATCCTCCGTCTGAAGCGTGGCATAGTATTCGGGCTCAAAGAATTCGTCCAGCATTTCCCGGATCTCCGTCCGGTTCATCACCATGGCAAAGCTCAGGTGCATGGCAAGCTCCCGCGCCGTCCTTCTGGTCATTGGTATCTCTCCTTCAACAGGACAAGGCGCGTTTTCACCAGGGGCGAAAACGCGCCGAGCCGATTCTATCAAGCTTGCTTCGTCTTCTCGAATGCGATGCCGGTCACGCTCACGTTGACGGCGCTCACCGGAACGCCCGTCATGTCCTGCACGGCCTTGGAAACGGCTTCCTGAATATCCCTGGACACCTTGGTGACGGAATAGCCGAAGCGAACGTTGATATACACGTCCACCGCCACGCTCTTTTCCTCCGCGGTGATGCGAACGCCGCGGGAAGCATTCCGCCGGCCGATCAGCTCCGCCAGATCGCCGGGGATCCCGGCGGCGGGGCCGCCGAAGCCCTCCACCTCACGCATGGCTTCCCAGGCGATGATGGCGATCACGTCCTCGGAAATGTTGACGCTGCCGTCCTCCGTGCTGCTGATGATGTAGTCCTTGCTCTCCGCCATGGCAAACCTCCTGAAGCATTATGAAATACGTACTGGATATTATACCACGGCAATCGAAAAAAAGGAAGTCATTTCACCTCTATTATTTTGATTTGCTCCGTATTCAGGTCCGTCTTTTCCAGCACGATGTCCGTGATGCGGCTGACGGCGGTGAAGGTCAGGCCGGCGGGCGGCGCCGGGACTGCCACAACAGCGCTTTGGGCGTCCAGGAACACCAAGCAGTCATCGAAGCCCTTGGCCATGACCAGGGACTCGATTTCCGCCTCCGTGACGGTGCAGCGCGCCATGACCGTGATGGCCTCCATGGCTCCGCTGACCGCTTCCGCCGCCGCGCTCTCGTTCTCCGCGGCTTCCCGGAGGGTGGAGATGGCGCTGTCCCTGGCCTGCTGTCTGGTCAGCCGCGCGGAGGTGAAGTACTCCGTGACGGCGCTGGCGGTGCTGACTGCCGGGACCGGCGCCTCATAAAACAGGCCCTCGCCCTCCCCTTCGGAGCTGACGGCGGTGACGGTCTCCCCCGCATCCGCCTCCCGAAGGGTCTCCTCCTGCCGGTTGTAGGCCCAGTTCAGATAAACCGCCACGCATACGAAGAGCACGGCGGCCAGGATGATCGCGTTCCGTTTGATGATTTTCATAACTACCCCCATTTTCGCCCTGCGGCGTGATTTGCGGCAAGTCCCGGGTCAGCTGCCGGTCACTACGGTGATCCTGTCGGTGCTGAGACCCGTAAGCGCAGCCACCGCCTGTGTCACGGCCAGCTTCAGGCCGCTGCCGCTCCCCTCGGTGACGACCAGCGCTCCGCGGTATCTTGGGTAGGCGATCTTCACCGTCAATGCTCCGTCCCCTACCCTGGCGACCTCGCTCCGTTCCTCGCTGCGGCCCCCGTCCGTCTCGCTCAGCCGGTCGGAATCCGTATTTCTGGCGTATTCCCGCTCTTCGGAGGCCTCCAGCGTCAGCACCACCGTCACCTTCCCCGCGCCTTCGATGCGGCTGAGGGCGTCCTCCATCCGCTTTTCCTCCGCTTCCAGAGAATAAGGGAATTCCCGCTCCCGGACCTCTGCGGCGGAGGCCGATTTGCGCGGAAGAAGCAGAAGCAACCCGGCTCCCAGCGCCAACAGGAGCCAAACCGCCTGCTTTGGTATTCTTTTCACTATGCTAACCAGCATCGTCAAAGCTCCATGTCTGCCGTTCCCCGGGGATACCCAGTTCTCCCTCCAAAAGAAGAGAAAGCTGCTCCCTCTGCTGCTGCGTGGCCTCTCCCGTCAGCTCGACAGACCAGGGACAGGGGATCCCCGACACGGTCCTCAGCTGCATTCGGATCCCCAACCTCCCGATCCCCAGTCTCACCGCTGCATCCCATATATATTCCTCCGCTTCCCGTCTTATGATGCCGCTGCAGACCTCCCGGGACAGCTCCTCCGCGTTCTCCTCCAGGGAAGTCTGACGCAGCTTTTGCTCCGTCATCAGCCGTGTCAGATGCTCCGGGTCCAGCTCCCTCAGCGGCCGGATGAGCAGCAGTGTCAGCAGGCATGCGCAAGTGAACTTCACTGCCCGCTTTTCGCTGCCCTCCGGGATCAGCAGCAGCACGACCGCGCAAAACACCGCGGCGACAGCCAGGGTGCGGACCCAATCCGCCAGCGCCTCCATCATGTCCCGACCGTCCTGAGCATGGAATAAACGGAGAAAAACAGCAGGAGGGCGCAGGAACCGATGCACCCCGTCAGGAGAGCCATGGATTCGCTCAGGCGGCGCAGCAGAAGGGCAAGCCTGCCCTCCGCCAGCTCCGACGAAATGGCGGAGACGCCCTTGAGCAGCAGGCAGCGAAGCCCGGTCTGCAGGAACGGCGTCAGAACGATGGCACAGACGGCCAGCAAGCCAAAGCTGCCCACCGCCTGACGGATGACGGCGGCGGCCGCCAGGAGCGACGAGGCGGCGTCTCCCGCGATGCTGCCCACTACCGGCAGCATCGCGGCTACCGTGGTTTTGGCAGAACGCACGATGGCCGCGTCCGCCGTGTTGGCAGTCATGGAAGTCAGACTGAGATAGAGGGTAAAGGCCAGCATCAGCCCGGACAGAGCCGTCGTTCCGCACCATTTCAGAAAGCCGAGCACCCCGCTCATCACGCCGCCGCCCACCGCGGCCTCTGCGGCCGCCGCCGCGAGATACAGCCGTATCAGCGGAAGCACAAAGCCGCAGCAGAGATTCACCAGCACATTCAGGAACAGGGCTGCGGCAGAATATTTCACTGCGGCAGCCGTCACCTGTCCCGACAGAAGAGCGGCGGAGCCGAGAATCGGCAGAAGCACATTGGCCATGTCCTGCAGCCTGTAGATGGCTGACTCCGCGAGGCTTGTGAGGCTGTCCTGCCTCCCGCTCAGCAGCACCATCAACGCTGAGGCCCCGGCCAGCGCAGACGCGTCGAAACCACCGGCGGGCGGGCCCGTCAGCGTTCGTACGGCAGCAAGAAGGAACACCGTCAGAAGCACCGAGGCCAGATCCCGCAGCGTCTGCTCTGAGACCGCCGCCCGAAGCGCGTCCGAGAGGAGGTCCTCAAGAAAGCCATCCCCGTCATAGCCTCCCAGGATGCTGCCGTATTTCTCCAACCCCGTCTCCTCCGCCGTTTCCTCCAGACTGTCGATGCCCAGAGCCTCCCCCAGGGCATCACGGCTGTCTGCGGCAAAGGCGTTGGTACACAGGAGGGAGACCGCGAGCAGGATCAGGTATAGGCGAACACCAGCTCCAGCAGCTCCTCCAGCAAGGGCAGAGAAACGCAGAGGACGGCACAAACGGTGGCCAGCTCCATGGCGGAAGCTGCCGCGGCCCGGCCTGATTCCCGACAGACGGCGGCAGCGAATCTTCCCAGCAGCGTCAGCCCCAGGCCCTTCAGCACCGGGACCGTCAGTGCGCTGCTCAGAGCCGAGCGCTCTCCCGCCCTCCGCAGGAGCTCCTCCATGCCGCCGAGGCTCCCAAGGGACGCGGTCAGGATCATCGCGGCCGCGGTCAGGCCCAGCAGAAGAGACTGCTCTTCCCGCTCCCTGCCAATGGCCAGGCCCAGCAGAGACGAGGCAAGCCCAATGGCGGCGCATTTCCAAAGCAGCTCCACGCCTCAGCCGAAGAGCCGCCGAATAAGGTTGAACAGCTCGCCGATCTCCTTGACCACCATCACGAGAGCCACGACCAATCCCGCGATGGTGACCATCAGCGCCTGCTCCTCCCGTCCCGACCGGCTCAGCAGGATGCTGAGGACCGTTACGATAATGCCAAGGGCCGCCAGCTTGAAGATCAAATCGATATCCATGTGTCATCCTCACAACAGCAGGATCGCCAGCATCGCGCCCGCTCCCGTGCCCAGTGCGGCCCGCAGGCGGCTTTTCTTCATGTGCTCCCGCTCCTCCAGCTCCAGAAAAAGCTCCAGCTTCTTCTTCGTGTGCAGGATCGCTTCTGCCTGCAGCTCCGTGCCGCTCCGCCCCAGCTGCCTTCCCAGGTTTTCCATCGCCTGCCGTTCCTCCGGCAGAAGGCAGAGGGGCTCCGTTTCCCGCAATGCCATCTCCCAGGCGGTGGAGAAGGGCAGCTCCCGCCTGGTCATGCTCATCGCCGCTGCGGCAAAGAACTCCGCCGCGGGCTGCCTCTGATGGCCCGCCAGGCGCTCCAGCAGCTCCGGCAACGGCGCGCGCCGCTCCGTCAGCTCCTCCCGCATGGCGTCCAGCGCCTCCAGCAGCACGCGGAGGGAGCGGATCCTCTGCCGGGAGCGTATCACCTCATTCATGCTCAAAAGCGCGCTGCACAGAACGACCAGCGCTGCGCCGAACCATCTCAGCATTTCAGTTCCTCCACACGATAACACCGCCGGGCGCCGCAGCGTTCTATCCGTACCGCCACGTCAAACAGCTCCCGCGGGATGCCCCTGCGCCGCAGCTCCTCCCCGGCTCCGGCGTGGGCCGTGGCCAGGAGCCGCACCCCGGCGGCCAGCCCGGCGGCCAGAACGGGCGCCTCTTTGGCAGTCAGCTCGTCCACCGCCAGGACCTGAGGGGACATGGTGCGCAGAAGCATCTCAGAGGCCGTGAGCTTGGGGCAGCCTTCCAGCACGTCCGTATGACAGCCCACGTCGAACTGGGGGATGCCGCCGAAAAGCGCCGCGAGCTCGCCCCGCTCATCCACAAGGGAGACCCTCGTTCCCCCGTCGGAGATGCGGCGGACCAGCGCCCGAAGGAAGGTGGTCTTCCCCGTGCCCGGCGGAGAATAAATGAGCACGCTGCGTCCCTCCAGGGCGGCGTACAGCTCGTCCGTGACGCAGTCCACCGAATGGGGGATTCGGATGGATACGGAGGAGATGCAGTGAAAGCCCGCAGGCACGCCGTCACGGAGGAGCAGGCAGCCGCCGAAGCCCAGCCGGTAACCGCCCTCGGCGGTGAAATATCCCGCGCGCATGCTCTCCTCCGCCGTGTAAAGGCTGCATTTCGTGGCGCGGAGGACCGTCTCGTCGATCTCCTCCCGCCCCACGGGGGCTCGAAGGCGGATCATCCGGTCCGGCAGGCAGAGCCATGCTCCCAGCCCGCAGCGCAGGCGTATCTCCTCCGCTGCCGCGCGGCAGCTTTCCGGAAGAAACAATGCTTCCGAGCGAAGCGGCCCCGGCAGCAGCACCGCCGCCCTGTCAAAGCGATCCGCAGCATTCACGTTCGCGCCCCCCTTCCCCGGACAGTACATCCTATGCGCGTTCTCCCCGGGAAATGCAAAAGACCTCCGCGCCCGCAGGCACGGAGGTCCTTTGACGGGGGATGCCCCGTTACTTTATCTTGACTTCGTTTTTTCTGCCCTTCAGCAGATTCCACAGGGGACCGGCCACGCAGACGGAGCTGTAGCAGCCGGAGATGACGCCTACCATGATGGGGAAAGCGAAATTGCGCAGGGAGTCGACCCCCAGGATCAGGAGGAAGATGATGGGCAGCATGGTGGTCAGCGTCGTTCCCAGGCTCCTTCGCAGGGTCTGCGTGATGCTGCGGTCCACCACGGCGGCGAAATCCTCATGACCGCCGGTCCGCTTCACATTCTCACGGATACGGTCGAACACCACGATGGTGGCGTTGATGGAGTAGCCGATGATGGTGAGCGCCGCGGCGATGAAGTTCATGTTGAGCTGGATGCGGAAGATCACATAGCAGCTGAGCATGACCATCAGGTCGTGCAGAAGACAGATGACGGCGGCCAGCCCGGAGCGGATCTCAAAGCGAACGGTGATATAGATGAGGATCAGCGCTGCGGCGACGATGGAAGTGATGAAGGCGGCCCTGGTGATATCCCGTCCCACGGAAGCGGAGACGAAGTTGCTGCTCTCCATGCGGACATTCTCCGCGCCGAACATCTCCGCCAGACCGCGGCCCACGCTGTCCCGCTGCTCGGTCGTCAGCTCCTGGATGCGGACGTTGACGATGGTGCCCCGATCGCCCGCACGGACCACGGCGGAGGGCTTTACCCCCGTCCTGTCCGCGACCATATCCGAGACCTGGGAGGAGATCTCGCTGGTCACCGTCCGACCGATGTCATATTCCAGGACGACGCCGCCGGCGAAGTCAATATCCAGATTGAAGAGATTCACCCCGAAGGGCAGCAGGATCAGGGATACGACGGCTGTGATGCACAGCAGGATGGAGATGACCGCCACCAGTTTCCCCTTGGAGACGAAGCCGATGCGCCGGTTGAGGCTGTCCTGCGCGGCGCCCTTGCGGGGCAGCCCATACAGGAAGGGCTTGTACTTCCGGAGGCCGGCCAGGCTGCGCAGGATCGCCCGGGGCACGATGAGCATGCAGATCATGCTGAGGACGACGCCGATCAGCAGCGTCTTGGCAAAGCCCAGGATGGTGCCGGTGCCCTTCCAGAGGAGGACAAAGCCCGCAATCATCGTGGTGATGTTGGAATCCAGAATGGCGGTAATGGCACGGCGGAAGCCGGCATCCACGGCGCCCCGAAGGGTCTTCCCGGAGATCAGCTCCTCCCGTATGCGCTCATAGATGACCACATTGGCGTCCACCGCCATGCCGATGGTGAGGATGATGCCGGCGATGCCGGGAAGGCTCAGGTTCAGCTTCATGGCGGACATGACCACCAGGAAGAGGGCGATATACAGGATGAGGGCCAGATCCGCCACGAGACCGGGGATCCGGTAGACGACGATCATGAAGACCATCACCAGGATGATGCCGATGATGCCCGCGGTGATGCTG
>JAEEGL014548635.1_pt1 | contig 19251 bp, 13 predicted proteins | sample 9134231 | NCBI WGS metagenome assembly JAEEGL01 (sample SAMN16246548, study PRJNA631951) | gut metagenome | biome: gut microbiome; feature: rumen; material: fiber-attached | host: Bos | place: Iran: Karaj | collected 2018-10 | reverse complement strand
TGCTGCAGAATATGGTGGGCAGCTCCATTTAGACGGCGAATTTGACTGGGGTGAGCCGATAGGAAGAGAGATTTGGGAATGAAGGAAGAATTGCATCAGGGGGATATACTTAAGATTGAACATATAGGGAAACCGGTTCTTATTGTGAGTAAGGATTTCTTTAATCAGACCTTTGAGATAATCGGTTGCCCTATTTTTGAAAAAGGGGAAGCAGGACCCTTACATATACATATCAAAACTGAAGAGTTTGAAGGCTATGTGCAATGCGAAAAAATGGCACTCCTTGATTTAAATATCAGGGATTATTCGATGATTGATAGGATAAATTATCCTGACATTATAAATATCACAGACGCTATTCAAGGAATCTTTGACTACATCTGAAAATGAATCAACATGGAGTCAGTGAGATTTCTACCGTACGCAGCAGGTAAACAGCAACTCGTCCTAGAAATGCCACAAACACAGCCTTAGGACATTGAAAAAGTTCTCAAAGAGTTAATCATTCAAAACTCTGCAGTTTTACTGCAGAGTTTTTTTTGTTATAATATGTTCATCTATTGGGTATGTAGAATGGGGAGTGTTTTTATGGGAGTATTCTATTCAAATCGCAATAAAGCAATTCTATCGGGAGGAGCAATTCTTCTCGTCCTTGTATTGTTACTATACGGTTGTTCCGGAGCAAACAGTTTAACAGCAGTGGAGATTCGCCTTCAAAGAATGGTGGGCAATGTCACCATGACAGACAGCAATGGAAAGGAACGTACCCCAATGGAGGAGATGCGTTTTAATTCCGGCGATCATGTGGCTACCCAGGAGGATAGCCTGATTACCATGGCCTTAGACGAGACGAAGCTGGTGACTTTAGAGGAATCCACCAACGCTACTATCAATGCAGATGGATCACATCTGTCTGTTGTTGTGGAGGATGGAAACTTTTACTTCAATGTAACGGAAAAACTGGCTGACGGTGAATCCTTTGATATTTCCACGTCCAATATGGTCTGTGGTGTTCGCGGTACCTCTGCCTATGGAGGCGAAGATGAGAATGGTAACGATTTAATTATGGCAACGGACGGAAATCTTCATTTAGTACATGTGGATGGAACTACCGGTAAGGAGATTACACAGATTGTATATCCGGGACAAAAGGCTGTCTTAGATATTAGACAAGAAACCCCCGGATTTAATGTCCAACCATATACTGTAGAGGATCTCCCGCCACTTGCATTAGATAGTATCTGCAAGAATGATGAATTATGTCAGCGCGTTGTGGAAGCTACGGGCTTTCCTGAAAAAAAAATAGAGGCACTTGCGGAAGCTACTTGTGTACCGGGGATAAACTCAGAGGGAAATCCTGAATCGATTCCGTTGATGGGACAGGCAGCTAGAGACATAGTGGAGGTAGTGAAACAGGCCGCAGAATTATCGGAAGATAATTTGGAATTAGAGGCAGCTATTGTAAAGGGTGTAAGGGATGTCATTGTTACCGGAAAAGAAAACGGATTAAATGATGAGGAACTCTCAAATACTGTTAAAAAATCTGCAGAATGTGTTTGCAATACCGTAAAAACAGCGAAGGATAACGGAGTAAGCGGAGACGACTTGGTGACGATTACAGAGGCGGTTTCCGAGACATTAGTTAGCAGCGTGGATGCAATGACTACTTCAAATTTATCTCAGAATGAGATGGATCAGGTCATGGATGCTGTTACCGAAGTATATGAACAGGCTGTTACAGTTGCTGCGGCCGAGGCAAAGGAAAACGGCGGGGATGTTGGCTCTGCTGTCGTTTCTTCCGTTAATAATACTTCTGAAAATGTAGACAAATCGGTTAAAAATGAGATGAGTAAGTCATCTACAGGTGAAGAAACTGCGGAAGTGATTGCGGGAATGAGCGATAATACTCAGACTCAGACTACCACGACCCAGACACAGCAAACGACACAGCAGACGACTCGAAGAACACAAACGACGCAGACGACTACTCAAACAACGCCTGCAACGCAGACAACGACTCAGACTACACCGGCTGCGACAGTAGCTCAAACTACGACCACTCCTGCGGCCGCAACGGCTTCTGCGCCATCTACGTCATCTACGACACAGTCTGATACGACTCCGGCTACGGATCCAACACCTTCCACGGAGAATGATCCAGTCGATCCTAATCAGAATGATCCGGTCGATCCTAATCAGAATGATCCGGTTCAAGAAGAACCGATTATAGAAGAGCCTGAAGAGACTACCGGAACAATTACTTACGTTTTAAACGGCGGTGAGTTTGTTTCTGATCCGGATACTGTTTATACCTACGGAGTAGGAATGACACTTCCTACAGCTTCGGATGTGGAAAGAGATCAAACAGATACTTATACGTATGTCTTTGACGGATGGTATACGGAGGCTACCGGGGGCACACTGGTTACCATGATTGGTACGGAGGCTACCGGACCAAAGACTTACTATGCTCATTGGACACAGATAACCAGAATATATGATGTTTCCACTGCCACCCTTGGAGGAGGAACAGACTGTAGCGTAACAGCTACCATGGACGGCGGAAATATTTCTGAAGCACCGGTAGGAAGCACGGTTACCCTTACGGCGACACCTGGTACGGACTGCCACTTTGTAAAATGGATTGATGAAAATGCAAATATGGGAACTGTTGCAGATTCTACAGATGCGACAGTGACATTTGAAATGCCGGCTGGAGATGTTAGTGCCAAGGCGGAATTTGCGTATAATACCTATTCTGTTACCATAGATTCTGAGCATATTACAAATGGAACCGTTACGATTTCAGGTACTCAGACAGAGTTTAGAGCGGGAACTACTGTTACATTAACCATCGACCCGGATGATAATTATGAGTTAAATGAGATAGTGGTTCTTGCGGGAAGTACACCGGTAGCATTGAGTGGAACCGGAAACACTCGCACATTTACTATGCCGGCGGGCTCGGTAAGAGTTTCAGCTAGCTTTGAACCGATTGATTATGCAATCAGTGTAGCGACCTCAGAGTATGGAACTGCTACCGCAAACAAACAAACGGCAAATTATGGGGATACGGTTACTATTACCATTAGTCCAAATGCTCATTATGAACTTGAGAGTATTAGTGGTTCTGCAAGTACCGGAAGTAATCAGGCTGTTGAACTTGAATTTAGCGGAACGGGAAATACCAGGACCTTTACCATGCCGGGTGGAGATGTAAGAATTCTTGTAACCTTTAAAGCGACTACCTATGGCGTTGCCGTAGAAACTGTTGAGGGTGGAACAGTTGTAGCTGATAAGTCTTCTGCAGCAGCCGGAGAAACAGTTACCCTTACCGCCACACCGGCTGCGAATTATGATTTTACAGAATTTACTGTAAGCGGAAGCGATTCAAGTATTGCCTATCCGGAAATAGAATTGAACGTTGACGAGGATAATCCAAATATCGCAACATTTACTATGCCGGCAGGTTCTGTAAGCGTATCCGGAAGCTTCACGCGCCATAGTGATACCCTTTCCTGGGGAGCACTGAGAAATTCTGATTCCGATATCGGGTTAGGATATTTGACTTCTGTTACTATCGGCAATAGTACAGAAAATCTGGTAGGTGGCAGTACCACGTCAGCGCAGGTAGATGCGGGAGAAACAGTGAAACTTACCATTACAAGATATGAGGGTAAGATAATATCAAAACTATGTCTGACAGGAATCGACGAATCGGCGGATCCGATTTATGTGGATTTGACACTTCATCATACACCTCGCCAGTTAGGTGATAATGGTATTAATGACTATTATACGGCAGAATTTGCGATGCCGGCGCACTATACAAATATTGATGCAAATCAAGGAAATAATCAGTTTACGGTAACCGTGGTTGCTTCAAATGCTTATGTATACGCAGAAAATAGCGGAGATCCAACTACCGGAGGTGGACCGAATACCATAGAGAGTCCGTTTACCTGCACGGCGGATTCGGAGGTTCGACTGGAGGTAGAACCGATGGAAAATTATTGGTTTGATGATGAGGATACTTGTGTTTATTATATAGTTGAAGGAAGTACAGAAAAAGTAAATTGTTATAATGACGGTATGTGCATTTTCTATATGCCGCCGAAGAATATAACGCTATATGTAATTGCCAAGGAGATGCAGTAAAAAGATTTGAAAGGACTACTTGAATAATAAATGACAGCTAGAGTTTTAAGTATACTAATCGGCTACGTGTGCGGCTCTTTTTTAACCGCATACTTTGTAGCAAAAAAATGGACGGGGAAGGATATCTCCGAAATCGGCACCGGAAATCCGGGCATGGCAAATGTCATGGCCCGCATCGGAAAAGTGCCGGGATTTATCGTATTGTTTGGCGATATCCTAAAGACCGTAATTGCCATGGGAGTATGTACCCTGTTGCTTTCAAATCAAATCGGAGACCAGGCCGGATTATTCGCCGGCTTGGGAACTCTTTTGGGACATAATTTCCCTGCCTGGCGAAAGTTTAAAGGCGGAAAAGGTGTGGCGGTAAGCTGTGCCTGGATCATTCTTTATATGCCTTTCGGCGGCATCACTTCTGCGGTGGCGGGAGGAATTATCACGGTGCTTACCGGATTGCTTCCCTTGGGAGCGGTACTCATTACCCTCTTTGAAGTGCCCTTTGCCTTTATTGAAAAGGGCTGGATCGCAGGGGTGGTCATGATTCTTTCCTGCTTGATTATGTTGTATCGCAATTTCCCGGGATTTATCCGAGGGTTTAAGAATCAGGAGAATCGGGAATTTAAACGGGCACGAAGCATAAAAAACGCCATCGGCTGTATTTTAACCATCATCGTGGTGGTGGTGTTGATTTGGTTTGATTATTCCATGGTACAGACCCGAAAACAAACTTACGTGGAACCGCAGGTGCAACAACAGGATATATCGGAATATTACAATATAACCTCAATGAAAGAACTTTCAGATGCAGATCTGGAAGTTCTTTTTCAACAGACGGGACTTGGAAAAGCGGGAATTGAAACATTAATCAACTTAAAGAAAATGAGCCTTCTTTCCACAATTCAGACCCATTTTTTTACAAAGCCGGAGATTGAGACGTTCAGCCTTCAGATGGTTCGCAAATTGGAGCGTGTTACGGATGACAATGGCGCCCGGACCATCTTTGTGGTGGAGGATGGAGATATTATCGTGACACTGTCCAGCTACTGCGGCAATTGGAGGTATGGTCACGCCGGACTGGTGCTGGATGCAAAAAAGGGTGAGGTCTTAGAGGCTATGACCTACGGCGAGCCCTCCCTGATTCAAAATATCGGCCATTGGACCGAATATCCCGCCTATGTGATTTTGCGACCGAAGAATTTATCAAAGGAAGAGCGGGCCGAAGTGGCGGCTTATGCCCGGGAAAATCTGATGGACATCGACTATGCTTTGCTTGCAAACAAAAAGCAGAATGAGATAAAAAAGACCCACTGTGCACTGGTGGTCTGGCAGGCTTATCAGTCCGCCGGCATCGATGTGGATGGGGATGGCGGATATTTTGTCACACCCGCCGATATCATAGAAGATGACGACCTGGAAGTGGTGATGACCTATGGTAGGTAGAAAAAATGATTTCAGAGTGTTATAATTAAATTTGGAGTGAATATTGATGTTTCATAGAAAGGAGAGATATGAAAATGAAAAGGAAATATTCCCGAGGAGAACGGGCAGTGCTGTTTCTATGCACACTGGTTTTAGTGTTTGCCTCTGTATTTGGATTTGACTTCCGAGCAAGTACAGTAAAGGCAGATGGAGAAGTATTCACTATTACTTTTCAAGCAACTGGAACGCATACCGTTACTTCGGATGGACAGCACATTAGTGTAGATAATGGAATTGTTGAGTTAAGAGAAAATGGTAATGCTGTCGGAGAGGTTTCAAATAATGGTAGTGGAACAGAATCAATAACCGTTTCTGTGGGTAGAGAAGTGGAGATTAACTACGGTGGACAGAACTTCACACTGTATAATACAGACGGCCACGTTGCATATACTATGGGAACAAAACTAAGTAGTAGTGCTGTGTTTGTGGTTGAGGATTATGCTAATCCAGGTGGCAACAATGGTGGTGGGGGTTCAGCTTTGCCTCCTGCTGCTACAGGTTCGTTTAATGTAAATGTTACACAGAGCATTCCTGGCTTTACCGGAAAGATGGTTATTGAATTTTACAATAAAGCTGATATGGACCATCCTTTGCTTGTTCGGGAATACTCAGGAAATGCGACCGATAGTATTCCGGCAGACGCAAATACGGTGCTAATTCAATTCGATCCGAATAATGTTGATGGATGCTTGCGGAATTTTAAGAATGGCTGGTATGAAATCGTTAGAGGAGAACAGAGATATGCGTTCGATGTTTTTGATGAGATTCGAGAAAACGAGAACCATGTATTTGTTTTGAACAGTGAGTCATCTATTTTTACCGGTGGTCAGAGTCATGTACAGGGAATGGATATTGATCCATCCACAGATAGCTTAAACTTCCGTTTTGAGTTTGATGATACTCGTAATGTTAGTTGGAGCTATGACCCGAGTGCCCCTGCAGATCAGTATGTAGAGCATTGTAGAATTTATAAATTAACCGGCGATGATCCGACAGCGATTGTTGATGGTACGGATCATAACTTGCGTATTGGTGAAGATTTTTACTTCCTTTTGGTTCCGGATTACGGATATCAGGTTAACGGACTTATGGTAAATGGTCATATTCCTATTCAGCCGATGAATAGTATGGGAGTATTTAAATTCTCTATGATAGACCAGAACTTCCATTTCAATGCAATGGTGAGCCCATCAGAAGATATTACCGATGCATCCGATTCAAAAGCAGTATCTGGAATCTCTATTGCAAATGGTGCCAATGCTACTACAGAGCATGGTGGTAACCTTAAGGTTACGGTAGCAGATGCTCCTACCGAAGACGTTTCGAATGTTGTTGAGGGTGCGGTTCTTTCTACAGTAGATATTGATATCGATAACATTGTATCAAAAGGAAATGACACCTATTGGTCCAGTGATGTAACTGAAATTACAAACGACGTGGATGTAACCCTTCAGTTAGCAGGTGCACCTGCAGGACAGTATGCGGTAGTTCGAAATCATAACGGTACGTTGACAAAGGTGGATGCTACCTATGATGCAACCACGGGAGCACTTACTTTCCCGTCAAACAAGTTCTCAACCTACACCATTGTTCGTACGGACATTGATGAGGATGCAAAGGTTTCAACTTCATCTTCTACCGGAAAAGCAGTTACGGTTACTGCTCTTACATCAGGTGTAGAGGCTGCAAAGTCTACCGCTCCTAAGTCTGAAGTATCTGATTTAACAAAGACAGCTTCTGCAGGAGCAACAGCAAATGGACATACCGTAGAAGCAGTTGTTGAATTTAACTTAGAGGGAGCTGTTCCCGCAAACGGAGTGGTTACGGTTTCTGTTAAGGGATTTGGCGTGAAGCCGGGAGATCCGGTATGGGCATACCATTTCTCAAAGACCGGTCTTAAGATGGAAAACTGTACGGTTACAGGAGAAGACCAGGTGACTTTGTCCGGACTGACAGATTTCTCACCCTTTGTGTTGGTAAAGATTAACCCAAACACTTCGGCAGCACAGGCTACAGCAGCCGCTGCTTCCGCAAAGAAGAGTCCGAAGACAGGCCAGTGCTTCTTTGACTTTAAGAGAGTTTTAGATCTTTTATAAAGATTAATAGAAAGAAAAATAACAGGGGGAAAATAAAACAAAAAAGGGGTGTTTCTATGAGCAGAAGACTGGTTACCAGAAGCGATTTTGACGGTTTGGTTTGCGCCATGCTGTTAAAAGAGATGGATATGATTGATGACATTAAGTTTGTACATCCAAAAGATGTACAGGATGGCAAGGTAGAGTTGACGGGGGATGATATCACCACAAACCTTCCTTTCGATCCCAGAGTAAAACTTGCATTCGATCATCATGAGTCCGAACTTCGCCGTGTGGATCCGGAACTTGCCAAGGACAAGTTTATTATTGAAGGAGAGGCAAAGTCCGCTGCCCGTGTAGTTTATAACTATTACGGCGGCGCCAAGACTTTTAAGCGCATTTCCGAGGAAATCATGACGGCTGTTGACAAAGGCGACAGCGCGGACTTTACCGTGGATGAGATTTTAAATCCAAAGGGCTGGGTGCTTATGAACTACATTATGGATGCCCGCACCGGACTTGGAAGATTCCACGATTTCCGCATTTCCAACTATGATTTGATGATGGAGCTCATTGACTACTGCGTGGAGCATCCAATTGAAGACGTACTAAAACTTCCGGATGTAAAGGAACGTGTGGATTTGTACTTTGAGCAGCAGGAACTCTTCAAAAAGCAGTTGGAGCGTATCGCCCGTGTGGAAGGAAAAGTCGTTGTCATCGACCTTCGAAAGGAAGAGACTATCTACACCGGAAACCGTTTTATGATTTATGCCATGCATCCGGAAGTGGAAATGTCCGTTCATGTGGCATGGGGCTTTAAAAAGCAAAACACTGCCGTGATGATCGGAAAATCCATCGTTAATAAAAACTCCAAGGTAAATATCGGAGATTTGTGCTTATCCTACGGAGGCGGCGGCCATGCCAATGCCGGTACCTGCCAGTTGGATAACGACAAGGTGGACGAAGAACTGCCGAATATTGTAGCGGCATTACAGGGTTAAGTTGTAAACTTTAAGTACTTTTTTCCTTTATCCCGTGTGCATATTATTGTATAATAGTAGGCACACGGGGAGGGAAATGCATGTCGATAGATACGATTGAAAACGTATTAATGCTGCTGGCGGTGATTGGTGGCAGTCTCTATTCACTCTTGAGTTATGTTCGTGCGCCGAAAAGAGAGTGGCTCTATCTTTCTGTTTTTTTCCTGACTCATATGCTCAGTGATTATTACTGGACTACATATACCCTTGTTATGGGTGAAAACCCGAATGTTTCTGCCGGTATGGCTTATCTCGGTTGGAATATCGGTTATGTATTTTTGCTATTTATAGCCATAAGAATGCGACGACGGGAGTCCGTTTCTTACAAACATTTCCTCATGTTTGTTCCTATTCCTTTGGGCATCATTCAGTTCTTTATTTATATCCAATACGGCGGTGTTTTTAATAATATTTGGGAGGGTGTGCTTGCCACATCCGTTAGTTGTCTTTGCCTTCAAAGCATTTGTCACTATGTAAAAAACAAAGGGGACAACACATCTTTTCCCTGGTTCCATGCTATTCTTTTCCTACATATCTTTTTTGAATACGGCATGTGGACCGCCTCATGTTTCAACTGGCCGTCGGATGCTTTAAATCCCTACTATTATTTCGTGTTCGGCGATATACCGATTATGCTACTCCTTGTGTTCTTTGCGAAAAAGGAACTGGAAAGCAAAGCTGCCATACCGGAAAAAACCGCTCAGGAAACCCGATTTGATGTATATACACAGATTGCGATCTCAGCGATTATCATCCTAGGAACCATGGGCGGCTATGTTGCCGGCTATAAGATGAAAAACGCCCTGGAAATGGGAATTATAGACGAGAGACGAATTGCCGTTACCTTGTTTTTGATTTCCCTTACTTTGATTGCGTTTACTTTGATTGTAATTGCCATGACCGCTATGCGTTATCGGGCGATGGCAAAAGACAAGCAGGACGAGGCCGGCATTAAAAGAGGACGATTCAACTTTATCTTTACCATTGTGGTTACCTTCAGTTTGATGGTGGTATCGGTGGTGTATACCTCGCAGCTTTTTTACAGAGTTTCCGTAAACGGCGTTGTGGAGGACGGTCAGGCGAGAGTACGCTCCTCTGCGGATGAATTGGAAAACTACTTGTCCGTTGCACGCTCTGTTCTTTGGGTTACGGCAGATACGGTGGAGATGATGCGAAAGGATAAACAGCCTCAGGAAAAGGTAGTTGACTATATTTACAAGCAGACGAAAAACCAAAAAGAACAGTTTGATGAGAACTTTACCGGAATCTATGCCTATATTGACGGCGAGTATATTGACGGCTCCGGTTGGGTGCCTCCGGCAGACTACAACGTGGAGGAAAGAGACTGGTATAAAGCCGCTGTGGATGCAAAAGGAAAGACTATCATTGTTTCGCCCTATGTGGATGCGGACACCGGCTCCCTTGTTATTACCATTTGTAAGCTTTTGGACGATGGTAAAGATGTGGGAGATTACAAAAAGCGGGAAGTCGTGGCTTTGGATATGGTGGTAAATCATGTTCAGGAAGTGACGGAAGAAGTGAATATCCGCGGCAAGGGATATGCCATGGTAGTCAATCATGACGGACTGATTGTTTCTCATAGTAATTCTGATGTAAACGGGAAAAATATCGGTGATGTATACGACAGGGAGCTCCTTTTTGACATTGTTCGAAATGATAACGGCTCCGTAAGAACCTCCGTAAACGGGGAAGAATGCACCCTGTTTGTAAAGTCGGTTTTGGAGCAGTGGTACGTGGTAATCGTGGTTAGCGATTCGGAACTGTATGAGGAAACAAACAGCCAACTTTGGGTAAATATCATTGTTTCTTTGATTATCTTTTTGTTTATCACTTTCTTCTATTATTTGGGATATAAAAACGAGCAGTTAAATGCCGGAAAAATGGAAGAAATGCGTGCCAATGCACTTCGAAAAGAGTATGAGGCCCAGGTATTACTGCAAAAGAAAAATGCGGCAGATGTGGCAAATAAGGCAAAGAGCAGTTTCTTAGCCCAGATGTCTCACGAGATTCGAACACCGATTAATGCGGTTCTTGGTATGAATGAAATGATTCTTCGAAAGTCCAAGGACGATGAGATTTTGGAGTATTCCGAGAATATTGACTCCGCGGGAAAGACCCTTCTTGCGCTGATTAATTCCATCCTTGATTTTTCAAAGATTGAGGATGGCAAGATGGATATCATTCCGGCCAATTATAATACCGTAAGCCTGATTAAAAATCCTGTAAATGCTATTTTGCAACGGGCAGAAAGCAAGGGATTGACGCTTTTGGTGGATGTGGATGATTCCCTGCCAAAGGTGCTTTTTGGAGACGATGTAAGAGTTACTCAGGTGATTATGAATCTTTTGACCAATGCCGTAAAGTACACGGAAAAGGGCTCCATTACCTATACCATAAAGTGTGAAGAACGATACGACGATAAGATTAAGCTTTATGTGTCGGTGAAGGATACGGGCATCGGTATTAAGCCGGAGGATTTGGACCGACTTTCCGTTTCCTTTGAGCGTCTGGAAGAAAAGAGAAATCGAAACATCGAAGGCACCGGCTTGGGTATGGCCATCGTTACCAACCTGTTAAAGATGATGGGCAGTAAGATTTGTGTGGAAAGTACCTATGGTCAGGGTTCGTTGTTCTACTTTGTCCTGGAACAGACTGTAGTGGATGATACGCCTGTGGGCTCGCTAAATGACTTTAAGGAAGACAGCGCAGCAAAACGAAGCGGAGATGACTTGATTTCCGCACCTTCCGCAAGGATTTTGGTATGCGATGACAATGAGCTGAACTTAAAGGTGGCCAAGCATCTTTTGAAACTGTGTGAGATTAATCCGGATATGGTTTCTTCCGGCGAGGAAGTCATCAAAAAAATGGAGCAAAATACCTATGATATCGTCTTTATCGATCATATGATGCCGGTTATGGACGGAATCGATACCCTCCACGAACTACAGGCACGATCTTTGATTCCGGAAAATACAAAGGTAATCGTACTGACGGCAAACGCTGTCGTAGGAGCCAGGGAGGAATATCTAAAGGAAGGCTTTGATGATTATCTTTCCAAGCCAATCGAGATTCCGAATCTGGTTGAGATGCTTACAAAGTATCTGCCTCAGCAATGATAGCTACGTTTTCCGTGCTGTATTCAATCTGCTCGGAGAAGCGACGGATACACTCCAAGGTGTGGGGGCTACGGCTGTTTACGGTGGTGTTTTTGACATCATAGTAGTAGGCATCGGTCAGAAAAACAAAATCCGTGCAGCGGGTGGCAAAATCGAGGAGCTTTTGACTGTCCTCCATAGCTTCCAACTGTCGAAATGCAATATAATGAAGCAATCGCGTATAGCGGCCTTTATCGTATGAGGTGGCATAGGCGGTTGCTTTTTTTACTGCCTCGTCCACATGAGAAATCAGATCCTTCATCTCGGAGGTCCAATCTTCATCAATGGGTTCTGTTTTTTCAAACAGGGAAAGAAGGTTTAAAATGTGGTCAAAATCTGTGGTCGGTAGGTATGATTTTTTTTGAAAAGTGAAGTTGACTTCTGAATCAACAGATTGAAACTTTAACGGTTTATCGGTATTCCACAACAATTCACATACCTTTTCACAACTTAAGCCCACACCGGCCAATTCCACAGCCTCGAAAGAGCCGTCATCACTGTTTGAGGGAAGGTCGTAGTCTTCATAGAATCTGGGGTGCAGGGCGCAGATGTCACACAGGGACTCTTCCCCTATGGTAAGAATCATTTCACAAAGTCCGTCTTTTTGTAAAAAAGGACAGCGGTCGTTGGCGGTTAGTTTAAAATGAGCGCCTTCTTCATCCGTAAAGGTATTTGCCCGGATTTTTTCTCCGAAGGCGGAATTTATAGAACAGTAGTAGGTATAGGAATCCTCATCTATGTCGATTTCCCAGCCTTTACAGCAGGAGTGATTACAATCCCCGGCCTTGCAGTTAAATTTATCATAAAAATCAGGTGTAATACTTCTCATTTCTTTTTCCTCTCATAACCATTATAATACAGATTGTGTGAAATTTATTACTAGAGGAGGAAAATATGGAGAACATTTTGGAAGGAATGAAAGACCGATTTGAAACGGGAGCGCAGTCGGTACTTCGCGGTCAGGAAAACCGAAACCGCATGGTATCTATTGAGCAGGGCGTGCTTGTCACCAATACCCGTTCGGAAGAGCGAGGTGTATGCGCAAAGGTGTACAAGAACGGTGTTACCGGTTTTTCATCACAAGCAGAGTTTTCAAAAGCGGCAGCAGAGCAGGTCTTAAAGGCTGCTACCGAAAATGCAAACTATTTAAGAAAGTATGCAAAGGCTGAGAAGCCGGCACTTTTTGGACTTCCTGTTCAGGAAGTTAATTCCGAGAGATTTATTATTGATTTCGAACAGAAAAAGATTATCGACCTTTGCAAGGAAGTGGACGACTACATCGTAAAGAACTGTCCAAAGGTGACCGGAAGAAGAGTGGCTTACGGCGAAGACACCATGGAAAAGATTATTTTGACTTCCGATGCGTCAAACGGCCATGTGGCTTATCCCAGAGTAAAATTTATGGTGACCTTGAAGATGGAGGATGCAGAAGGCGGCACCGTGGATTTAAACGATTCATGGGGTGGCATCGGAACCATGGAGGATCAGTTTTCCGACAGGAAAAAGATTTTTGAAAAAGTAGATAAATTGTATGAAGACCTTTGCAACAAGGCAGTTGGAGTTTATGCGGAAGCCGGCTATAAGACCGTGATTTTAGACCCGTCCGTAGCAGGCATGATTGCTCACGAAGCTATCGGCCATACCGTAGAGGCTGATCTTGTGTTGGGTGGCTCCGTGGCAGGACCAAACTTAAATAAAAAGGTGGCATCCGAATTGATCAGCATCGTGGACTTTGCCCATACTTACAATGGTGGTCGAGCTCCGCTTCCGGTATTTTTGGATGACGAAGGTGTAATCGCAGAGGACGCCGTATTGGTGGAAAATGGTGTTTTAAAAGGCTATATGCACAACCGTGAGTCTGCCCTCCACTTTGGAGTAAAACCTCAGGGAAATGCCAGAGGAAATATCTTCTCTGACGAGCCATTGATTCGTATGAGAAATACCACTGTGCTTCCGGGCAAGGATAAGCTTAACGATATGATTGCATCCGTGGAAGACGGTTACTATTTGGTAAATACCGGAAACGGTCAGGCAGATTTGACCGGAGAGTTTATGTTTGGTATTACCTGCGGATATGAAATCAAAAACGGTAAGATTGGCCGTGCCATTAAGGATACCACCGTATCCGGCATCGCTTTTGATATGTTAAAAACCGTGGATATGGTGTCTGATGAAGTGGTATGGCATGCAGTGGGAACCTGCGGTAAAAAACAGATGATGCCTGTATCCATGGGCGGACCGGCAATCAAGTGCCAGATTAATATAGGAGGACGATAAGATGAGAGACATGAAAGAAATTAATCAGGCATCCGATTACTTACAGGAGCTTTTGGAAGAAAAGAAAAACGTGAAGGCACAGTATAAGGTGTCTGAGATTACTACCCGCGAGATTACTATGGAAAACGGAGATTTTACTCTGTTTCGTACCCTCTTTGACAAAGAGGTAGACATCAGTGTTATCGCGGATCAAAAGAAGGGAAAGACCTCTGCCAATTCTTTTGATAAAGAGGTGTTAAAGGAGACTTTGGAAGGTGTTATTACCTCCGCAGAGTCCGGAAGTGCAGATGAATGTTTTGATATTGCACCGAAGAATGAAAAGGAAGAGTTTTCCATCGGCTGTTTGGAACCGGATATTGACGGTTTGATGCAGCGTGCCAGAGAGTTTGCGGATGAAGTGGAAAAGAGATTTCCGAATATCTTAATTATGCTTTTTGTGTTACAGCATAAGCGTACGGACAGCGTATACCGCAGCACCAACGGAAGTCATGATGAAATACATTCCGGCGCATACAGTTTAATTATTGAATATGCGGGAAATGACGGAGAAAACACCGGTGGAATTTGTTTTGCACAGGTTGACTTTAAGGATTTGTCACAGCCTTTGATGAAGCTTGGCCGTTTGGAAAAAGACTTGGAGGAAGCAGAAAAATCTACCTGTCCAAAGCCGGTGGAAGGCAAATTTGAAGGAAAGGTGATTTTTACACCGCTTTGCTTTAACAAGCTTATGTATTTCAGTGGAGCAGTTTCTTTGATTGACCCGGTAATCGTAGATAAGTCCAGCCTTTGGACCGGAAAAATCGGAGAAAAGGTGGCTTCCGATAAAGTAACCGTATCCATTAAGCCATGGGATGAGCGCATCGTAGATCGGGAACTGGTAACGGAAGACGGATTTAGAAGCGAAGACTTTGACGTCATTAAAGACGGTGAATTAAAGAGTTACTGCACCTCCCTTTACGGAGCAAAGAAAGCCGGCGTGGAAAGAGGCTTAAATACCAGCAATGCTTTTGTGGTAGAACCGGGAGATGTGACCTTTGAGGAAATGGTAAAATCCATTGATAAGGGACTTTTGGTAGGTATGATTTCCTGCGGATTCCCGGGGGTAACCGGTGAGATTTCCGGCGTGGCAAAGAATGCCTTTTACATTGAAAACGGTGAAATCAAGCATGCGGTATCTGAAACCATGGTAAGCTTTAACGTGGTAAAGATGTATGAGGACGTGGTTTCACTTTCAAAAGAGGTAATCTGCGACGGATTTTCCGCAGTACCTTATGTCTGCGTAGACCACATTACAATTTCAGGAAAATAGTGTGACAGGGGGACGGTTCTCTGTCACAAAAAGGAGTCAGTTATGCGAGCAGTCGTAACAAGAGTATTAAGCGCATCGGTGGAAATCGACGGGAAAGTGGTTTCTGCCATCGATAAAGGATTTTTGGTGCTTTTAGGCGTCCATGTCAATGATACGGAAGCCCAGGCAAAAAAGATGGCAGATAAGATTTGCGGTCTTCGTATTTTTGAGGATGAGAATGAAAAAATGAATATCAATCCAAAGGATGCGGGAGCAAAGCTTTTGATTGTAAGCCAGTTTACTCTTTATGCGGATTGCTCCTCCCGACGTCCGGGATTTACGGATGCCGCCAGACCGGAGATATCTAAGCCACTGTATGAGCTTGTGGTGCAGGAATGCAGAGACCGGGGCTTTGAAGTGGGTACCGGAGTTTTTGGAGCGGATATGAAAGTCACCTCCGAAAACGACGGTCCGGTGACGATTATATTAGATATTTAGAATTCTTTTAGTGCTTCAACAACAGCTTTCCCCGGAAGTCCTACCACGTTTTCAAAGTCTCCGTCGTAGGATTCGATATACTTGGAAAAGATACCTTGGATGGCGTAGCTTCCTGCTTTGTCTCTTCCTTCTCCGGTGGCGATGTAATCTTTGATTTCCTCCGGTGTCATGGCTTTTACATAGACATCGGTTTTTACGGAAAAGGTAAGTTGCTTTTGTGGGGAGAGAATGGTGACTCCGGTATAGACCTGATGGCAGTTTCCCTGTAGCAACTTGATCATGCGATAGGCGTCTGCATCATCCTTTGGCTTTTCCAGAATTTCATCGTCGTAGGCAACCACAGTGTCGGCGCCAAGGACAATTTCCTCCGGGAATTTTTGAAAAATGGCAGTTGCTTTTCTTTTGGAAAGTTCCTCCACTAATTCCTTAGGATGCATTTTTCCGTGGGATTCGTCCACATCCGATACGTCTATCACAAAGTCGATTCCGTGGTTTTTTAAGATTTCTTTTCTCCGCGGAGAGGCGGAGGCTAATATAATTGATTTCATAGTGACTCTATTATAGCAGAAAAAGACAGGGAAAAGACAGGGGACGGTTCTCTGTCACATTTTAATCATGTGACAGAGAACCGTCCCCTGTCTTTTCTCTTGTCATTTGGCCCGATTTGATAGAAAATAGAGGAAGAGTGATTTTAGGAAAGAGAGTGATTGATATGGAAGATTTTTTACTGGATTTAACGTCAAAAAAAGAACCGGAGTTTACCATGCAGGTGTCCGGTATCTGCTTAAATCCATGGCTGCGGAGGTAAATCCCATCAAGGCCATGATGAAAGATAAATAAAGCGAAGAGTAATTGAAATATGGTGGGGACTTTTTGAGGAAAACAGGAACAAAAAGGAGAAGGAGACAAACATGGTAACAGAAGGAAAAATTGTATTGGGACAGGATGTATCCGGAGATTACGCAACTATTTTGCCAAAGCTGGCGAATCGACACGGAGTGATTTCCGGTGGTACCGGAAGCGGAAAGACCGTGACCTTAAAGGCGATGGCGGAAAGTTTTTCAGACTTGGGAGTGCCGGTGTTTTTATCGGATGTAAAGGGAGATATTGGCGGCATGGTAAAGGACCGCGTGCATCCGGCAAACTTTTGGGATATTTACGGAAAAAACGGAATCCCGCTTCGCACTACGATTTCGGAGATGGGCCCCTTGCTTTTGGGACGCATTTTGGATTTGACCGATGTGCAAAAAAGTGTACTTTCCGTGGTGTTTAAGATTGCGGATGATGAGAATCTTTTGCTTATCGATACCAAAGATTTAAAGGCTATGCTTGCTTATGTTGCAGAACGTAGCAAAGAGTATGAACTGACTTACGGAAAATTATCGAGCCAGTCCTTAACCGCTATTACAAGAGCAGTGGTGGCATTGGAATCCGAAGGTGGCGATATTTTTTTTGGGGAGCCGGCGTTGTCCGTACAGGATTGGATTTCTGTGGATGCAAACGGCAAAGGAATGCTAAATATCTTGGACGCTTCCAGCCTTATTAATTCAGCGAAGTTGTATTCTACCTTTTTACTTTGGATGTTATCTGAGCTTTTTGAAATTCTTCCGGAAGTGGGGGATTTGGAAAAACCGAAGATGATTTTCTTCTTTGATGAAGCACATTTGATGTTTAAGGATGCACCAAAGGCGCTTATCGATAAGATTGAGCAGGTGGTAAAACTCATCCGTTCGAAGGGCGTGGGCGTATACTTCTGTACCCAGAACCCAAAGGATATTCCGGACGGAGTGTTGGCACAGTTGTCTCACAAGATTCAGCATAATTTGTCTGCCTATACACCGGCAGATCAAAAGGCGGTAAAAGCCATTGCCCAAAGCTTCCCTGTGAATGAGGAGTTTGATACCTATGAAACCATCTTGGGTCTTGGAATCGGTGAGGCGGTGATTTCTTTCTTAGAGGAAAGTGGGGTACCATCCAAGGCAAGAAAAATCAAAGTAAATATGCCTGAGTCTGCCAAGAATTCTCTGGATGCAGCAGAACGGGATAGCATGGTAAAGGCCAGCCTTCTTTACGGAAAGTATGCAACCCCCGTAGACAATGATTCTGCATACGAGTTTTTGATGCGTCGCGGTGCACAGGCAGCAGCCGATATGGAAGCACAGAAACAGATGGCAGCAGAAGAAAAGGCAAAGGAAAAAGAGAAAAAACAGGCAGCAGCTACCACAAAGCGTGCGGTAAAATCCGTTGGAAATTCCGCAGCGGGCACCATTGGTCGTGAACTTGGAAAAGAAGTTGGCAAAAATTTCGGAAGCTTTGGAAAGCGCTTGGGAGGAAACGTAGGCGCCAGCTTAGGACGTGGACTCCTTTCCACCTTACTGAAAATGTAACGCTAAGGAGACAGGGGACGGTTCTCTGTCTCCTTTTTTAAGAAAATGATAGATTACGAAATTATTTACAGTAAAAGAAAAACCATATCTATAGAAATTACCCCGGCAGGGAAAGTGTTGGTACGTTCCCCCAAACGTGTGTCGGAAAAAGAGATTACTTCCTTTCTTGAGGCAAAGGAGGATTGGATTTTAAAACACCTGCATCGGGTGCAAAAGGAGCAGGAAAAACAGGCAGCCGTTGAACCCCTGTCAGAGGAAGAGATAAAGGCGTTAAAGGAATCTGCAAAATACTATTTCCCCCAGAAGGTGGAAGAGTACGCTTTGCAAATGGGAGTTACCTACGGAAAGATTACCATTCGCTTTCAACACTCCTTATGGGGGAGTTGTTCTTCCAAAGGAAATTTAAACTTTAATTGTCTTTTGATGCGACTCTCCCCGGAGATTCGGGACTATGTGATTGTCCATGAGCTTTCTCACAGAAAGCATATGGATCATTCCAATGCCTTTTGGAAAACTGTGGAGAGCGTTTTTCCGGATTATAAAGAGAGAAGACATATATTAAAAACCGATGGACAGTTTTTGATGCTGGCCGCAAAAGAAGCAAAGGACAGTAAAAGTAAGTTTTATACCTATATGCTTCGCTGCGCAGACGGTTCTCTTTATACCGGCTATACCACAGATTTGGAGAAACGTGTGGAAGCTCATAATCTTGGGAAAGGCGCAAAGTATACTCGTATGCGCCGACCGGTGGAACTGGTGTACTTCGAAGAGCATCCTTCCAAACAGGAAGCTATGCGCAGAGAAGCACTCATTAAGCAGATGACAAAAAAAGAAAAAGAAAAACTGATTCTACAGAACAAAGAAAACTAGATGGAT
>JAEEGL014038022.1_pt1 | contig 19251 bp, 20 predicted proteins | sample 9134231 | NCBI WGS metagenome assembly JAEEGL01 (sample SAMN16246548, study PRJNA631951) | gut metagenome | biome: gut microbiome; feature: rumen; material: fiber-attached | host: Bos | place: Iran: Karaj | collected 2018-10 | reverse complement strand
TAATGCCTCATTTGACATTTGTTGTTTTGCAGTGGAAGCAGCAAATTCGTCTGATCTATCAGCACAAATTGTTGCGTTTTTGTAAAAAAGGTAATTCAAGTAGGCCTCCGGGTTCAGCCCATCGGCCTTTGTTTAGTAGGTGGTTAGATTATTCCTTTCAGATCAGTATACTCATATCCATGTGCCAAAGCAACATTCTTATTTGTCAGCTTGCCCAGATAGCAGTTAACACCTGAGCAAACCACATCACTCTTCTTGCATGCTTCTTCAAGGCCGGCTTCAGCAATCTGCAAACCATATTTCAATGTTGCGTTTGTCAGGGCAATTGTGCTTGTACGAGGAACTGCACCGGGCATGTTCCCTACGCAATAGTGAACAACCCCTTTCTCAATGAATACAGGATCATCATGAGTTGTAACCCGGCTGCTTTCTCCGCATCCGCCCTGGTCAATTGCAACATCGACAAACACTGCACCATCTTTCATTTCGGGCAGATACTTCCGTTTAAAGAGCTTGGGAGTAGAACCGCCCGGAATCAGTACGGAACCAATTACAAGATCTGCATCCTTCAGCACACGCTCAATATTGCTGTCAGAGGAAACGAGTGTCTGAATGTGAGCGCCAAACATATTATCCAGTTCTTCCAGACGCTTGAGGTTAATATCCAGAATCGTGACGTTTGCGCCCATGCCGACGGCTATTTTGCAGGCATTCATGCCAACGGTACCGCCGCCAAGAATAACTACATTTGCATTGGGAGTTCCCGGAACACTAGCGAGAAGGATACATTATCCGCCGAACTTCTTTTCGAGATACTTGGCGCCTTCCTGAATTGAAAGCCGACCGGCAATCTGACTCATTGGAGCTAAGCAAGGCAGCGAACGATCTGTTTCCTGTATCGTTTCATAAGCCACCGCTTTAACCTTGCCAGCCAAAAGAGCGTCCATCTGCTGTTTATCCGCAGCAAGATGAAGATATGTGTAAAGAATAAGGCCCTCGTGGAAAAGCGGATATTCACATTCGAGGGGTTCCTTGACCTTAACCATCATGTCAACCAGATGCCAGACATCAGCGGCATTATCGATCAGGGAAGCGCCTGCATCAACATATTCATTATCAGAAAAACCAGAGCCGACACCCGCGCCTTTTTCCATATAAACATGGTGACCCGCGGCGACATAAGTGCGTACGTTATCCGGAGTAAGCCCTACGCGGAATTCATTGTTCTTGATTTCTTTTACACAACCGATTTTCATATGTCACATCACCTTTCCAAAATTTGATCATACTGCAAACTGTTTTATGATGTTAGCACAAAAATGATTATCTGTCCATCTTCAATGCTTTTACCACAGCTCACGCAAGAAATGAAAACAGAAAAGAAGCAAAGTATATCACCATTCCTCATATATACTTTTCATCTCTGAAATCGATCTCTGATCCCTTTTTTCGAAGGAGAGCGCTTTATTCACATTGAAAAATTTTGCGAAACTGGTATTAAACGTCCGTTTTCGATACCTTATTTGACATTACACGTTTTGCGGAAGAAGCGGCAAATTCGTCTGATCTATCAGCACAATTTGTTGTGGTTTTTTAAAAAGCTGATTCAAGTCCGACTGCCGCCACACGGCTTCGGGGGAATGGCACCGGGAGCATTTCATTTACGGGCGGTCACTGCAGTGCATAACACCTGCAGCCTGTCGCAGAAACACTTTAGCACGCACAGCGCAATCGGCCAAAATCATATTCGTTGCACTTGACCATCTTCTGTCTATATGGTACTCTGTGCACAGTAAGAATCTATGCTCTCCAACCACCTTTGTCAGCGGTTTGACGATATGTCTCGCAGAACAGGAGGTACCATGCGGGCCGAAGAGATTGCCGTTCTGACTGAACGCATCAGGGAGAATATTGCGCGCGTGATCGTCGGCAGGGATGAGATGATCAGCCTGCTGCTGGCCGCCATTGTTGCCCGTGGCCATGTATTGCTGGAAGATGTGCCCGGAACCGGCAAGACGGTCACTGCCCGGGCATTTGCCCGCTCAGTAAATGGCGAGTTTTCCAGAATCCAGTTCACTCCCGACCTGCTGCCCGCGGATATCACTGGCACACGGGTCTACCGGCAGGACAAAGGGGAGTTCCTTTTCCATCCCGGGCCAGTATTCACCCATATCCTTCTGGCGGACGAAATCAACCGTGCCACACCCAGAACGCAAAGCGCACTTCTGGAGTGCATGGAAGAACGCCAGGTAACAGAAAGCGGCACTACCCATATCCTGCCAGAGCCTTTCCTGGTCATTGCCACCCAGAATCCGATCGAAACCCAGGGCACGTTCCCGTTGCCCGAAGCTCAGATGGACCGCTTTCTGATGCGGCTGAAGCCCGGCTATCCCGATCACGAAGAGGCAATGCACATCCTGGACCGTTTCCGTCAGAATGAACCGCTGCAGACTTTGGAGCCTGTCTGTGACTGCCGGGCGCTGGTGGAAGCGCAGAACGCCCTGCCCGGATGCGAGGTAGAAGAAAGCCTGCGTGGCTATATCGTATCACTGTGTGAGCAGATCCAAAGGGATGAACGCACCCTGCTGGGCGTCAGTCCCCGCGGCATGCTCGCGCTGATGCGGGCTGCACAGGCACTGGCACTCACACAGGGCCGCTCATTTGTGACCCCGGATGATATTCGCCGGCTGGCTGAGCCCGTTCTGGCACACAGGATCTTTGTCCGGGGTTATGCCGCCCAGGCAGATACAGCGCGCCAGATCGTTCAGTATGCGCTTGATACTGTATCCGTCCCGACAGAACCAAGATAATATGACATTTATACTGATAATAGCGGTCTTTTTCGCACTCGCGGGTCTTCAGGCTCTGTGCCTGAAGCGGTTTGGGCTGCGCGGTTTTTCTTATGAGCGTTCCTTTTCCCGCCCATCCGCTTATGAAGGTGACCGCATCGAATTGATCGAGGTGATCCGTAACCGCAGCCCGTTCTTTCTGCCCTGGGTACGGGTGGAGACCAGAATCCCGGCATCATTCACGTTCAACACCCGGGAAGAAGTGGAAATCAGGGGCGGACATTACCACCGCAGCGTCTTCACGTTGATGCCTTACTCTCAGGTGACACGGCGCCATCATGTGATCCTGACCCGGCGCGGTCATTATACGCTGCAGCATGCTTCCCTGACCGCCGGCGATCTGCTGGGCATGTATACAGCAGTTCAGGAAACAGACACATCGGCTGAAATCTTTGTTTATCCTAAGCTCCTGGAAAATGCGCAGGCAGAGCTCCCTTCATCCCGAAGCCAGGGCGATGTCAGCGTCCCTCGCTGGATCCAGCCGGATCCCTTCCTGGTCAACGGCATCCGTGCCTACCGTGACGGAGATCCCGAGCGGGATATTCACTGGGCCGCCACCGCACGGCTGGGATCCCTGCAGGTCAAGACACATGATTTTACCTCCGATCCCCGGCTGATGGTACTGATCAACGGCCAGAAAACCGAAAACCAGTGGGGAGACCTGATGGAATACGAACAGGAGCAGATCGAATACGCCATATCGTTGGCGGCTTCCATGTGCACAGAAGCGCTTCGGCATGGTATGGAGGCAGGCTTTGCCGCCAGCATGCCGCTGGACGAATCAAACGAGTGCGTCTGCATGGCCCCGAATCGCTGCGCGGGCTGGGAGGATGCACTGCTCAGCGCGTTTGCGGCACTGCGCATCCGTATGCTGCGTACCTTTCCGACTTTTATGGAACAGCTTCCCCGCCTGACCGCAACGGATATCGTGATCCTTTCCTGTTATGACAGCCCGGAAATTCAGCTCGGGATCCGTCAGCTGCGCCTTCTGGGCAACAGCGTCACACTGAAGATCCTGCCGGAGGTCCGCCATGCGTCCGTTTAGCCTGCTGCAGCGGGGGTACATCTGCCTCGGGCTTTTCCTAGTCCCGGCTCCGGTTTTTCTGCTGGCAGGCGCTGCTTCCGGAACCGGTCCGGCCGCAGTATTGCCGCTGCTGGCCGCACTTCTGAGTACCCTTGTCATTCTGCGGTTGAAAAGGGGATTCCGTCTCCCCTGCATTTTACTGAGCATGGCCCTGTGTCTTTTCCTGTCACTCTGGCTGGGACGGCATTCAGATGCTGTCGCATGGGTATGGTTCAGCGCTTTCCTCGCCGCTCTTGCCGCAGCCATTTATCCGCGCTTCCTCGGCGGCATTCTGGATGGCGGAAGCTCCCCCATCTTCTGGTACAGCGGCCTGGGGATCATCGGAACCGTTTGGATGGCCGGCACACTGATGTCTTTGCGGTCCGCTGTCGAAATGATGCATCGGTTCATATGGATATACTCGGTTTTTATGATTTATGCGCTGACCCTGGAATCGCTGAAAGAAGGTGCCGGCGCGGGCCGCTCTCCTTCCGGACCGATGCTGCGGAAGAATCTTGCCATCTCCACCGTCTGGACCGCGCTGTTCCTGCTGCTGACGCATCTCCCCGCTGTTTCACAGGCATTGCAGAATATATGGCGTGTGTTTACGTCCGCCGTCGCCTGGCTGTTCTCCCAGCTCTCCCGGCTGTTTCCCGTGGAGCGCGGCAGCGGAGGATACGGCGGCGGGGGCGGATCGATGTCTCTCGGTGAAGAAATACAGCCGCCATCGCCCTTCTGGCAGCTCATGGAAAGAATCTTCAAAGTGGCCTGCGTCATTTTGATTGTGCTGGCGTTGATTCTACTCCTCCGCGCGGCCGGGAAGGCTTTCCTCCGCGGCTTACGCAGGCTGGCAGCCCGTTTCCGTGCCTATATGCATGCTGTAAACGCCAGTTATGAGGACCATGTGGAAAGCCTTCTGGACTGGGGCGAGATCAGGCGCGGCATAAACCGCCGCAGACAGCAGCGGCAGCGGAACCATGCGGAACGGATCCGGTGGGACCAGCTTTCTCCCCGCCAGCAGGTACGCCGGACCTACCAGCTCTTTCTGAAGCGCCACCCTGAAATACCCTCCAGCCGCACTGCCAGGCAGGCCCTGCAGGATCCCCGGAAGGCAGACATATATGACGCCGCGCGCTACAGCACCCGGGAGATCATGCCGGAAGAAGCGGCCTCAATCAGGGAGATACAGAAAACATGAACAGGAATCACGCCCGGATCGGTTTTGTCTGATCCGGGTGTTTGGTTTCAATCACCCTGAAAGAATCTCCGCCTTCGGTCAATGCCGTTTTCGGTGCACAAAAAGCCTGCCGGCAATCTCCAGGGAGAGATCGGAGACCGTCCGCCGATTGACCATGGACAAATCTTATGATATAATAACAGCGGCAAATAACCGGGCATATCAGCCCTGAAAACATGACTCCTGTTCCGGTGATACCGGTCAGAGATATATTAAATTGATGGAGGGAGAACAAATGAAACACCTTTGCAAATGTCTGTCACTCATGCTGGTGCTTGTCCTGCTGCTGGGCTGTACGTCTGCCTTTGCTGAGGGCCCCGTCCTTTTCTGGCACACCCTGGAAGAGATGTACCGCGCTGATCTGGGCGAACTTGTAAACAAGTATGAGCATGCCGATCAGGTGACGGTGGAATACCAGGGCCGCGTAGCGCAGATCCTTGAAAAGGTCCTTGCCGCCAACGTTGAAGGCGGCGAAGAGCTCCCCTATGTTTTCCCCGTTCATTCCTCTGAGATCAAGAATCTGGCCAGAGACGGCGTGGTCGAAAACCTGGATCCCTACATCGAGAAATACGGCACGGACCTGGACAAGATGAACATGAAGGACGTCTATGCCTATGAAGGCAGTCAGTACGGCCTGACATGGACCATCACCGGGATCAGCGTATTCTACAACAGGACGTTCGCTGCCGATGAAAACATCACCTTCCCCAAAACCTGGGATGAAATGGATGAATTCCTGCACAAGGCCACAAAGAAGAACGAAGACGGCACCACCGCCCGTTATGCCATGTGGATGCCCGGCTGGGACAGCTATTACTTCACCTGGATGTTCTGGAACTTCGGCGTGATCACCTCGGATGAAGAGGGCAACAGCACCCTGAACAGCGAAAAGGCTGTCGAGATCGTCAGCCAGATCAAAGCCTGGATCGACGAGGGCCTGATCATGTGGGGTTACGGCTCCAACGGTTCCTCCAACATGCGTTCCGCTTTCTGGGCCGGCGAAGCTTTCGCGATCTTCCATACTTCCTCCCAGTTCAAGAATCACTATGACAACATGCTGAAAAACGGCTATGAACTCGGCGTAGCGGTCCCGCCCGCCGGCGATACCGCCAACACCACCGAAATCTTCGGCATGTCCCTGTGCATCCCCGCCAAGCTGGACGAGAGCAAGAAGGATGACGCTTATCAGCTGCTGCAGTACCTGTGCAGCAAAGAAGCCGACTGCGCCATGGCGTCCTTCACCGGCTTCCTGGCCAACTATGCTGACGCCATGGAGACCGAAACCGGCAAGGCTTTCCTGGCCCAGTATCCCGAAATGGCAAACCTGTATGACCATATCACGGAGATGACCTGCGCTGTACAGCTGCCCTGCGCTGCCAAGATCACTGACGTAATGGAAGACGGCCTTGCCCAGATCTTCCTTGAAAATGCCGATATCCAGGGCACCCTCGACGGCATGGTCGATGATATCGCCGCTCTGTACGAGGATTCCCTCTGATCATCTCTTCATCCGGCGCGGGAGCGATCCCGCGCCGGATCACGCTGAATTCAGATCAAGGAAGAAGGGAAGACAGTGTCTGTTCAGGCAAGAAGCACCGGCATGAGGCGCCGCCGTCACGCATTTGATTTTTTATGCACGGTGCCCGCCCTGGCGCTGTTCATCATATTTACATATTACCCGATTGCCGAACTTCTGCGCATCAGCCTGACTGACTGGAACCTGACGCGCTCGACCTACAAATATGTCGGTCTGAAAAACTACGAATGGCTTTTTGCCGGCCGCGGATGGAGCCAGTTTATATCTTCCCTTGGCATTACCGGGCTCTATACCCTTGGCGAGGTCACCCTGACGCTGGTGCTTGGGCTGATACTTGCGCACATATTCGACCGGATGACCCGATGGTTCAACTTTATGCGCGTGGCAGTGATCATGCCGCGCTACATCCTGGTGTCCACGACCTCCCTGATCTTTATGTGGCTGTACAATGATATGTACGGCGTATTCAACTATTTCCTTTCCCTGTTCGGCGCTGCGCCGGTCCGCTGGCTCACCAGCCGCGATATGGCCCTGCCCTCCCTGATCATTTTCAGCGGATGGCGCATGGCAGGATATGCCATGCTGATCTACCTGTCCGCTATCAAGGGCATCAGCGAACAATACCTTGAAGCCGCCGAAGTGGACGGAGCGACCGGGTGGCAGAAACTGTGGTATATCAAGCTGCCGCTGCTCGCCCCGACCACGCTGTTCCTGACCGTCACCACCATGGTATCCTCCATGAAGGTGTTCCAGGCCGTCGATATCCTTACGCAGGGCGGGCCATACAAGACGACCATGGTGATGGTATACCAGATTTACAAACTGGCCTTTGAGGACCACCGGCTGGACCGCGCTTCAGCCGAAGGCTTCATTTTCTTCCTGATCCTGCTCATTTTTACGGCGATCACCATGAAATGGTCAAACCGCAACGTCAGTTATGACGCGTAAGGTGGTGGTGAAGATGAGCCGTAAAAAAGCAAGAAAAGCACTGAAAACCATCCTTGCCACGATCGTGATGCTCATAACTGTTTTCCCGCTGTACTGGATGATCATCACCTCCTTCAAGACAACAGACGAAGTCCTGCTGAACAAGCCCACCTTCTGGGCCATGTCTTTCAACCTGAACGCATACAGGGATGTTCTGACGCATTACCCTGTTTTCCATTATCTGTTCAATACCCTTGTCGCCACGCTCGGCATCGTCATTATCCAGAGCCTGACCGCCATCCTGGCGGCTTATGGCTTTTCCAAGGGCAGCTTTCCCGGCAGGAACATCCTGTTCGTGTTTGTGCTCGGCGCGATGATGATCCCGATCCAGGTCACATTCATCCCCATCTATGTCCTGATCAGCAGGCAGGGCCTGCTGAACAGCTACATCGGCCTCATCCTTCCGGAGGCTGCGTCCGCATACTCGATCTTTATGCTGCGTCAGAGCTTCCTCGGAGTGGATAACAGTTATCTGGAAGCCGCCGAGGTGGACGGCCTGGGCAAATTCCGCTCCATCTTCCAGGTCCTGGTCCCGATGTGCCGCTCTTCCGTGATCACCATGGTGATCCTTTCCTTCATCAACGGATGGAACGCCTACTTCTGGCCCAAGATGATCATCACCACGGACAAGGCGCGGACCATTTCCCTCGGCATCGCTGATATCCGTATGTCGTTCCTGAGCATGGAAGCCCTGAACATGAATCAGATCATGGCGGCTTCCTGTATCGCCGCCCTGCCCATCCTGCTGTTGTTCCTCATTTTCCAGCGCTATATCCTGACCGGCTTCTCCAAGGCGGCCATGAAATAAAGAGGCACCGAAATCCATGCTTGACCTGGAATTCCTGGGGATCGGTTCCGCGTTCTGTCCCCGGCTTGGAAACACCTCCGCCATCTTTTGGAAAGGGGACTCCCTGTACCTGCTCGATTGCGGGTCGACGGTATTCTCGGCTCTTGACCGTTGCGGTGCGCTGCCGCGAGCGGACAGGATCACCGCCCTGATCACGCACACGCATGCAGACCACACAGGCAGCCTCGGCACCCTGATTTCGTACTGCAAGCATGTCCATCCGGTCCCCGTCACGATCGTACATCCCGAACAGGAGATCGGCCGGCTGCTGCGGCTGAACGGCATTACGCCCGAACAGTACCGGCTGCGGACCGCTGATCAATTTGAAGATGAAAACATCACTGTGCGCTTCTTTCCGGTACCGCATACCAAATCGCTCAATGCATGGGGCATCCTGATCTCAGACATGGAGGAGACTGTCTATTACAGCGGCGACGCGGGAGACATTCCCGGGGTCGTATGGTCGGCGTTTACAGACGGAAAAATCGACCGTGTTTACCAGGATGTTTCCCTCACCGGAATCAGGGGCGGTTCCCACGGCGAATACGCCTGGTTTGCCAGACACTGCCCGCAAGCTTTCAGGAGCCGTTTTTATCCCATTCACCTGGACGAGGCGTGTCTGGCCCGGAGTATTGAAGACGGGTTTGCCCAGGCAATGCAGGCAAAGCAGCTGCACACTGCCGCCGTCAGCCAATGATCTTCCGCTCTTCAAAATACCATAAAACCGAAGATGCATCCAAAGTGAAATCCTGCAAAGCCGGGGATCAGACCGCCATTTCCGGGCAACCTGCACGGACTCCGGAAAGCGGGTGATCCGGGCATTTGACGCAGCTGCACAATCATGATAGAATAAACCAGCCCTGTAACTCATGACATGAAAGGAGTTTTTACCCATGAAAAAAATGCTCGCTGTTGTACTGTCCCTTGTTCTGATGCTCTCCTGTGCCGCCATTGCCGAGACCGCTGACGTCCCCTTCACGGAAGAAGTCATCAGCATCCACACCGATCGCTATGACATTCCTGCCACGGTATGCCTGCCGGCCGGCGAAGGCCCCTTCCCGGCTGTCGTGATGCTCCACGGCACCGGCTCCAACCGTGAAGAAGCCGGCAACGGCTATGCCTATGCTGCTCCGGTCCTGGCTGAGAAGTACGGCATTGCCACGATCCGCATCGATTTTCCCGGCAACGGCGACAGCACCGCGGATTATATGCTCTATACCTTCAAATCCGCTGTGGCCGACGCCAAGGCGGCCGCTGAGTACATGGCTTCCCTCGACGTCATCGACGGCGCCAAAATCGGCGTAATGGGCTGGAGCCAGGGCGGCACGGACGCGCTGCTGGCCTGCGGCTGGGAACCGGATACCTTCAAATCCCTCGTAACCTGGGCCGGCGCGCCGGATATGATGCTGGACGGCTTCTTTGCCCCGGCCGATTACGATGAGGCGAAGGCCAATGGTTTCTTCGTCATGGAGTTTGACTGGCGCGAGAACCTGAACGTCAGCCTCGAATGGTGCGACGACGTTGCAAACACCGATGTTCTTGGCGAATTCAGCAAAGGCTACACCGGTCCGGTACTGGCCATCCACGGCGCTGCCGACGATACAGTCGATCCCGAGTGGAGCAACAAGATCGTTGCCGCAAGCACCAATGCGGCCAGCAAAACCTTCTTTATCGACAACATGGACCACACCTTCAACGTATTCTCCGGCGACCTGACAGCCCTGTATACAGCGATCGACGCGACAGGCGAATTCTTTGCCGAGACCCTGAAGTAATCAGGCTTTGACGCAGCATCTTTCGAAATCACGACCTGAAATAATAACCAGGGGGCTGTTGCACTAATACCCGGGATCCGCTCCGCCGCCAGTCAGAAATCGGACGGTTTTCCGGCGCTTTTGCAGAAACAGCGCGCGCCATCCTGCAGGATGAGAATTCTTATAGCAACCTGGCGAAGGACTGCGTACATCTGTACAGATGAAATTGCAAAACCCATGGGGATTTTTCGTCAGTGGTGTGGACAGCTGGGATTTCAGTCCGTGCGGGCGCCTGTCGGCGGCATGTAGCTGCCTGCGGAACAGGAGATGGATAACCGCTGACCGGTCACAAAAAATATCACTGATGGCTGCCACCTCCCTTCCCTCCTGCGCATCAATAGACCGCAGCGACAAAACAGCCGCTGCGATCAAATCAAAATGACGCGCAAAGCGCAGGAGGAAATACTAAAATGACAACGAGTACAATTGAACTGAGCATGGATCAGATGAATGCGGTCAACGGCGGTTTCAGCCCCCTTGCATGTGTTTTAGGCACCATTTTCGGCGCGGGCAAAGGCGCGCTCGTCGGCGGTGCCGTGGAAGGTTACGCCCTCGCGTTCCTGGACGAAAAAGGCGGAAAGAAAAACTAATACTGTTATAAATACGCCATCCGGTGTGCCAAGGGGCTGGTGCAGAAGCACAATAATCTGCAGCAGCCCCGTATTGCGGTTCTTAGGAAAATACGGCCCGCAGCTCATCCCGTACATGTACTTTATATGTTCTGTATCTGGCGGCAGACGGTCACATATGCTATTATGACTGTTGAATTATGGACCAAACCATAATGGATCAGTTTTATGCACGCCTGCGGCCCGTATGGGCCGTCAGAAGTTTATGACCAACCTTGCACTAAAGGAAAAAAATGGAAAACAACAAACGAGTTCCCGGTCCGCTGCTGATTATTCTTGCCGGGTGTTTCTGGGGCAGCATGGGCATTTTTGTCCGAAAGCTCGGCGTTTTCGGTTTCAGTTCAATCCAGATCGTTGCGATCCGGGTCACGCTGGCGGCATTGTTCTTTTCGATCCTGCTGCTTATCAGGGACCGTTCCGGTTTCAGGATCTCCCCGCGGGATCTTCCGCTTTTTCTCGGCCTTGGATTCGGGAGCATCCTGTTCTTCACTGTATGCTACTTCACCGCCATTTCGATGATGCCGCTTTCCGCCGCGGCGATCCTCCTTTATACTTCGCCTATCTGGATCATGCTGATGTCCGTGCTGTTTTTCCGCGAGAAACTGAACGGAAGAAAGCTGCTGGCGCTGGTGCTCGCCTTTGCAGGATGTATCCTGGTATCCGGGATCTCCGGCGAAGGGATCCCCCTGACCGGCCTGCTCGTCGGCCTCGGCTCCGGCATAGGCTACGGCCTGTACAGCATCCTGGGGACTGTCGCACTGCGCAAATACTCACCCTTCACAGTTACAGCCTACACATTCCTCTTCGCGGCCGCCGGTTCCTGGCTGATCTGCAGTCCGGCAGATATGGTGTCAAAATTCTCTGCCGCCCCGGATCCGGCTTCCCTGCTGCTCCTTTGCTGCCTGACCGCACTGGTCACGGCAGTGATCCCGTTTCTCGCCTATACCCTCGGTCTGCGTACCGTGGAAGCGAGCAGGGCCGGGATCCTGGCTACCGTCGAACCGATGGTGGCAACATTGTTCGGAATCCTGGTCTATTCTGAACCGCTGACCCTTCTCTCAGGGCTCGGGATCTGCCTGATCCTTTCGGCTGTGGTCCTTTTGAACCGGAAAGGAAAAACACATGAAGAAACGATCCTTCCCTAAAGAGTTGATTTTCTGGCTGGTGACAGCAGGGCTGTGTGCCGCGGCGATCGCATACTTTTATCATGATTACGGAACGCCTTCCGGCAGCGACCTGCTGTCCATGCTGAGCCTTTGCTGTTTGTGTGTTTTTGTTCTGTCCGGCATTGCCCTGTTCCGTTATGTGAAGCGCAAAGCGGTTGCGGCGCTGCTCCTGCTGCCGGCCCTGGCGCTGGCGCTACCCGCCGGATACGGTATACATACCCTTCTTTACGGCCCGCGCCTGGGCGAGATCCGCGATTACGTCACCGAAAAAAACCGGATGGATAGCCTGCACGCCGCAGACGCCACCTCCGTCCGTTCGGCTTTCGGGAAAAACCCGCAATATGCCGACGAGACACCGGTCATCCACATGCCGTTCGCCGTCGCAGAAAGGTTCAGCGCCAAAGAAAACTGGGTCGTCTGGGATACGATCGGCGGCCGTCTGAAGGATTATCAATCCGTCTTTGCCGATTTTACCACCCCTTCGCAGTGCCGGACCCTGATCCTGCTGCAGCCGGACCCTGACCGGAGAGCGGAAAACAAGAATTACCGGTGGACCAGCAACTCTGATCCCGGGGTGTTCTGCCCGATTACCGCGACAGTCATCGACATGGAATCGGGAAAGGTTTACAGGCCTGTTGACTTTTCGCGGACCGTCCTGCACCACCACCCGGAGAAATATTCGTCCCCTTACCTGTATACCAACCTTTACCGTGAATCAATACAGGAATACCAGAAGGGTAATTTCACAGCAATGCTGAAAAAGTATACAGCAGCACAATAAAAGAAAGAACAGGAGAAATTCAGATGGTGACCGGCAAAACAAAAGGAATCCGCATTATGCTCCTGCTGACCTGCTTCGTCCTGGCAGTTTCCTGCACTCTTTCGGAAACGGCCGCCGCAGGCAGCCTGATGGACTGGCTGAACACGCTCGCCTCGCCGGCCGGGCAAAGCGCTTCCGGGGAGGACGCCGAAATCCGTGCCGCAATGAAAAAGGACGGCTTCGGTTATGGCACCAAGCTTGCCTGCTATGACTGGACGGTTGAGAAATACTCCTACTCAGGGGCCGCCATTCCGGACCGCATGCGCGCAGCGAGCCCGGACGAGATCGGCGGATTCATCGACTATCATCCGGCCGACCTGGACGCTTCCGGCACGCCGAAAGTCACGACACTGCGTTTTGCCTTCGATCCGGAAATCGAATACATGATCGGTGATATGGGAGGTTCCTTCAGTATCACTACCAGCAGCCTCAATACCCTGAAAAACTACGACATACCCTACACCGACACAAAGCCCGGCGGATTCTGGGACAAACTGTGGCGCTTCTTTGAACAGGCACGCCCGATTCTGGCATACCTGACGCGTCTGAACAGCGGACATACGCCGGCACCCGGCGGCGGGAACCGAATGATCGCCCGGGACCTGGACAGCGGCAGCTATTATGCGTCCTATGTGCCCAGGGAAATGGTTGCCCGCAGTGACGAAGAGCTCGGCTATATCATGGAATTCTCGATCAGCAAGATGGCTGTTCAGGGAGACTACAAGAATATCGGCAAGGTCAGCGGAAAAGCGGATAAGATGACCTACACGATCCTTGACGCCGTCAGCGGCGAGGCTGTCGCCGGCGGTACCATCGGGGGTGAAGCGCCGTTCGTCATCCTCGGATATAACGGCAATCCGGACAACGGTTTTGATGAAGTGCTTTCCCCGGACACAGTTGTCAGGGAGCTGCTGTCCAGGTATCTGGATATGATCGGGGACGGGAAGATCAGTCCGGACCGCAAAGATTTTCCGTGACAGCATCGCTGTGTCACAGCAGCCGGGCCTCGGTTTCCGGCTGCTTTTTTGATGTTCTTTCGTGCGGGAAAACCCGCCGCGCCGTACAGATTGCGGGAATGCGCTTGTATTTCAGAAGCGCGTCTGTTAGAATACTGGTGTCGTATTACGGCAGATCACAGGCACGGCGCGGCAATCCCGCGGCGTGTGGGAAGAAGGATCAACAATGAAAGACTACCGTTTGGACACGCAGTGCGTACAGGGCGGATATACTCCAGGCAACGGCGAACCGCGCCAGATCCCGATCGTGCAGTCCACGACCTTCAAATACGACAGCGGCGAAGGTATGGGCAAGCTGTTTGACCTGGAAGCCTCAGGCTATTTCTACACCCGTCTGCAAAACCCGACCAACGATTATGTGGCAGCCAAGATCTGCGCCCTGGAAGGCGGTACAGCGGCTATGCTGACCTCCTCCGGCCAGGCGGCGAACTTCTTTGCCCTGTACAACAACGCAGGCTGCGGCGACCATATCGTAGCCTCTTCGAGTATCTATGGCGGCACCTTCAACCTGATCAGCGTGACGATGGCAAAGATGGGCATCGGGGTGACCTTCGTCTCCCCTGACTGCACGGATGAAGAACTGAATGCCGCCTTCCGTCCGAATACCAAGGCGCTGTTCGGGGAAACGATCGCCAATCCCGCGCTGACCGTACTCGACATTGAGCAGTTTGCGCGCGCCGCGCATGCACACGGAGTGCCCCTGATCGTGGACAACACCTTTGCCACGCCCGTCAACTGCCGGCCTTTTGAATGGGGTGCGGACATCGTGACGCATTCCACCACCAAGTACATGGACGGCCACGGCGCGGCAGTCGGCGGCGCGATCGTGGACAGCGGACGCTTCGACTGGATGGCGTATAAGGATAAATTCCCCGGCCTCTGCACACCGGATGAAAGCTATCATGGCATCACCTATGCGGAGAAATTCGGCAGGGAAGGTGCTTTCATCACCAAGTGCACGGCGCAGCTGATGCGCGACTTCGGGTCCATCCAGTCGCCTCAGCACGCTTTTTACCTGAATCTGGGCCTTGAAAGCCTGCCCGTCCGCGTGGCCCGGCACTGTGAAAACGGCCAGGCCGTAGCGGAATTCCTGCAGACGCAGCCGCAGGTCGCGAAGGTGCATTACTGCGGCCTGCCGGGCGACGCTTATTACACACGTGCCCAGAAATACCTGCCCAATGGTTCCTGCGGCGTCGTCAGCTTTGAACTGAAGGGCGGCCGCGCAGCTGCGGAGACGTTCATGAACGCCCTGCGCCTGGCGGCGATCGAAACCCATGTCGCCGACGCGCGCACCTGCTGTCTGAATCCCGCGAGCACGACCCACCGCCAGATGACCGACGAGCAGCTCAAAGCTGCCGGCATCCCCGCCGGCCTCGTCCGCATGAGCTGCGGCCTTGAGGACAAACAGGACCTGATCGGGGATATCCGGCAGGCACTGGAAAAAATCTGAGGAACCGCAGCGGTGAAGCATCTGCCGGAATGAGGCAATACCAGTCCGGCGGGGATATGGCTGACACGCTGCCGGATGAATCATCGGCGGTCTGCCGAAAGACGCCGTTTTATCCGCGATTTCCCAAGGCTCTTGAGACAGGAGTTTATCATGCCCATCAAAATCCCGAACAATCTCCCCGCGGTTGACATACTGCACCGCGAGAACATCTTTGTGATGACCCAGGAACGCGCGGTAACCCAGGATATACGCCCGCTGCAGATCCTGCTGGTCAACCTGATGCCGAAAAAGATCCAGACCGAAGTGCAGTTTTCGCGCCTGCTTGGCAATACCGCCCTGCAGATCGAGCTTGAGCTCGCCGCACCGGGGAGCCATCAGTCCGCAAACACGCCCCCGGAGCATCTCCAGGCGTTCTACAAGCCGTTTGAAGAGGTGATGAAGCACAACTACGACGGCTGCATCATCACCGGCGCACCGGTAGAACACCTGCCTTTTGAGGAAGTCGATTACTGGCCTGAACTCTGCGAACTGATGGACTGGACCAAAAAACATGTTCATTCCACCTTCCACATCTGCTGGGGCGCACAGGCGGGGCTGTATCATCATTACGGCATCGCCAAACAGGGGCTGTCCGAGAAACTGTTCGGCGTCTTTCCGCACCGGGTGGAGTACAAAAACAGCATCCTCTTCCGCGGGTTTGACGATACCTTCTATGTCCCGCACTCACGGCACACCACTGTCCGCCGGGAAGACATCGAAGCCGTGCCGGAGCTGCAGGTACTCGCTTCCTCGCCGGAAGCCGGAGTGTATGCCGTCTACGCCCGGGAACATAAACAGATCTTCATCACCGGCCACTCGGAATACGACGCGGATACGCTGGAACAGGAATACCGTCGCGATGTCGCGGCAGGCAAGCCGATCTCCGTACCAAAGAACTACTACCCCGGCGACGATCCGTCGCGCCCGCCGCTGGTCAGCTGGCGCGCGCACGCCAACCTGCTGTTCTGCAACTGGCTCAACTACTTCGTCTATCAGACCACGCCGTATGATCTGGCCATGATCCCGTCAGGAATGAGTACAGAATAATATTTCCCAATATTTTTTTCAATTCGGGCCCAGGGCACTGCCATCCGGCAGCCGCTATGCGTATAAACAGATGCCAGCGGTAAAATGCTGCAAAAAACAAACTGATCCGCAGCCAGAGGATCAACCGATAGAATGAGAACCAAACGAAAAGGAGGAAAAAACATGGAGAACATTGAACTGAACAAGGAACTGAACATCGAGGAGCTCGCAAAAGCTGCCGGCGGCAATACCATCAGCGCTGCAAGCTGTGCCATTGACAAGCACGAATACTCAGACCACCCGACCCAGAGCAAACATGCCGGCAAGGACCCCTGTGTCCAGTATGTAATGTACAACTGCAAGCTCTGCGGGCAGGCTAAGTACACAAAATTAAACATCAAGACCGGCGAGGAAACCGTTATTGAACAGTCTGAATACGATCATCTTGTGCGCTGACGCAAAAATGTTTTGAACGCACTCCGGAAAGGGTGCGTTTTATTATGCTCCCCTGTCCTTCATGATTCTGACACAATCCGCCCATTGACAGAAAGAAGCGGCAGTAGTATTTTATATATGTGCAAGGGAGTAGCCGAACGCCGGGCAGCCGGCGGGTTTGCGACCGTCAACCGTTCGTGTGCATCACGGACCGGAACAAATGAAATGGCAAGACTTGCGCTGTGACAATGGCCACGGCGCGAGTCTTTTTCTTTCGTACCGGGGCCGGAAGAAGAATGGAGGTTGACTATGATCCGTTTTCTGCTGATTGTCTGGCTGATTTCCCGTATCGCGCGCCGCCGTGCATGGCGCCGCTGGTCCCGCTCCTTCCACAGCTGGAATTACCGCCGTCCGCCCTTCGGCCCCGGTGCCCACGGCTTTGGCGATCCCGACGGCCCCTGGGGCGGCTGGTGGTAAGCACCGGGCATGGCTCAAAGCCGCCCACGGACCCGCTGTACAGCCGCGCCGTAACAGCATTCCCGCCGAAAAATCGGAATGCGGAACCATTTTGCTTCCCTTCCCGGCTCATTTATGGTATAGTGAGTAATGTGCCGGGAAGGACGGCCTTCCTGCAACTGCCCAATGATTACGCAGAACGGGGTTTTCAACGGAAATGTGCGGTCGGTTTTATGTGCCCGAAGACGATACGGACGAGATGATCGTCCGGATCGTCGAAGCGGCGGATGAGCGGGTAAAGCGCCTGAACGCGGCGCCGGTCGCCCGGGGAGAGGTCTTCCCGGCGCAGACTGTCGCGGCGCTGGCGCTGAGCAGGCGCGGCCGGCCCGAAGCATTTCCGATGCGCTGGGGTTTCACCCTCGGCCATGGAAAACAGCTGATCAATACACGGGCAGAGACGGCGGACATCAAGCCGATTTTCCGTGAATCCTTCGCGACGCGCCGCTGCCTGATCCCCGCCGCCTGGTATTACGAGTGGGCGGTCACCCCCGGCCCTGACGGAAAGCCGCGGCGCGAACGCTTTGCCATACGTCCCGCCGCCCCCGGCACCGTCTGGCTCGCAGGCCTTTACCGCTTCGAACCGGGGCAGACACTTCCGGCCCTTTCCATCCTCACCCGCGCCGCCGCGCCGGAAATCGCGTTCATCCATGACCGTATGCCCGTCATCTGTCCGTCCGGCAGCGTCAATGCCTGGTTCGACCGAAACGCGGACCCAAGAATGATCACGGAAGCGGAACAGCGGATGGAAGCGAGAATCGGGTAATCTATTCTGAAAGAAGGTCCCTTTATGCTAGTGCCTGTATTATTGTTTATTCTCGGACTCGTCTGTCTGATCAAGGGCGGCGACTGGTTTGTGGATGGCGCCATCGGCATCGCGCGCCGCTTCCGCGTGCCGGAGATCCTGATCGGCGCGACCGTCGTATCCATCGGAACGACGCTGCCGGAGGTCATGGTTTCCGCCGCCAGTGCGCTGGAAGGCCACGGCCAGATCGCCTATGGCAACGCCATCGGTTCGGTCATCTGCAACACCGCGCTGATTTCCGCGCTGACCATCGCTGTCAGTCCGGGCAAGACAGATTCCAAAAGCCTGCGCCTGCCGGTCGCGTTTTTCTTTATTGCCGCGCTGATCTTCAGCGGCGTCGCATATACGACCGGCCAGTTCACCCTTCCCATCGGCCTGATCCTGCTGGCCATGTTTGTGCTTTACATGGTCATGAGCGTACTCTCGCTTAAGAAAAATCCCGCGCCGTCTGTCGACGCCGAAGCTGAGGAAACGGAAGAAAAGGATCTTCCGCTGGGCAAGAGCATCCTGCTGCTCATCGTCGGCGCAGCACTGATCGCGGTCGGCGCACGCCTGCTGGTGGATAACGGCACCCTGATCGCCGCGGCGCTGGGGGTACCTGAATCCGTGATCGCCCTCACCTTTGTCGCCCTCGGCACCTCGCTGCCGGAACTGGTGACGGCCATCACCTCCCTGGCCAAGGGCCACGGTTCGCTCTCGCTGGGCAACGTCATCGGAGCAAATGTGTTCAATCTGGTCCTTGTCAGCGGCATGTCGATCACCCTGTCTCCCTTCGGGATCCCCGACGGCAGCAAGATCGCCGGCATGAACGCCTCTCTGGTGCTGGATATCCCCGTGATGTTCTTTGTGATGGCGCTCATGACGATCCCCGCCCTGCTCAAGGGAAAGCTCTACCGCTGGCAGGGCGTGATCCTGCTGCTGGTTTACGCGGCATTCTGCACACTGCAGTTCGCGATGTGATGCGCGAAAAGCAGTCTGCGGTTGCAACAGGCTGACCCGGGATCCTGCCTGTTCTGTT
>JAEEGL014421172.1_pt1 | contig 19252 bp, 16 predicted proteins | sample 9134231 | NCBI WGS metagenome assembly JAEEGL01 (sample SAMN16246548, study PRJNA631951) | gut metagenome | biome: gut microbiome; feature: rumen; material: fiber-attached | host: Bos | place: Iran: Karaj | collected 2018-10 | reverse complement strand
GCGTGTCTGAATGGCAGCTTTGCAACAGATGAAAGTGAAGCTACAGCGCCGTGAGTATCTCTGCCGTGCATGGGGTTAGCTCCCGGAGCCAGCGGAACTCCCTGTTTTCTGCCGTCAGGAGTATTACCTGTTTTCTTGCCGTATACAACGTTTGATGTGATAGTGAGGATAGACATTGTAGGAACGCCGTCACGGTAGGTGTGGTGCTTTCTTACGCAGTCCATGAATCTGCGGACAACTTCAACAGCAAGCTTGTCCACGCGGTCGTCATTGTTGCCGTACTTCGGGAAATCTCCCTCGATCTCGTAGTCAACGACTACATTCTTTGCAACGCTTGTGACGTTGCCTGCCTTGTCCTTTATTTCGATATCCTTGCGGATAGGCTTAACTTTAGCGTACTTTATAGCCGAGAGGGAGTCTGCAACGACTGAAAGTCCTGCGATACCTGTTGCAAAGTAACGCTTTACATCTCTGTCGTGGAGAGCCATTTGCAGTCTCTCGTAGCTGTACTTGTCGTGCATATAGTGGATAACGTTGAGAGTGTTGACGTAAAGTCCTGCAAGCCACTCCATCATATCCATATACTTTTCCCATACGTCATCGAAGTTGAGGTACTCAGTGTCAACAGGTCTGAACTTAGGACCTACCTGAAGTCCGAGGCGCTCGTCCACACCGCCGTTTATAGCGTAGAGCAGGCACTTTGCAAGGTTAGCTCTTGCACCGAAGAACTGCATTTCCTTGCCCACTACCATTGATGATACGCAGCAGGCGATAGCGTAGTCGTCACCGTGTATTACACGCATCATGTCGTCGTTCTCGTACTGTATAGACGATGTCTTGATGGACATTTTTGCGCAGTATTCCTTGAACTTTCTCGGGAGCTTTGTTGACCAGAGTATAGTCATGTTTGGCTCGGGAGCTGTTCCGAGGTTTTCAAGAGTATGAAGGTAACGGAAGCTGTTCTTTGTGACCATGTGATTACCGTCAACGCTTACGCCGCCGATAGACTCTGTTATCCATGTGGGGTCGCCCGAGAAAAGCTCGTTATACTCGGGAGTACGTGCGAACTTTACGATACGGAGCTTCATTATGAAGTGGTCTATAAGCTCCTGTGCCTGTTCCTCGGTGAGTATGCCGCGGTCAAGGTCACGCTGAATGAATATATCAAGGAATGTGGAAGTTCTGCCCAGTGACATAGCTGCACCGTTCTGCTCCTTGACAGCTGCAAGATAACCGAAGTAAAGCCACTGAACGGCTTCCTTTGCAGTAGCCGCAGGCTTTGAGATATCAAAGCCGTATATCTTTCCAAGTTCCTTGAGGTCCTGTAATGCGCGGACCTGCTCTGCAAGCTCCTCGCGGAGACGGATATTCTTGGAAGTCATTCTCACAAGTGAAGTGTCTATCTGGTGCTTTTTGTCCTCAATAAGGAGGTCGATACCGTAGAGAGCCACACGGCGGTAATCGCCGATAATACGTCCTCTTCCGTAAGCATCTGGAAGTCCTGTGAGTATAGCCGAGTGACGGGCAAGTCTCATTTCGGGAGTGTATGCGTCAAATACGCCCTGATTGTGAGTCTTTCTGTACTTTGTGAATATCTCAACTACCTCGGGATCAACTTCGTAGCCGTACTCCTTGCAAGCCTGCTGAGCCATACGTATACCGCCGAAGGGCTGCAATGAACGCTTGAAGGGCTTGTCTGTCTGGACACCGACTATCTGCTCCAGATCCTTGTTGAGATATCCTGCTTTATGTGATGTAATTGTTGAAACGATCTTGGTGTCCATATCCAGAACACCTCCGGCTTCTCTTTCCTGTCGGGAAAGATCCATGACCTGCTCCCAGAGCTTTCTGGTAGCCTCTGTAGGTGGTGCGAGGAAGCTCTCGTCGCCATCGTAAGGAGTGTAGTTCTTCTTGATGAAGTCTCTAACGTTTACGGAAGTGGTGCTCCAGCGGCCTTCTTTAAAGCCGTCCCATTCCTTTGGCCATGTATTGATCATTGTGAAATCACCTCTTTGTTATTTTTTTGTCAATGTTATAATAGCACATTGATAAAGTTTTGTCAATATGTGTTATCTATGGGTAACATTAGCGTTTTTATTATTATATATTCTTGTCGATTGAAATTCGGTTATTCTTTGGGAAGTTTATAATTTGTTTTCGAGTATTGCATAAAAACTTGTCGTAAATGTTTTGGGTGTTTTTTAGAAGGAATAGTTTTTTTGACCGCAATTATGTTCAAAAAATAGAAAACAGAATTTATAATTGACAAATCAGAAGATATATGTTAAGATAACATTGTTACGTAACATTGTTATCTTGCGAGGTGTATCTATGGACAATGAAAAGGAAAGCCGTGAAAAGCTTATTGTCTGCGCGAAAAAAGAGTTTATGGAAAAAGGCTTTGAAAAGGCTTCTCTGCGGGCTATATGCTCTGCGGCAGGTCTGACTACAGGGGCTATATACTTCTTTTTCAAGGACAAAAACGGACTGTTCGGCGCAGTTATCGATGAACCGCTGAAAAGGGTAATCACAGCGATAGAACAGCATTTTTCAGAGGATATGGAAACTGATATTGCAGATTTTCAGCATACCTCAGGCGATCACGACGACTTTGCAAAGCAGATGATAGAAGCACTTTATGCTGACCGTGATGCAATGATAATCATGCTTGAAAAAGCATCAGGTTCAAGCTATGACGGCATAGTTGACCGCTTTGTGGGAATGATAGAAAAGTATAATTATGCACTCGCTGAGAATTATCTTGCGGCATTTCCTGATAAGCATATCAATGAATATATGCTGCACTGGTTTTCTCATGTGCAGATAAACGCATTTGTTCATCTTATAACCCACGTTGAAGATAAAGAGAGTGCCGTAAAGGAGATCAAACCCGTTATGGATATGCTGGTTGAGACTTGGATAAATTATGTTATAGAATAGAGCAGGGAGACAGACTCCCTTTGCTTTTAATAATTTGTTAGTATAAACTTACATTGGAGGAATAAATAATGTATCTTCAGGTGAAAGACGTAAAGAAAAGCTACGGCAAGGATACAAGCTACATACAGGTTCTGAAAGGGATAAGCACAGGACTTGAAAAAGGTCAGATGTGCGTTATTCAGGGCACAAGCGGTTCGGGCAAATCCACGCTGCTCAACTGTATAGGCGGACTTGATACAACGGATTCGGGTTCGATAAAGGTTGACGGAACGGAGATATTCGGCATGAAGCCTGCACAGCTGTCCGATTACCGTCGTGATAATCTCGGATTTATCTTTCAGTTTTATAATCTTGTGCCTAATCTGACTGTCAGGGAAAACATTCAGATATGCCAGTATATAGCTGAAAAGCCCCTTGATATAGACGAGCTTCTCGAAACCCTCGGACTTACCGAGCATCAGAATAAGTTCCCTGCACAGCTTTCTGGCGGTCAGCAGCAGAGATGCGCAATTGCAAGAGCACTTGTGAAAAATCCGAAGCTTCTTCTCTGTGATGAGCCCACGGGTGCGTTGGATTCAAAAACGAGCCGTGATATTCTTGTTCTCCTTGAAAAGATCAATGAGAAATACGGAACAACTATGTTGATCGTTACCCATAATAATTCCATAAAAAATATGGTGCACAAGGTCATTATCATTAAAGACGGACTTGTCAAGAAGGAGTACGAAAACAAAAAAAGAGTCCCTGCCGCAGAACTGGAGGACTTATAATGGATAAGATACTCAGAAAACGTCTTTTGCGCGACCTTAGAGCAAATTTCGGCAGATACCTCGCATTGTTTCTCCTGATAGTAATGGGTATTTACCTTGTAGTTTCCATAGTCGGTGCGTCGGAAATAATAATACAGGGAACTGAAAACCGCAAGTCTGTAAATATGGTGGAGGACGGACAGTTTACGGTATTCCTGCCTCTTACAGATGATGATATATCCGAGCTGACACCCGACGGCACTCAGATAGAGCCAATGTTTTCATTTGACCTTAAAACAGAGGATAATGCAGTTCTCCGTATGTTCAGAACAAGGGAAAATATAGACCGTATTCAGCTTGATGAGGGCAGGATTGCCTCCGAAAAGGGTGAAGCAGTCATCGAAAAGGGTTATGCCTATGCACATGAGCTACATGTGGGGGATACTGTAATGGCAGGAGGTACAAACTTTAAAATAACTGGTATCGGTTCTGTTCCAGATTACGATATGTGTATAGCTCATTTCAGCGATACTGCTGTTGAGAGAAGCTCTTTTGGTCTGCTGTTCACTACTGCGGAGCAGTATGATGAGCTCAAAAACCACGGCGACCTGAATGCAGAGGAATACACCTATGCTTACCGTCTCGGCAATACAACAAATAATGAGCTTAAAGATAAGATAAGGGCTATAAAGATAAGTCCCGAGCAGGTGGAGGATAAGTATTTTCGTGAAACTGTCGACGAGATACTTGATGAACGCAATGAAATAGAGGACGGCGTAAATGAGCTAAATGACGGCTCAAAGGAGCTATCTGACGGGCTTGCGGAGCTCAGCGGTCACAGCTCCGAGCTGCGTGAAGCGGCAGATAAGCTTTTTGAGGGCTATCTCTCTCAGGCAAATTCTTCACTTGCGGCAATGGGACAGAATATGGTGCTGACTGATGAAAACTACCACGATGTCCTTGAAAACATGATAGCCACTACTCATTCCGAGCAGCTTGCAGCCCTGATGAAAAGCCTTGATGATATAGCTGAATTCAGAACCGGCGTTTACGATTATACCGAGGGTGCGGATTCTGCGGCTGACGGTGCAGCGGAGCTTGCTGACGGTGTAAATGAACTGAAAGAGAAAACAGGCGAGCTTCTTGACGAATTTTTTGAAATAGATATCGAAAATCTCACTTCATTTGTTGCTGCCGAGGACAATATCCGTATTGATGCTGCGGCAGGAGATGTGGTAATGGACAGGAATGCAGGTCTTATAGCAGGTGTCATAGTTCTTGCACTGTTTGCCTATGTAATATCCGTATTTGTGGTTCACCAGATAGAGCAGGAACAGAGCGTTATAGGTGCTTTGTATGCCCTTGGAGTGAAGAAAAAAGATCTTATGCGGCACTATATAACGATGCCAACACTTATATCTCTGACAGCGGCTGTTATCGGAGCCGTACTGGGATTTTCACCGATTGGAGTAGGTTCGCAGTCAAAAGATACCTACAGCTATTTTTCAATCCCCGAATTTGATACTGTATACCCGCTCTATCTTATTGCCTACGCCATAGTTCTGCCGCCTGTGATATGTGCTGTAATAAACGCATTCGTTATCAATAAAAAGCTGTCCCGAACAGCTCTTTCCCTTATGAGGAATGAGCAGTCCGCAGGCAGCTACAAGCAGTTTACACTGAAAACCAAAAGCTTCCCGAAAGTGTTTGCTATCCGTCAGTTAGTCAGGGAATCGCGTTCAGCAGCTACAATGGTGCTTGGTATGCTTGTGTCGATAATGGTCATAATGCTAGGGCTTGACTGCTATGTCATGTGCAGCAGTGTCAGGGATTATACCGTCAGCGATACAAAATATGAGTATCAATATTTGTATAAATATCCCGAAAAAACTATACCTGACGGCGGAGAAGCGGCGTATATCGAAACTCTCAGTACCGACTGTATGGGCTATACTCTTGATGTAACTGTTATCGGCATTGACGGCAAGAGCAGATACTTCGACGCTGAGCCCGAAAAAGGAAAGACAAAGGCAGTCATTAATTCGTCGCTTGTGGAGCGTTACGGCTACAAGGTCGGCGACAGAGTGGTTTTCAGCGACTCGGCTGCTGATGCCGATTACAGCTTTACAGTTACTGACATAAGCAATTACTCTGTCGGATTTACAATATTTATGGATATCGGCAGTATGCGCGAGCTTTTTGGTCATGACGAGGACTATTTCAATACCGTTTATTCCGATAAGGAGCTTTATATTGAGGAGGGCAGACTGTACTCCGTTACCACAAAGGGCGATATAAAGCGGAGCGCAAGCGTGTTCGTAAAACTGATGTTCTCACTGGTTTCAACTCTCATTGCAGCAGGTTCTGTTATATTCTGCGTAGTCATGTATCTTATGCTGGGAGTAATGATAGACAGGTCGGCAATGGGGATATCCCTTATCAAGATATTCGGCTATCGCCCGAAGGAGATAAGGTCACTGTATCTTAACGGAAATCTTTTGGTAGTCGCTGTCGGAGCAGCAATAGCTGTACCCCTTGCCAAAAAGGCTGTGGATATGATATTCCCGAGCTTTATCCCGAATGTTGCGTGTTCTATGAAGCTTGCATTCCCCTGGTATATGTATGTGATTATTTATTGTGCGGTGATGCTTATATACGCAGTTATAAACAAGCTCCTCATAGGAAAAATAAAGAAAATATCACCTGCTGAGGTACTAAAAAACAGGGAATAAACAACATTAAAAAGAGCTTATACTTTGATGTATAGCTCTTTTTACTCTTTGTATCAAAGCTTTTTATACAGGAATACACCGCCGTGACATTTGCAAATGGTGTATCGGTGATTTTTTAGTTTGGCACAATAAAAAAGCAAAATGATAATAAAATCTAACAAATATCACAGACTTATTTATTTTTTTAATAACGTCTTGACATATAAATAAATATACGCTATACTGATAAACGAATTATTGATAATCGGATTTTCAAAGGAGGGATAAAATGGCAATACCTGATAGAAGCATCGACCCACGGCTTCTCGCCAGTGCACAGGAAGAATTCATGAAACACGGGTATCTCAAAGCAGAGCTGAAAAATATCTGCGAGAACGCCGAAATCACAACAGGAGCGGTATACAAGCGCTACAAGGGCAAGGAAGACTTATTCAATGCTGTTGTTGAGGACATAGCCACTGAACTCAACAATTACGTTGAAAGCCGTTCGAATTTGGATTTTTCGGTGCTTTCTGACGATGAGATCTATGATTCATGGGTGATGTCGTATGAATCCATGATGCCTCTTTTCAAGCTGCTCTACAATAACCGTGAGACTGTCTCTCTGCTTATTGACAAGGCAGCAGGCACACGCTACGAGAATTTTAACCACGAATATGTCACGAAAATGAGCTATGCCTATGAGCAGTTCTACACAGAGGCTTACAAAAGAGGACTTGCTCATGCAGAAGTTACCCGAGAGGAGTTCCATGTGCTGATTTCCTCATTCTGGACTTGCGTTTGCGAGCCGATCATTCACGATATGCCATGGAAGCAGATCAGGGAGCATTGTCGTATTGTCTGTCGGTTCTTCAACTGGCAGGAGGTCATTATGCTAAAGAAAGGCGATGAAAACAATGTTTAACAAAATTAAGCCCTACATGGGCGGCTACATCAGGTACACCTATGCGGCACTGGCGGTCATGTTTGCGGGACTGATTGCCTCCGCAGTGCCGTTTTTTATGGTGTACCGCATTATCAGGCCGCTTATTGACGGCGAAGCATTATCCGCAGGCTATTATGCAGTGCATATAGCTATTATTTTTGTATGTGAGTTAGTATATGCTATCTTATATGTACTTGGACTGAAATACTCACATATCTCCGCATACAACACACTGAAAAATATCCGCATATCCTTGCAGAAAAAGCTGGAGCGTCAGCCTCTCGGCACAATTCAGGATATGGGCAACGGCAGAATAAAAAAGCTTTTCACCGATGATATAGATCAGGTGGAACTGTTACTGGCACACGCTATCCCCGAAGGTATATCCAACCTCGCAATGGCGCTGATAGCTATAATCTGTATGTTCTTTGCTGACTGGAAGCTGGCACTGCTGTCGCTCTGCTCACTTCCGCTGGGACTGTTTGCAATGGGAATGATGTTCCGCACGGGAATGAAGCGTATGAACGCTTACTATGCCGCATCGGCAAAGATGAATGCAACGATAATCGAGTATGTCAACGGTATGGAAGTTGTCAAAGTATTCGGACGTGACGGCGAATCCTATCAGCGATATGAAACCGATATCCGAAGCTATCGTGACTTCACCCTTGCGTGGTACAAGGCTTGCTGGGGCTGGATGGCGCTTTACAGTGCGATACTCCCTTGTACGGCACTTGTGATGCTGCCTGTGGGAACGCTTTTTGTTATCAATGGTACGTCCACTCTTGCTGACCTTGTGCTTGTATTCTGCCTGTCGCTGTCAATTGGCGTACCGCTGCTGAAAGCCCTTAGCTTTGCAGGCAAATTCCCGCAGCTCGGCTACAAGATAGACGAAATTGAAAAGGCTATGGACAGCGAGCCTTTGAAAACTAATGATAACTCGTTTATCGGTAATTCACATATCGTAAGATTTGAGGACGTTCGCTTTGCCTACAAGGAAAAAGAAGTCCTGCACGGAGTATCCCTTGAACTGGGCGAGGGTACGCTCACTGCACTTGTGGGAGAATCGGGCAGCGGAAAATCTACACTTGCAAAGCTGCTTGTCCACTACTATGATCTGAATGGCGGACGTATCACTCTCGGCGGTCAGGACATTACGGATATGAGCATTGAAGCGCTGAACGATAATATCTCCTATGTCTCACAGGAGCAGTTTCTGTTCAACACTACTTTGTATGAAAATATCCTCATCGGCAAGCCTGATGCAAGCCGTGAAGAAGTATTGGCGGCGGCAGAAAAAGCACAGTGCGGCGAGTTCCTCAAACGTCTGCCGAAAGGGATCGACACAATGGCAGGCGACGGCGGAAAGATGCTGTCGGGCGGTGAACGTCAGCGCATATCCCTTGCAAGGGCGATACTGAAAAATGCTCCTGTTATCGTACTTGACGAGGCAACAGCTTTCATTGACCCCGAAAACGAGGAGAAAATGAACTCAGCCATTGCCGAGATAATCAAGGGAAAGACAGTGCTTGTTATCGCTCACCGCTTGCAGACCATAGTGAACGCTGACAAGATATGCGTAATGAAGGACGGAAATATCATTGCCGCAGACACACATGAAAAGCTCCTGCAAAGCTGTACGGAGTATCAGAAGCTGTGGAACAGCAGCGAAGCAAGAGCAAACTGGACTATCGTAAATGAGGTGATAGCATGATCGGACTTATCGGACGAATACTCGGTGTTTCGGGCAAATACAAGGGCAGGATATACGGTGCGATGTTCCTGTCATTTCTGAAAGGTATGCTGATGAAAGCGCCAATAATGCTGGCGTATTTCGTTGTTACGGAATTTATAGAGGGAACGGTCACAAAGAGACATTGCCTATACATAGCTATTGCACTTGTGGTAAGTGTTGCTGTGCAGGCGCTGCTCCAGTATTTCGCTGACAGGCTGCAAAGTGCATCAGGCTACATGATCTTTGCGGATATGCGAATGAAGCTGGGCGAGCATCTGCGCCGACTGCCTATGGGATATTTCACCGAGGGCAACATCGGCAAGATAAGCTCGGTGCTGTCAACGGATATGGTTTTCATTGAGGAAAACTGCATGATGACCTTAGCCGACATGATGAGCTATCTGTTCTCGCAGGCGATAATGGTGCTGTTCATGTTCTTTTTCGATTGGAGATTGGGACTTATCTCCCTGACGGTTACGGCAGGAATGCTCACTCTCGGTTTTGCTATGAAAAAGAGTACACTTCACCATTCGGACGAACGTCAGGAGGCTTCGGAAAAGCTGACAGAATCGGTGATTGACTTTACAGAGGGTATCGGCATCATAAAGACATTCAACCTCATGGGCGATAAATCAAAGGAGCTGACTGACAGCTTTGAGCTTAACTGCAAGGTCAACATTGACTTTGAGTTAGACCATGCACCGTGGCAGACAGGAGTGAACCTTATCTATACTTTTGGAACTATTCTTGTTCTTGCCGTATCTTCTTATTTTTATGTTACGGGTGCTATGCCGCTGAATTTCTACATCGGTATGCTGCTGTTCCTCTTCGACCTGTTTGTCCCCTTGAAGTCATTCTACGGACAGATAGCAAGGCTGACGGTAATGAACGCTTGTATGGACAGGATTGAATCACTCTTTGACGAAAAAGAGCTTGCTGACGACGGAGCGGAAATGCTGAGAGAAAGCAATGCTCCCGAAATAGAATACCGCAATGTCACATTTGCCTACGGTGAAAAAGACGTGCTGAAAGATGTATCATTCAAGTCCGATAAAGGCACGATGACAGCTCTGGTCGGACCTTCGGGCGGCGGAAAATCAACTATCGCAAGTCTGCTGACTCGCTTCTGGGACGTTAAAAGCGGAGAAATACTTCTGCGTGGTACGGATATACGAAAGATACCGCTTGCGATGCTTATGGACAATATCAGTATGGTGTTCCAGAAGGTGTATCTGTTTCATGATACGGTCTACAACAATATCGCTCTCGGCAGGCCCGATGCAAGCCGTGAAGAAGTCATTGAAGCGGCGAAAAAGGCTCGATGCTATGACTTTATCATGGAGCTTCCCGACGGCTTTGATACGGTTATAGGCGAAGGCGGTGCAAGCCTTTCGGGAGGTCAGGCGCAGCGGCTGTCCATTGCAAGGTGCATACTGAAAAATTCACCTATCGTTATTCTTGATGAGGCGACTGCAAGTGTAGATGCCGACAATGAAAGCTACATACAGCAGGCTATATCCGAGCTTTGCAAGGGAAAGACACTGCTCGTCATCGCACACAGGCTCAACACTATCACTCATGCGGATAATATCATGGTCATCAAGGACGGAGAGATAGCCGAGTCGGGTGATCATAAGAGTCTTATGGATATGGGCGGAATCTATTATAGCATGGTCACAAAACGTGCAGTCAGCACGGGCTGGAGAAATTAAAAAGGAGTAATTATATGGAAAAGAAATTTTAGATCAAAGATCTTATCACGGTGGGGATTTTTCACTATGGTATGGCAGTTTTCAAATATCAATCATCTGAACAAATCAAGTATTGACAAAGCTTCTTGTTTGTGATATAATTAGTTATCATATACTAACAAATTATAAAAAGGGTGTACTATAATGCTTGGAAAAGAGAAAACGGAAAATTATCTCAGAACGATTTTGAAGCTCCAGGAAACATATGGCAGTGCAAGAGGTATTGATATCGTTGGAGAACTTGGAGTTTCAAAACCTACAGTAAGTATTGCTGTACATGAACTTGAAAAAGAAGGATATATTGAGTGTACCGGCAGCTATAATATAATTCTTACACGAAAGGGCATAGAACTGGCTAAAAAAATAAAGGGCAGATATTGTTTTTTTCTTATGATGCTCAGATTCCTTGGAGTAGGAGAGGAAAATGCTCAAATTGATGCGTGTAAAATGGAGCATAGTATGTGTGATGAGTCATATAAAGCGATTCTGGATTTTTTCCTTGAAAAACATCCGGAGGTCTTGTCATATGAGAATAATAGATTAAAGGAACTATTTTTTTGATATTAAGTTTGATAATACTAACCAATTTGAAATGATCAGATTCACTGATGCGTTAAATGAGAAGTAAAAACCATTCGCTTTTATAAGTGCGACTAAAAAAAGGAGATTTAATTATGGAACTCAGATTAGGCGATGTACAGACGACTGCTCTTATCCCTCTTGCAATCAAGGCAAATGAGACGCTGCGCAAGGACGCGCGTATAAAGGATAATAAGGCTGTTGAGATCATCAGGACGCTGAAAATTGACACCAAGCAGTATGATAAATTCATGTCCCATGAGGGCGTTGTTGCAAGGACAATTATGCTTGACCGTCAGTTAAAGGGAATAATTCAGAATGCGCCTGATACTGTAATTGTAAATGTAGCTGCAGGCTTTGATGATCGCTTTTCCAGAATGGATAACGGAAAAATTCTTTGGTTTGACCTTGATCTGCCCGATTCTATCGTCGCAAGAAGAAAGGCATTTCCTGAACGAGAGCGTGTTACAATGGTTGCAGGAAGTGTGCTGGAGGATGACTGGTGCGGACAGGTGAAGGAGTCCCTTGCAGGGAGAAAGTCTAAACCTGTGTTTATCGCAGAGGGGCTGTTCATGTACCTGACGCTCGATCAGATACGAACTTTTCTTGAAGTGCTTAAAAACAATTTTCCTGACGGCGGAATCCTCATCGCAGAGCAGAACTGCAAGATGATGCAGAAGAACGAAAAGCACCATGATACCGTGAAAAATACCAATGCGCACTTCATGTCGGGTACTGATTCGGGACAGGAAATTGCAGATCTGGTTGACGGCTTCAGGCTTGTGGAAGAGCACAGCTTCAACGAGGAAATGAAAAAGTACAGTATACGTGCAAAGCTTTTCGCACTTCTGATGCCAAAGATGAATGATCGCTGGGCAACTTTTAAGTGGTAAAAAGGAAAAATGGATACAAGAGTAATATATGGACTTCTTATTCCTTTTTTAGGTACATCATTAGGTTCAGGCTGCGTATTCTTCATGAGGCGCAGTCTGAGCAAACAGGTACAGCGAGCGCTGACGGGCTTTGCCGCAGGTGTGATGACTGCCGCCTCGATCTGGAGCCTTATCATTCCTGCAATGGGTATGGCGGAAGATAAAGGAAAACTCGCATTTCTGCCTGCGGTCATCGGTTTCTGGTGCGGTATCCTGTTTCTGCTGGTACTTGATACTCTGATACCGCATTTGCATATGAATGCGGAAAAAGCTGAGGGCGTACCGTCAAGGCTTGCACGAACAACAATGATGGTGCTTGCAGTAACGATGCATAATATCCCCGAAGGTATGGCTGTGGGCATCGTGTATGCAGGCTTCATGTCAGGCTCTGCCGAGATGTCGGCGGGCGGTGCATTTGCGCTTGCCCTCGGTATTGCAATACAGAACTTCCCCGAAGGTGCAATAATCTCTATGCCGCTTCACGCAGAGGGGAAAAGCAAATCCAAAGCATTTGCAGGAGGTGTGCTTTCAGGCATTGTTGAACCGACAGGTGCGGCGCTTACGATACTTTTTGCAGGACTTTTTCTGCCTGCAATGCCGTATTTACTGAGCTTTGCGGCAGGAGCTATGATATATGTGGTCGTTGAGGAACTTATACCAGAAATGTCAGAGGGGGAGCATTCAAACATTGGTGTTATCATGTTTTCAGTGGGATTTACGCTTATGATGACGCTTGATGTTGCACTCGGATAAAAAAATAAACTCGCCTGTACCTAAAAGTGCAGGCGAGTTTTGTTATGGAAGGAAGGTTCATGAAGATTACTTTTTTACGTTGAATGCTCCCATTTGAGGATAGCAGGCAGAAGCGCCAAGCTGTTCCTCAATACGGAGAAGCTGATTGTACTTAGCCACACGCTCTGAACGTGAGGGGGCACCTGTCTTAATCTGGCAGGTGTTAAGTGCAACTGCAAGATCAGCTATGGTAGTGTCCGCAGTCTCACCCGAGCGGTGTGAGGAAATAGCTGTGTATCCTGCCTTGTGAGCCATTTTGATAGCTTCGAGAGTCTCGGAAACAGAGCCTATCTGATTGAGCTTGATGAGTATAGAGTTGCCTGCGCCGAGAGAGATACCCTTTGCAAGACGTTCTGTATTTGTAACGAAGAGATCGTCGCCTACGAGCTGTACCTTGTGACCGATCTTGGCTGTCATCTTCTGCCAGCCTTCCCAGTCCTCCTCGTCAAGACCGTCCTCAATTGAGATTATGGGGTACTTGTCAACGAGAGCTTCCCAGTGAGCGATAAGCTCGTCGGATGTGAACTCTTTGCCTGATTTTGGCTGCTTGTAGAAGCCCTTGCCTTTTTCACTCTTCCACTCTGAGGAAGCAGCGTCCATAGCTATCATGAAGTCCTTACCTGGCTCAAATCCTGCTGCCTTAACAGCTTCAAGGATCTTCTCGATAGCTTCTTCGTCAGATGTAAGCTTGTTGGGAGCAAAGCCACCCTCGTCACCTACAGCTGTAACGTCGCCCATATCCTTGAGCAGCTTTTTCAGTGCATGGAAAACCTCAGCGCACCAGCGGAGAGCTTCTTTAAATGATGGAGCTCCGACAGGCATTATCATGAATTCCTGAGTATCAACAGCGCTGTCAGCATGAGCTCCGCCGTTGAGAATGTTCATCATCGGTACAGGGAGCTTAGTGCCCTGAATACCGCCGAGGAAACGGTAAAGAGGAATATCCAGTGAGGTAGCAGCTGCTCTTGCACAGGCGATAGAAACTGCAAGGATAGCGTTTGCGCCAAGCTTTGACTTGTCCTTTGTGCCGTCAGCCTTTATCATAGCCGCGTCAATAGCGTAAATGTCAGAAGCGTCCATACCTGTGATAGTTTCGGCGATAACAGTGTTGATGTTTTCAACTGCCTTTGTTACGCCCTTTCCGAGATAGCGGTCGCCGCCGTCACGAAGCTCTAATGCTTCAAATTCACCTGTTGAAGCACCGCTGGGAGCAGTACCTCTTGCAACTGTGCCGTCAGCGAGAGTTATCTCAGCTTCAACAGTAGGATTTCCTCGTGAGTCAAGTATCTCGCGTCCAACGACTTTTTCGATTTCTAAATAGTCCATAGTATTTCTCCTCATATATATTTAATGTGACTGCTCACATTATTGACGATGCAGGCTCAGATATTCAGAATATCGCACTTTTTCTGAAACCGAAAGGAGCCTGCTGTAATGATTCATTCTGTTAGAATTAACTAACAATAAAATTATAACATCGTTCAGGAATGATGTCAATTATCTTGATTTAAATTTGTGCCTACTAACAAAATATCTATTAGTATGTGATAACATTATGTTATTATATACAAACTTTACTGATTTACCTTTTCAAATCATTGACAAATCAGACCCGAGGTGATATTATTTACTTGTTATAAAAAGCTAACTCTATTATCAATACATCACACTACAAAACGCCCAAAAAATCATAATGAATGGAAGGATGAAAAATGATGCCGCTTAGTTTAGCAGAACCTGAAAAGGAACTGACTATCAAGAAGCTGGGAGGAAGCCCGGAGATACGTCAGCATCTTGAAAATCTTGGATTTACAGTCGGCGGAACTGTCAAGCTTGTAAATGTACTTGGCGAAAACGTCATTGTCAAGGTCAAGGAGTCGCGCATTGCTATCGGTGCTGATATGGCACGTAGAATAATGGTCTGATAGGAGTGATGATAATGAAAACGCTTAGAGAAACGGCTGTGGGAGCAACTGCAAAGGTGAAGAAGCTTCACGGAGAGGGTGCCATAAAGCGCCGTATAATGGACATGGGACTTACAAAGGGGACGGAAGTATTTGTCCGCAAGGTAGCACCTCTCGGAGACCCCATAGAGATAAATGTTCGAGGATATGAGCTTTCACTGCGCAAGGCAGACGCTGAGCTTATAGAGGTCGAATGAGAGAGCACGGAACGCCTTGGCGTTCCAAATATTTTGATAAAATGTTAGTTTTAAATAACTCGAAAGGAAGATATAAATGGAACTGCGAATAGCACTTGCAGGCAACCCTAATGCAGGTAAAACTACCCTGTTCAATGCGTTAACAGGCTCTAATCAGTTCGTCGGCAACTGGCCCGGAGTTACTGTTGAGAAGAAGGAGGGAAAGCTTAAAAAGCACAGTGATGTCATCGTCACAGACCTTCCGGGAATATACTCATTATCGCCGTATACTCTTGAAGAAGTCGTGGCAAGAAACTACCTCATAGAAACAAGACCTGACGCTATACTCAATATCATCGACGGCACAAACCTTGAGCGAAATCTCTACCTCACAACTCAGCTTGTTGAGCTTGGCATACCGGTTGTTCTTGCAATAAACATGATGGACGTTGTGCAGAAAAACGGCGACAAGATAAATATTCCTCAGCTCTCAAAGCAGCTGGGATGTCAGATAGTCGAAATATCCGCTCTGAAAGGCACAGGCGTTGAAGAAGCTGCGGAGGCTGCAATAAACGCTGCAAGAAATTCCAAGACTATACCTCAGCACACATTCAGCGGTCCTGTTGAACACGCTATCGCTCATATCGAAGAAGCTGTGCTCCACGATATGCCCGAGGAACAGCAGCGCTGGTACGCTATCAAGGTATTCGAGCGTGATGAAAAGGTGCTTGAAAAGCTGAACATTCCCGAAAGTACAATGAAGCATATTGAGGAAGATATAGCTGCTGCGGAAAAGGAACTTGATGACGACGCAGAGAGTATCATCACAAACGAACGATATATCTACATAGCTGATGTCATTAAGGCTTCTTACAAGAAGAAAAACGCAGGAAGTCTTACAGCTTCCGATAAGATAGACAAGGTCGTTACCAACCGCTGGCTGGGACTTCCGATCTTTGCTGTGATAATGACACTTGTTTATCTCATAGCGATGAAAGGTCCGGGAGCCTGGGCTACCGACTGGACAAACGATAATCTCTTTGGCGATGGCTTCCACCTTTTCGGTATCGGCTCGTCAAAATACTCTGAGATCGCAGACGAATACGCAGGTGCACAGCAGATAATCGACGGCTATGACGCTTATGTTGAAGAAAACGGAAGTGTTCCAGTTGATGAATTCACATACTCTGTTGAGGACGAGGAAACTCTTGAAACAACAGACGAAACAGCAACTATCGAGGACTACAACGAAGCAGTTGCGACAGTAGAGCGTATCGGTGAGGAACCCGATCCTGCTGACTATGGCGTGTTTATACCAAGTATCCCAGATCTTGCTGAAAGAGGTCTTGACAAGATCGGCACAGCTGAATGGCTGAAAAGTCTTATCCTTGACGGAATTATTGCAGGTGTGGGCGCAGTTCTCGGATTCGTTCCTCAGATGTTAGTTCTGTTCTTCCTGCTTGCTTTCCTTGAAGCCTGCGGCTATATGGCGCGTATTGCATTCGTGCTTGACCGTGTGTTCAGAAAGTTCGGCCTTTCGGGCAAGTCCTTCATTCCTATGCTTGTTGGCGTAGGCTGCGGAGTTCCCGGCATCATGGCTTCAAGAACTATCGAAAACGAGCGCGACAGACGTATGACTATCATCACTACAACTTTCATTCCCTGCGGCGCTAAGGTACCGTTCATCGCAATGATAGCAGGAGCAATATTCGGCGGCTCACCGCTTATCTCGGTATCGGCTTACTTTATCGGTATGGCTGCTATAATCGTGTCGGGAATCATGCTCAAAAAGACTGCAATGTTCTCAGGCGAGCCAGCACCGTTTGTTATGGAGCTCCCTGCATACCATATGCCAACACTCAGCAATGTTCTCCGTTCAATGTGGGAACGCGGCTGGTCATTCATCAAAAAGGCAGGCTCTATCATACTTCTTTCCACTATCGTTATCTGGTTCCTGTCACGCTTCGGAACAGTGGACGGCAGCTTCAAAATGCTTGACGAGGATCAGCTTGACAGTTCGCTCCTTGCAGGCTTCGGCTCACTTATCGCTTGGATATTCTCGCCTCTGGGCTGGGGTAACTGGCAGGCAGCCGTTGCTTCTATCACAGGTCTTGTGGCTAAGGAAAATATCGTCGGAACAATGGGCGTTCTCTACGGCGGCGGAGACGGCACTGTATGGCAGACTCTTGCTTCAAAGTTCACAGGTATCACAGGCTTCTCGTTCCTTGTGTTCAATCTTCTCTGCGCACCATGCTTCGCGGCTATCGGAGCTATCAAGCGTGAGATGAACAACGCAAAGTGGACTGCATTCGCAATCATTTATCAGTGCGGATTTGCTTACGCTGTTGCACTTATGATAACTCAGTTCGGCGGACTATTCACAGGCGAGTCAAACATTATCGGAGTTATCGCAGCAGCTGCAATACTTGTATTCATGTGCTATATGCTCTTTGTCAAGAAGTATCACGAGGCTTCAAAATTCAAGGGCGATGTAAAGGTAAAAGCGTAAAGGAGTGGTAATATGCTCGCATGGCTCACTGACAATCTTGGAACTATCATCGTATCGCTGATACTTATTTGTATTGTGACAGCGGTCATTGTGAAAATGGTAAAGGATAAGAAAAGCGGCAAGGGCACTTGCGGCTGCGGCTGCGAGCACTGTGCAATGCACGGAAAATGCCAAAGTAAATAATTAAAAAACGGGGCGGTGCAGTCATCGCCCCCTACAAAAGCATCTATGTTAGCATCAACTAATAAAAGGAGGAATTATGAGCATAGTAATCGTTGGCGGCAATGACCGCATGGCAACACGTTATCAGGATATCTGCAAATCATTCAACCACAAGTCCAAGGTCTTTACACAGATGCCTGCGGACTTCGAGAACAAGCTTGGTACTCCTGATCTTATGGTAGTTTTCACAGGGACATGTTCCCATAAAATGCTTGGAGCCGTAAAGAAGAGCTCCGAGAAAAACGGCGTGCCCGTAGAGCACGTTCACAGCTCAAGCGTGAGCGCATTGAAACAGCTTCTTACTGATATCAAAAGGAGAAAATATGTCCGAAGTTGAACGCAGAAATATTGATAAAGACATTGCCTTTCACGGCGCTCCCACGCTTCTTGGAGTAAAGTGTGCAAACCTTATTTCCTTTGATATGTGCGAAGGGACTATTGCGGAATATCTGTACGAATTTGCAGATAATCTGTCCGAAAACGGACTTAGCGCAGTACAGCTGTGCAAGTGCCGCGAACGCACACTTGTATACATTTACAACCCGAAAATGCTGACTGCATGGCTGAGTATGCCGCAGGTACAGCAATTCCTTTCAGAGTACGGCTATACCTGCGATATGAGTCTTGAAAAAAAGCTCCGCAGGCTTTCATGCCGTATAAGCTGCGGCAGCTTTCCCCATGAGATAGGGGCTTTTCTCGGCTATCCCATTGAGGATATTCGCGGCTTTATCAGTAATCGCGGCAAAAAATGTCTGCTGTGCGGCTACTGGAAAGTCTATGAAAATGCTGAAAAAGCACAGCAGACATTTAAAACTTATGATCGCTGCAGGAATATCCTGTTCGATAGATTAAATCACGGCATGAGTTTATATCAAGCCATAAAATAATAGGAGGTCTTTTATGAAAACAGCAGTAATTTATTGGAGTGGCACAGGCAACACCGAGGCTATGGCTAAGGCAGCTGCCGAGGGTGCAAACGCAGAGCTTTTCACAGTATCGGAGTTCAAGGGCAATGTCGCTGACTATGACGCATTCGCTTTTGGCTGCCCTGCAATGGGTGCAGAGGTGCTCGAAGAGGATGAGTTTGAGCCGTTCTTCACGGATATCGAGACATCACTCAGCGGCAAGAAGGTACTTCTTTTCGGCTCATACGGCTGGGGCGACGGCGAGTGGATGCGCAACTGGTATGACCGTACAAAGGCAGCAGGCGCAGAGCTTATCGGTGACGAGGGCTTTATCGTTAATG
>JAEEGL013609425.1_pt1 | contig 19252 bp, 13 predicted proteins | sample 9134231 | NCBI WGS metagenome assembly JAEEGL01 (sample SAMN16246548, study PRJNA631951) | gut metagenome | biome: gut microbiome; feature: rumen; material: fiber-attached | host: Bos | place: Iran: Karaj | collected 2018-10 | reverse complement strand
GAAGAATCCGACGCAAGACGGCTTCACCTTGGCGGCCTCGGGGAGCGTCGCCGCGAAGCGCTCGGCGACCGTCCACTGAGACTCGAAGCCCTTCAGTCCCATCGCACCGGAATAGGCGGGCGACTTGCCGACCGACTTCCGGGACGCGAAACGCTTCTTCAGCTCGTCGCGGATCTTCTCTCCGTCGATTTTCTCCTTCTTGCCGTTCTTGCCATCCTGCGCCTTGGCGAATTCGCGGATAGCGCCAAAGTCGAGTGTGAACCTCTCAAATCCAGAACCCTTCTCGCGAAGGATGAACCGCGAGAGGTCGAGCCCGTACTTCCCGCAGATGGCGAGAACATCGTTCCACTCGGAGTCAGAGAACGGCGTACACGCCCATACGCCGTCGGCGCGCGCGGACGCGGAAATCGCGCCTCTGCCGGCGAACGCGAGCGGATCCGCCGCAAGCGGAACCTGTCCGCACGACGCGAGCTCGCTGCCATCCGCGAACTTGACCGAACCACGAATGTCGATCCCAGAGTCTGACACCCTCAGTCCGCACGAGAAGGAACGCATCGACTCTACGACCTTGACAACGCCGGGGTCTATCGGACATTTGGCCGCCTCGCAGCATTTCAGTCCCTTCTTGATCGCGACGTCAAACGCCTTGAACGCCTTGGCGCCGACGCGAAGGCGAGCGACGTCCCCGTCAAGCGGCTTCTCGGCGAGAGCGATCTCCTTGAGCGCGGCCTTCGCCTGCTCCAGCTTGTCGCTCGCGCCGGCCCAGCGTCCGTCCTCTGAGAATACTACATATGTCGTGCTGTCCTTGTCCTTCGCGTCGAACGCATCGCCCTTCACGGCGATGACGCCGTCCTTCTCCGAGGAGCCGGGATGGCGGGCGAGGAATGCGTCCTTTGTCTCGGACATAGGATACAACACGGCGAACTCCCAGGAGTTCAACGCGTCCACCGGATCCTTCGCGAACCTGTCGCCGTCGAAGAACAACGGGAAGACCATGGACGACTTCTCCCTCATCGGCCCGAAGAACTTTATAGTGGGCATGTCCGCGATGACGGCGGCCATCCCCGCTGCAGCGAGCGGGTTGCCCATGAACGTCCCAAGCCGCGACGCCGCATCCCCCTGCCTTGCGAAGTCGGCGACCTGCACGGTCCCCACGCGCACCCAGTCGGCGGATGCGCACAATGCCAGGGCGGCCACTGCCGCCGCGATGATCCTCTTCATTTCCTGCCTCCTTTTTCCTTGTTGCCGTCGGTCAAGTCCGCTATGGCGGAATCAACTGCGGCGAAGAGCTGCCCGAGCCTGTCGGTAGGGACGGTCGAGAACGCTATGCGTATGAGTCCCGAGAGGACTATCGTCCCGACGGAGTACTTGGCGACGAGATGACGGCGCACCTTCTCCGCCTCTACGCCTATCGGCCTCACGCACATGAAATACCCGGAGTTGAACGGCATCGCCTCGAAGTGCCGCGCGTACCCTGGATGGGACTTCAGTATCGCGCGTATCCTGCTGTAGCGCCTCTTCAGCACTGCGAACTTCTCGCGCTTCTGACCGGCGTAGCCGGGATTGGCGAATGCGCGCACTGCGAGTTGCTGTCCGACGGACGTCACGTTGGATATGCCGGAACGGACGTTACCTGCCGCCTTTGCCTCGAGCGCCTTGAGCTGCTCGTCCGTCGCGCCCTTGAAAGCGAAGCTGATGAACCCGACGCGGAGCCCCCAGACGTAGTCCTCCTTCGTAGTGCCGTCGAGCTTCACCGCCAGCACGTTCTCGTGCAGGTCGGAGAACTCGGCGAACAGCGACTCGCCGTGTATGCCGCGCTCGTACACGAGCCCGAAGTACGCGTCGTCGCATATGACGACGACCTTCTTGCCCTTCTCCGCCGCGGCACGGACCGCCGCAACGATCCTGCACGCGTCGTCGAGCGTCGCGGTGTAGCCGGTCGGATTGTTCGGGAAGTTGAGGATGAGCACCTTCTTGTCGCCCGGCGCGAGCAGGGCCTTGCGCATCGCGTCCGCGTCGAACGCTCCGCCGGCGAAGGTGTTGAAGTAGGAGACGCGGCAGCCGACGGCCTCCTTGAAGATGAGCTCGTAGTTGTCCCAGTTGAGGTCGGGGCAGACAAGCGTGTCGCGCGGACCCGCAAACAGCTCCGCGCAGATCCTTATGCCGTGCGTGAGCGCGTTGGTGACGACGGGGCACGAGAACCTCTTGCCCTTGAGCGACGGGTTCTTGTGCAGCTCCATGGCCTTCCACGCCTCGCGCAGCACCGGCAACCCGAAGCTCCCGGCGTAGAGGAACGCGCGTTTGTCGAGCCTGACGCCCGTGCTGAAGCAGTTCATCACGAGCGGGGAGCCGTCCTCCTCGAACGCCATGCCCACCGTCGCGTTGATGTCGCAGGAACGCGCCTCCGCGCCCTGCCCGAGGATACCCCCGTAGGGAAAGTACATGCGTCTCCCGGCGGGGGAGAGGAAGTCGGCCGCCGGTCCGAGCGTCTTGTTCAGTTTGATAGCCAGCTTGTTCATATTGAGGGTATATTATACCATATTTTCAGCCACACGCGCAGGAGTTCAGAGTCGCTCCAGGCCTGGGCGGTACATCCCCTCTGCGCGTGGGGCGAATCTCCGTCCGCTATCTCGCTCGCGTGGCAAAGGCATCCGGCGTTGACGTTCTCCACGGACGATGCAAGAAGCGCAAGCGCGGACTCGCGCGAACACGCACCCGTCACGCGAAGCGCCTCGGCGTAGAACGGGAACACCCAACCCCACGCTGTCCCGTTGTGGTACGCGGGCTTGCGGCTCGTGTCTTCGTCGCCCTCGTACCTTCCCCGGTACAGCGGATGGCCTGCGCCGAGAGAGCGCATCGCGCCAGGGATCAGGAGCTCCTCCGTAGCGCGAAGAATGGACCTGTCGGCGAGAATCCCGAGAGTGATCAGGAACAGCTGGTTCGGACGCACCGTGTCCTCGGGCGTCGCTCGCGCGGCAGATTCGCCGTTCGGCGCCGCAAGGCAGTCGTAGTACCCCGGTGCGTCCGCGCGCCTGAAGAGCCTGACCACGCTCGATAGCGCACGCTCCGCGAGCTCGTTGCGCCCAACGTACCTGAGCGCGGAAATCCAGAGCGCCTGTATCTCGACCGGATACCCCACGCGCGGCGTGCAGGCCGGATAGTTCGTATCCATCCACGTGAAGTGCGAAGGCGACCACACGAGCGCGGACTCGGCGTCCATCTTTATCCCGTTCGGAGTTCCCTTCACGTAGTTGTCGACTATCGACATGCAGGTGGCCTTGAGCGAGGAGATGCAAGACGCGGAACGTGGGGATGTCGCCTCGACCTCCTGGACGCATCTTATGAACCACAGTTGCGCGTCCGTCGTGTCGCGGTTCCCAGCAGTCTTGCCGTAGATGATGTTTGGAAGCGTTCCCTTCTCCTCGAAAGCCGCAAACGCCGTCAGGATGCGCACCGCATCGTCCACCATTCCGGCGGCTATCATCCCGCGCATGAATATGAACGTGTCGCGTCCCCAGTCGAGGAACCACGGATACCCCGCGATGACCGTCTTGAGGTCGTCCCGCTTGACGATGTAGAGGCCGAGTGCCCGCTTCATCGCCTCGGCGAGCGGCAAATCGCCCCCAGGCGCGGGACTGCCGACCGCCGACGCCGCGCAATCTGCACCGTCCGCGCAGCGCAGCGAGCCCACGAGCGTGACCGCATCTCCTACCTTGAGGTCCGCGGAAATCCAGCCCGGACTGAACAGGTCGCCCGCCCCTTCCTGTCCCCGGGACGCCTCCTCGTCGTGGGGGACGTTGTAGCTCCACTGCGGCTCGTGGTGGTATTCTCCGTTCTCCACCTTCATCTCGAACACGCCGTCGCGCGGATGGAACGCGAAACCGCCGGACGTCGCCTCGCAGGACTTCGCGAAAAGCTCCTCGTCGCCGGCGTACGCCTTGGTCGCCGCATGGAAGCTCCGCCACTCGACGTCGGGACGGAAAACGATCCGCACCTGGTCGCGCACGTCCTCCGCCCCGGCGTCGGACCTCGATACGCGCACGACCGCCTCGTTGCGCCCCTCCACAAGCGACACGTCGAACGCGAACGCCGCCACGTGGCCCATGCCGCACGGCATGAGGAATTCCCACCGCGCGAAACGCCCTGCGGGATCGGCGACGAACCGCGTCACGCACCGCATGTCGAACTCGCGCGTGTACCCTTCCCGCTGAAGCCAGCAGCGAAGCCGCGTCCACAGGTTGAGCCTGTCGGACGGGACGTCCGGATTCGGATTCGCCGCGAGGATCGCGTCGTACTGGCTGCGCACCTCGGCCCATGCTACGCGCATCTGCGACGCCGCGCCGGCTCCGTTGGAGAGGACCGTGCGGAAACCGGGGCTGCGCCGCACCTCCGCGCCGGACATCTCGAGCCTCACGCGCGCAGACTCCGCCGGCGGCGGGACGAGCAACCGCGAACGCACGCGCGTTGCGGCCCCCGCGTCGTACACGACAAACTCGACGTCAAGCGCGCGGCAACGCATGCCGTCACCCTTGTAGTGCGGGGCGTCGAACCGTACGACGTCCATGTCGCCCTCCTTGCACGAACGGAACGCGCGCAGGGTGCGCCCGCTCGACGGATCGACTATGCGCAGCCTGAAATGGCTCGCGGCGGAGAATTCGATTACCTCGTTCTCCGGGACGCACACATCACGCTTGGCGTCGCGCGGATAGCGCCAGTGAAAGAGGGGTTCAGCAACTTCGGAACGGGACAGCGCGGTATGGCGCGCCGCGCGAGGCGACGGCTGGGGGGCGAGGCACAGGACCTGTCCCGGCTCGAGGGCTACGGGGCCTGCCGTCCCGACCTTGCGCTCCGTCACGAGGTCGAACGACTCCGAGTAGGGGAACTCCGTCCGGTCCCATCCTATCGTCACGGCGTTCGCGCAATCGAGGTTCGCGAGGACGAGCAGCGAGTCGCCGCCGTCAGCCGAACGCCGAACGACCGCGAGCGCGTTGCCCTCGCCGCGCGTGACGAGCGCAAGGCGTGACGCGCCGTCGAAGGCGGGGTTGCTTCCAAGGATGAAATTGAGCTTCGATATGAGATCGACCATGTTCCGCCCGGCGCCCCAGCAGAGATCGTTCTTCCCATGTACGTCTATCTTCTCGCGGCAGTACCACTCAACGCCGTTCGCGATGCCCCACGCGCCCTGCCAGGAAAGGAGCGCGGCGAGCTGGACGCGCAGTCGCGCATACGTCTCACCGCCCTTCGCAAGCCTGTCGTTGTCGTGCGTCTCCGCGAAGTGGACGAGCGTTCCGTACGTCTCGCTGCGCCTTATCGCGTCGGGGAGGTACCACTCGAACGCGGCGCGGTCGTACGTCTGGAATATCTCGGAATACGCCCAGTCGAGATTCGCCTCGGCGAGGAGCGCGTCCGTGACTCGCAGGTCGCCGCCAAGCCCCTCGAGCATGAACACCGTGTCGGGGAACTCCTCGCGCACGCGGGCCACGATGTACTCCCAGGTCTTCAGCGGGATCATGTACCCCGCGTCGCAGCGGAAACCGTCGACGCCGTTGCGGCACCAGAAGAGGAATACGTCAGCCATGTAGGCGCGGAGCCCGGGGCTCGTGTAGTCAAGCTCGACGAGGTCCGCCCACTTCACGCCCCAGGCGCCTGGCGAGCGGAAGCGTCCGTCGTCCTCGCGCCTGAACCAGTCTGGATGGTGCGTCTGCAGCGTCGAGGCCCAGCCCGTGTGGTTCGCGGGGAGATCGACGAAGAAGAGTCCGCGCCGCGCGTGGACAGCGTCGATCAGCTCGCGGAACTGGTCGAGCGGCGTGGTGAACTCGTCGAACTCCGCCATGGCTGGATCGACGGAGAGGAAGTCCGTCGCGGCGAACGGGCATCCGTACTCGCCCATGACGGCGTATGTAGTCGGGACGGGGAACGGCGGGAGCGTCTGGATGATATTGAAGCCCATGCGCCCCATGATGAGGTCAAGCCTCCTCGCGACCTCGCGGAACGACCCGAACTGGCGCGGGAACACTGTGTAGATCGAGTTGCCCCGGCGGGTCCGCTCGCTCTCCACCTTGACGTGGACGTTCGCTCCCTCGGGCCATTCGGGGACGTTAGACCCCTCGGGGAAGAAGCACGCCTTGCCGGAGAATATCCCGACCTCGTCGAGCGGTATGTCCGCGCAGAACACTCCTGGCGACACTTCCGGGAGCGGGATGTCGGTCCATGCGCGGGCAAGGGGAGTCTCGCCCTTCTCCGTCTCCGCGATTATCTCGCGCCTCCTCACGCGGGCGTGGCCGATGTTCGTGCGGAACGCCGCGCGCCCCTTGCGGGGGGCGTCGAGGGCAAGCGTAACCGTAAGCACATCGCCGCGCCACTTTAGGATGAACGATTCCGGTGCCGGGTCCTGGGTCATCTGGAATCCACACATCATTTCTTCGGAACCACCCAGCTCACGCTCCTGTTGGAGTCGGCGAAGATGGCGCGCGCGACGGAGCGGATGTCGTCAGGCGTCACGGCCTTTATCCCAGATACCTGCTCCTCGGGCGTCACGAGGCGCCCGAACGACAACATGGTCTGCCCGTAGAAAAACAGCTTAGACGTGACTTTCTCGTGCGCGAGCCTGAAGTTGCCGACGAGGAACTCCTTCGTGCGCGAAAGTTCCGCTGCGGAGACCTTCACGTCGCGGACGCGCCCGAGCTCGCGGTCTATCGTCGCGAGGGCCTTGTCCGCCTTTGACCTGTCGAGCCCCGCGGTGACGGCGAACATGCCGGCATCGCTGAAGAACTGCATACGCGAGGATATGTCGTAGCTGAGCCCCCTCTTCTCGCGGATCTCCTGGAAAAGGCGAGACGACATCCCGCGTCCGAGTACGGCGTCCAGCACGGATGCCGCGTACTTGCGCCTGTCGCGGATGCCGAACGTGCGGTATCCGAGCGCAAGCTGGACCTGCTGCACGTCCTTCTCCTTCGTCACGGACGGCACGGCCTTCGCGGCCCTCGGCGGGGGTTCCTTGCCTTTCTTCGGGGGACGCGAATAGGGAAGGGAGCGAAACGCGCCATCGACAAGGCGAAGCGCGCCCATCGGGTCGAAGTTCCCCGCTACGACGACGACGGAGTTGTCGGCGCGGTAGTGCGCCTTGACATATTCGCGCAGGTCATCCGGCCTCATCGGGCACAGGGACTTGGGGCTGCCCGCGACGGGCGCGCCGAGTCGGGACTTGGGGAAGAGCGAGCGCTGCAGGTTCTCGAGCGCAACGGAGTCCGGCTCGTCCTCGTACATCTTGATCTCCTCGAGCACGACATGCTTCTCGCGCTCGAACTCGTCATCCGGAATCGTTGCGCGGAGGTACATGTCGGAGAGTATGTCAATCGCCTCGCCGAGGTACTCGTCGGGGAGGTGCGCGAAGTAGCACGTAGCCTCCTCGCTCGTCATGGCGTTGAAGTTTCCGCCGCGTCCCTCGATGGCGCGGGTGATGTCTATCGGCCTGCGCGTCGGGGTGCCTTTGAAGAGCATGTGTTCGATGAAGTGCGAGATGCCGGCCGTGCGCGCGGACTCATGGCGAGACCCGCTCGCGACGAACACGCCTACGGCGACGCTCTCCGCCTCGCAGGGCGCGAGGACGACATGCATCCCGTTCTCGAGGCAAAACACCTGAGGAGCAATTCTGTTGTTCTTTTCCATTAGGTTAATTATACCATAATTTATGGTCACCCGAGCATCGAACACTGAAACGAATTCAGGGACAGGTCGGCAGACTGGATCATCGGGTGCGTCTCGCGTCCGTCTTCGTCACATTCGGGATACCCCGCGTCGGCCGGAGACACGCCGAAAAGCCAGTCTGACTTCGCCCCGTCGATCTTTATGCGACCGTCCGGCCACAAGGTTAGGATCGCCGAGAGCGGTTCCTTCCATCCGATGTTGCTCCCGGCGCCACGATGCGTCTTCATGTACTCTTCGGGGTACTTGCCGTGCTTTTTCGCATAGTACTGGTAGTTCGCGCTGTTGACGTCCCAGTAGAGCATGTTGTCGAGGATGCGGAGGTGGTCGATATGCAGGTGTCCGTTCATTACCAGACGTACCGTGCCGGGCTTCTTCGCGTTGGCCTCGTTGAAGATCGCCTGCACCTCCTTCTTGTTCATGACCGGCGAACGATGCCCGCGCTCGAAGCTCTGGTGCGACAGCACGATGCATGGACATGGCGACCCTACGATAGTTGAGCGCATCCACTCAAGCTGCTCCGGCGGTATCCAGTTTATGGTCGATCCCTTCACGCGCCTGAAGTAGTTGCCCTTCCCGTGGTGGATGAATTTGCCTGGTTCGTTGCAGAAGTAGTTTGGATCGGCGATCACGAAGCGGAAGCCTCCCTTGTCGAAAGTGTAGTGCCCGTCGGGCATCCTGTACGCGTCGCACGTCTCCCGGTAGGGGTTTCCGTCCTGGTCGTGGTTGCCGAGGATATGGTAGCCGGGGATGCTGAAGTTGTTGTACAGCTTGAGGAGGGCCTTCTGCGCATCGGTCCGCACACCGTGCAGAAGGTCGCCGCAGTGGATCATCATGTCGCAGCGTTCGCGTTCGGCGCGCGCCATGATCTTCTCGATGAACGACATGTCCTCGGTATTTGTCCATACTCCCGGATGGTAGTGCAGGTCGGAGAACACGCACACCTTGAGGGGGCCTGTCCCCGCAGGCTTCTCCGCGCCATGCGCCGTCCCGCGCAACGTCCCGGCCGCCCCTGCGGCCACAATCCCGGCGAGGAAGCCCCGCCTGTCAATCCCTGCCTTGTCCATATGCGTCCTTTCGTCTTTGAATTGAATTGCCGAAGTCTCATACATTTTACCATAATTCACTCGCCTCGCGCGTACGCCACGAGCATCTCGTTTGTGGTATAATAACGCCGTGAAACGAATTCTCGAGACATTGGCCGTGGCGCTGTCGGCGCCGCTGTGGATTCCGCTCCTTGCGTTCGCCGCGCTCGGCGTGCTTGCCGCGGACGGACGTCCCGTGCTGTTCCGGCAAGAGCGCGCTGGCCTGCGCGGCAAGCCGTTCACCATGCTGAAGCTGCGCACTATGCGCAGCGGAAGCGGCACAGACGCGGAGCGAATGACTGCGTTCGGCCGATTCCTGCGCGCGACGTCCCTTGACGAGCTTCCGCAGCTCCTGCACGTCCTTTCCGGAAAGATGGCGCTCGTGGGTCCTAGGCCGCTCCCGACGGCGTACCTTCCGCGCTACTCGCCGGAGCAGGCGCGCCGCCACGAGGTCAGGCCCGGCATCACGGGATGGGCGCAGGTCAACGGACGCAACGCTATCTCGTGGGATGAGAAGTTCCGTCTCGACGTGTGGTACGTGGACCACCGCTCGCTCGCGCTTGACGCGCGGATCATCGCGATGACCCTGCTCAAGACGGCGAGCCGGGACGGCATATGCCACCCCGGCTCGGACACCATGGACGAATTCCTCGGCTGATCAACGTGCAGGAGGCTGCGGGCGCGGCGGGATTTCGACGCCGGGCAGGATCCTCTCAAGGCACATCTCGCGCCATTCGATCCTCGGTGCCGCCTCTGGCGGCGGAGCATCGGCGTCATCGGCCTTTTCGGCGGGAGCGGGCGGCGGAAACGCCATGTCGAGGCGGACCTCATAGAGCTCGTTGGACGCGACGGAGGCCCAAACGACGTATCCGGACGGGATGTTCTGCACCTCGGGTTCAGCGGGGAAGGAAACGCCAGTAACCGCCACAAGCTCCTTCAGCCGCGCGTCCCAAAGATCGCGATGTGGTGTCTGCTCTTCGGGGGGGTACGCGCCTCCGCGCGTGTACGCCGTGCGTCCATCGTCCCGTTCGGACTTGCTGACGTCTTCGCCAAACGGCACGAGGCCCTTGTCTGCGCGGGCCTTCTCGATGAGCTCGTGGTTGCGGGCGATGGCCTTCGCCTTCTCGTCCTTCCACGCGGCGACGGCCTTGCGGTACCTGAACGCGGCAAGACGCTCCTCCTGTTCGGGGAGGGGCTCCCACTGTCCGCATCCGATGAGGTTCTTGTCGGAGATGTCGAACATGCAGGACCACGTACCGTCCGCCTTCTGTCCGACGAGGCACATGACGCGGAGGCGGCGGTACTCGGCGACCCAACAGTGGTCGAAGTCGTATATCTTCTTCGGCAAGAAACGCTCCTCCACCGTCTTGCGCGTGTCCGCGAGGGCGGCGAGCGCGGAGGCCTCGTCCTTGAAGTACGACGAGAAGTAAGTCTCGCCCGTCTCCCAGACCTTCTTGTCCTCGTCGTAGTGCGAGACGAAGCCGGTGACGCCCTTTCTGCCAAATGCCTCGACGTCCTTGCGCGTCCAAGTCACGAACCACGGCTCCTCTATGTTCTTCACGTACCCATCCGGAACCTTCTCCAGCGGCTCGCCCGGCCACACCACTCCGGCAGCGGCGACGATCGCCCTCTCCTCGTCTACCACGGGGTACTCCTCGCACACGCTAAGCACGCGCGCAGGCACCCAGTTCGTCACGCCGGGACCGGTCGAGAAGAACATATTGTCCCCGTCGGCGAGGTCCGCTCCCTTGTACCCGAAGCGCTTCGCCTCGTTCCAGCATCCGCACAGCAGCACGGCTGCGGCTGCGGCCATAATCAGTCTTTTCATCTTTGCGTTCTCCTTTCGTGTGTTGGTCAAAGCACCTTGCCGATGCGCTCGATTGCCTCTACGACGTTCTCGCGCGAATTGAAGGACGATATGCGTATGTACCCTTCGCCGGCGCGGCCGAAGCCCGCGCCCGGGGTCGTGACGACGTTCGCCTCCTTCAGAAGCCTGTCGAAGAACGCCCAGCTGTCGCCCTTCACGTCAACCCAGAGGTATGGCGAGTTGCCTCCGCCGGCGACGGAGTATCCGCGTCCCTCGAGGGCCTCCTTCATCAGCCTTCCGTTCTCGAGGTAGAAGTCGATTGCCGCCTTCGTCTGCGCCTGTCCCTCGGGGGAGTACACCGCCTCCGCTCCGCGCTGGGAGACGTAGCTCGCACCGTTGAACTTCGTCGTCTGGCGGCGCGTCCAGAGCGGACGCAGCTCTACCGGCGACCCGTCAGCCGTGTAGGCGCAGAGCCCCTTGGGGACAACGGTGTAGCCGCACCTGACGCCGGTAAACCCCGCAGTCTTCGAGAAGCTGCGGAATTCGATGGCGCACTTCCTCGCCCCCTCGCACTCGTATATGGAGTGCGGTATGCCGGGAGTGCGGATGAACGCCTCGTACGCCGCGTCGAACAGGATCAGCGACTTCGCGTCGTTCGCCCAATCGACCCACGCCTGCAGCTGCTCCTTCGTCGCGACGGCGCCAGTCGGGTTGTTGGGGTAGCAGAGGTACACGACGTCCGCGCCGTCAGCCGCCTCCGGCGACGGGACGAATCCGTTGGAGGAGTCGCACGTGAGGTACACGAGCCCGCCGTAGCGTCCGCCTTCGTCCGCGCCGGTCCTGCCGGCCATCACGTTGGTGTCGACATACACTGGGTATACTGGATCGCCGACTGCGATCCTGACGTCCGGCCCGAACAGCTCCTGTATGTTCCCGCAGTCGCACTTGGCGCCGTCCGAGACGAATATCTCGTCCGCCGCGACATCGACGTCGCGGTCCTGGAAATCGACCTTCGCAGCCTTCTCGCGGAGAAATGCATAGCCCTGCTCCGGGCCATAGCCGTGGAATGCTGAGCGGCCGGCCTCGTCGTCCACCGCGCGATGCATCGCCTTGACGACGGCGTCGCACAACGGCTCCGTCACGTCGCCTATGCCGAGTCGTATGACCTTCGCGCCGGGATTCGCTTCCTGGTGCGCCGACACGCGGTGCGCTATTTCGGTGAAAAGGTAGCTTGACCTGACCTTAAGGTAGTTCTCGTTGACACGGACCATGGAACATCCCCTTCCTTTCCATAACTACGTCATTTCTTGTTGCTCACGAACTTCGGCAGGAAACCGTCGGCAGCAGCGAGCGAAACCAGGAACAGCGACAGCACGGCCGGAGACCTCAGCGGGCAATCGCCGAACGCATGGATGAAGGTCGACACGGCGGTCAGAAGTATGCAGAACACCGGCGCTGGAAGCGCAAATATCTGCACAGGCATAGGCGGCTGATCCTTCGACGACACGAACCACACGGACTCTATCAGCACCTTCCAGGCCCTAAACACCGGCCTGACGAGCAGGAACACCATCGCCGCAAGCAGGGCGAGTCCGACGGCGCCATGCTCAACGAGGAACTGGAGGTAGTCGTTGTGTACGTTCGCGCCGCCGAACTTCTGAAGCTTGCGCAGCTCCTTGTCTGTCATGTATTGGACGTTGAAGTGCTTGTAGCCCCATCCGCCCACGCCGAAGAGGAAGTGGTCCTTCCAGATCGCGGTGGCGACGCGCACGTGGTACTGCCCCTTGCCGGTAATGCGGTCGAGGGCTTCGATCGTATCGACCGTGTTGACCTCGCTCTGTACGTCCTTCGGCATGAACACGACGGCGCATACGGTTATGAGCGAAAGCACGATGGCGCTGACGATCGCGGACTTCACGCGCTGGACGCGCTTCATTCGCTTGAAGAAGCACATGACGGAATGGAAGAAGAATAGGATGGCGAGCGTAGTCACGGACAGGATCGCCGCACGGGAAAGCGTGTCAAGCGTGCAGAAGAAGAAAATCACGGCGGGGATCAGGTAGTAGTGCTTCTCCCAGAAAGACACCCCGCTCGACCTACGCGCGAACAGGTGGGCGCGCCTGTGGCGGCGATGTCCGGAGTCGCCGTTGGAATCTTCGCGCCGGACTGGCGGACACTCCGCCGCCGTGCCTTCCTCCACTGCGGGCGCGGCCTCTGCAGCAACCTCCGCATCGGCTCGGGCGACTCTCTCCCTCATCCTCTCCGCATGGGCGCGTCTTTCCTCCGCGAGTTCCGCAGCGTCCCGCTCCTCGGCCTTCCTCCTGACCTCATCGACGTTCCATCGCCACATCGCGACGGCAAGTCCAAAGAGCGTGGTGAAGTAGTCGCCGGCCATGTTCGGATAGCCGAAGGTCGAGAAGAAGTAGACGCCCTTCATGAAGTCAGTGGTCCAAAGCGGACCGGTTGCCCTCGTCATCTGCTGCAGGGCGCCGACGATGCCGAGCGCGAGGCCGTTCCACACGATCATCGCAAGAAGGGTGCGCTTGCCCCTCTTCAGGAGCGCGTGCTTGGCCGCAACCATGGCGGCGAGCGACGGGACAAACCACATCACGACATCGAGATGGTCCTTGCGGTTCACACAGAACGGAAGGAACGGAATCGTCGGGCTCGAGTCGGCCCCGGCCTGTATCTCAGGATAGTCGCATATCCGGCAGAGCCCGGTGTTAAGGAACGGGATGGCCAGGAGAAGGACGAACGCCAGCGACAGCCACACGAGCGGGTCCTTGCGCATCCCGCGCCACACACGCTCGCGGGCATCGTACATCGGCTCGTTCTCGTGCTGTTGAGGGAAGCATACCAGCGCCTCAAGCAGCAGTGCCGTGACCCACGGCATCACAGGCACCGTCCAACCTGGACGCACGCCGCCGAACAACCATGCGAATGTCGCGCAGACCGCGAACACATGTATTACTGCAATGTTCTTATATAGAAACTGCATACTCCGTTACCTTTCTTGCCGCGTCCTGTTCGGACACCTTGCATACCATCTTCCCTTTTACGTAGAGAAGAAATTCACCATCGCCCCCGCAGAGCGCGATGTCAGCGCCCTTTGCCTCGCCGGGACCATTCACCGCACATCCCATGACCGCGACGCGCGGAAGCTTCGCGCCGTCCTTCGCCAGCGTCTCGAGGGCGATCTCCACCTGCGACGCCACGTGCATGAGATCGACCTTGGTGCGCCCGCACGTCGGGCAGGACACGATCGCAGGCCCCGGCGCCCTCAGCCCCAGCGCGCGCAGTATCTCCATCCCGACGCGCACCTCCTTCTCCGGCTTCGCCGTGAGCGAGACGCGTATCGTGTCGCCTATGCCCTCGCCGAGGAGAATCCCCAACGCGACGGAGTTCCGCACCGCTCCAGGGATGAGCGTCCCAGCCTCGGTGACGCCGACATGGAGCGGACAGTCCGTCCTCTCCGCGAGAAGCCTGTACGTCGCGACGGTCTCAAGCACGCTGGACGCCTTCGCGGAAACCACGACGTCGCGGAAGCCTTCGTCCTCAAGTATCTTCAGGTGGCCCATCGCGGACCTCACAAGCGCCTCAGGGACATCTATCTTCCCGGCGTCCAGCTCCTCGCGAAGCCCCTTCTCCAACGAACCGAGGTTGACCCCGACGCGTATCGGCACGCCCTTCGCCTTCGCAACGCGCACGACGGCCTGCACGCGGTCGCGCGAACCAATGTTGCCGGGGTTTATCCTGAGAGCGTCCGCACCCGCCTCCACCGCCGCGAGCGCACAGAGGTAGTCGAAGTGAATGTCGGCCACGAGCGGGACAGGCGAAGCCTTGCGGACCTCCGCCAGCGTCTTCGCCGCCTCCACGTCTGGAACCGTAAGCCGGAACATGTCGCAGCCGACCTCGGCGCACGAGCGTACCTGCTCGACAAGCGCCGCCGCGTCGTGCGGATCGGCATTCGCCATAGACTGGACGCTCACCGGCGCACCGCCGCCGACCTGAACGCCGCCTACCCGGACGACCCGCGTATGGTCGCGCGTCGTCATCTGGCGGCGGCCCCCGTTTCGTTGGTTACGGCCTGTACGGCAGTCGCCGTACCATTCGTGTTCGCCTGCTCTGCGGACTCCGCCGCAACGTCCGGCTTGTAGGTGTGGATGCGCCAGCTGCGCTGCGCGTCGCGGAAGATGAGTATCGCCATGCCGGCGAGCAGAAGGTACATGAATCCGGTCGAGAGCGCGTTCGCGATCTTGTCGGGAACCCTCCGGCGGAACACGAGCGCGATCAGCGCAAAGAGGATGAGCCCGCCGTCAAGCACCGGTATCGGAAGGAGGTTCACGACCGCAAGGTTCACGTTGAGGAACCTGAGGAACCCGAGGCCGTCCCAGAAGTCGCGCCTCACGGACTTGTATATCCCCTCCACGATCATCTGCGGACCGCCGAGCGCCTTCGCGGTGTTCTTCATCTCCTTCGGGGTGACGAGCCCCTTGAGCACGCGGAAGATCGCCCCCGCGTCCCACGCGAGCTGCTTGAACGGATTGCGCGCCGGCATCCAGCTCGCGGACATGCTCTCGTCTGGGATGCTCAGCGCCTGGATGAAGTAGATTCCGGTCACGGGATCCTGCTCCGGCACGATCTTGACGGAACGCTCCGCGCCCGTCTTGTCGCGCAGCACCACCTCCGTCTCGTTGCTGCCGACGATCTGAAACTCGACCTTCATCTCCGTCCACGTAGAAACGCCCCTGCCGCCGACGGAAACCACGATGTCGCCTTCGCGCATCCCGGCCTTGTCGGCAGGGCCGCCTGGCATGGTGGACGCTATCTCCGGCGGAAGCTCGCCGAACCTGACGGACGGCATGGCGGCGAGCAGGAACGCAAGCGCGACGGCGAGGACGATGTTCATGCCGGGACCTGCCACGGACACGGCGATCTCCTTCCACGGCGAGATCCTCTCCCCTGTTCCCTGTTCCTCCTTCCCCGACCCCCCTTCTATCGCCTTCGTGCCCTCGGGGTCAACGTCGGGAATCGACACATATCCGCCAAGCGGGATCCAGCTTATGCGGTACTCCACCCCGCGCCATGTCCTCTTCCATATCGCCGGGCCGAACCCGATGGAGAACCGCTCGACCTTGAGGCCGAGCTTCAGGGCGACGATGAAGTGCCCGAACTCGTGTATCGCTATCGCGAGCGAGAAGAACAGCGCGCAAAGCGCGATGTAGCCTATCGTGACAAGTATTTCCATGTCCAGTCGTTTGCCTCCATTACGGCGTCGAGCGAATCGCAGCCCATCGCGGGCGCCTTGCCGAGGCACTCCGCAACCGTCTTCGCTATGTCCGTGTATCCTATCCTTCCTTCGAGAAAGGCCTTTACCGCCCACTCGTCCGCCGCCGCCATAACGGCCGGCGCGCACCCGCCGCGCTCGCACGCCTCCTTCACAAGGGCGAGGCACGGGAACCTTTCAATGTCCGGCGCGCGGAACGTGAGAGCGCCGAGCGAGACGAGGTCCAGCGCCGCGCGCGGCGACGCGAGACGCCCGGGCCACGTGAGCGCATACTGTATCGCAACGCGCATGTCGGGCGGCGAGAGCTGCGCGAGCGTCGCGCCGTCCGAGAACGTCACGAGCGAGTGCACGACCGACTCGGGATGGACGACCACGTCTATCCGCGAGACGGGAATGTCGAAGAGCCACCGCGCCTCAAGTATCTCGAACCCCTTGTTCATCATCGTCGAGCTGTCTATCGTAACCTTGGGGCCCATCTTCCAACGCGGGTGCGAAAGCGCCTGCTCCACGGTCACGGACGAGAGGTCTGCTGGCGCATCGAGGAACGGCCCGCCGCTCGCCGTAAGGATAAGCCTCTCCACGGATTCCGCCGGAGACCCCTGCATGCACTGGAATATCGCCGAGTGCTCGCTGTCAACGGGCAGGAGCCGCACGCCCTTCTCCCTTGCGCGGCGCGTGACGAGTTCGCCCGCCATCACCAAGACCTCCTTCGTGGCGAGCGCGACGTCCATGCCCTTCTCTATCGCGGCAAGCGCGGGCCGCAGGCCGGAGATGCCGACGGTCGCGACGATGCAGACGTCCGCGTCGTTTTCCTCCACGGCCCTTACCGCCGCGTCCTCGCCCACGTACGCGCGGCAGCCGAGTCCGGCGGCGAGCGCCTCGCACCGCTCCTTAGAGCTGCGCGCGGCAAGCGCGACCGCCGTAAACTCTCCAGGGTGCGAACGCACGACGTCGATCGCGCTTACGCCGATCGACCCCGTCGCCCCGAGGATTATGATCCTCCTACCCATTCGCCGGGCCAGCCTCCGTAATCTGCGGACTATTATACCAGACATTCATTTGCCGGATATTATACCATAATCGCCATGAGGAATGCAACCGGCGGAGCCGCCATAGGACATTCGTCGGCTCTTGTGCGCCGTTGTCCACGCCCTCCGCGCAATAGACGAACGGCCCACGCTCCACGGCGAGTCGCCCCCTGTCCGCTTCCACCTTGTCGTGCGCCTTGACGCGCCGGCCAGAACCCGCCCGTCACCTTCACGTCACTCGTACCGCAGGCAGTCGATGGGGTTCAGCTTTGACGCACGGTACGCCGGATAGAACCCAAAGAAGAGCCCCACAAAGGACGAAATCGCGAACGCATACCCGGCCGAGGACAGCTCCACAAGAACCGGCCAGCCCGCCGCCGCACCCACGATGTGCGAGGCCACGACTCCGATGCCGACCCCCGCTGCGCCGCCGACAGTGGAGAGGACTATCGCCTCGAGGCAGAACTGGACAAGGATGTTGGACGGCGTCGCGCCGATGGACATCCTGAGTCCGATCTCCTTGATGCGCTCCGTCACCGACACGAGCATGATGTTCATGATGCCAATGCCGCCGACGACGAGCGTAATGACGGAGAATATGAGGAGAAGCGTCCCCACGATGCCCGTCACCGAGCCTATCGTGTTCATGATCTCCGTCGTGTCGCGCGTCTCGAAGTCGTTGTCCTGCCAGTCCGCGAGGTGGTGTCGCTGCCTGAGGAGGGCCGTCACCTCGCGCTTCGCCTCGTCGAGGTCGTCCATGGAGATGAGCGAGATGTTCATCATGTTGATGTTGTTGAACTTAGAGCGCTGCAGATACCGCTGCACGGAAGTGTACGGCGCCATTATGACGTCGTCCTGGTCCTGTCCCCAGTTGTTCGCGCCCTTCGAGCCGAGCACGCCGATGACGCGGAACGTCATGTTCCTGAGGCGGATGATCTTGCCGACGGGGTTCTCGTCGTCGCCGAAGAGGTTGGCGCGGACGGTCGTGCCTATCGCGCACACGCGCGCGGCGATCCGCGTCTCGTCCTCGGTGAAGAACCTGCCGTCCGTGACCGTCCAGTTGCTGATGTCGATGACGTCCGTCGAGACGCCCTGCACGTTCCCGGACCAGTTCTTGGAGCCGTACATCATCTGCACCATCGTACGCACCTGCGGGCTCACGCCCTTGACGAGGTGGGAGAGCTCGCGCTTGACCGCCTCCGCGTCGCCCGCCGTCATCGTCTGGCCCTGCCCGATGCCGCCCGAGACCGGCCCCTGGTTGCGCCGCTCCGGGAACACCATCATGAGGTTGTCGCCCATCGACGATATCTGCTTGACCATCATCGTCTTCGCGCCCTCGCCGATCGCCATCGCGAGGATGACGGCGACAATGCCGATTCCAATGCCGAGGCACGAGAGGAACGACCGGACGGGGTTCCTGCCGAGCGACTTGAGCGCCACCCTGAATATCGTGAGGAAACTCATGCCAGCGCCTCCTTCACGAGGCGGGCGACCTCGTCCTGCGTCTTCCTCGCGCCGCCGTCGTCCCTGTCGTCGCGCATCACCTTGCCGTCGCGCATGACGACGTGGCGCTTGGCATACGAGGCGATGTCGTCCTCGTGCGTGACCATGACGATGGTGATGCCCTCGTTCGACAGCTCCGTGAAGAGGTTCATTATCTCTATGGAGCTCTTCGTGTCGAGGTTGCCCGTGGGCTCGTCGGCGAACACGACCGGCGGGTTGTTCATGAGCGCGCGGGCGATCGCGACGCGCTGCTGCTGTCCGCCGGAAAGCTGCGCGGGCGTGTGGGACTCGCGTCCCTTCAGTCCCACGCGCTCAAGCAGCATCATCGCCCTCTCGCGGCGGCCGCGGCGCCCGAGACGCCCCATGTAGAGGTCGGGAAGCTCCACGTTCTCCAGCGCGCTCGTCCTCGGCAGGAGGTTGAAGTTCTGGAACACGAACCCGAGCTTCCGGTTCCTGATGCGGGCGAGCTCGGCGCGCGAGCGCGCGGCGACTTCGATCCCGTCGAGGAGGTACGAGCCCTTCGTCGGGACGTCGAGGCAGCCGAGGATGTTCAGCATGGTCGATTTCCCCGAGCCGGACGATCCCATGATCGCGACGAACTCGCCCTCGTCAACCGACAGCGACACACCGTCCAGCGCGTGTACCGGCTCCCCGCCGACCGCGTAGATCTTGTACATGTCCCTGATCTCGATCAGGTGCCCCCGCGCTTTCGTCTCTCCGCTCATGTCCGTGTTGGCTTTTCGCCGCAGCTCCTGCCCCACTCCTACTTGCGTGGCTCGTCGGGGACCTCGAGGTCGCCGAACGTGTACTGCAGCGCGTCGAGGATGTGCGTCAGGCG
>JAEEGL011663159.1_pt1 | contig 19252 bp, 17 predicted proteins | sample 9134231 | NCBI WGS metagenome assembly JAEEGL01 (sample SAMN16246548, study PRJNA631951) | gut metagenome | biome: gut microbiome; feature: rumen; material: fiber-attached | host: Bos | place: Iran: Karaj | collected 2018-10 | reverse complement strand
GTGGTAGAATGAGTGGAGCTGGAGAGGTGTCCGAGTGGTTGAAGGAGCACGCTTGGAAAGCGTGTAGCGTCGCAAGGCGCTCGCAGGTTCGAATCCTGTTCTCTCCGCCATCCAGGAACGCCATCTCGGCGTTTTTTTGTGGCTCGCTCGACCCTAAGTCGCGCTTCGCGCAAAGAAAACGCCAATCTGACGTTTCTGGACTGCTCGTTTTAAGGGGTAGCGGTTGTGCTTACTCTTGATTATTTTGCGATTTTATGATATACTGTGAGATGAATTCGACGGGGGGATGGATTTTGAAGGCCTTAATGTCGAAGTGCACATTAAAAATTGGATAGGAGGGAAATCGAATATGAAGAAGATTCCGGAAAATGTGCGCAAATTTCTTACTCTTTTCCTGGCATTTACCCTGGTTTTGTCACTGTTCACTATGAGCACTCTGACTGCGTTCGCAGACGGAGAGCCTGCGACTCCCACCGATCTTGGTGGAACCGACAACAATGAAGGAGGAGGTGACGATGAAGGAGGAGATGGCAATGATAATCCGCCACCTCCAACAATGTTCACGCTTACTTTCGTTTTAACGAAGCAGGCGGGTGATGGTACGCTGTATGAGGAAAAAGTTCAGGTTGAACTGGAAGAAGGCGCAAGCCTGGAAGGGCATGTCCCTACTCCGACGCATGATTTCTATACTGTAAGTGAACACTATGAATTTACGGGATGGAGTCCGTCGCTTCCTGCAACTGCAACGCAGAGCAAAAAGTATACAGCGGAATACCGGTCTGAGACCAGAGAGTATAAGATTACCTGGAAATACAAGGACGTGATGGAGGATAATCCGATTGACGTGTCTACGAGCACGTATGTGGAGTATGCCGAAGATCCGTCGCCGTTTGCTCCGGTAAGTGTGGGAACGAAGTTTGAAACCTATAACGCGTATTACGAGTTTTTAGGTTGGAATGAAACGATTCAGCCCGTCTCCGGAGAGGCAACTTATACTGGCAATTACAAGATTACTAAGAAGACCTACACGATTACCTGGAAAAATGACGAGGGTGGCACTATCGACACTACGACTGCGGAATGGGGAACTATTCCGGCGCATAGCGATCCGACGAAAGATCCGTCGGAATCCGAAGTGTTTACATTCAGTCATTGGGATCCGGCGCCCGAAGCGGCGTATGAACCAGCTGAGTATACCGCTGTATTTACCGGTAGCCCGCGGCCGTATAAGATTACGTTCGTGACTAAAGCGGTGAGTGAAGACGGAAAGTCGCTGGTAGATGTGACCACAACGGCTGATGTGCCTTTCGGCACGAGTCCGGCTGGTAGCTTCCCGTCGGCAGCGGAAACGCTTACGACGGAAACTACGGTTTACTCTTTCAGCGCCTGGTCGCCCGAAGTGCACGATGTGGATGGTGAAGAGACCTATACGGCAACATACACACCGACACTGAAGACATTCCCGGTTACCTGGAAGTGGACGGAAGTGATGGAAGATAACGCCATCGAAGTCTCTACGAAGAAGGATTTGAGCTACGGTGCAGATCCGAGTGAATTTGAGCCGGATATTCCCAAGGAGTTTACGACCTATAACGCTGTCTACAAATTTGATGGTTGGGACAAGAGTTATTCGCCTGTAACTGGGGAAGCAACATATACGGCTACTTATGCGATTTCCAAGAGGACGTTTACTATTACCTGGAATAACGACGAAGGCGAACTGATTGATACAACGCAGGTTGCCTACGGCGATGTTCCGTCGCATGACAACCCGACAAAGGAAGCGACCGTGGATACGGTCTACAGCTTTGCGGGATGGGATCCTGAACCTTCAGAGGTTTACGGGCCGCAGACTTACCAGGCGACATTTGATTCCGCTACACGGAAGTACGATGTGACCTTTAAGTATCTCTATGGCGACGAAAGCTCTGATAAACCGAGTGAAGGAAGCACCAGTGGTTCGTATGAATACAACGCAGATTTGACGGATCCTGGCGCAAGCGACTTTGAGACTCTCGGCCATAAGTATGAATTTACTGGCTGGAGCCCTGAACTGGTGTCGCCGGTCGTAGGTGAAGCAACCTACACGGCGCAGTATAAAGTAACGCCTAAAATGTTTACCATTACCTGGGTGCTGACTGCTCAGGAAGAAGACGGTACGCTCGTAGAAGTGAAAACTGATAAAGCGTTTGAATACGGCGCCAGCCTGGAGGGAGAATTCCCGGCGGTTGAACCGGTATTCTATACGGACACAGAAGTTTATACTTTTGCGCAGTGGTCGCCTGAACCGCAGCCGGCTGTGACTGGAAATCAGACCTATACGGCTGAGTACAGTTCAATGCCGATTACGGAACTGCAGTATGCGATTACCTGGAAGAACGATGCAGGAGAAGTCATTGATGTCACGCTTGTGAATTACGGTGACACTCCGACGCACGCTGACCCGACGAAAACGCCGACCAACGAGCTCATCTATGTGTTCTCTGGTTGGACACCTGAAGTAGTACCGGCAACAAGTGATGCGACCTATACCGCGACATTCCAGTCGATGGTGAGGACCTACACGGTGACTTGGTACTACGAAGACGGCGAAACGATTCTGCAGCAGCAGAGTCTGCCGTACAATGCAATGCCTGAATATGCGGGCGATAAGCCGACGAAGGCAGCCACGAAGGATTACACCTACGAGTTCGCAGGTTGGACGCCTGAAGTGGTGCCGGTAGTCGCAGATGCCGCGTATACGGCAGTGTTTACGGCAAAACCGGTAACTACCTACACGCAGCCGCCGCTGACTGTGGCGCAGAGGTCGTCCAGAATGAATCGCAAGTTCGCGGTTTATTATGGCGAAACGCCTGAACCGCTGGAGCCCGAACCGGCACTGGTGGTGGAATGGGGCCAGGTTTCCGGAGTAGCAACTTACGAAATCTACGTAGGCTATCTGGAAGACGGCATTCCGACCACACCGAGAGTGACGGTAAACTATGGCGCGTTTGCGGCGTATGTTACGGATTTTGATGACCATGTCGTTGATCCGAGCAGAAGTTACATTGCGTTCGTAGTGGCAAAGAACCGGAAGGGCGAGGAAGTCGGCAGAACCGTGATTGCCTATGTGGCAGGGCCGGATGCTGAGTATACCAACCCTGCGTCGCTGACGGTTTCTCCGGCGAAGAGCGTTACGCTGAAAGTTGGCGAGAGCGTCACGATTTCGGCGAGCGTAACACTGGAAGATAGTTCGAAGCCGCAGATTCCGGGCGTTCCGGATTTCCGGTATTCGACTACCTTTGACAACATTGCGACGGTATCCGATAGCGGCACGATTACGGCTGTGAGACGGGGAACTTGCATTGTGCAGGTGTATACCAAGAATGGCCTGGTCGAAGAGATTACGGTCAACGTAAAGTAACTATCCAATTACCTACAAGAGGCTCCGCTTCGGCGGGGCCTTTTTCTATAGCGCTTATACCTTGATTTTTTGGTCAATTTGTGGTATAATTATAAGATATGGCACCTTAAAACGAGAAAGGGGGGAGAAATGTGGCTAAAGCCGAGTCCAATAGACTAAGCAACTTATATGTAGCGATTAAAGCGATTGTCTTCGGGATAGCTGGCGCGATTTTCGTAGTGGACTATTTCGTGGGATTTATTGCAGAAAAAGACATGACGACGGCCCATGTATGGATGACAATACTGGTATTCTATGACCTTGTTGTGCCATTTTTCGCAGGGAAGAAGGCGAAGAAGTACGCTTGTTTCAAATGGAAGTATGCGGAGAAGAACTATAAAGAATGTAGCTCGGGCCGTATGGTTCCGCGACAGAAGCGCAACGTCGGTGGAGTAGTTGCAATCTGGATTGCCTTATGGCTGGCGATTCTGGCAACACGACTAACTGGTCTTTTGACTTGGGATCTATTCATGGTCGGAGCCTGCGTGATATCAATGCTGAATGTCTGGTTCGTGTGGAAACATTGCTGGTTATCGACTTACATTATGAAGAAGTCGAATTGCTGCGCGGATTGCTCAATCTGTGGTTGGGATGCTTTCATGTTCGGGAGTGCATTTATTCTGTGCCCGTGGCCAAATGAACCTATACGATGGATTAATATTGGAATTTTCATCGTATCCTTCGGACTATTCATGCTGTGGGAGATGACGTACATAGAACATCCCGAGAGGTTTTCGAAAGCGACGAATCTCGGTATCCGTTGTTTTGCATGTATGAGTAATAAGTGCCAATGCCACAAATAAAAAATGGGCGCCCTGCGAGAGGACGCCCAATTTTTGTGCTTTTTCAAGCGTAGCGAGAAAGGATTTCTGCTATTGCTTTCTGATATTGTGAGTATTTCTGGCCTAGTTCATCAAGTTCTTTGAATTTCCGCGTAATGGTTTGATCGTTCTCGTCGTAGTATTTTTTGCTATCATCAATAGTTTCCTGACTGAAGAGATTTTTATTATTGGTAAGAGCAGTGATGAAGGTTTCGTTGGCGGTTTTGAAGTGTTTGGCATCCGTGGCGGCGTCTTCAATAGTGCGAATGAGATTAGTGACGGCTTGATGCAGCTCTTCATAGTCGACATTACGTTCACCGCGAATAAAATCGATTTGACCGAGGAGTTTTTCGACTTCTTTGTCCGTTTCTTCAAGTTTTGTGCGCGCTTGTTCAATTTCTTCACGCATTTGGGCGAGTTCGTCATTATTCTTTTCGGATTTAGCTTCGGCAGCTAGAGTATCGTCATACTCGTTTTGGAGGAAAGTGAGCTGTTCGCCGTTTTGAAGCCGAAGATAACTACTAATAAGCTCTCTTTCATCGGTAGGGGTGGATTCATTGTCGAGGCGTTCGCGGAGAAGTCGGTAGTTTTTCAGGAAAGCCGCACGAGTTTTTTCATCGCCTTGATTGTAACAACTGTAATGGGTGGCATCGAGACTAGCAAGATCGACGGCTAGGCAGCCAATAGAAAGATTCAGGTGGAAATCGTTCTTAATATCTGGGTGTTGTTGTTTGAATTCGGTCGCGTTATCTTGATATACGCTGTCGATTTCAAAGTGTTCTTCGCCATTTTCCATTTTAAGACGGCTGAAAGTGGAGCGATCGCCTTGTTGCAGGACTTGTCGTTCGACGATGCCTTTTTCGGCGTCGGCCTGTTTTTGGGCGTCTTTTTGCTCTTGTTGTTGCTTGACGAATTCGTTGTATGCGTCAAGGTCGCCAAAAGGACTTGGTTCAGATTGGCTACTAGATTGTTCTGGGCTTCTCATGCCTTGATTATACCATTTTATGGAAGGTGCTTTCCTTGACATTTATTAAGAAAGTTTGTATAATATGCCCAGTAACTGTTTGTTAGGCTCATTTTTGGTTTTTGGAGGTGTGATATGTTTAAAGCCACACATGTAATCATGCCGATAGGTGATTCGCGGAAATATGAGTTGTTACTGCGTGACGACGAAATAAATGTGGAGATCCGCCAGGGAACGACCGATTTCGGCTGCCTGGTAAAAGTCGGTGACCAGTTTTTCGACCGCTTCGGCAAGGAAGTGGTGATGACGGATGGGATTGTGAGCGTCGATAAGTTTATTCGGCATAATGGCGATTCGAAAATCAGTGATTTGTTTTTCGGCACAGACGAAGATGGCCACAAAGTGTTGGTTAAGAACGTCTATCGCGATTCAGAGCATCCGACCATTGAGAGTACGGACCTGCATTACATTCACGAATTGAAGGAGCCGCGCGCAATCTTCAGGCGTCTTAACGATAAGACGCAATGGATTGTTCCGTTCGAACTGAAAGGTACATTGCTCGGCGACTGGCTGGCCAGAAGTGGAAGCCAGTACGTAAAGAATCATCCGGACGATTGGGTAATTTTGCATCTGGATTCGAGCATCGGGACGCATTTCATTGTCTATAACTATGGCACGATGGAGACGATGTCCTATGCTCCGCATAGCAATCGGCAGTATGCGACAGGAGAGAAAAAGCTGCATTTGACGGAGGAGGAAATTGCGTCAACCGCCTTTACCGACGAGTATCTTATGAGTATGCCTGAGTTCTTCGATGATCCTGAGCTGGGGCGTTGCATGAGGTTCGGCGAATGGATGACCGACGAGAAACTGCTGAATACGGGAAGTGTGAAATGGTATAAGACACTGTACGTGTATAGGCGCAACTAAAAACCAAAGGTCCGCGAGAAATCGCGGGCCGTTTTTGTGGGTTTTACAAGGTGTTTATGGTAAAATATATGCATAAGAATTTCCGATTAGGAGGATGATGAACCCGCAAAATACAAATGCACCTGGGGGAACGCAGAATTTTGACGGCTTTGGTGGGCCTAACATTTCTTATGAGAGCTTTTCGGAGCCAGCCCCTCAGCCACAACCAACGCCGCAACAACAGATTAATGTCGTGAACGCAAACGGCGTGATTAGCGGCCGTAGAATGGTTGACTATATGTGGCAGCGCTTGGCGTATTGCGGTTTGGTTTTCTCGGTTATTTTCTTGATTGGTTTGATTGTGGCGGTGATATTTGTTGGCATGATGAATACCGATAGGGCAACGATGGAAGCTGAAAAAACTGCAATGGAGCGCAATTTGAACGGTTTATATCAAGTAATTGGCGCAAGTAATCAGGAAGAAGCAATTCAGACGCTCGATAAGGAATCGGAATACATTAACGGTGGCGACATGGCAAAGATTGACAAGTTGCTGACCGGTAAATACGGAGATTATGTGGTTGATTTTGCGGATTCGAACATAAACTTCGTGCGCATTAATAACATGTACAAAGTCGTGAGCGTAGGGATTGTACGCCCGAACGGCACCGCAAGGGCACTGCTTTACAGCTTGATTGCGGATGGAAATTGGAAATTAGGTGGCTTTGATAGCGCAAATACGAAAGACCCATGCGCAAACTCTTCGAACGAAGAGAAAGTGGCTTTGCAGGGAATTATTGTCTGTCCAGAAGTGAAGGAAGAGGAAGAAGACAAGAAAAAGCCAGAAGAAAAGAAAGATCCTGAAGAAAATCCAGAAGAGAATCCAGACGAAGAAGACGATTCCGGTAAAGAAGACAAAGATAAAACAAAGGCGGAGTAATGTTCGAAGCGGCTTTGAGTTTGCTTCTGCAAGCGGAGATTCAAGCTTCGCAGATTGAAGTGCAACAAAAAGTCGACTCGTATTACGTAGCTAATCCACCGGCGCAAGGTTATAAGTACAACATTACTTATGATATTTCGGCGCGGGGCGTGATTAAGGGGGATTTGGATGAATTTGCGAGGGTAGTTGAATCGACTTTTAATGACCCACGCGGTTGGATTCGGGCGGGTGTAAAGTTTACGCGCGTGCAGAGCGGGGGACGTTTACATATGATACTCGCGAGTGGCGAGCAAGTGCGTGCGGCGGCACCGGGTGGCTGTTCAGCGGAGTTGAGTTGTACGGTATATCCATTGGTACTGATTAATGATGATCGTTGGTTGGGCGGCTCGGCTAGCTATAACGAGTTAGGCGTGAGTTTGGCAAATTATCGGACGATGGTGATTAATCATGAAGTTGGTCATTTCTTAGGGCATGACCATATTTCGCAGTGCGAGACGGGAACGGGTGTGGCGCCAGTAATGTTGCAACAATCGACGGGACTGAGGGGATGCTCGCCAAATTCGTGGCCACTACCAAGTGAACTGTGGGTAACGAGGCATTAGTTATGAAGAAGAAGCTGAAGAAGATTCCGATCTGGGTGATTGTGGTAATCTGCGTGACGGCGGGACTGGTGATTGCGTCGGTTGTTTGTTTAATACTCGTGAAGAACGCGGAAGCGGAAGATTTACGCAAGGCGAAAGAAACGACGGCGAGGATTCTGGAAACGCGCGCAGCGATGGAAACTTATCTAAATGCAGAAGCGGAAGATGCTAAGCTTGATAGTTTTGAGAGTGAAGTGGAAAAGGCGGGTGGCTATCTGAGAGATTTGGGTGAGAGTCGCGTAGTGGAAGAGGGAAAAGCAAAAGAGCTGTTCGAGAAAGCGTCTGAAAAAATGGGGGATTTGCAACTTGTAGGCGAGACGGAGCAGTTATTAAAAGATATTATTGATGATAATAAGCTGAGCGATGAAGAGGTTGAGCAACTGGCGAATTCCGGCAGTAAATATTTGCAAGAATTGGCGCAAAACTACAAAGAGTATCGCGCAAAGTTGGCGGAGTTTATGGAGAAGTACGCCGATTTGAAGGGGAAGAATAAGACGGAATTAGACGCGGATTACGCGGCGATTCAGCAAGAAGGAAACGTGCTCGCGCAGAAATATACTGAGATTAAATTTGACGATGTTTATGGAAAGTCAAGAGATGACATTTTGAGTTTCTATGCCACAATAGAAGAGTTGAACAAGTTTTTAGCTGAAAAGAATTAGATAAACATGAAACGCCTGATTATTGTTTATAATCCTCGGAGCTCTCACTTTGCAAAAGTGGAGCAAGAAGTGTTGTCAAAAGCGCGTGCGCTGAAGGGCTGGGCGGTTGGTAAGTTTGAAGTGGCCGAGACGAACGTGGATGAGAATGCGCAACGTTTATCGAAGTTGCTAGTTGATAATGATTTGGTGATTGCAGCAGGTGGAGACGGTACGGCGACGATTGCGGTAAATGGTATTATGCTGTCCTCGGCGAAGAATGTGCGCCTGGGCGTGCAAGGATTCGGGAATTTCAACGATACAGCGCGTTGTTTTGGCTTTACGAAATTTGAAGAGATTATTAAAGGCGACGCAAAGGAAGTGTGGCCACTTGAATGTAAGATCAATAAAGAACATTGGCGCTACGGGATGTGCTATTTTACGATTGGCATGTTCGCGGAGGCCTGTGCGGCGTTTGATCATCCGAAGACGCGCAAGAAGTTGCAGAAGGGCAATAAGCGCACGATGTTTAGCTTGAAGGTGCTGGTGAAGTGGTGGCTAAGGCAGCGTCGCAAGCATCAGTTACCGAACTTTGCGCTCGGAGGTGCATCGGGTGAATATATTGAGTGCAAACATAAGTCGGATTATATGGCCGTGAACAGTAAGACAGTGGCGAAGATGATGAAGGGTGGCAAATATTATTTGTCGAAAGATGGATTCTTGAGCTACAACGGGCAGATGACGAAGTTCTTTAGACTGTGTCTGATGATGTCGAAGAGCATCTTGCGCAGGATTCCGGGTACGGAAAGTGATTATGATTGCTTGGTTTTCCCGAAACCGGCTAAAATGATGGTGCAGGCAGAGGGCGAATACCATAAATTTGCTGATGTCGAAATTGTTGAAATTTCGAAAGCCGAGAAGCCACTGCTTGCGATAGTGAAATAAGATGGATGTAGTTGGTAGAGCAGAACATAAATTAGCGGGCGCGCTAAAGGCGTTCAGTATGGATTTGCGTGATAAAACCGTGTTAGATATTGGTTCGTCGACCGGTGGCTTTACGGAATTGGCGCTTAGATTGGGAGCTAAGCGGGTGATTGCGGTAGAGAAGGGCACGAATCAGATGAAAGCACCGCTACGTTTTGATGAGCGCGTGGAGCTGCACGAGAAGACAGATATTTTTGAGTTTATTTGCGAGACTGCGCCGGATGTAATTGTGGCAGACGTGAGTTTTGTAAGCTTGGTGGATGTGCTGAAGTATGCGCGAGATAATTTGGGAGATGCGCATACGGAATATGCCGTGATGTTAAAGCCGCAGTTTGAAGCAAGGCCGTTTCAGCTTAAGAAGGGCGTGATCAAGAATAGCAAGATGCGCCGCGAGATTATTGCGGATTTTGAGATAGCCGTGAAAAAGGCAGGGTTTGTGATACTTGGAAAACGTGATAACGAACTGGCGGGGAGGTTCGGAAATGTCGAACGGTTTTATTATTTAAAAAGAGCGAAATAAAAATATATCCCCAATGGGGGATATATTTTATCGGGATAGGCGATGATTATTGACTGCCGGTTTTTTGTTCGGCATCATCTTGAGCTTTGCCAATGAGAGCTTCGCCGAATTTCTCGTTTTCCTTTTCAGGAGTTTCGGCGGCTTCTGGAACGGCTTCATAAGTAGCGAAGTCGTTTGCGCTCAAGATATAACGGTTGTCTGGAGAGATAGTTTCAAGAGTTTCGTCTTTACAGACGGCACAGAAGTAACATTCTTCGTCACCGGTTTGGTCGCCACCCCAAGGAGCAGTGATAACGACCTTTTGGCCGGTTGGGTTTTTGATGATGCGGGCTTTGCCTTTGGCGCGGTAGTGCCCCGGTTGGTTAGTTGACTCGTAACGGCTCATAAAGGTTTCATTTGGGACAGGGTAGTTATTGGCGCGGTCGCCTGGTTGCTGGAGTGGATTAGTGATGATCCATTCGCCTGGCAGGACTACGCGTTTATCTTCGACGGCAGCAATACGTTGACCATTTTCTTCACGCATTACCCAAGTGGTAATCATAAATTGACCGGTAGCTTCGTCGTATTCGACGTCGAGGCTGGCGTAATCGCCGGCTTCGAGGCCAATTTCGGTCACTTGGACCGCTTCGACGATCTTCTTTTTGATGTAAAGTTCGGCGGTTTTAAAGCGCTCTGTGTATTCGGCTTCGGTAAGATCGACACGCATTTCTTTGGCTTCACTGGCGATATTTTCATCATGGCCAGTTTCGGCGTCTGATACACCGCTTGTTGTACCGATGGTTTTACCTTCGTTCATTTTTGCTCCGTGTTTGTGTTTATATCGAAGAATGATACCCAATATATCTATTATATCAAATTGCTTACGTTTTGTCAAGATTTAAGGGGGTGGATAAGGCGATGTTATGATAAAATGAATATATGGCAAAGGAGGAGATTAAGCTAAAACCAAGTGATTATGTACACCTACATAACCACACACATTACTCGCTTCTTGATGGTTTAACGAAGATTGATGATCTAGTGAAGTTCGTAAAAGAGACGGGAATGGAAGCAGTGGCGGTAACGGACCACGGCACGATGTCGGGCTTAATTGATCTCTATAAGACTTGTACCGATGCGGGAATTAAACCGATCTTGGGTTTGGAAGCTTATGTAGCGGCACGTCGCATGGAGGACCGCGATCCGGCGTACGATAAGGAACGTTTCCATGTGACTTTACTCGCAATGAATAATAAAGGTTTTGAGAACCTTTGTCGTTTGATGACCGAAGCTGAGGTGCGAGGCAAATACTATAAGCCACGCATTGACCATGAAGTAATGGAGAAATACAACGAGGGCATTATTTGTTTGTCGGGTTGTATGGGTTCGGAGATTTCTTCGGCGATTCGAGCAGATGACGATAAGCGCGTGCATGAATTAATCGATTGGTATTCTAAGGTTTATGAAGGGCGATTCTATTTGGAGATGCAGGATCATGGCCATCCAGATTCGTCGACGCATAATCCGGAGCAGATGAAGATTAATAACAGGCTGATGGAGCTCTCGAAGGAGACGGGTCTAGATTTGGTAGTAACTTGCGATGCGCACTATTTGAAGAAAGAAGACCAAGATGCGCACGAAGTGTTGCTCTGCGTTGGTACGGGAAGTAATATTTCGGACGAAAAGCGCATGACGTTGAAGGATTTCGACTTGCATGTAATTCCGCCAGATGAGATTATTGCGCACTGGGAAAAGACTTGCCCTGAGGCGGTGTTAAATACGAAAAAGATTGCTGACCGTTGCAACGTAGAAATCGAACTTGGAAGAATTTTGATTCCGAAATATCCGATTCCGACTGGCGAAACGGAAAAGGAATATCTAGACAAATTAGTGTTCAGCGGTCTCGCGGAGCGTTTAGGTTTATTGCCGAAAGAAGAGGCATTTGAAAAGACAGTAGAAGAGATTCGGCCACTTTTGCCGAAAGAAGTATTAGAGCGCATTGACTATGAGCTGAAAATTGTGGACCAGATGGGCTACAATGGTTACTTTTTGATTGTTCAAGACTTTATTAACTGGGGCAAAGGACAGGGAATTATTTATGGTCCTGGTCGTGGTTCGGCGGCTGGTGCGTTGCTCGCATATGCATTACATATTACGGACTTGAACCCGTTGGATTACGGTTTGCTCTTTGAGCGCTTCTTGAACCCAGATCGTATTTCGATGCCAGATATCGATACTGATATCCAGGATACGCGTCGTGACGAGGTGATTGAATATTGTACCGAAAAGTACGGCAAAGGACGCGTGAGTAACATTGTGACCTTCGGTAAGATGATGGCAAAGAACGCCGTGCGCGATGTGGCGCGTGTGCTAGAGGTGCCATACGCCGAGGCAGACAGAATCGCGAAGTTAGTGCCAGATCCAGTGATGGGCCACCACGTGAAGCTGAAAGATGCAATTGTAAATGAGCCGGATTTGAAGAAAGAGTACGAGACGAACCCAACCGCGAAGGAAGTGATTGATTTTGCGATGAAACTCGAGGGGACAATTCGTTCGCACGGCGTGCACGCTTGCGGCGTGGTGATTGCGCCAGACGATCTCGTAAAGTTTATGCCGCTGGAAGTCTCGGCCAAAGGTCCGCTTGCAACGCAATATCCGGGCCCGTTAGTCGAGGAACTTGGCTTGCTTAAGATGGACTTTTTGGGCCTATCAAACTTGTCGGTGATTCAACAGGCACTCCGTATCATTAAGAAGGTGTACGGCAAGAAGATTGTGATGGGCGATTTGCCACTTGATGATGACAACGTCTATAAGCTATTCCGCGACGGTAATACAACAGGCGTATTCCAGTTTGAATCGGCGGGTATGAAGCGTTATTTGCGTGAGCTGCAACCGACGGAGTTCGATGATTTGATTGCTATGAACGCGTTGTATCGCCCGGGCCCAATGCAGTTTATCGAGAGCTTCATTAAACGCAAACACGGTGAAGAGCCGGTGACATATCTTCATCCTGGTCTTGAGAACTCGCTCAAGAGTACTTACGGTATTTTGATTTATCAGGAGCAGTTCATGCAGGCGTCCAAGGAATGGTGCGGCTTCACGGGCGGTCAGGCAGATACGCTGCGTAAGGCGGTCGGTAAGAAAAAAGTCGACCTCATGAATAAGATGAAGCCACTCTTCATTGAAGGTGCGGTGAAAGTTGGTGGTGCAACGGAAGAAATTGCGAACACATTCTGGGATCAGCTGCTTGATTTCGCGAACTACTGCTTTAACAAGAGTCACGCGGCGTGTTACGCTTTGGTGGCGTATTGGACGGCATATCTGAAGACTTATTATCCAGATGCCTTTATGGCAGCATTGATGACGGCGGATATGCGCTGGACGGAACGTCTCGCAATTGAGATGACCGAATGTAAACGCATGGGCATGAAGGTGCTTGGTCCAGATATTAACGAGTCGTATCCAGATTTCGGTATTGTAGGTAAGACGAAGACGATTCGCTTTGGTATTGCCGCGATTAAAGGTATGGGTAAGGCGCTCGCGGAAGAAGTGATTGATGAGCGTGATAAGAACGGTCCGTTTAAGTCCGTATGTGATTTTGCGAAACGCGTGAATGCGACGAAGTTTAATAAGAAGAGTTGGGAGTCGGCGATTAAAACGGGTTGTTTCGATAGCTTTGGCGACCGCTCGGATTTGTTATACAACCTCGATAAAATTCAGGCATACGGCAACAAGATGCAGAAAGATATGGCGAGTGGCCAGACGGACCTTTTTGGTGCGATGGGCGCAGCTGCAGAGGTACCGGAGGTAGAGATTGTGCCGGCGCCAACGAAGTATTCCGATAAAGAACAGTTGATGTGGGAACGCGATTTGATGGGTCTTTATATTTCGGCGCATCCACTTGACAAGTACGATGTGTATTTTGAAGAACAGACGATGCCGATTAACGAGATTACGCCGAAGATTGATGGCGCCAGTGTGATTGTGGGTGGCATTATTACGAACGTGCGTACGTTGGTAACGAAGAGTGGCTCAAAGATGGCGTTTGTGAAGATTGAGGATAAGGTATCTGAGATTGAAGTCGTAGTGTTCCCGAAGACCTTTGAGGTGGTGGGCGCAAAACTTGTACAGGATGTGGTCGTGAAAGTGACTGGACGTGTGAATGCAACGGATCGCGATGGCAACAAAGTGGACGAGGCGAAGATTAATGCCGAGGAAATAAGCATTATTACTGACGAAGAATTGGATAGCTACCAATCAACAGGCGCAAAGATGGTGACGCCAACCAAGGGCGCAGCGCAGAAGCCACGCGGGAAAGTCGCAGCGACGGGCGTGGGTGAAGGCGGTGGATTCCGCAAAGGTGCGGCCGAAAAACCGGTAACACATTTTAAGACAACGGAAAGTGGCGCAAATGCGGAGCCAGTGAAACCGAAGAAGCTCTATGTGCTAGTAAAGAATCCGTCAGATACGGATGCGTTAGTGAAGCTAAAGCAGAGCTGTAGTACTTATCCGGGTCTATCAGATATAATTTTAGTACTCGGCGAAGATAAAAAGAAAGCGATGAGGCTACCGTTTAGATGTGAGCCGTCGGAAGCGCTGACTGGCGAGCTGGCCGAGATATTCGGTGAAGAGAATGTGAAAGTGAAATAAAAAATCTCCCCCGGAGGGGGAGATTATTGTTGACTAGATATGTTTGAAGCCGGAGGCGTGGTCGTTGTAGATATTGTCGTAAATACTGCGGTGGCCGATTTTATCGGCGGCCTTAACAACTTCGTCGATATCGTCGGTGATGCGATAAATTTTGCGATCACTATCTTTGATAGTCTTAAGTGGGGTCATCTTCATAGCGAAGAAGCGATCAAGCGGCTTCCAGAATGATTTGCCGATGAGAAACATTGGCATCTTTGGCATCTTGCCTTCCTGCATGAGAATAAGAATCTCGGAAAAGTCATCAAGAGTGCCGAAGCCGCCAGGGAAGAAGACATAAACTTTGGAGCTCATAGTGAGCATGACTTTGCGGGCGAAGAAGTAATGGAACTCCATCTCGTCGGTGACGTATGGGTTGATATGTTGCTCATGTGCGAGCTGAATATTGAGGCCAATACTGCGGCCGCCGGCTTCATAGGCGCCTTTGTTAGCAGCCTCCATAATGCTCGGGCCGCCACCAGTAATGACTGGGTGACCGTGTTGGGCGAGTTTATAGCCAAGCTGTTCGGCGAGCTTGCACCATTTGCCGTCCATAGGCAAGCGGGCGGAACCAAAGATGGAAACGCCTTGGGAATAAGTGCGGATTTTGGCGAGGCCTTGCTCGAGGTCTTTGGCGTAACGCAAAGAGCGCTCGACGTCTTCTGGATTTAATTTGTTTTGGGCTATTTCGTCTAGCCAGTTGGTGATGGATTCGTCCATTAGCGGATCTCCTGTATTGGCATATCGTGAAGTTTTGTATTTTGAGATAGAATTCCGGCTTTGCTGCCGATTTTTTGAACCACAGAGGTGGAGTTAGCGGAAGCAAAGACGAGGGAATCCTTGAAGGATTTGCCACCAGCATAGGCGGCGAGGAAGCCGGAGCCAAATGCATCGCCGGCACCAGTGGAATCTTTGACTTTGACGTCCTCGTAGAGGCCGATGCGCCAGATTTCATCTTGGTTGGTGGCGATAGCGCCTTGGTGGCTATCGGTAATAATAGCGGCAGGAACGTAATTCTTGATGCGCTCGATTAGCTCAAGCAGGCTGGAACCGTCGACAATTTTCTTGGCTTCTTGTTTATTAACGAGAAGTACGTCGACGTCGGAGAGAAGACCGAGAAGCTTGCGTTTATGCTCGAGCTCGAGATTGCCAGGGTTGAACATAATCTTGGCGCCAAGCGATTTGGCCTTAGTGAAGAATTGGTCGAGCATATCCATGTTGCCACGGAAAGTGGTGACATAGAGCCAATCTGGATTGATAGTGTCGAGATCGTCTGGATTTAGAAGTTCGAATTTAGCGGAAGCGCCACGGCAGGTCAGAATCGTACGTTCGCCAGAAGGGGCGAGCAGCAAGACGGAATAACCAGTGTGGGCGCGAGTAGTGTAGGTGACATAACTTGAATCGATACCTTCGATGTCGAGGCTGGCGATAATGGCGTCGCCGGCTGGGTCGTTAGCGATGCAACCCATGAAAATAGATTCATGACCGTTGCGAGCGAACGTAGTAGCAGCGTTAGTTGCGCCACCGCCAGTGCCGAATTGAATCGTATCAATGTCTACCTTGGTGCCGAGTTCGAGCTGGTTGAAGTAACCGCGCGAGTTGGTACCAAAATCATCGTGGTCGATAAGATAGACGTCCTGAAGGGCAGCACCAATACTGACGATGCGTGCCATTAGACGATATCCTCCTTTTCGGTTTCGGCATTGAGCTTTTCGAAAGTTTCTTGTGGGTTCGGCGAGGTTGCAAGGGCATTGCCGACGTTAATGACGTTGACGCCGGTATGGTTAATAATGTGAACGTTTTCAACATTAGCGCCACCATCCCAACCAATTTCGATGCCGCGATGAATATCGTTAATCATAGCGACTTTTTCGCCGAGAAGTAGGTCGGCAGTGCCACCCATTTCACCAAGATTACCAGAGAAGATAAGGGCATGATCAGCGGCCTTGAGGAGGGCCTTAATAGAACCAGGATAAACGCCTTTAACGATAGCGACACCAACACGCATACCGTTTTGTTTGATTGTGTCAAAGATAGGGAGGAGGTCTTCACGAGCTTCAGCGTGGAAGATAATGAGATTTGGATGAAGCTTGAGAAGGTCGGCCATATGCTTGGATGGCTCGGCGGTCATCATATGAATATCGACGACCCAGCCCTTTGGCCACCAAACGGCGGACTCGTGAAGAGTAGTTTTTTCGGTAAGGGTGCCATCGGAAATATCGATGTGAACACGCTTAGCGAATGGATAGTACTTCTTAATAATTTCTTTGTATTCAGTTGGGTTTGAACTGAGAATTGTTGGTGCAATTGTTGTGATTGCCATATTAGTCCTCGTCTAACTTTCTGCAGCGGCGTTGGTATTTTTCATCTGGTAATGGTTTCGTACTCATAAAGGTATTAATAATGTCGTAAACCTGGTTGTTGTCGATAGCGTCGGCAGGGAGGCAAAGAACGTTCGCATCGTTATGCGAACGGGTCTCCATTGCTTCGGCTGGGTTGAGACAAATTGCGGCGCGAATACCTTTAAAACGGTTAGCTTGCATACACATGCCTTGACCGGAGCCGCAAAGTAGAATGCCAAAGTCGTCCGTGCTCGGGTTGGTGATGACCGCTTGGGCGACTTTTTTGGCATAGTCGTTAAAATCATCCTCGGCGTCGTAGCTCATGGCGCCAAAATCTGTGAACGAAATTTGGTGCGCACGAAGCCAGTTCATGAGCTCATCTTTTAATTGATAGCCACGATGGTCGGCGCCGAGGTAGATATGCATATTACTGTTGGTCTCCTTGAGCCATCTTGCCAAGGTCGACAGTGAGTTCGACTAAGCGGTTGCTGTAGCCCCATTCGTTGTCGTACCAAGCGACAACCTTGATGAGGGTACCACCGATAACATCGGTGAGCTTGAGGTCGACAATAGAAGAGTGGGAGTTGCCACGATAGTCGATGGAAACGAGCTCTTCTTCGGTAGCGTCGAGGATGCCCTGATAGTATGGGTCAGCGGCAGCGCGCTTGAAGAGATCATTGATTTCTTCCTTGGAAGTTTCGCGCTTAGTGACAGCGGTAATATCAGAGAGAGAAACTACTGGGGTTGGAACACGGACGGAAAGACCGTTAAACTTGCCCTGAAGAGTAGGAATGGTAAGAGCAGCAGCTTTGCTGGCGCCGGTGGTCGTTGGAACGATGTTTTCGGCAGCAGCACGAGCTTCGCGGATGTCCTTAGCTGGAGCATCTTGGAGCTTCTGGCTAGCGGTGTAGCTATGGACGGTAGTCATCATAGCTTTATCAATACCGATGTTGTCTTCGAGGACCTTCATAACTGGTGCAATACAGTTAGTGGTGCAGGAAGCGTTAGAAATGATTTCATCTTCGACGGTGAGCTGATCTTCGTTAACACCAAGAACGATAGTCTTAGCGCCTTCGCCCTTAGCTGGAGCGGAGATAACAACTTTCTTAGCGCCGGCGTCAATGTGAGCGCGGGCAGCGGCTGGATCAGTGAAGAAGCCGGTGGATTCGATAACTACATCAATACCAAGGTCACGCCATGGCAAAGCAGCTGGGTCTTTTTCGGCAAAGACACGGATGTGCTTACCGTTGACGATGATACCCTGATCATCGGACTGAACATCATAGGCATAAGTGCCGTAGTTGGAGTCATATTTAAGAAGATGCGCAAGAGTTTTGGCATCTGTGAGATCGTTGATGGCGACGATTTCGGCGTCATTGCGATCGAAAGCGATTTTGAAAGCATTGCGACCAATGCGTCCAAAGCCGTTAATAGCGATTCTTACCATTTTGTAGTTTTCTCCTAACAATTATTAGATGGTACTTATGCTTATTATATCATATGAGCGGTGATATAATAGTGAAAAGCCCTTAAATGTGGCACCGAAAATCGAAAGGAGAACAATGGCAGATTTTAACCAAGTTTTGGAACCTGGTGACTATAAGAACGGTAGTATCAATGTAGTAATTGAGATTCCTACTGGCAGCAATCATAAGATTGAGTGGGATCGCAAGCGTGCTTGCTTTATGCTTGACCGTATTGAGCCAATGGCATTTGCTAAACCTTGCAACTATGGCTTCATTCCACAGACGCTCGATGAGGATGGCGATGAGCTCGACGTGCTCGTAATTACTGAGCAACCACTTACGACTGGTATCTATGTTAAGGCACGCGTTCTTGGCGTAATGAAGTTCATGGATGATGGCGAAGTTGACGATAAGATTATTGCCGTCGTTGATGATGATCGCAACAATGGTGATGCGATTAAGACTTTGGAAGATTTGCCAAAGCGCACCATTGAGCAGCTCGAGTTCCACTTCAACCATTACAAAGATTTGAAGAAACCTGGCTCTACACAGGTTAAGGGCTTCTTTGGTCTCGAAGAGGCACAAAAAGTCATCGAAGACGCAATCGCTCGATACTAATTTTGAAAAATCCGGCCAGGGGGAGCCGGTTTTTTGATGCGTTAAATATGATGGATATGCTAAAATAAAATCAGAAAACTTAAGGAGGATTCCAAATGGGCTTTATCAGAGCTTTTACGGGTGCACTCGGTGGCAGCTTTGCTAACCAGTGGCTCGAATATATGGCACCACCTGCAGATATGACTGATCACGTGCTTTTGGCACGCGCAGTTGCTGTTAAGGGTGGCCGTAGCGAAAATAACGATGGGGAAGAAAACCCAAATGTTATTTCGAATGGTAGCAAATTCTTAGTCCCAGAAGGT
>JAEEGL017465573.1_pt1 | contig 19253 bp, 10 predicted proteins | sample 9134231 | NCBI WGS metagenome assembly JAEEGL01 (sample SAMN16246548, study PRJNA631951) | gut metagenome | biome: gut microbiome; feature: rumen; material: fiber-attached | host: Bos | place: Iran: Karaj | collected 2018-10 | reverse complement strand
TTTCCGACTTTATCTCTAAGAATACAGTCGCTCTGCTACGAATAATTCTCAACAAATATATTTCCTGACATATAATTCTCAAATTCTCAAATTCGTGATATATAATAACTTTGAAGTTACAATGGGGTGGGAAAGTTCAGTTACATTATCTATTTTAGCCGCGACAGCGGCTTTAGGATAAAGATAAACTCAACGGAGGGCGGTGCTGCCGCACGAATATCAAAAAACTTGGGGACGGTTCTTCATGAACCGTCCCCAAGTGGTCGTACGGACCGTGTGACCAAACAATTGATTACTGGATGGTGACGGTCAGCCGCTTCAAGTCCTTGTCCTGTGAACTGGTACCGATAAGAACCTCATAATTGCCGGGCTTCACACGCATGGTGTTGGTCTCGGAGTCCCAGAACTCGAAGCTCTCTCTGCTGAGTGTCAGCTTGACATCAGCCGACTGACCGGCCTTTACGTGTACACGCTTGAAGGCACGCAGCGTCTTCAGCGGTCCGTCGGGGTCTTGCTGGTTGCGGATGTACAGCTGCACGATCTCCGTGCCGTCGCGCTGGCCTGCATTCTTGACGGTGACGGCAAAGTTGAATCCGGGATTGTTGACTGTGGTGTCGATAATCCGGGGCGTGTCCAGCTCGAAGGTGGTGTAGCTCAGTCCATAGCCGAAGGGGAACAGGGCATCGGTGAAGTAGCGGTAGGTACGACCCTTCATCGAGTAGTCCTCGTAGTCGGGCAGCTGGCTGTCGCTCTTGTAGAACGTGACGGGCAGCTTGCCGGCGGGGTTGACATCGCCGAACAGCACGTCGGCAACGGCGGTGCCGCCCTCCTGGCCGGGATACCAGGCCTGCAGGATGGCGTCGCACGTCTCCGTCTCAGGCAGCAGGGCGATGGCCGAGCCGGAGCAGTTGACAAAGATGACCTGCTTGCCGGCAGCCTTCAAGGCTTTCAGGAAGTCACGCTGCACCTTGGGCAGCTCGATGCTGGTACGGTCGCCGCCCTTGAAGCCCTCGATGTTGACAGGCATCTCCTCGCCCTCTAAGGCTGGCGAAATGCCACCGACGAAGACAACCTTGTCGATGCCCTTCAGCTGGGCGATGGTCTCGTTATAGTCGATGGGATGCTCCTTGGCAATGTTGATGGCCAGGTTGGCGTTATAGGTATGGATGTGCGAGAAGCGCACCTCGATATTGTAGCTCTTGCCCTTTTCGGCCTGGATGGCCACACGGTTGGGCGTGGTACGCCAGATGTGGTGACGGAACTTCTGAACACCGTCAATGTAAAGTTCGAAATGCCCGCAGCCATCGACGTTCACCACATACTCGCCAGCCTCGTTGGGGGTGAAGACGGTCTCGTACTTTGCCGAGAAGTCTTCCAGCTGTACGCCAGGGGCGAAGTTGTGCATGCCGAAGGTAGTGACAGCCAGCGGCGAGGTGTAATACTGTGTCGTGACGGGCTTGCCCTCCATGCGGCGATTGTTCCAGAAGGTACCTTTCATGCCCTTCTTGCCGTCGAAGCTGCACTGTGATGCCATCAGGCACTCCATCACCTTGTCGTACGTCAGGTCGCAGCCCTGATAACTTTGAACTTTGAACTTTGCACTTTGAGCTTTCTTCTTGATACCGTCAAGGATGGTGACGGTCTTGTTCGGCGTGCCGTTATAGTTGCCCCACATCATCGGGGTGTTGTCGGCATTGGGACCGATGACGGCTATCTTCTCCTTCTTGTTCAGCGGCAGGATATTGTTTTTGTTCTGCAGCAGTACCATCGTCTGACGAGCCATTTCTAATGAGAGGTCGGCTGAGGCCTTGGTAGACATGGCAGAATACGGAATCTCCGACCACTCGACAAGCGACGGGTCATCCATCTCGCCCAAGTCGAAGCGTCCTTCCAACAGGCGGATGACGTGCTTGTCGACTTCTGCCTCTGTGATCAGGCCACGCCTTACAGCCTCGGGGATGCTACGATAGGCATAGCCGTAGCCGCACTCCACGTCGGTACCGGCAATGGTGGCCTTGGCAGAGGCGTGGATGGGGCTTGACGAGGACTTGTGCGACTCGTAGAAGTCGCTGACGGCACCACAGTCGCTGACCACCAGGTACTGGAAGCCCCACTCGTCGCGGAGAATCGTCTGCAGCAGACGGTTGGAGCCGCAGCACGGGTCGTCGTCCAAGCGCTGGTAGGCACACATTACTTCGCGTACCTTGCTCTTCGTCACCAGATGCTTGAAGGCAGGCATGTAGGTCTCCCAGAAGTCACGGACGGGAACATTTGTCAGGTTGGCCGAGTGGCGTGTGTACTCCGGTCCGCTGTGTACGGCATAATGCTTGGCACAGGCCCACAGCTTGCGATATTTCGACGACTCAGGACCCTGCAGGCCGCGCACCACGGCATCGCCCATGACGCTGGTCAGGTAGGGATCCTCGCCGTAGGTCTCCTGTCCTCTTCCCCATCGCGGGTCGCGGAAGATGTTGACGTTCGGCGTCCACACCGACAGGCTGTGGAACTTCTCGTCCTCACCGGAGCCGCGCTGCATGCGCTCGTTGTACTGGGCGCGGAACTCTGTGGAGGCCACGTCGAAGCACTTGTACAGCAGGTCTGGGTTGAACGACGATGCCATAGCCACCGGCTCAGGGAACACGGTGACGTTTCCTTGGTTGGCGGCACCGTGCAGCGCCTCGCTCCACCAGAAGAACTTCTTGATGCCAAGGCGTGGGATGGCAGGACTCTCGTCGAGCATCAGCTTGGCTTTCTCTTCTAAGGTCAGGCGCGAGCAGAGGTCCTTGGCACGTTCCTGTGCCGACAGGTTAGCATTCTGATAAGGCAACGTCTGTGCCGACACGTGCAACGTCAGCACACACATCGCGATGGTTGTAATCAGCTTCATTTTGTGATGTTTTTTATAGTTATGTCGATGATGTGTGCAAAGGTACTATTTTTTTTTCATTCCACCAAGAGTTTTACCAGGGTAAAAGATGGTTCAGCGACGTGTTTTTGTCATCGCTCAAAAGTGCTTCCGTCTGAAAAGCTCAAATAAATTTGGTTTTTCCCTCGCTTATTCGTACCTTTGCAGCATCTACTAACTAAAGAGTACGAACGACTATGAAGAAATCATTGATGCTGGCTGTCCTCTGCCTTACAGGCACGGCAGCACAGGCCCAGCAGAATCTGAACTGGGGGCAGGGGGTACAGGTGGCTTCACCCGATGTACATGCAGACAACAGCGTGACCTTTAACCTGATTGCCCCTGAGGCTCAGAAGGTACAGATTACTGGCGACTTCCTGCCTCCGAAAAAAGTGGAATACCAAGGTAACACCTACGAGACGGCTGGGGTGGCTGACCTGGTGAAGGACAATCAGGGGGTGTGGAGTCTCACTACTGACCCCCTGAAACCTGAGCTTTACACCTATAATATGATTGTGGATGGTGTGAAGATTATCGACCCGCTGAACGTCTATAACATCCGCGACATCAACAACCTGTTCAGCGTACTGCTGATAACCTCTCCAGACCCCTCCGAAGGAGGGGAGAATGCCCGCGCTAACCTTTATAAAGTAAACAGGGTGGCACACGGCACCGTCGCGAAGATATGGTACGAGAGTCCTACGGCTGGCATGAACCGACGGCTGACCGTCTACACCCCTGCTGGCTATGAGACCAGTGGCAGGGAATATCCTGTGTTCTATCTGTTGCATGGTATGGGTGGCGATGAGAATGCGTGGAGCGAGCTGGGACGTGCTGCCCAGATCATGGACAACCTCATAGCCCAAGGCAAGGCCGAGCCGATGATTGTGGTGATGACCAACGGCAACATTTCGCAGGAGGCTTGTCCGGGCGAGACCTCTGAGGGTTTCAGGGTTCCTACGATGATGTTGCCCAAGACGATGGAGGGAAGTTTTGAGGCTGCCTTCCCCGATGTGGTGAGATTTGTCGAAAAGACGTACCGCGTCAAGAAGGACAAGACGCACCGTGCCATCGCCGGCCTGTCGATGGGCGGATTCCACAGTCTCTATATCAGCATCAACAACCCTGACCTGTTCGGCTATGTCGGCCTGTTCTCTGCTGCCGTCGACAAGCAGCAGAACGACCAGGGCGGATTCCCTAACGTCTACGAGAACCGTGATGTGAAGATTGACGAACTGTTCAGCAAGAATCCCAAGCTGTTCTGGATAGGTATCGGCAAGACTGACTTTCTCTACAAGAGCAACGCCGACCTGTGCTGCTATCTCGACTCTAAGGGTTACAAGTACGAATACGTCGAGACCGACGGCGGCCATGTCTGGAGAAACTGGCGCATATACCTCACCATGTTCGTCCAGAGGATTTTCAAGTAACGGCTATCCGGACTGGTTGTCATCGATACAGTCAATGACTCATCTTGCGGAGGGTTGTGGCGGTTCGCTGGTCACTCTCGATACGCCGGCCCGTCTGGCGGGCATCGGTGTCGATGTGTCGTGAGGTGAAGTCGGGGGTGTTATAGGAGTAGAGCAGCCTGCGGTAATACTCCTTGGGATTGCGCTGGGGGAGCATAAAAGGCTTGGTGGCACGGCCATCACCGTCCAGGCAGGAGAAATAGACACGGGTGTAGAGTCCGTCGTCACGTCGGCTGGTAAACAGGAACCAGCGGCTGTTGCCGCTCCAGTTGTGCAAGCTCTCGGCAGCGGGGCTGTTTACCTCGTCCATGACACGTGTCTCGCCCGTCTGCAGGTCGAGCAGCCAGAGGTCAGCCTCGGGATGCCATACGGAGAAGTAGCCATAGTCTGTCTGGGTGTACATCACGTAGCGTCCGTCGTAGGAGGGACGCGGCCACGTCACGCTCTTGCCAGTCATGGAGGCACTGATCAGTGTGTCGGCCACGTCGCCCAAGCGTCCCGTCTGCGCATCGAAGCTGACACGGCACAGGCTGTAGTGCTCCTTGTCGTAGTCAGTGGGATAAATCTGCCGCCGGGCTGTGGTGTAGTAGAGCCACCGTCCGTCAGGCGAGAAGGCGGGGGTATTCTCGGCCCATAGCGCCCTCATGGTCAGCGTGTCCTTCAGGATGGTATGCGTCTCGGTGTCGTAGACGAAGACGTCCGACGAGCTGTCGTACACTTCTATACGCTTTTTTCCCGCAGCGTGGAACATCTGTGACGTCTTGTTGGTGGAGAAGGCACAGTAGCGGCCGCCGGGATGCCAATAGGGATAGACCATCGAGCCGCCCAACAAGTCGTTTCTAGCCTGTAAAAACTCTTCATGCCCATTACGGTGGATGACAGTGGCACCATGCGAGCCACGCACGTGGAAGACATACTGGTCGGGATTGGTGCGGTTGGCGGTATGGCAGTTGATGCACTGGTCGGGTGTCTGGGTGTTTTCTATCAGGGCCGTCTCGTCGAAGGTGGAGAGGTCGCGCTGGTAGAGACCCATCTTGCTGTATATCTCGTAGCTGGGGGGAATGCGGCGATAGGTGATGCCCCATTCGTCAAGCGGCTCGTCGCTCACCAGCATGTCGAAACTCCTGTAGCCCGTCCAGCGTCCGTCCTTCTCGGCACATACCGTCACCGTCAGCCTGCCGCCCTTGTTCTGCTGCAGCAGCCGGTGCCACTCGTCGAGGTCGAAGTCGGCATAGTCGCCATTGGCATGCAGCGAGCCACCCTTGGAACCCTTTACCTCGACATCGACAGTCTCGACATCGTCGTCGGCCATCGCAAAATTGAGTGGCGCTATGCCCACAGGGATGGTGACACCCACGTAGTCGGGCCAGATGGCTGGCAGCGAATCGCTCTGGGCCACGTCCTTAGGCGTGGACTGGCAGCCCGTGACGACAAGGGCAAGCAGAGAGAGAAAAACGATATGTAGGGGCAGTTGTTTCATTACGGGGTGGGTCAGATAAAGAAATAGTCTTTGGTGTTCTGGTACTTCTCACGTGCCTGTTTCATGAAAGGATACTGCTCTATCAGCTGCGGATTGGCCAGCAGCTGACGCATCTTCCGCGCCCAGTGGCGATAGAACGTCGTCTCGTCCAGGATGGAGAGGTACTTCTCGGCCAAGGCATACTGTCCGGTAATGATGCTGAGTTCCACCAGGTTCTTCAGCGCCCTGCCGCTTTTGTTGTAGTTGGGAACATACTCCATGGCCTCGAACGCTGCCCGCTGGGAAATGCCGGTCCACAGCAGTCTGTTGGCCAGCTCGCTGACGATAAAGGCAGACGACAGACTGCCGAAATACACGGTGAAATGCTGGTCGCCAATGCAGAACACGGAGGGCTGGCTGTCGAACATGCCTACAGGTACGACGAGCGAGGTCATGAGCTGCTGATAGCCTGTGCTGCCGGTCACGTAGGAGGCTACGACACAGGCACTCCTGACGGCAGGAGACTTGGGCGCGGGAAACCGTTTCACGATCTGGTCCCACTGCTGCTGGCGAATCAGCATGTCACACTCCATCTCCTCGTAGGTACCCATCTCCTTGACACCGCTCCAGTTGTAGTCGATGCCTTTGGCCACCTGTTCCAGCGGATAGGGAGTCACGTAGGAACTGCCCAGCAGGCTGGCAGCAAACAAGGTGGCGGTAAGCGGTAGCCACCGGACACTGCAGAGCACGAGGAGTACGGCCACCGGACCCGTCAGCCAATACATCACAGGAATCGTCAGGCATAGTACCGTGAGCCGCATCCGCTTCGCCGGTATACTCATGATGGCACATCCTGCCGCCATGACGAGCACTGCTGCCATCGTGGGCGTCAGCGGGATATGTGGCAACATGGCCAAATACCACAAAATGACGGGTGGGATGAGTGAGAGCAGAAAACAGACGATGCGGCTGATGGCTGGAAAGAACTGGCGCAGCAGCCTGGCCGTCAGCAGTTGCACGAGTATAAAGAGGACAGCGTATGTCAGCGCACTATTGACAGGGTTCAGAAAGAACTGCGCGACACACTCCCCCAAGTACTGGGCGGCTCCTCCCGGTATCACCAGGCGTTCTGTCAGATAGTCGCAGTTCCACAGAAACAGTTGCGACATCTCCCTGACGGTGGGTATGAAGGGATAGAAGAACAGCCAGAAACAGAACACGATGACAGCCAGCAGTGCCACCGTCATCTGTTCCCAGTAATGAACTGTAAAAGTCTTTATACTCATGAGGTTGGGGGTGAAAAGATGCCGTGCGATATGCACGGCATCTTTAAGATTATCATAGAATCGACAGCTTATCTGTAAGCCTCGTTCTGGTCACAAGCAGAGTTCTTGGTCAACTCATCCTGCGGGATAGGCATGTCCATCTTACGGATGTCGAAGTCAAATCCACGCCAGGTACGCCAGATGTTCAGCTGGGCCTCACCCTTCTCAAAGCCATAGCCCTTCGGGTAGTTGTGGTTGACATGGTCAGCAATGTAACCCGACTTGATGAGGTCAGGAGTGAGCGACCACTCAGCACTCAGCTCCTTACGGCGCTCCTCGTTGACAGCAACCTTCCAGACTTCAGACTCGAGACCCTTGTCAGCCTTCACCTTAGTGTAGTAAGTCTCGGCATCCTCAGGAGTGTTGCCGTGGCTTCCGAACGGGATAGGATACCACGTGTCGGTGTTTTCGGGAAGTGTGTAGTCACCGAAACCGTTGTCACCATAGATGGTCTTCAGGTTGATGAAATACTTGTTGTACTTCTGGGCCAGAGCAGCCTCCTGTCCGTCCTCGCTGATACCCCAAGCGCGCTTGCGCAGGTCGTTGATCATCTTCCAGCCGGTAGCGGCGTCGTTGGTACGGAAGCAGCACTCTGCATAGTCGAGCATGACATTAGCCAGACGCTTCATGTAGATGTGGTCGGGGAGCCACTGGTCACCCTGCCAGTGTGTGCCACGGCCGTTACGCCAGTGCTTCAGGGAGTAGACGGTGGGCTGGATGTCCTTCGGTACGCGGTGGAATGTGCCGTAGCCTACAAACTCCTGTGCAAACGGGTTGAAGCCAATAGGACAGGTGGGGTCATAGACGCCGTTACCTTCCTGCCCGGCAATAGGAGTACCGATATACTTGGCATTGTTGGGGTTAGCCAGCCAAGCATCGGGCGTGAAGCTCTGCTTCCAGTGGTTCTTGATGTCGCGGCCTTCCTCTACACTGATGCGGTCGAGTTCAGACTCAGGAATACATGCTGTGACGAGAGAAGCGTCACGACGCTTGTCACCGTCCTCGAAGGCATCGTACAGCTCGTAGGAACAAGCGTAGGTACCCCAGGCACCGTTGGCAGGAGCAGCATAGTAGAAGCCTACCCAACCGTGAGCCTCAGACCACTTGGAGCCATCCCAGCCACCCCACTGGTCACCCTCGTTGAGGACAACCTGCCAGATGGCCTCTTTCGGCCAGGCCTCTTCGGCATCGTACAGCGTTGAGAAAGAAGCATTCAGAGCATACGGACCGTCGTTGATAATCTGCTTGAAGACATCCTTTGCCTTTCCGTACAGAGCGGAAGCCTGCTCCGGGCAACGATAAGCCTTCCACATGTAGGCATCGCCTAAGTAGGCCAGTGCCATACCCTTGGTGCAACGACCATACTGGGCGTTGTACGGCTGCCAGTCGAGCAGATTGGCAGCAGCCTCGAAGTCGGCAATCACGAAGTCCCACATCTCCTCATAGCTCTGTGCGCGAGCCTTGGTGGGAGTGTTGGAATAGTTCTCACCGGCAGAAAGCAGGGGAACACGACCGAACGTCGTGGCCAGCCACTGATACTGGTAGCCACGGAGCGCACGAGCCTCACCCTCACAGGTCTTCTTGACATCTGCAGAAAGATTCGTAGCTTCTGCCAGGCCAGACAGGAAGTCGTTGCAACGTGCAATGGCAGCGTAAGCGTGACGCCAGCCGTCGTTCAGCTCAGTAGTCTGAGCATTCCAACCCTGACGGCAGAAAGCTGCATCCCAGCCCGATGCCTGAGAGTCCATGGACGGGTGAGAAGTGGTGAACACGTAGGGCTTGAACGGGTCGCCATTGTGGCCTGTTGTAGCACTTGGCAACATCATATCATAGCAACCCACCAGAGAGGCAAGTGCATTCTCGTCAAACTCGTATGCCGACTCCTGAGGTAGGATGGAGTAATGCGTCACATCGAGGAATTTTTCGTTGTTACAGGAAGTGAAGCCTGCCAGCACCATCGATCCTGCAATCAAACCGTATATTAATTTACTTTTCATAATAAAGTCGTTATTATATAATCATTTGTTCTTTTATACCTAAATCCGTATCATATTAGAATGTTACATTCACGCCGAATGTGTAAGTACGCGGCATTGGGTAACGACCTGTGTCAAGACCTGTGTAGAGTACCGACCCCTGACCGCACTCAGGATCTCCGTACTTGTTGTAAGGAGAAATGGTAGCCAGGTTGGATACAGACATGTAAACTCGTGCGTTCTGGAGCATCAGCTTCTTGGCCAGAGACTTGGGAAGTGTGTAACCCAGCTGCACGTTTGCAATGCGCAGGTAGTTACCGTTCTTCACCCACAGGTTGGATGCACGCATGTTGTTGTTGAAGTCCTTGATTGACAGACGGGCGTATGAAGCATTCGGATTGGCGGCTGTCCAGGAGTTGTTGGCCACCTCAGAAAGGATGTTAGGAGTACAACCGTCATCAGATGCGAACATGTTGCTCAGACGCATGGCTGAGTAAGAGAAGATGTCCTGACCCAACACACCATTCATGTAGATGGAGAAGTCAAAGTTCTTATAGCTTGCACCCAGGTTGATACCGAAGTTCAGCGTCGGGAAGCCGTCACCCAGAACGACCATATCCTTCTCGTCCAGCGTACCGTCGCGGTTGACATCCTCGAAGATGTAGTCGCCAAGCACGGTCTTACCCTCAGAGTCGGTCGGATACTTAAGACCCGGCTTAGTCATAGGATTGCCTTGTGCATCATACTTCTGGTTGCCATCCTCATCCAAGTCGGGAACGGGCTTGGTCGGGTCGGTCTCGGTGAACTGAGACTCGTCGGTGAAGATACCGATAACGCGATAGCCATAGAATGAACCTACAGGATAGCCCTCCATACAGATGGAGTGGTTGCCCCAGTGGTAACCAGCGGCTGCACCGACGGCACCAGTGTTAGAGCCGTCACCAGTTCCCTGGCCAGAAGAGTCAGAGTTGGTGTTGTACAGAGGATCACCCATCTTCTTCACCTTGTTCTTCAGGGTAGAACCGGTGAGCGTTGCACTGATGGTCCAGTCCTTGTTCAGACGCTTGTTGTAAGAGAGGCTGAACTCAAAGCCCTTGTTCTGAATCTCACCGTAGTTGGTATATACGTTTGTGAAACCAGTTGACGAGCGTACCTGACGATAGAGCAGCAGATCCTTAGCAGTACGGATGAAGTAGTCCATGCTGACGTTCAAGTCGCCGTTCAGCAGGGTGAAGTCAAGACCGAAGTTCAGCTGTTCGTTGGTCTCCCACTTCAGGTTGGTATCAACCAGCGGAGAATAGAAACCAGTGTCGAACGACATGCCGTTCCACTTACCAATACCCTGTCCTTCAGTATAGAACGAGTACTTGACGTTCTGAGAAGACAGACCTGCAACGGCCAAGTCAGTGGCACCGCCGGAGTTACCGGTCTGACCCCAACCAACACGCAGCTTCAGGTTGCTGATCCACTTGACATTCTTCATGAACGGCTCTTCAGAGATACGCCAGCTTGCAGCTGCTGAGGGGAATGTACCCCAGCGGTTGCCAACACCGAAGTTGGAGCTACCGTCGCGGCGCAGTGTTGCGGTCAGGTTGTAGCGGTTCATAAAGCTGTAAGCCAGACGGCCGAAGTAAGAGATGCCACGTGTCTCAAGGTTCAAGGCACCGTTACCACTGAGGGTGCTGGGATCCTTTGTCAGACTGATGCTACGATTGTCCTTACTCCAGAAGTCTCTTGCACCAGCTGAAGTCCACTGGCCATAGTAGCGTGAAACCTCATTACCGAGCATGACGGTCAGGTTGTGGATGTCATTGCTCCAGTTGTAGGTCAGCGTGTTCTGGATGTCCAGGGTCTGTCCGTCGCTGTTGCTGACGCTGAACTCGTAGGCGTTGTTGTTACGTGGGTTGTAATAAGCGGTACCACCCTGTGTGACATCAATAGCAGTTCCCTTCCAATAGTTTACGCGCTTGACACCACCAGAGAAGTTGTTGGACGAACTGGAAGTATAGTCGTAAGAAACCAGCGTCTTCCAAGTGAGACCCTTCAGCGGAGTGATGGCGAGGTAGGCACTTGCCAAAGCACGGTTGCTGCGGTTGCGTCCGGCAAGCTCCATCTGCTTGGCATACATGTTACCCAGCGTGGTTCCCCACATACCTTCGTTGACATCCTTACCATTCAAGGCTTCACCGTACGTGCCGTCGGGGTTCACCACATTCGGAGAGATATGCTCGCCTGCGGGTACACCGTCGTAGGTAGCTGCACTGAGGGTTACGAAGTCCAGCGTGGGACATGCGAAAGCATAGTCACGCATAGACGACAGGTTACCAAAGTTACCTACCGAGTTGTTTGAACCGTGAGAGTCGGTGTGTACCCAGCTCAGGTCAACGCCAAACTCGATGAAATCATTGATTTTTGAAGTAAGGTTAGCGCGTGCGTTGATACGCTGATACTGTGTATTGACAACAACACCATCATTACGCAGGAAACCTACAGAACCGCTGTACTGGGTCTTCTCGTTACCACCAGAGGCAGAAACATTGTACTGCTGCTTCAGGCTGGTGCGTGTCATCACGTCGAGCCAGTCAATGTACTTACGGGTAGTACGCTGCAAATCAGGATGCTTTTCCCAATAGTCGCCAGCATAGTCGCGGTCGTAAATCTCGCTCCAAATCGGGTTCCAGAGGACGGCCTTTCCGTTGGCATCTACGCCACCGTCGTTGATGGTAGCCTGACGAAGGTTCCTTGCATACTGGTCAATGCCACAAACGTCCAGACCGCCGGGGGCTGTCTGAATACCAAAGTCAGCCGTGATGTTCAGCGTGGTCTTGCCAGCCTTACCGTGCTTGGTGGTAATCATGACGACACCGTTTGCACCTGCGGCACCGTAAATAGCTGTTGCAGAGGCATCCTTCAGAATCTCGATGCTCTCGATGTCAGAGGGGTTCACGAAGTTAGCATTCGTACCAACCTGGATTCCGTCGACAACATACAGAGGAGCAGCGTTACCATTGATGGTGGCGACACCACGGATGCGGACAGCAGCGTTGGCATCAGGAGCACCGTCCTGCATGGTCACCATCACACCAGGAGCAGCACCCTGCAGTCCCTGGGCAATGTTGGTAGGAACACGCTTCATCATTTCAGCTGTATTCACTGAAGCCACCGAACCTGAGATGTCACTCTTCTTCATCGTACCATAACCGATGACCACCACGTCGTTCAGCATCTGTGTGTCTTCCTGAAGCGTCACGCTGATGTTGTTTCTTCCACCAACCTTGACATCCTGGGATACATAGCCCACATACGAGATGTTGAGCGTAGCGTTTGAAGCAGCCTTGACGCTGAAATTACCATTGAAGTCGGTAATCGTACCGTCATTGCTTCCTTGCACTTTGACTGTGGCACCGACAATCGGTTCGCCAGCCTCGTCACTGACTGTTCCCTTCACTATCTGAGCATTCATTCCTAATGGAATCATGCAGAGCAGGAACAATACTGCCAATGATTTTTGTAAAGTTTTAAAAATCCACATAAATAAAGTTGTTAGTTAATAATATAAATTAATTATGATTGATACATCTTTGAATTTCTTTGCAAAGCTATACATAATTTAGCAAACATTGTTTGTCTGATGTAACAAAAACATTGCCACGTGTAAAGAAAAGCTACTTTTACTGGTTTCAGCAACTCATTTCATGGTCAACACATCTGCCATTCAGCACAAAAACAGTGTCAAGAGAGCCTGTGTGACTACTTCAGTTTGTTAAACATTTTGTTCTTCTCAATAGTCCAATCCTTGCGCTTTGAGAGGTCGCAGTTTTTGCCGACAAACATTTTGCCGGCCTGCTTGTCACCCTTCAACTGCCAGTCGAGCCACGCAAGGGCCACCACCGTAAACTCACCTCCGTGGGGCTGACGATAGGTGCCGCCATGACCGACTGGAAAGTTGGCCACACAGGCAGGCACGTGGTTGATGCGCTTGAAGTCGTCCATGCCATTGCCATATGCGATGTCCTCCGGGCCACCCAACAGATACATCACAGGCGTATGGATCTCCTTCAGCTTCTCCTTCGAAGGCATGGGCATACCGCCGACTGCCTGTCCGGCATTCTGCTGGTTGAAGAGTCCGCTGTTGCAGATCATCAGCGACGTGATGCGTGGGTCAGCACAGTTGAAGAGTGTCTGCAGTCCGCCACACGACATACCTGCGACACAGATATTCTTCGTGTCTATCTTATTATAATAAGGTGAAGCGGGGTCGGCATTCTGGGCAATGATCCAGTCGATGCTCTCTATCTGCTGCTCGGAGCGGGACATCGGTCCCTTGTACCACTCGTCGTCCATCGGGATATTGCCTGTTGCCAGCACGATATATCCCTGCGAGGCAATCTCATTCAGGAAGTTGATATGCTCAAAGGGAGAGTTGGCACAGGCACCATTGCCCCACACCAGCACGGGGAGCAGTTTGCCGGCACCGAACGGGGTGAGGTCCTGCGGTACGATGACGGTGTGTTCGGGCAGGGAAGACTCCTCTTTCATAATGGCCTTGTACGCTCCTGTGCCACCGTCCTCGATAACACGGGTCTTCGTCTGCTTTCCGCAGCCTCCGCAGTGGTCGTGTCCCTCTTCACAGCCTTTACCACCACAGCATGACTTGTCACGTGCGGCATTCAGGAAGCATACCATCTTGTGCAGGTTCTCCTCGCTGTACATGCCCATGCCGTGGCCGCCCTCTGGCACAAAGGATGCCTCGGTCTTGACACCGGCGGCTTTCAGCACCTCGTAGAACTTCTTGCCCTGACAGCAGGGGACGACATTGTCCTTCTCGCCGTGGAAGATGATGACGGGTGGGTCGTTCTTGTCAACGTAGGTGGTGGCACTCAGGCTGAGATACTTGTCCGGCTCCTTCGAGAGCTTCGAGTTCAGCAGCACGTCCTCGGGCGAGTTCTCGCCCATCTTCATGGCGTCGCCGCAGTCCATGTCCGTCAGGTCGATGGGACCTGACCAGTCGCAGGCGGCATTGACGGCACTGCTCTCATTGGTGTAGTTGCCTACGTTACCCTCCAGGTCGATGTCCACGGTACCCACCTTGGTCTGCTTGGTACCACTGGTGGTGGCTGCCGTCGATGCGAGGTGGCCGCCGCTGGAGAAGCCGCTGGTGGCGATGAACGACGGGTCGAACTTATACTTCTTGGCCTCGCCGCGCACAAAGCGGATGACGGCACGGATGTCATGAATCTGGGCAGGCCACTTGGCGTCCATCGAAGAACGGTGGTTAGGGCAGACCACGGCATAGCCGGCCTCAAGCAAGGCCTTGACGATGGTACCCAGGTCGGCGGCACCCTTGCTGCTGTTCGAGAACCATGCGCTGCCATAGATATGGATGACGACAGGATAGCTGGCAGCCTCCTTCTTGGGCAAGTAGATGTCGCAAGTGTGATAGGCTTGAGTGTCGCCAGCATAGTTGATGTCCTTCCACTCTTGTGAAGTCTCCAGCTTCACTTCTGGCATCTGAAATCCGCCGAACCCGCCAGCGGGCTGTGCCGTGCTTGCCATTTGGGCAAACACGGCACATGCTAATAATAGTAATTTTTTCATATTTTGTTGTTAGTTAGAATTCTTGTGCAAAGGTATGAAGAAAAACCGTACCACTCCCTTTCTGTTGTAACAAATTTTATTTAATGTGTAACAACATATTATTATCAGGACGGGGAGTTACAAGACGTAACACTTTCTTTTCTGTAAAAAACTCCTCCCACCCATTACGGGCGGGAGGAGTTATAAGATGTCACAGACTATTGACCTAACGCTGGTTCAGGATGATGTTCACTACGCCGACGGCATCGGTGATGGTGATACGGGTGTCGCGGTTGACGTCGGCAGCGGCAGGGTCGAACGTCTCGGAAGAATTGTTCAGGATATTGTTGACCACACCGACAGCATCGGTGATGGACACACGTCCATCGCCATTGACATCGCCGTACTTGAAGAACCTGACGTTCAGTTTCGTCATGTCCACCTGTTGTGTCTGTTCGTTCTCAGTGAAGTGCATCACAGCCTTGTCACCGTCGAAGGTCAGCTTCGTCAGCGTCTTCAGCGGCTGCCGCTCGCCATCGATGGTTATCTCGTGGCTCACCTCCTGAGCCTGCATCGACGTCACGCCCAGCAACAGCATCCACAACAGGAGTGCTATGCCTCTCATGTTCATAATCTCTGTCATAAACCCAGTTTTACAGATTGACGAGGAACGAGAGGCCTAAGGTGACGTAGTTCATCTTCTTGGTCTTCTTGTAGACTATTGGATTCAAGACAGCATAGTAGTCAGATGTCTTGGGGTTAGAGATGAGTCCGTACAGGTTCTCGCCAATGGCCGTCTTCATATACTCGTAGGGGTTGACCGTCATGGTATAGGTCTTCTTCGTGTAGTCATAGTCTACATACAGTCGCCACGAGAAGTTGGACTTATAGCGGTACGTCAGCGACAGTCCTGTACCCAACGATGTGGAGTTATTGGCACCAATGGTCAGGTAATCCCATTCTGTGCTGTATGTCTTATAGCTTCCATCGGCATTCTGAACGCCATGAGGCTGTTCTATGAGCATGTAAGTCAAGTCGTTATTCACCACGACCATACCGTAGTCGGCATCCTTCACGTAACCATCGGCGTAGCCGTCAATCTCCAGGTCTTGGTTGATGGACCGTCCGATGAGGAACTTGGTTCCCAGCGAGAAATGTTTATTCAGGGGCAGGTTCAGGTAAAGACCGGCACTGGCTGTAAACTCCGTCAGGTGGTCGCTCTGTACGATACCACCCATACGTGTAACGGCGGCTCCGTTCTGCTGTACGGCGGCGGTGTTCAGTGGCTCCTGTTCAGGCTCGATGGCACGGGCCTTTTCGAAAGGACTGCCGATGAGATATTCCCAGGCATCGTCATTGTCCTCGGAGGTGATGTTGGCATACTGTCCGAACGACTTGGCTGACATAGCCCTCACACGGAAGCGGCCGCCCACACCAACATACTTGTTGAAGAAGTAGGCTCCCTCGGCATCGACCACCGTGGCAGCGCGGAACCTGACACGGTCTTCTGCATCCAGGTCGTAAAGATTCTCATCGTACATCTCCTTGTTCTGCAGTCCGCTATAGCCGAAGTCAATGTCCTTGCTGCCTAAGCCGAGACCCATAGAGATGCTGAAGAAAGAGGGGCGTTCGGGATTCATCTCCAGGTCGTTGCGCAACAGGCCCTTACCCTTGAAGATGAGGTCGCTCAGGGCATAGCCAATCTCCGTGGACATGATACCGATACCGGCACCCGACATGACGTCGCTGATCCAGTGGCGGTTGTTCAGGATACGCATCACACCCGTGGCGGTGGCAACACCATAGCCGGCCACCGAGAACCAGGGCGAGCGTGTCAGACCGTACTCCTTGTGCAACAGCGTAGCACCGACGAAAGAAGTAGCGGTATGGCCGCTGGGCCATGAATTGGCCGTCGAGCCATCGGGGCGCATCTCCTTGGCGGTATACTTGATACCGTTGACGAAACCTGCCATGATAGCGTACGACATACCTGCCGAGGCCAGCAAGCGGCCCCAACTGCTACGGCCCTCATAGCCGCCCAGCTTCAGTCCCACCGTCATGACCGGTCCGAAGTACTGGGTGTAGTCGTCGATACCCGTCTTGAAGTCGGTCAGCAGCTGGGTATTCTTCTTCTTGTTCTTGTTGTTCTGGGCAAACATGGCCTTGTCGCCCTTGATGGCCCAACCGGCGGCAAACAGGGGAATGCCGACAAACGTCAGGTCGTCCATCACCTTGTAGGGCTTCACGCCGGGGTTGCTTTGCATCCACGTCCAGCGGGTACTCTTGTTAGCAGCTGCCGGAATAGCCATCATGGCATTGGCATCTACCTTCATCAAGTTCAGCGACAGTTCAGGGCGATAGCCCATCGACTCGCCATAGGTCAGCTTCGGCTCCAGCTTGGGAGCGGTCAGCGTCACCTCTTCTGCTGAGACAACCATCGTGGCAGCCGTCAGGCACAGTGTTAACAGTAGCTTTTTCATATCTTTGACAGTTTAGTATTTTTACATCTTGACACAATAAACGATGCAAAGATACAACATTTTTTTTAATATCACAACGAAATATTAAAAAAATATCAAAAATATAAAAAAATGGTTCAGTCCGGATTATAGCCGAAGGCGTCGAGTTCGCGCTGCGAGGAGCGCCAGTCCTTGTCGACCTTGACGAAGGTCTCAAGGTAGATGGGCTTGTCGAAGAACTTCTCCAGGGCCTTGCGGGCCTCGGTGCTGACTTTCTTCAGTGCCACGCCCTGGTGGCCGATGATGATACCCTTCTGCGAGTCGCGCTCCACGTAGATGACGGCATTGATGTGGATATTCCTGTCCGTCTCCTTGAAGCGCTCTACGACGACCTCCACGCTATAAGGTATCTCCTTGTCGTAGTATAGCAGGATTTTCTCGCGGATAATCTCCGAGACGAAGAAGCGGGCTGGCTTGTCCGTCAGCTGATCCTTGTCGAAGTATGCGGGACTCTCTGGCAGCAGTTCCTGGATGCGCTTCAGCAGCAGGTCGGTGCCGAACTTGTTCTTGGCGGAGATAGGCAGTATCTCGGCATTGGGCAGCAGCGTGTGCCAGCGTTCGACGATGGCAGCCAGTTGTTGCTGACTGCTTCCCTCACCCTTTGCAGAGGAGTCGGGTGCGAGGCTGTCAATCTTGTTAATCAGCAGAATGACAGGAATCGTCATCCGTTGCACCTTCTCCAGGAAGTCCATGTTCTTCTCAGGGTTCTCCACCACGTCGGTGACGTAGAGCAGCACGTCGGCATCCTGCAGGGCCGACTCCGAAAAGGCGAGCATCGACTCCTGCAGCTTGTAGTTGGGCTTCAGCACACCAGGGGTGTCAGAAAACACAATCTGCATGTCGGGTGTGTTGACGATGCCCATGATGCGGTGGCGCGTGGTCTGCGCCTTGAACGTGGCAATAGAAATACGCTCACCAACCAGTTGGTTCATGAGCGTACTTTTCCCTACATTGGGATTCCCCACAATGTTTACGAATCCGGCCTTATGCATACAAAAGCGGTAGCAAATTTTTCACTTTTCACTTATCACTTTTCACTTCCATCGTACGCCCACTTGTAGTAGGTCGCACCATGCACGAAACCGGCACCGAAGGCAGTGAACAGCATGTTGTCACCTTTCTTCAGCTTCGACTCGTTCTCCCAGAGTGCCAGGGGGATAGTGGCTGCCGACGTGTTGCCGAAGTGCTCGATGTTGACTATCACCTGATCCATCGAGACATCCAGGCGCTTGGCCACGGCCTCGATGATGCGCATGTTGGCCTGATGGGGAACAACCCATGCGATGGTGTCCTTGGTCAGCCCGTTGCGCTCGGCAATGAGCGCGCAGTCGTCACTCATGTTGGTCACGGCATAGCGGAACACCGTGCGGCCTTCCTGATAGAGGTAGTGCAGACGGTGGTCGACGGTGAAGATGCTGGGAGGCGACACGGAACCACCGGCCTTCACGTGAAGGAAGGGCAGTCCCTTGCCGTCACAGCGGAGGTAGGAGTCCATCAGGCCGATGTCCTGCTCGTCGGTAGCCTCTACCAGGACAGCTCCGGCACCGTCACCAAACAGGGGACAGGTGGCGCGGTCCTTGTAGTCGACCACTGACGACATCTTGTCAGCACCAACGACTATGATTTTCTTGTAGCGTCCGCTCTGAATCATCGAGGCAGCCGTGTCGAGCGTGAAGATGAAGCCACAGCAGGCACCCCAGGAGTCGAACGCGAAGGCGTTCTTCAGTCCGAGCTTGCCCACCACGATGCTGGCTGTCGATGGGAACTGATAATCAGCCGTAGAGGTGGTGACGATGAGCGCGTCGATGCTGTCAGGGTCCACGCCAGTCTTCTGTATCAGCTGCTTGGCGGCCTTACGGGCCATGTAGCTGGTGCCGAGGCCTTCCTCCGTGAGGATACGGCGCTCCTTGATGCCGACACGCGTCATAATCCACTCGTCATTGGTGTCTACCATGCGCGACAGCTCCTCGTTGCTGAGCACGTAGTCAGGCACGTAGCCACCAATGCCGGTGATTATCGCATT
>JAEEGL015607582.1_pt1 | contig 19253 bp, 14 predicted proteins | sample 9134231 | NCBI WGS metagenome assembly JAEEGL01 (sample SAMN16246548, study PRJNA631951) | gut metagenome | biome: gut microbiome; feature: rumen; material: fiber-attached | host: Bos | place: Iran: Karaj | collected 2018-10 | reverse complement strand
TTGAAAACAATCATGCTGCATGGGATTCCCCAGTTTCTAAGGTAGCTGCCAATACTTCTCAATTAATTGAGAGCTAATTTAATAGACAATGTTAATGGAAGGGAGGCGGTAACGTCTCCCTTTCTTATTTAGGAGAATCAAATGGATAAAGAATTTGGTATGCAAGAACTGTACTTCGTACAGCTAAAATCTACTTATCCTATAGAGATAAAAGGAAAATCGATTGCCGCTGGCGAAGTAATCGCGGCTTTCGATAAAATCCAAATTGCGAATTTCAACGATATTCATCGTGAGGTATCTGCGCAAGGCGGCTATCAAAATCGTAAACTCGTAGTTTGGAATAGGACAGAGGGCGTAAATTTAATCTTTACACAGGGTATTTTTTCAAAGACTCAACTTGGTCTTATGAATAATACTCGACTAGTTGATATCAGTGATAATCAAGTTGTACGAATAGCACAACGCGATGAATTAGAAACTGATAGTGAAGGGAAAATTACATTAACCCACACTCCAATAGATGCGTGGATTTTTGTTTATAATAAAGAAACTGGTGAGAAACTGACGGGTCTTACGTTTGTCGACGAAAAGACACTTCAAACCCCTCTTGTCTATAAAGATGTCATTGTTGATTATGAATATGGATATGATAATGGCGCGGATGTAAGCTTTATAGGAGAAGATATCTTTGATGGGTATGTGAGTTTAGAAGGTAGGTCTAGAATTAAAGATGATGTAACGGGGGAAACCCATACTGCTATTATCTATATTCCAAAATTAAAAATTACGTCAGATTTTAATCTCACTTTAGGACAAAATGCTCAACCGGTAGTTGGAAAATTTAGTGGTACAGCTTTATCGGTTGGAAATGAAAAACAATTAAGAGCCTTAGAGATATATTTTTTGGATGAAGATATAGACAGAGATAGAGAGGATATGTAAGGAGATGGCGTTAATTTTTAATTAACGTCATTTTTTATTTATTTTGGGAGGATATATAATGGCTGATGCAATATTACGAATTAAAACCGTAATGGATGTAGGAGATGTAGTATCTAATGTTGGTACTATTCAAAAAGCTCTTGGTAAACTAAAATTACCAGATAATCTAAAAGATAATTTAAATAAAAATATTGGTAGTTTTTATAAAGAATATGAAAAATATCAAAAAAAGCTAGGTGACGGATTAAAAACTCAAGGCGATTTTAACCAAGTTGAAAAGTCTTTAAATAGAATGAGGGCTTTATATAGTGAAATTGGTAAAGATGCTGCAAAGGCTATTAAGATAGATCCAGAGGCTTTATTTAATTTAGATGAGGGTAAGTTTAAAAATATAGCTAATAAAATCGAACAAACCCTTCAAAAATTAAGTAACTTAAAAGTCGATAAAAAACCTTTTGAAGATGCCAAAAAAGAAATTGAAAGCCTTAGTAAAAATCAAAAAATAGTTGGTAATGAAGGCATATTAACCCGCATGATGGGACATATTGAAACTGGTGAAATTGGTAAAGCTAGACAAGAGTATACTAATTTAATTAATGAAGTTAAAAAAGCTGCACCAGTTTTTGACGAAATGGGCAATAGAATTAGTAAGCCTGGTACTTTTAATGTAGCTCACTATCAACAATTACAATCTATTCTTTCAAAACTTGGGACATCTTTTAGTAAAGCTGGTGCAGATGCAAAACCACTTGAAGAAGAATTAAATAGATTACAACAAGAAATGGCAGAAACTGTTGCTGCCGCCAGCAAAGACTTAGTTGGTAATGTTGGTGATTATAATAAACAGGCTGCGAGTGTCGAAAAAGTTACTGATTCTTTAAAGCGTATGCATGAAGAAGAGTATAATTTTAATAGACAAGCTCAAGATATAGATAGACAAATTCAAAGTTATTTTGGATTGTCACAAATGATTCGCAAAGTTGGTGAAATTGCAAGAGATGCTTTTAATACTGTAAAAGAACTTGATGCAGCAATGGTAGAGACCGCTGTAGTTACTAATTTTAGTGTTGGTGATATGTGGGATATGTTACCTACTTATACTGCAAATGCAAATCAACTTGGTTCTACTATTAAAGATGTATATGAAGCTGCGACCTTGTATTATCAACAGGGTTTAAATCAAGCTCAATCTATGGGTCTTGCTAATGAGACGTTAAAAATGGCAAGAATTGGTGGGTTACAAGCTGCTGATGCTACAAATATGATGACCGCGGCATTGCGTGGTTTTAATATGGAGATAAACCAAGTATCCGCAAAAAGAATTAACGATGTTTATTCTGAGTTGGCAGCTATTACTGCAGCAGACACAAAAGAAATTGGTTCTGCTATGGAACGTACTGCATCAATTGCGAATTCCGCAAATATGCAATTTGAAACAACGTCTGCTTTCTTAGCACAAATGATTGAAACTACAAGAGAGGCACCTGAAAACTTAGGTACTGCGATGAAAACTATTATCGCTAGATTCCAAGAAATGAAACAAGACCCGACAAAGCTTGTCGACTCAGAAGGTGTAGCTCTTGATGCTAATAAAATTGATACTGCGTTAAAAACAATTGGTGTTGATTTAAAGAATCAAAAAGGCGAATTCCGTGATTTGGATACAGTATTTTTAGAGATTTCTGAAAAGTGGGATTCATTAACGCAAGGGCAACAAAGATATATAGCTACTATTGCAGCTGGTTCTAGACAACAATCACGTTTTATTGCTATGATGCAAAATTATGAGCGTGTTAAAGAACTGGTTGATGCTGCTAATAATAGTGCTGGGGCATCGCAAAAACAATTTGAAAAAACGTTAGATTCTATGAGTTCTAAGTTGAATAGATTAAAAAATGCTTGGGACCAATTTACAATGGGTTTGATGAACAATCAAATTCTTAAAGGTGGTGTTGATGCACTTACTGGATTCTTTACTGTTGTTAATAAGATTTTTGATGTTTTAACAAAACCATTTCCAGACCCATTTGGTGGATTAATTAAATCGGCTTTAACTTTAACTTCTACTTTAGCATTGTTAAATCTCGGTAAGAAAGGTGCTAGAGGAGCTGTAATGGCTGGTGTAGGCTGGTGGAAAGGTGAGGGAAATATTGCCCAAAATTTTGCCAGTGGTTGGGGAGGCGCCAACGCAGCCAAAGCTGGAACCACAGATGGAAAAATTTATGCAGAGAATTTTAATAAAGCCATTAAAAATGGTCATTTTAAAGAAGCTTTTAATTTAACAAAACAACAAGCCCAAAAAGCTTCAGAAAATAATAAACAATATGAAAATACTTTTGCTGCAGCTTTTGGACAAGACCCAAAAGTATTATCATCAGCAATACAAGCACAAGGTTTAGAAGGACCATTAGCTAAAGAAATTGAAGGTGTATTTGCAAGAGCTTGTGCTCAAGTAGATACTAGTAAATATGCTACAGAAGAAGCGCAAGAGTTTGCCCAAACATTACAAGCACAAATTGCCAATGGGAAAATAAGCGCAGAACAAGCAGCAGAATCTTTTAGACTGGCTTATGGTGTTGACGTGGGAAATATGGGCGTCAATGAAATAGAAAAAGCAACAACTAGTTTTGGGAAACTTAGCTCTAGTATTCAAAATACTGGTGTTAATTTACAAGCTTTTGGTATGGCCTTACAAAATACACCATTAGCCCCTCTTGGTTCAATAATTACTACACTTGGAAGTGCTTTAATGAGTCTTGGAGGTGTAGTTGGTAAAGTTGCCGCGGTATGGACGGCTGGTATTACAACTGCAACTGGTGCAACATTAACTGGTACAGCTGCTATGAGAGCTGGTTTTAAAGCATTATTTGCAGAAATTTGGGCTTTCTTTACTACAAATCCAGTTGGATGGTTAATATTAGCTATTGCTGGGGTTGTGGCAGCAGTTAAAGGAATAGACGCAATTTATGAATCTAATGCTGAAAAACTTGAAAAAGCCTCTGATGGAGCAGCAAAAGCTTCTGAAGCATTTGATTCTGCAAAACAAGAAACCTCTGAATTAAATGATGCAATTTCAAGAATTAGAGAAAATGAAAGTGCTTTTGATAATTTAGTAGCAGGCACTGCAGATTTTAATGAACAAATGGTGACTGCAAATGAGCAGATCACTGAATTATTACAAAAATATCCTATGCTTAACGACTATGTATCAACTGATAAAAATGGATTGATGCATATAAGTGAAGAAGGGTTAGAAGCTGTAAAAAATTATCAAAAACAAATACAGGCTCGCGCTAGTGCCACAAATATTATTCAATCTGCAGATTTAGCTGCAATAGAAAATCAACAAAAGGCTGAAAAATTAAGAAAAAAAAGCTTTAGATTAACCGAAGAAGAAATAAAAAAGAATAAAGAAGATGCACAATTATTAGATGAACGTGCAAAAGCAGAGGTTGAATTAGCTCGTAGAAATGCTGCTAGAACTATCCTTAATGGTAAAGAAATTAAAGATGTAGAAGCCATGTCAGCAATTTATGCTAATCTTTATGAAGAAAAGCGTAAAGTTGCTGAAGCAGAAGTAAGCGGGATGAGTAAAAAAGATATTGCTCAACAATATGCTGATTATCATGGATATACATATAATAAGTCAACCAACAAAATGAAAGATACTGAGGGTAATGAGGTTGATTTTGATGATAAAGTAATAAAAGATGAAGTAATTGAAAATACAGTTCTTTTAGATTTTGAAGCAAACGCTGAAAGTTTAGATAGTATTTTAACCAATTTAGATAATAAATTTAGTGAAACTTTAGGAAATGTATATAAAGATTCAGATAACTTTGTTAGTGATTTATTAAGTAGTAACATTGAAACCAATACTGATTTATTAAAAGATGTTTTAAGTGATTCTTCTACTCAATTATCAGATTTAGTTCATTCAATGTCTGATGAAGAACTTGCTGCGATTCTTGGTGTAACCCAATCTGAAGTCAGTAATAATCTTGATACATATCAGAAACAAGCAATAGATCTATTAACTACACGCGCCAATTCTATTGTAGAAGCTCAATCTCAAAGTTATGCCAAATTAGGCGAAATGATGGCGCGGGCTTCTGATGTTGGGTTCGCAGCAGCAAGTACAAATACAATACAAAGTTCAATTAGTAAACAAATAGCAGAATTATCTACTCAGCAAGCAAATACTTTATCAACAATAGGACAAACATTAGAACAAAATGTTGGTCCTGAAGCTATGGAAACTTTTATTCGTGAAGCTTCAAGTATATATCTGCAAAAGGATGAAGAATTAAGTAAAGAGTTTGACAGTATTTTAAATGATATTAACTGGGAATCTCCAACTTCTCGTTTAGAAGGCTATCATAACGCTATCAATTCTACCAATGAAGATATTCAAAATTGGGGTAAAAGTATGCGAGCTTCAGCAGATGAAGCTAATATTTTAGGAGATGCTTTTACTGAGTTTCTTAGTAAAGATTGGGAAGAACTTTCACAAAATGCCGATAATTTTAAAAATTCAATGGGTGAAATTGATAATGCTGGCATTATGGCTGCGGCCAAAGAAAGTAAAACTTTGAAATCTTTATTAGATTCTGGAGAAGTTTCTGCAACTGGACTAGCAAAAGCTTTACAAGCAGTAGAAGATGGTTCACTTTCAGAAGTAAATAGTACTGTTCTTGAATTGTTGAGCAGTATGAATAGATTAGGTGATGCAGCATTAGAGGCTCATGAAATTGTATCAAATTTTGATGCTGGCATTGATTTTGGCGAAGGTGAAGATTTTGTAAAAGAAAATGCAGAAAAGGCCAAAGAATATTTTGATAACGGTGAGTGGGGCAATCAACAATTACAAAATTATATTAAGCTCGCTGCCGGCACAGAAAAATGGGATGCAACTTTAAGAAGTCATAAAGGTAACTTACAAGAAACTACAGATGAATTAATGAAATATGTTACCACTTTTAAAGATGGTTTCCAACCAGCTTGGGACCAGATGATTAGTGGTAAAAATATTAATGGTAAAAGTTTATCAGGTGCAATTGATGATGCCGTAAAACACTTTGACACCACTGGCGTGTCTAAAGAATTAGGAGATAAATTTAAAGAAGTTTCTGTTTCTTGGGATAACGAAGGTTTTATGCAAATAGATGTTGGTGATTTAACCACACAAGAGTTAGAAACTTATTTCCAAGAAATATATGGTGTATCAAAAGAATATGCCCAATTATTAATGCAAGATTTAGCTAATTATGACGGCGAGGTATCTGCCGCATTAGCTAAAAACGATTTACAAGCAACAATTGGCGATCAAGATTTTCAAAGTCGTCATTTAGATAGAGAAGGTAATTTAACTTTTAGTAATGCTGATTTACAAGCATTTGAAGCTGCTGGTGGTAGCATAAAAGAGTTAGAACAAGCGGCTGGTAAAACAGTAAAAACTTTTGAAGTAGTAGATGAAGAAGGAAATAGATTAAAAGTTAATACAGAAAAATTACAAGAATTTGATAAAGTTTTTGGAACTGGTAAAGGAAGAATTGATTCTCTTATAACAGACGCTTCATTACAAGGCGCCGGAGGAAAACTTGATTTATCAAAATTAATTGATGTTACAAAGACTAAAGCAGGTTTTGATGAACAACAATCTTTAGATGCTGCATATAGAGCTTATCAGCGTGCAAGTAATTTAGGAGAATCTACTCTTTATGATGGAGTAGAATTAGAAAAAGGATTAGATAGAGAAGGTTGGGAAGCTGCGATAGCTGAAGCAACAGAAACTAGTAAATGGGTTCCTATTGGTGAAGCTATTGCTCAAGGATTCATGAATGTTATTAATGGTAATAATACTTCACAAAATGCCGGTAATACATTAAAAGGAACTATTTCTGATGATGAATATACAGGACTTGCTAATAGAACAAAAGCAGCAGAAGCAACATTAAATGACTTTTTAGCCCAAGGTGATAAAGGTATTGAAAAAGCAAATCAATTTAGAGATGCTTTTGTGGATGCTAACATAAATGGATTAGCTAAATTAGATAGTTCACAACTTGCTTCAATTGCTGATCAACTTGGTTTAACAGAAGAGCAATTACAACGAATTGATGCGGCTAGCGAAATCGATGTTAATGCTGATACATCAGATGCAGTGGCTGGTGCGGAAGAAACTGAAAATGCTTATCAACAAGTAAATAGTGATATTTCTTCTAATCCTATAGAACCAGAAGTAAATTCAGAAAAAGCCGAAGGTGATATAGAAATAGTAAAAAGTGATTGGGAAAAAGCCGTAGAATCAGGTCGAACCAATCCGATGGTATTAACTACAAAAACTGACACAAATAATACACAAGCCAATACTCCGCAGGAAACAAAATCTACTTATACTGTAGATGTAAAAGGACAAGAAAAGGTTGATAATGTTCAAACTAAATTACAAGAATTAAATGCAATAGTTAATAAAGGTGGTAGTTATAATCTTAATGTTACTGGAGTTACTAAAATTCAAAAAGCAGCAAAAGCTGCATCATCTTTAAGTAATAGTAAAGATAGTAAAACTATTTCAGTAAAAACTGGTAAAGCTGATACTTCTAGTGTAGCACGAGCTAAAGCGGCGATTAATAAAACTGAAGCGAAAATAAAAGTTGGAGCAGAAACTTCAAAGGCTTTATCAGCTGCTGAAAGTGCTAGAAAAAAGATTGATAGTAAATCAGCAACTATTAACGTATCTACAAGTGTAAAAGGTAAAAATGTAGATATATATGTAACTAAACATGTAAAGGAAGTAACTTCTCATACTGGCGGCTACATTACTCCTTCTGGAGTATTATATCGTGCTAAAGGTGGAAATATTATAGTTCCATCATTTAAGAAAAAAGGAACAGATACTGTTCCTGCAATGTTAACTCCAGGAGAATATGTACAAAATCGTGATGCGGTAAATTATTTTGGCATAGATTTTATGCGTAAGATAAATCATAAAGATTTATCAGGAGCATTACAGGCTTTTGGTTCTGCTGCGAAAGGTAGATATGGCCGTGTTGGTCCAAAAGATAAGGGTGGGTTAACCTTAACTGGAGAAAAAGGTTTTGAAATTGCATGGCTTCCAAGTGAAAATCGTTCAATGGTTCTTGGTGTTAAAGGACCGCAAATGATTAATTTACCTCGTGATGCTGTTGTTTATACACACGAGCAATCAAAAAAAATTATAAAACAAAAATCTATACCAGCTGGTTCTCATGCAAATGAAAGAACTGGTAGACGAAGAAGTGGCTCTGGTGGCTCTGGAGGTTCTGGTAAAACTAAAAAGAAAAGCAATTCATCTTCTAGTACTTCTCACAAAACAATTTCAAGTGGAAATAAAGAACAAACTCGTGAGGTAATTAAGGCTGGTAAGGTTTATTCCTATATTTTCAATCTTGAACAAAAAATTGCTCAAGTTAAACTTCAACAAGAAGCCGCGCAGAAAAAACTAAATAAACAATTAGAAATTGCATATAATACTTTAAAAGGTATTAAATCATATGGCGATAAGGATATAAATAGATTAAATAAATCTATATCTTTAAATAAAAAGTTAAGAGACTATTATAAGGGTAAATTAAAAGATGTTAACAGCTCTGGTAGTAGTAGTAAAACTACAATTGAATGGACTAATCCTACTCAAAAGCGTACTAAGAAAAAAGGCAAATGGGGTTCGTGGAAATCTAGTAGTGATAAAAAACATAGCACATCTATAAATTTAGGTAATTATATTTATTATGATTCTGATACTGGAGCTTATCAAGTAGATTATGAAAAAATTACTAAAAATATAGGACAAACTCATAAAAATAGTAAGGGCAAAACAGTTAAAGGAGATAAAAATAAAGCCAAAGCTGTTAAAGAAGCTGCAGAAAAAGCAATAAGTGAATATACATCAAAGAGAGACTCCGCAATAGCTGCGATAGAGGAGACTCAAGAAAAGCTTGATGAGCTTGGTAAGCAATTATATGAACAATTTTATGGTTGGGAAAACGAACTTACAAAAATATTAAGTATAACTACTCAAATTGCAGAAATAGAAAAACGAACTAATCGTATAAAAGAAGGAGAGTCTTTACAAGAAGCTATAGTTGCAGCGGGATACAAAGCAATTGGAGATTCTTTAGATTATTATAAGGCCGAACTTATTTCATTAACTTCTGGACTTGATAAACGAGAAACATTAATAGAAGAACAAAAGAAAACTATTGTAAAAGCTATTAGTATATCTGATGAATGGAATAGATATGTTGCAGTACGAGATGAATATAATACATATGACCATAAAGAAATTAATAGTACAGAAGAAGCCACATTAAAGGCTCGTAAAGAAGCTCTATATGAAGAATATCGTATAGCAAAAGAAGCTCAAAAATATATAATTTCTAATATTAATAGCGACGGAACTATTAGTACTTCAATTTATTCTCAAGATTTAGAAGATGCTCATAATACTGGAAAAATCTCCAAAGAGATGTATGAGGGCATTAAAAAATATTACGATAATTTAACCGAACAAAATGATAAGTTAAACGAATTATATGAAAACCAAATATCAGATTTAAGAGAGCTTTATGAAACAGTAAAAGATTTAAAAGAACAATATGCTGATAGGTCAGAAGAACTATTAGATTCTGTTGAAAAAGCACAAGAAGAAGAAGTTAAAAAATTAGAAAAATTAAACGATGCTTTAACAAATGCTTTTAAAGATTTACTTGATGAAGTTAAATCTCGTTTAGATCAGCGTCGTCAACAAGAAGATAATAAAAAGAAAGAAGAAGATATAGCTAATAAGCAAAGACGTCTTGCCGCATTACAAGCAGACACTTCTGGCGGCCATGCAGTTGAAATTAAGCAGCTACAAAAAGAAATTGCCGACGCGCAACAATCATATAGTAGAGAATTAGAAGATCAAAGATTAAATGAGTTACAAAAACAAGCTGATGAAGCTCAAAAACAAAGAGAGCGCCAAATTCAACTTTTATCTGCTCAATTAGACCAAGATAAGGAAAATGGTAATAATTTAGCTTTAGTAAATCAATATTTAGCTGATCCAAGTAGATACGAAAGTGAAATTCAAGCAATATGGAAAGCTAATAAAGAATACGATCAACAGACAGACCAAAGAAAAGTAGTATTAGATGATGAATGGGAAGTCTTTTGGAGCGATATAAATGGCGGCTTGTCTGATAAAATTGATATAACAACTGCAGCCATTGATAGTACAAAAGAAACATTAGATAATATTGAAAGTAGTTTAAATAGTATAGTTGATAATATAAATAATAATACTTCTAAATATAATCCAACAGATTCAGATGCAATTATAAATGCAATGAATGGAGGATTAAACTTACGAGCAGCTATCAATGATATGCGATCTAACGGAGCTACTGATGAAGATATTAAAGCTGCACTGAAAGAAAAATATGAAAATAATGAAACAATAGCACAAAAATTAAAAGAAGCTGATTATGGAATTGATACTGCATTAAAATGGACTGATGATCTTACTTACAAAGAGGCTCGTGGAAGTGAGGGGAAAGGTTATTCAACAAATACTTTAAAAGAAAGTAGTAAATTTTCAAAACAAGCAAAAGAAGAAATATATAAAGAAAAAATAAAAAGTGTAGCTAAAGATAAAAAAATAAGCAAATCAGAATTATTAGCGGTTGAAAAAATAGCAAATGAAGCTGGACATTATAGACGGACTTGGATAACAGATTTAGCAAATACTAAAGAATTAACTTGGAAGCAAGTAATAACTGCCGCAAAAGCTGCTGGCTTTAGTAAATATAATATGGCGCTTACTTTTAATGATAGTTATTTTAAATCTGCCTATAATTCTATTTATGGTAAAGGAGCATATGATAAGGATAAGGCTTATGCTAAAAAATATCCAAAGAAATATAAAGCTTATTCATATTCTACTGGTGGTATTGCAGATTATACTGGTCCAGCTTGGTTACATGGTACTCCTTCTAAACCAGAACTTGTACTTAATGCTACTGATACTAAAAATTTCTTAGCTTTAAAAGATGTATTATCTAAAGCTATGACTTCTACCAGCTCAATAGAAAATTCTTATGGTGGAGATATGAATTTTGAAGTTAATATAAATGTAGATCATTTGAATAATGATTATGATGTAGATAAAGTAGCAGATAGAGTTAGAAAGATTATTGTAAAAGATGCGGGATATAGAAATGTTACACAAGTTAGAAACTTTAGATAATAAAAAAAGAAGGTCGAAAGACCTTCTTTTTATTATTCCATAAATGGCATTAAGGCTTCTAGATCATCAGGTGTACATTCAATATCTTCGCCAAAATCTTCAATTGTAAGATTATAATTTTCAATTTGAATCTCTAAAGTTTGAAGGTCATTAAGTTCCTTATTACATTCTTCAATCATATCATCTTTAATCATAATCTGACTTCCATCATCGCTAAAAACCAATTCTCCATTTTCATCTTTTTTAGCATATTTATCAAGAATTTCTTGGAATTTTTCCCCATAAAAATCACCTTCTTTTTCGACTGCCTTTCTAATTTTATTAAGTTTGTAAGCAGCCTTTAATGGAAGATTCATACCACTAAAAGCATCTTCACTATTTTTAAAATTAATAATTTGCTCCATTGTAACTGTAATCATTTAATATCCTCCTATTCCCAATTGAATATTTCTACTTTCTTTTTATGTTTATCATTTATATATTTACCGATGCCAATAGCATCTGCAATATCATCATTAACTGTTATATCAAACCAATCTTTTACTTTCATTTGCATTGAGCGTTTTCTATCGGTACGAGTCCGTCCCTTTACTTCGCAGTGTGCGCGCCAAGTAGCGGGAGGAACAATTACGTATTCAGTATTTTGTTCGCAACAAGTTGCCATTAATATACCTTGTAGTCGAGCTAAAGTTTGAAAAGTTGTAACACCAACATTTTTATTATTAAATTGTTGCAGCTGTATTCCTTCTATCCCTATAATATCTGGCTTCCAATTTTGAATTAATTGAATAAGCCAATTTTTAATTTCTATATCACGTTCTATTTCATCGTTCGCGCCAGCTTCAAAAGAATCAGCATAAATTAATTCTCCATCATCAAAAATTGAATAACCAGTAATATGTGTCGCCTGATCTAAGCCAATTGATCGTTGCTTTTTTGATTTTGGAGTAATTTTGTTTTCAAAATGATAGTATTTATTAGTTTGACATATAGGACATTCCCATTTATCTCTAATCTTTTTATATGGTGCATAAACAGTATGCCCTTCATCACATTTAAAAATTAATTCTGTGTCTAAATTTTTATATTCAGTGGAAAGTAATTCCCAACCGTGTTCTATCGCCGCCTTTCTTATATCATCAATTTTAATTTTAGCCAATTCCAGTTGAACCAAAGCCGCCACCGCGGTCTTCACCTATTTCTCCTACAGATTCCACTTGCACAAACTCAGCTTTTGGAACTTGAACTAATCGCATTTGAGCAAAACGTTGTCCTTCTGCAATTGTATATGACAGACCATGAAGAATTGATTTAATATGAATCTCTCCATTGTCATCAAAATCATAGTCTATATCTTTGAAAGGTGGTTCGATGTTTTCAATAATGACACCAATTTCATCGCGGTATCCGGAGTCAATAAGTCCAGGCGTATTTGCAATTCGTAATTTAGTTTTGACTGATTGTCCTGAACGTGGTTGTATAAGAATTGCATATCCTTCTGGTATCGCTGTTCTAATTCCTGTACTGATGATTCTAGTTTCTCCAGGCGCGATTGTAATTTCTTCTCTTGCATATATGTCTAAACCCGCATCTGTTTCATGAGCATAAATGGGTAATTGTACTCCTTCTTCTAATTGACAAGGTACTGAAATTGTTTTGTTGGTAGGTTCTATAATATCTTGAAGTTTGTTGACGGTTATCATACAGATTTCTTTAAGAAAATCTTTTTTTGATTGTGATAAGAAATCAATTTCTTCAATCATATTGAAAGCTACTTTTAATTCTTCTTCTATAGATTCTGTAGTATAATTTTCTGTAACTGCTAGTAATCGCAATTCTTTTTCTGCTTCTTTTTCATTTAATGTAGTTTGAAAAACTGCCAAAAAGTTTGGTTTAAGAGTCTCAAACTGATCATCAGATAAATTTAATAAAGATTCAAACATATCAAGACCACCAACTAAATCAATGGCTTCTTGATTATTTTCATAAAATTGTTTTAATTCTTCATCAGTTATTTCATTTTCAAACGCATCTTCTTCTACAATTGTCAATCCTTTATTCTCTTCATTATTCGTAGTCATCCCAAATTCCTCCGAGTACTTTTTTTATTGAAGCAACCCAAACTTCTCCAATAATTTCGCCCTTAGCTTTTTTTGTTTTATAAACGTATCCACTTGCACCAAGAATGTATCCATTTTTTTCAGCGTCCTCTTTAGAATTTTGAATTAACTTGATAGCTTCTTCTTCGCTATCTACTACGAATTTTTCTGTTCTTTCAATTAGTCTCATAATTTATCTCCTTTTATTGTAAGTGTAGAACTATCACTAGTTGTAGCATTTGTTATAGTTTTGGAATCAGTAGTAGAACCAGCGGTATAATAAGTTCCATACCACCACGGAGTTGTACGAATTGGTGTTGTATATGTATAACTTCTACTTTTGCCATCACTATAGCCTTCATTATAGATTTCATCCAATAATGCTTTTAATTCTTTTTCGGTAAATTCAATTCTGCCGTTTTCATTTTTAGTAAAAAACTTAGTCTTCATTTGTATCTCCTAAAATAATTAATTCTTCACCACAAGGTAGGGTTTTAATCCATTCACAAAATTGATGCCACTCTTGTAATTTGTGGTTTTTACGTTGAAAATATATATTACGCAAAATTGCGTAGTTTGCAGTCCATGTGCGTGTCTGATTGTAACTTTCTGGAAGGAGCTGTATAAGTGCACGCCAATAGCGTTTATCTTTTGTATTGATATATTTTTTTCTTAGACTTTCACAAATTATAATAATATTATTCTTTGCTATATTATAAGTTAAATCCCAATCATCATCAAAAGTAAAATCTTCTTCTGTAATTGGTCTTGATGTAAGCTTATGCATTGTAGAAGTTGAATTTGCAGTTGTTCCTATTTTATATGTGTCCATTTCTTTCCACCAATAAATTGGCGCAGTTATATCTACAGAAACAAAGATTTGACGTAGGAATTTTGCATGTTCTGCGCCTGAACGTATAAGACGTTGCGCGAGGTCTAAATCATTTTTCCCAATTTTAGTTATATCATTTGTAAAAATACTATCACTTTTGTCCCACGAGTCCATGGGTGCGCGCATCCCACGAAAAGCTCCTTCAAAATTATATACGTTTGTATAATTTAATTCCATTGTTTATTCCTTTTCTTATTACTTTTTGATTTAACATTCTGCTTATACCAATTACATCTTTTATTCTTTTGACAAGTACAATAATCACAATAGTGACATTCTGCGCTTGTAAGTTTTTTATAATCACTGAATTTTCCCATATTTTTTACCCTATATATATTATACCAAAAAAAATTTTTTTTGTCAAAATTTAAGGCGAGTATTTAACTCGCCTTTTTAATCTTTTTATATTTATAAAATACTATGATAGAGGTTTACTATTTTTTTTATTTTTTAATTTTCCTTCCCGTAAACCTTCTACATATCCATTAGTATATTGTGTATGTAAAGCTTGTTTTATATTCTTCAAAATATTTGGGAAGCAACTCCCAATTAAATATTCAAAGCTGATTTCGGTATCATCTGTAGGATTTATTTTGTCTATGGCTTTAATTACTTTTTTTAAAGTGCCGTATTTTACCGTAATTTTATTCATTGTTTACTCCATTTTATATTTTTTACTATGCTGATATCTATCTTCAACTTCTTTTTGCTTTCCATAGTTAAAAGCAGTTTTATAATCACCGGTTAAATAACCAGTTACACGTCTAAGTCTTTGAATATCCGTACCGCCGCACTCTGGACATTCGTTTCCAATTTCGCCTGTCCATCCACAGTTTAAACATAAGTCATTTGGTACATTCAAAGCAAAGTATGGAATATCTTTTTCCATAGCAAAAGATACAATTTGTTCTAATGCCTGAAGGTTATGTAATACAGCACCTTCTAATTCAACATAAGTAATGCAACCTGCATTTGAATAGCCAGTAAGTTGACTTTCAATATCAATTTTATCAAAAATTGAAATCTCTTTCCATACGGGTACATGCATTGAATTAGTAAAATAATCTCTATCACTTACGTTTGGAATTTCACCATAGTCTTCTTTAAATTTTTTCATGGCCGTATAACAAAGGTTTTCAGCTGGTGTATAGTATACGCCAAAATTTAATTTATATGCTTGTTTAAATTCAGCACATCTATCTTTAAATAATTGTTCAATACGTTTTGCTATTTGCATACCTTTTTCTGTGGTATGGTCACAACCAATAAGAATTTGTAATGCTTCTGCAAGACCAAGTTGTCCGATTACTAATGTTCCGTGTTTTAATGCACTTCTAATTCCTTCTTCTGGATGATAGCCAATCATTGTACCATTTTCATACATAAATTTAGCTGATGCAGGAGATTGTGAACAGATATAATCAAATCTTTCAATTAGCATATCTTTTGCTTCATGAATTTTTTCATCAAGGATGTGCATAAAAGTTTCTACATCTCCAGCTTGCATTGCTAATGTAGGTAATATAATTGTAACTGGTGCGATGTTACCACGCCCATCTTTGGTAAGTGGATGTACTCCAGGTTCTGCATTTATGTCTGCGCCATTAACAGTACGACAACCCATTGTATTCATATATGTTTTTGGGTCATCTGGGTCATAACCTGCATTTCCTGACCAATCTACATTTGCATAGTTTGGATACAAGCGGCGCGCGGTTGATTCAAGAGCAAGTTTAAACAAATCATAATTTGGAGTATCAGGTTTATCATTTACTCCCTTCATATATTGGAAGATTCCGCAAGGAAAAATTGGGGTCTTATGAAGCTTACCCACTCCTTTAATTGAACCTTCAAGTAAAGCTTTAATAATCATACGTCCTTCGGGAAGAGTACAGGTTCCATAATTGATTGAAGTAAATGGAAGTTGATTACCGCTACGTGATTGAAGTGTATTTAAATTATGATACATACCTTCTACAGCTTGCATAGTTTCTTTTTTAGTCATATCAATTGCATAATTATACGCGTCATAATAAGTATATACACTTTCATCATCGATAGAAATATCTTTAGGTTCATATCCTTTAGCCAATGTTGTTTCTTTTTCTATGGCTTCATCTTTTAGACCTTCTATATATTTCAATCCGTCAATATAATGTTTCCAAAAACTTTTTCTTACATATGGAACCATCGTCCAATCTAAATGGCTTGCACTCACACCACCGAATTGTTGAAGTGATTGAAGCTGGAACAAAACTGCTACTAATTGAAAAGCCGTATTGACTGAATTTGCAGGTCTTACATCTGTTTGACGAGTATTAAAACCTTCTGCAAGCAGTTTATCAAAAGGAACAGTTAAACAATTGTGCATACCTAATGCATAACTGTCTAAATCATGAATATAAATTTCATTATTTAAATGATTATTACGAGCCATTTCGCTCATTAAGTTGTCAAGCGCATATTGCTTAAGAATAACACCATCAGCTTCACCTCTGCGGCCACCAAATGAATATTCATCAACATTAGCATTTTGATTTTGAACATTTGTTGCTTCTAATTTTTCTGCAACAATATCCATCATCTGCGTATTCCATTTTCTAATACGTTCACGTTCTTGACGATAACGAATATAGGCTCTTGCTACATCTTTTCTTCGAGTAGACATCAGTCCATTTTCAACTAAGTCTTGGACCTCTTCTACTCCTAACATATGTCTATGTTCTTTAGAAATAAAATCAGCTATATTATTGGCCTTCTCAATAGCATAATCATTGACTTCACCATCTACTTGTTCAAAGGCTTTTAATATAGCATTAACAATTTTGTTTCTGTTAAATTCAACTATTCTTCCGTCTCTTTTTTTGATATAACGCATATATCAAACCTCCTAAGTATTTATATATTTTAAGGATTTTGTTCTTGTCCACAATAAATACATATTCCATTTTCATATTTATGTGGACAAATAGTCTTTAAATATTCATTATCTTCCAGATATTTTTGTACTTCTGGTTGAAGAATAAATATTGAAGGATCTAATAATGATTGGATTTTTTGATTGTTGAAGTTAATTTTATCTCTAATTTCTTCACCTGTCATTTCTTACTTCACCTCCGCGATATTCATAAAAATCTTTGAATAAATCGTAGTTATTCTCTCTCACGAATTGAAATATTGATTGTATAGATTCTTTAGATAACAAAGGTTCTTTTATATGATATTGTTTAATTGCCGCCCAGCAATAGCTATAAAGAGTTTCATATGGTTCAATTCGTCTAAAATATTCTTTATTGTTAGTAATAACTAGATGCTTATTATAACGATTGATTAACCTCATTACCATTTTCCAATTATTGTCAATAAGACAATCCTCATTATAAATAAGTGGAAAAATGAGTCGATAACTACGTAAATTTATTATTGTGCGAAAAATACGCTGAATATTATCTATTGAAACTTCATCGGTTATATCCATTGAAGCTTGTCGAATTGCAGTAGAATGTTGATAAACTTCATTTAATTCAGGAATATATAGTTCGTTAATTAATCCCTTATGACATAAGGAGAAATATGCACCCATTGGTTGAAGTAATAACCACTTACACATATCTTCTTTATTGTCTACTTGAATTGGGAATTTCATACCTACTCTGCGGCCGTGCGATAATTTTATCCAAAAGGGAAGCTCATTTTTAATTAACTCATATGCTCCTTCGATTTGATTTAAATCATAATCATGAAATATAACTCCAAAGCAATTGTTATCATGACGAAATTGTTTTTCAAAATCTTTCCAAATTGTTTTACCATCTAAAGATAAGCGAATATGTTCGGCTCGGCGCATTGTACTTAAGACACTAGGAGGATAACCTTTTATCTTTTTTGGTTTTATTTTTTCATATAATGAAATATCAGGTTTCATTTTTTCAATTTCTAATGGAAGTGGTTTATATTTTTCTCCATCAAAAGCGCGACCGCCATATTCAACATTCTCAACATTATAGTGGTTTGTATAGGGGTTATAAAAATCTTGTCGTACTATAAACTTACTATATCTGTTTGGAGAAAAGTCGGGAGATAACCCGACTATTTCTCGCTTATGTTTATAATAGGAGGATAGTTTCATTAACTCTAAATTATAAAATGGAATTGGGTAAAATGGAAGATCTGCATCATATAAGCCGTAGCTCATATCAATTCTACTCCTTTAACATATTCACAACCATATGGACTGGCAGGATCGCCTAAGGGTATTTCATCAATTATTTTTATTTCTTCAAATTTGTCTCCATACATATCAAAAATTAACATATCAAGAGGATATTTTTGAAGCTCTTTAATTAAATCATCAACTGTATTAATTTTTACTTTCATACTTTTTCACGCTCCGTTTTAGTTTTAATATAACCATTTTCATCAATTGAGGCTATTAATTCAACCAAATGATGTGGTGTATTTTTATATTTCTTTGCAATAAAATTATCATCGCGTCTAATTCCAGTTACTATAATTTTATTTCCCCTACCTAACCAAGATTTTTCTACTACTTTTTTTGTTCCATCTGGACGCTTTTCAGATATTTGTCTGTCATAATGAGTAAATGCATCACCAAAAATTTTTACAGTTACAACACTATCATTTGTTAAAAGTGTTACTGTCTTTTTATTTTTATCTTTATCTAAAACTGTTCCTGCAATACGAACAATTTTAAATAATGGAATCTTTTGTCCAGTATCTTTTGAACGAAACTCATAGTTTACTACTGGATCTTCCGGAAGGTCGCAATAATTTACTAATCCATAAAAACCATTTTTAATATTTTTTAATTCATGGTCATGGATATAACATGAGATTGAATCCATTTCCCATTGACTTATATTACCGAGACAATATTTATCCCATAAATCTTGCCGCAGCTTATTATTTACTTTATCTAATAATTCTTGATTATGTTCTTTAATAAATGGACGAATAATATCCATTTGCTTTTTATAAATTTTATCCCAATCAGTTTGTTTTATTGTGAATACATATTCACTTGATGGAG
>JAEEGL015256337.1_pt1 | contig 19253 bp, 17 predicted proteins | sample 9134231 | NCBI WGS metagenome assembly JAEEGL01 (sample SAMN16246548, study PRJNA631951) | gut metagenome | biome: gut microbiome; feature: rumen; material: fiber-attached | host: Bos | place: Iran: Karaj | collected 2018-10 | reverse complement strand
AATCAACAAAGAAACCAAGGATATCCTTATAAGCAGCGTTGCAGCAAGTGTGGGTCAGAATCTGGAATCCACTACCGATCCGATCGCCGCAGGACTTGCTCCCGTATTTGATTCACTTAATAAGAGCATCAGCGCGTGCGGAGAAAAGGTTGTAACAGCCAAGACATCAGCCGGCTCACAGATGTTTACCGCTACCGATATCGAGGGTACTTCATGGACCGTTGTCAGCGCGGTGCCTTCATCACTATTAAGCCAGAGCATTCTTAAGGTAATGTATATAACCTTTGCGAGCGCTATCGTTCTGCTGATCCTGCTTTCAATCCTGATGTTTGTATTGTTAAACAAGGCGATCAATCCTGTAACTACTATCACAGAGCGTCTTACAGATATCAGCAAGGGTGACTTCACGGTTCAGATCATACCTGAGGGAAATAATGAGATCACCACACTTGCCGAGAGCTTAAACGGCTTCATAGAGAAGATGCGCGCTACTCTCAACAGCCTGTCCAATATCTCAGGCGAGATGAACAGCCGCGCGGGAGAATGCTTTGATATCTCCCACATACTCTCAGATGCAAACAACAATCAGGGCGAGTCGATCGAGGTGCTCAATACGACTCTTAATGACATGAACCGCGCCATCGATGATATCGCTTATGCCGCAAATGAGCTCGCGACAACATCAAACCAGTTAGCCGAAAGGGCAGAAGATGTTAAGAATCTCTGTGACGAGACGCTTGATGCTTCTACCAAGGGCCGCGATGAGATGGACAGCATGACCAAGAATGTCACCACGCTGAATACCACATTGAACGAACTTACATCGCTCATCATGGATACCGCAAAATCTGTTGAAGAGATCACGGGTATCACCGATACGATCAATGCTATATCCAGTCAGACCAACCTGCTGTCATTAAATGCATCTATCGAGGCTGCCAGAGCAGGAGAGATGGGCAAGGGCTTTGCTGTAGTTGCTACGGAAGTAGGAACCCTGGCTAATCAGTCATCCGAAGCGACCGAGACGATCCGCAGACTCGTTGAGGGCATAACCAAGAACATCTCCGACATCAGCAAGAAGGCCGAGATATGCGTCAAGGATATGGAAGCCTGCTTAAGCGCCGTATCCGGTGCAAACGAATCATTTGAGATGATCTATGAAGATGTAGCCAAGGCGACCGACGGAATCGGCGAGATCGCGATTGGAATAGAAAAGATCAATGATGTTGCATCCAATAACGCAACTACTACACAGGAGCAGGCAACGAGCATTACGCAGGTTCTTGATTTGAGTAACACGATCGTATCCGAGAGCAGCAAGCTCCGTACCGAGACTGAGAACATAACCAATATCTCGGAGAACTTAAATCAGTATTCAGATGAGATCAATTCCGATCTGTCACAGTATACGGTGTAAGACACATATAAAGTTATCAGCCAAGCTGCCGATATAAAAGTATAAGACTTTTGCTAAGGACAGCACCTAAGATCACGGAGGAAACCGGTCTTAGGTGCTGTTTTATCATTGATACAGGGGTTTACGGAGGAGATCATGATATACGGAATAAACAATAATCCTTATCAGGGAACGGTTCAGGCAGATAATAAAGGCAAGGATAAGCAGCCTACACCCATAGAACAGATCAGCGACTTTAAGCAGACTTTATGGAAGAAGATCGTTAACGGTGAGACGGAAGAAAAGTTCCAAATCGGCGCCAATGAGATGACCGTAAAAGAGTGGGATAAGCTTATAGAGCGCATGGATCATACCATAGATGAGATCAAGGAAGGCATCCGGGAGCAGAACGAGCAGGATATGGAAGAAGCAGCCGGACGCGAGGCGATGGAAAAACTTCGTGAAAATACTTGCTTTTTTGATGAGCGTACTATATAATCTGTTTTTGTTATAGCGGTATCGCCAAATGGTAAGGCAACGGACTCTGACTCCGTCATTTCTAGGTTCGAATCCTAGTACCGCTGGTAAGAGAACCCCTCAAATACAGCATGTTTGAGGGGTTTATTTATTAGGGGGGGTATGCAATTCATGAGAAGATCTGATCATTTAGCAGTCCGCAGAACGATCATCATACTCAGCGCTGCTCTGCTCATGATCCTTCTGAGTGCATGCGGAGGTCAGAAAGAGAGAGATCCGGATATCCCGACGGAAGATGAAGCAGTCAGAGCCATAGAAAAAGAGATGGGGATAAAAGGCGCCACAGTGCTTAACATGCAGGATGTGAGAGGCGCAGGTCCCGAATACAACAGTATTGATGCCATATATACCATGACGTGCGATCGCGGGGTTGAGTTCACCGTTTTGCGTTCATGTGAGTATGACACGCTTTTCGGTTTGGGCTACTACTATGGCTGGAAAACTGATTACAGCGATGTCGTTCTGTCAGACTATCTTGAAGAGCATCCGCTTCCGGATGGCGTATATTATTCCGACGAATCCAATATTACCCACGCTTACGGTGTATCCCGTTATTTTGACTGCGCTGACAGACAGATATGGTTTAACTTTGATTCCGATGAGGAGTTTGAGAGCTACCTTGACGAGCTTGAACCCTGGCTTGACGAGTGGCTTAAGTCTGAACGGAAGTATCTGGCGAAAGGCAAAGATCCGATCATCTGTGTCGGCGCATACAGATCAAGCGATGATTCATCGGATTATCTTATTTATGTGTACAGGCTGTTTGGATATGAAAAAGATTCTTTTCATATCATAGGAGCAGACGGCAATAAGTACAGATGGAGTTCGTTTAGCAGAGCAATGAAAGCGGATTATGAAGCGAGAAAGCAGTTGACGATGAAATGACCGTATATTAGGAGGTCTTTTTGATTAAGTAAGGTAACTATGATTTATTCTTCTTTAAACACTTCTGGTTATACATTTCCTTATCGGCGTGGCTGATCAGGGCGTCGATGTTCGTGTAGCTGTCTATCTTCTCCGCGGCCAGGCCGATGCTTGCAGTAACGGTATACGGTTTTTCCGAGTGATCCTGAAGGCCTTCCAGGATCAATGCAAAGCTTTCTTTTCGTTTGATCATCTCATCATAGTCGTAATGCCCGACACCGATGATAAGGAATTCATCGCCGCCTGCCCGTATGCATATTTCTTCGTGGTTCGTGCACTGCGTGATCGCTTTGCTAAGGAGCATTATCCCGTGATCGCCTTCCGCGTGTCCGTAGCTGTCATTGATCTTTTTAAGTCCGTCCATGTCAATGACCGCCACAAAGAGCATTTTGCCCATGGAATCTTTGTCGAGCATCTTCTCAAGCTGCAGACTCATTCCCCGGCGATTATACATCCCTGTCATGCTGTCACGGATAGACAGCGCAAGCAGCTGATGTCTGGTCCTGGTCATCTCCAGTGCATTATTCACGAAACGCAGCCACGTACGGTAGACCAGCGTCAGCTCGCAGGGGTCGGTAAGCGACCTTCGGATCACAGAGTATCCAAAGGGGATCTCTTCAAAATGAATGGGTGAGAAGTAAAATATACTCGGTTCCAAGGTTTCATCTTCAAGAAGAGGAGTCAGGATGCCGGTATCAAAAGAAACAGGCGACAGGTCGACATCGTATTCATGGGTGGGAGTCATCTTGGCATCCAATGAAAGGATCATCTGATCAGGGTACCCCGTACAGCCGGTCGGAGATTCATTCAGCCAGTCCTTACGCAGGCATATCTGATAATTTCTGAAAGGCTTTAAGAGATAGATCATCTCTTTCATCTTTTTGAAGCATTCTTCCGGTGAGCGTGCGGCGGTAAACTCTTCCAGACAGTAGCTCTCCATAAGTCTTCCGAAGCTGATCTCATCGAGTTCATTATCGGAAGAGCTGTTATATGCGACCAGATATGCGGCCTGTCTGAAGACGCTTAGGGAACGGTCTATCCGGCCTTCACACCCGCAGCTCGTACCCGGGAAAAACATCTTTTTGACATCGGACTCGTAGGGCAGGATTTCTTTTCCGGGATCTATGAGCCGCCTTATATAGTCCACTGTCTCCGCAGCGGAGGAAGCATCTGCCGCATCATATGCAGACAGAATGATATCATTACAGCAGCCTTCATTAGTCGTATCAAAACCTATGACGATAATATCTTCAGGTACCCGGATACCCTGTTGTACGAGCCTGTAAATAAGCCCCAGAGCCATATGCGTACTGGTACAGAGAACTGCTTCGGGACGTTCGATCCCACCCTCGGCGATCTTTCTGGCCAGAGCATCTCCGCTTGAATACCAGAAATCCCCGTATACGATATGCTCTTTTTTGACTTCGAGGCCATGGCTTTGTATCTCATCAATGCATACGTCAAGTCTGGCTTCTGCTACTTCATTATCACGGAAGCCCGTAAGGATGCATATTTTCTTTTTTCCGTGGACTTCGATCGCATGACGGCACATCTCACGAAGGGCTTCTTCATTATCGCTTTTGACAACGGGAAGATCACCTATGGTCATTTCCAGTGAAACAACGGGGAGATAGGGATAATCTTTGAGACGCTCAAGCAGTTCAGCAGTGAACTGTTTGCCCTCTCCGACAAGAAGATTTACTCCATCAAGTATCAGACCGTCAATCCTGCCAAAATCCGGCAGACAGAAGATGTTTGATTCGGCCTGCACGTAAGCGGAGCGCAGAAAATCCAGATGCGTCAATGGAGAAAAAACGGAAAAATGGTATCCGTATTTTCTGCACTGTGCCGCAATACCTTTAATTATTCTTGTTCCGTGTGATGCTTCGGGCTGAGCCGTAAACAGGGCAATGTTCTTTCTACGCATTCGTCAGTCTCTTGATATGATCTTTAAAGAACCCGCATTCATCCTCATTGCATTTCTGCGCGTCTTCAAGGCGCATGTTGCAATGGAACACGTGATGGAGCGGGTTTTTCTTTGAACCGTAGTAACTGTACCGGAAAGGTACGCTGTTGTCCGTCAGCGCATTGGCGATGTAACGTGCCTGGCTCCTTAGGAAATCCCCGGGGCAGGTCATTATGTATGCCGGAGGGAATTTGTCGGTGACATGTGAGCACACATCCGTGAGTTCGAGTTCTTTTTTGCTTCCGTTATCAGTCAGGAAATCCTTGATCGCAAGCTTTAAGTCTTTATCTTCCGCATTGTAGATCTTTAAGTCGTATTTTCCGCAGTTAAGCGCAACGGCCCTGAGTTTAACCCCTTTGGCGATGGTCAGTTTCGCGTCAGGGTATGCTTTTTTCATCTCGGATCTGTAAGCTGTGTTGGAATACAGATCGGAGAAAAGTCCTAAGATATGAGCTCCGGCCGAATCGCCGACAGCAAATACATTATCAGTATCAAAGCCGTATTTTTGCGCATTGTCCGATATCCATTTAAACACGGCGCAGACGTCGGCTAACGAAGAAGGAAATTTGTACTCGGGCGCCAGCCGGTATGAGAAATTGACTACCGCAAAGCCTCTTTCGGCCAGACTCATCGCATAGTGCTGATATATCTCCTTGTCTCCGTATACCCATGCACCGCCGTGAACGATCATTATGACCGGAAGGGCATTTTTCTTATCTTTCTTAGGTTTATAGACGTCGAGCAGATTCCATTCCGGATGGGAACCGTAAGAGATATCGTCAAATCTGATTATACCTTTTGGTGTAGTGAGCCCCTTATCCCTGTTCAGATCATTGGTACGCCATTCTTTTCTGATCTTATCGCTGTATTTTGACATGTTTATTCTCCAATTCTCACACTTATATCCCAAGCGGGACCTTATGAGCACAACTATACCACATTTGAATGCAAAATAGCGATTTTCTCTTTATCTAATAGTCATACGTTATCCGAAAGATTTGTGTTAAAATGGTTAAGAAGTTTTGCCTTCGGGCACGTTTTATGACATACAAGGCAGGCATATTTTGAAAAAGAAGATAATCACAGTCATAATCGATTCGGTCGGGATAGTAATGGTCATCCTGTGCGCGCTTTTATTTTTACAGATGTTTCTTATGAACAGGGAGATCATCAGAAGCAGCCAGGAGGCAGGCGAAGTCATAGAGGGACTTTCTGAGACGGCGATGCGTGATCAGGCGCAGGACTTCTTAAGGGAGTCATCCGTCGTACGCGCAAGGGTATCGGATGACAGCATATCCAAATTCAGGGATTCGGTTCAGATGATAGCTGCGGCCGCGGAGCATATATATACCCATTCCAAGGGATACGGCAGCGTGATACTGGATGAATATGACGAGTCAAATATGGGTGAGCTTGTGACCTATGTGGCTTACGGAGACGGTGTCGATCCTGAAGATGCGGCGATCAAAAAAGAAGTCGCCCTCATGAACAACCTTCAGAGCATACTTCATTCCATTAATGAATCAAACGAATCAATGGCGTCGGATTATTACGCATCGGAGAGCGGTCTGTTCTTCTGCGCTGAAGCCGCATCCGAATATAATATTCCCGTAAACGGTGCGCCCCTAAGCTTCGAAGCAAGACAGCGTCCCTGGTATACGGAAGCATCCGGTCAGGGAGAGGTCGTATTTACCGGAGTCATAGAAGATGCGGACACGGGCGAATCCGTAATAACATGTGGAGCCCCCGTTTATGTTGACGGCAAGTTAAAAGGCGTAGCCGGCGCCGGTCTTTTCCTCGATACGATCAGGAAGGATGTCGACAGCTTTCATATCGGCGAAAACGGATTTGCGTGTGTTATCAATAACTACGGTCAGATCCTCTTTTCCGGATCCGGTGATACCGAGCTTGCAGCCATGATAAACTTTGACGTTGACTTAAGAAACAGCTCAAACACGGAGATTGCCGAGCTTACAAAGGATGCGTTAAACGGCGGCGCGGATGTAAGGCTGGTCGAAGTGAGCGGAACCAAATACTATGTGGCATATGCGCCGATGGAAACCGTTTCATGGTCATACTTTACGGTGCTGCCCGAGAGTGAGGTCATAGCTCCGTCGGAAGCGCTTTTAAAAGAGCTTGATGCCAGCAACCAAAACCAGATCGAATTTGTCAAGAAATCGATCATATCTTCGGTCCGCTTCCTGGTATTGTTCATGTTTCTGGTCGGCGCTGTCATGTATTTTATCGCGACCAAGTTTGCCGGCAGGCTGGCGCGTCCCATCACTCTCCTTACAGACAAAGTCAGAAATGTAAAGGGCGATAACCTCGACTTTGAGTGGGATATGGATACCGACGATGAGGTTCAGGTCTTGGCCGGCGCATTCGGTTCGATGACCGACCGCATGAAGCAGTATATCGATGATATCGTACAGATCACGGCCGACAGGGAGAGGATAGGAGCCGAACTGTCTGTCGCAACACAGATACAGGCGGACATGCTTCCCAGGATATTCCCGCCCTTCCCCGAGAAAAAAGAATTTGAACTGTTTGCGCTCATGGATCCCGCCAAGGAAGTCGGCGGAGATTTCTATGATTTCTTTTTGGTGGATGATGACCACCTGTGCATGGTCATGGCAGATGTTTCCGGCAAGGGCGTACCCGCCGCACTGTTCATGGTCATAGCCAAGACTCTTATCAAGAACAGGGCAACCATGGGCGGTTCTCCTGCCGAGATCCTCGAATATACCAATGACCAGCTGTGCGAGGGCAATGAGGCAGAGCTCTTTGTAACTGTCTGGATCGCTGTCCTTGAGATATCTACGGGCAAAGGCATTGCAGCCAATGCCGGACACGAGCATCCCGTCATAAGAAGAGCTGACGGGGATTATGAACTTGTAACCTACAAGCATTCTGCAGCCGTTGCGACATTCCCGGGGATCCCTTACAGAGAACATGAATTTGAACTGCATCCGGGTGACAGCCTGTTTGTATATACGGACGGTGTTCCCGAAGCTACCAATACCGAAGATGAGCTCTACGGTACAGAACGTATGCTTGAAGTTCTTAATTCCAATAAAGACAGCAGCGTGGAAGATACCCTGAACGCTCTTAAGTCTTCAATAGATGAATTTGCATCGGGTGCTCCGCAGTTTGATGACATCACAATGCTGATTCTCAAATATCTCGGTTAATCCCTAACGAAAAGAAATTAACGATAAACGTTAAATTATAGTTGACAAATATTAAACTCGGTGTTACGATTCTTTCATCGATCGATTTACTGTTGTTTTTTTCATGCAAATAAGAGGAGACGATGATGAACGAGAATGTAAAACTTGAGAGTATAAGGAAGAGCTGTACTGTCGGTGAGCGGGTAGCGAACATTTTCTGTGTGCTTGCCATAGTCGGATGCGTCCTGACGTTGATATCCGGAATAGTGATCTTAAACATGGGAAAAGAGTTTGATGATAAGATCGCGGTAATGGAGAATTCCGGGAATGTGAGCATAGGGAACACGATCGGCGGATATAAGCTCATGGGGATAAATCTTATCGATCCCGCAAATATTAAATCCGATGTACCCGCTATTGAAGCTGCACTGAAGGACCATCCGTACAGTATCGAGGTTTCGATGAGTCTTTTTATGCTGACGGTACTTGCCGCAATTCTCGCGGTACTCACCAAGATGGCAGGAAGCGTTTTTGCGCTGATCAGAAAAGAGGATAATCCTTTTACGGAGAAGGTCATAAAGAGGGTTGTTTTTGTGATGATAACGCTCAGTGTGATCCTGTTTTTAACTTCCGGCTTAGGCCAGGGAGTGTTGTGCGGCATACTTACATGGGTGATCTATACCATCATGGATTACGGAAGGGTGCTTCAGATCCAGTCTGATGAGACTCTGTGACGGAGGTGGCATATTATGGGACAGATAATACTGAGACTTGACAGAGTCATGGCTGACCGCAAGATGTCACTTAACGACCTTGCCGAGAAGGTCGGTGTATCAAATGTTAATCTTTCTAAGATGAAGAATGGCAAGATCTCCGCAATCCGCTTTTCTACGTTGGTAGCGGTTTGTGAGGCACTGGACTGCCAGCCCGGGGATATCCTGGAATACAAACCCGGCGACGCGGCGGATGAATCGTAAAGGAGGCCGTATATGAATATTCAATCAGTTGGAACCGGTCCCATGGCGCTCATGCTTGCAGGGATCATAATCTGTTTTGTTGTTCCGATCGCGGTAACCGTCATATGGCTGGTAAGAAAAAAAGAACGCTTCACAACGATCCTTGTGGGAGCGGCAACCTTTATCCTGTTTGCGGTGATACTGGAAAAACCGATCCAGAATGCGCTGATCTTTCCGACCATGATGGGTCTGCCCGAGCATGCAGCAAGCACGTTTATAAACGCCAGGCCTGTATTGTGGGGGATTCTGTTAGGTATTTTCCCCGGAGTCTTTGAAGAGACCGGAAGACTGATAGCTTATAAGACCGTGCTTAAGAACCGTAAGAACCGTGAGACTTCTATATCCCACGGCATTGGACACGGCGGGATCGAGCAGATGATGTCTCCGCTTTTTAGCGGCGGACTTCTGTCTTGTCTGATATACGCAATAATGATCAATACAGGAACATTCGGTGTTATTGTGGACCAGGTTAAGGCGATAGCTCCCGATCAGTTAAACCTCCTTTATGAGCAGGTGGAGGCGGCTGCCGCATTTTCTTTTGCAGATCTCGGGTTATATCTGCTTGAGCGTCTGGTATTTGCTTTCCTCTATCATGTGGGTTCATCAATAATGGTATTTTATGCCTGCAGGGACAGGGAGAAGTTCTGGCTTTATCCGCTCGCGATCATCATTCATATCGTGACAGACGGAATGCTCGGATTAAACATGGCCGGAGTCATAAGCCTGTCTGATTGGATGATAGAAGCGGTATTCGGAGTGATCTCTGTCATGGTCTTTGCGGGATCCTATATTTTCCTGTACAGAAAAGATGCAGCAACGCTTCAGTCGTGCTAAAATGATGAAGAAATTTTGGGAAAGGGATTCATCAGCTGCATAAAATGTCGGAATTTAAATATAAATACGAAACACACCTTCATACGACCGAGGGAAGCGCCTGCGCAAAAGACTGTGCAACGGATATGGCGAAAGCCTGTAAAGAAGCCGGATATGACGGCATATTTGTTACTGACCATGCATGGGGAGGCAATACCTCGGTCGACAGATCGCTCCCATGGACCCGGTGGGTATCTGAATTTGCTCTCGGATATGAACACGCAAGGGAATGGGGAGATAAGAACGGTCTGAAAGTCTGGTTCGGTTACGAATCGGGATATGACGGAACAGAGTTTCTGGTTTACGGTCTTACGCCGGAATGGTTAAAGGCACATCCGGAACTTCATGATGCAACGATCCCGGAACAGCTTGAGATAGTGCATACCGGCGGCGGAATAGTTGTCCAGGCGCATCCATACAGAGAAGAGTTCTATATTAAAGAAGTGAGGCTTTTTCCCGAATATGCCGATGCCATAGAAGGTGTAAATGCCACTCACACAAGTCCTTTGAGTCAGGCTCACAAGAGTGATGTCTGGGATAAGCAGGCCATGGAGCTTGCAAAAAAATATGAGCTGCCGCTCACAGCAGGATCCGATGTCCATACCACATGCATATTCGGCGGCGGGATCGTTACAGCGCGTCCTCTTGTCAGCCCTCAGGATTTCGTATCTCTGATCATGGGAGATGAGATGTATCTTCTTACGGACGGAACCGTATATTATGACAGATATGGTATATGGTATAATGACTCCGTATGATGTCTAAGATATTAAGGTTCTTCGGATACGAAGAAGATAAATTCGATAAAAAGTCCTTTATCAGAGGTGCCGTGATAAGTTTTATCGGCATCTTCGGTATGGGCTTTTTTCTGTCTTTTCTGATACTTGCGGCATACGGTACGGATCCGTATACCTTTATGAACAGGTCGATCGCTGCGAGGATAGGCTTATCGCTCGGCAACTGGCAGCTCATCATCAATGTGTTTTTTCTGGCGATAGTTCTTATCTTTAACAGGCGTCTGATCGGACTCGGAACGATCTTTAACATGGTCCTGATCGGATATTATGCAGATTTTTTTACGTGGCTGTGGGGTAAGATCCTTCCCGGGAGTATCTTTACGGACCAGCCTGTGCGTGCAATAGTTTTTGCAATAGCCATCGCATGTTTCGTGATCTCGGCAGCCGTGTATATGAATGCGGATGCGGGTCTGTCGCCTTATGACGGTTCATGTAAGATAGCGGCGGATGCCGTTCAGAAGATCAATCCGAAGATTCCTTTTTTCCCGATACGTATGCTGTGTGATGCTTTGGTCATCCTGACCGGAATGGCAGCAGGCGGACGTCCTACCATCGGGATCATAATCATAGCAGCCACACTCGGACCGGTGATCACGCTGGTCGGGAAACTCATGAAGAGAGGAGCCAAAACTTGAGACTTATATTTGTACGACACGGAGAACCCGATTACGATAATGACCGCCTGACCGAAAACGGACGCATCCAGGCGCAAAACACTGCAGCACGCCTTAAGAACGAAGGGATAAACAGGATATACGCTTCCCCGATGGGACGGGCGGTTGAAACGGCATCTTTCACGGCCAAAGAGTATGGTCTTGAGATCCAAACGCTTGACTACATGCATGAGATCGACTGGGGAGATATACCCGAAACTGAACGTGGCGGTGATCCTGCGGGCAGCGGGACAGAACTTGAGTATAACGGCCACCCCTGGACGCTTGCACATATTCTTTTGACGGAAGAACCCGAATATGTCGGAAGTCCCGATTGGGATAAGCATCATTACTTCAAAGACAACAAATGTCTTGAATACTATCACATGATCTCCGACAGGTTTGACGGATTCTTAAAGGGCTTCGGATACGTAAGAGATAACGGTCTGTATATCCAAAAAGAAAAGAATGATGATACAATAGCATTGTTCGCGCACGGTGGATCGGGTGCCGTAATGTTTTCGCATGTATTAAACCTGCCTTTTCCTTTCGTACTTACATCCATGACATACGGCGTCTGCTCGGTATCGGTCATTGAATTTAAGCCCGAAACCGGCAATATGGTGATCCCGAGACTTAAGCTTTTTAACGATATGTCGCATATTGACAAGGAGAAACTTGAAAAGCTCCGTTTTGAGAAGTGAAAGGAATGAGTATGGAAAAGCCGGAATTATATCTTAAACAGCTGAAACCGTGGCTGTGTCTGATGGATGAGGGCCATCAGGCAACGGGATATATCGTGGTCGGAGAGGACAGGGCTGCTGTCATCGATACGATGAACGGATTTAACGATCTGCACAAGGTGGTACGCGATATCACCGATAAACCGGTCATCGTTATCAATACACACGGTCATCCCGATCACATATACGGAAATATTTATTTTGACGAAGCATACTTAAATCCCAAAGACAACGAAATGGCTTCAATGTTTGCCAAGGAGCCTGAGTTTATTGATGAGATCCAAAAATACGGATTGTCAATGCCCCCGTTTAAACCCATCCGGGGCGGTGATGTCATCGATCTGGGCGGAAAGACGCTTGAGGTATACGATCTGCCGGGACACACTCCGGGCGGGATAGTTTTACTTCTGAAAGAGGACAGAATACTCTTTACGGGAGATTCGGTTAACCATCATCTGTGGATGATGCTTGACGGATGTCCTCAGTTAAGCGGTTTCGTCAAAGCTCTTGATGACGTGATGTTTCTTGAAAAAGAAGCCGACGTGATCCTTCACGGTCACGCAACGGGCTTTGACGATATATCTCTTCTCCGCTGCATGCGGCAGGGTATCATAGACATAATTGACGGTAAGACTCAGGACGATGCGCCCTATCAATGGTTCGGGGGAGAAGCTTTGCAGCATCCGTTTAAGCTTGAAGCCGGAAAAGAATACAATCAGATCGACAGCGTTGTCGTATACCGATCTGATCAGGTTTGAAAAGGGGGTTTATGTAATGGGTAAAGATCTTTCACACAGACAGGTACGAAAAACTCTAAAAGTACTGGATTCGCAGGGAAATCCGGTAAAGGGAGCCAAAATACACGTTAAGCAGACAAAGCATCAGTTTCTGTTCGGCTGCGGCGGATTTGATTTTATCCCTTATGTAATGGGGGATCAGAAGTTCAAAGCAAGTACTGACAGCTGGCTTGAGATATTTAACTATGCCACGCTGCCTTTTTACTGGGGAACATTTGAACCTGAAGAAGGCAAGCCCAACACCGAGACACTGATGAAAACGGCTAAATATCTTAAAGACCGGGGTGTCACGGTAAAAGGCCATCCCCTGTGCTGGCATACGGTCTGCGCAGACTGGCTCATGGCTTATGACAATGAAACGATCTTAAAGAAGCAGCTTGCACGTATTGACAGGGAAGTGAGCGGATTTAAAGGCGTTATCGATATGTGGGACGTGATCAATGAGGTTGTCATCATGCCGATTTTTGACAAATATGACAATGCGGTCACGAGGATCTGCAACGAATACGGACAGGTAGGCCTTGTAAAGAAAGTTTTTGATGAAGCAAAATCGCAGAATCCCGGGGCAACGCTTCTTTTGAATGATTTTAATACAAGCCCCGCTTATGAGAAACTCATTGAAGACTGCCTTGACGCCGGCGTTCCGATCAGCGTTATCGGCATACAGTCGCACCAGCATCAGGGATACTGGGGCGCGGAAAAGGTGCATGATGTCTTAAACAGATTCTCCCGCTTCGGTCTTCCGATCCATTTTACGGAAAACACACTGATCTCGGGAGACATCATGCCTGCATACATAGAGGATTTAAACGACTGGCAGGTTGACGAATGGCCTACAACTCCCGAAGGTGAGGAAAGGCAGGCCCGCGAGATCGAGGAGATGTACAGGATATTATTTGAACACCCTCAGGTTCAGGCGATCACCACATGGGATTTCAAAGACGGCGCATGGTTAGGGGCTCCCAGCGGATTTATCCGCAAGGACTTTTCACGTAAGCCCGCATTCGATATGCTTAAGAAGCTCACTCACGAAGAGTGGTGGACGGATACGGAAATCGTTACCGGTGAATCCGGATGCGCTGAGACAGAAGCTTTTAAGGGAAGTTACAGTCTGGAAGTAAACGGGCAGACGGTTGATGCCGAATTTACCGATGACGGAGAATTTGTGATCAGATTATGATTTCGGTTTTTGGGATTATCTCCATAATATTTGGCGCAATGGGTTTTTTGTGCATGGGCTCTGCTGTGGCGTTACCTGCCATAGCAGTGTCTGTTATCTGCGCCTTTATAGGACTTGCTAATCCCGAAAAACCCAAATGGATGAGCGTTCTGGGCGCATCTTTATCCGGAGCAGCTTTTCTTTTATGCTGCTGCAATATACTGATTAAAGCAGGTCCGACCGGATTTATCCTGCATGAAGATGAGTTTCTGACATCCCTGCGGGAGATGGAAGCAGCCGCAGCGGAATATGAGTATGACTATGATTCGGGATATGATGATTACTATACGCAGGATCCGTTTTCGGATGAGTCGGGGATGCCTGCACAGGATGACATGAACGCCGGACCGGCCCCTGCGGATAATTCCGAAAGCGCAAGGGGAGACAGTTTATGGGGATTCTCCGATCCGGATATCTCCGAGACAACAGGCATGATAGATCAGTCCCGTCTGTCGGGAGTGCTCGGTGAACCTGTCGGCGGAAACAATCAGATGAATCCCGGTGAAAACGCTGATGATACTTATCCCGAAGAAGATATGTTTGCGGATGCCGATATGGCGGATGAGGCGGAATTTGACGAATCCCTAATCCCGGACGGAGCTTATCTTATAGGAGAGACATGGAGCGTTCCCGATCAATGGACGCTGACCATAACTGATGTTGAAGAGACAGATTACAGAAATGAGTATTCGGGTATAAGTACGGATGCGGTCTATTATATCCACTATTACTATGAGAATCTGGGCTATACCGATCCGAGCGGTATGGCGCAGGGACTGTATCTGGATATTGAGAGCGCAACGATCCTTGACAGCGCGGGATCTCCCGGAATGAATTATCCGGGCGATGTCAACGATTTCCCCGCGGATACGCCGATCGGTTCCTATACTGAGGCAGTCGGATGTATATGCTTGGATCACAGAGGCGACTTTACTCTGGAGATGAGCTTACCCGATATGTACGGAGATATTCAGTCGGCGGTATTTTATATTAGGACAGGCAGATAAACGGCGGATGAAAAAGACTAATTCGGCATGCGGTATATTTTCCATAATATTCGGTATCATAGGAATATGCTGCCTTGGGTCGTGGCTTGCCTTTTTTCCGCTTGCGATAGCCGTAACGCTGGCTTTGTTCGGGATCGCGGACGAGACTAAGTATAAGTGGTCGAGCGCAGTCGGGATCATATTTGCTTCGATAGGGATCCTGGTATGCGCCGTCTACATGCTCTTTTTCATTAAAGATCCGAAGACCATCTTCTCAAATAAAAGCAGGCTGAAGGCGTATAAGAATTATGTAGATGAATACTATGAGAACGATTCGTATTCCGACGACGGGTACTACGATGAAGTGAACTACGACGAATATTCTGACGACGGTTCATATGATTATGAACAATTCTACAATGACGAAGCACCCGAGGACGAGTTCTACACAGATCCGGAAGGGTTCTACACTGACTCGGACGAATACTATACGGATTCAGAGGATTATTATACAGATCCGAATGCTACGTTTGCCGAACCGGATGCATTCTACACGGATTCCGGTGACGAATACTTCTGATTATGAACATTAAACGCTGGAATTTCATCTGCTCATACACAGGTATCCTTACGGCGGGACTTGGGATATTTGCGATAGCTCTTATCATAAGTCTCATTGTGCATGTATCTTTTAAAGGGGCGGATCCGGTCATGACTCTTGGGCAGTTCCCCGCAGAGTTTCTTGCCATTACCTTTCCCGTCATCATCATACAGACATTCTTTTTGCTGATAAGCAATATTGTTTTGATCGTCAGGGAAGGAATGGGTTTAAAAAGACTTCTCGGATTCGCTGCAGGTGCGGCGTGCGTGGTGCTTAATTATTTCGCGCGCCCTTACCTGTTTACTGCGCTTATCGCATGTTACCTTGAGTGCGTATCGATAGGCATCTCGGTCATGAGCATCGCAGCGGTTTATCACAAACCCTCTCTTGACAATGATTATCTGATCATACTGGGCTGCAGCATCGGCAAAGATGGAAAACTTCTTCCGCTCATAAAAAACCGGGTGAACCGTGCGATCAGATTTGCATGGGAGCAGGAGATCGCCACAGGCAAGAGCATCTGCTATGTTCCAAGCGGCGGACAGGGCATGGACGAGGTGATGAGCGAAGGAGATGCGATGAGCCTGTATCTGCTTTCTCACAGCGCCGAGTCTTACGAAGTCATGTCAGAGATGAATTCGCGCAATACATATGAGAATTTTGTCAATTCCAAGAAACTTATAGATGAGCATGATCCCGATGCTCACGTAGTATACGTAACCACTAACTACCATGTCTTAAGAAGCGGTATGCTGGCGCGCAGGGCAGGACTTCATGCGGAAGGGCTGTCCAGTACCACCAAATGGTATTTCTGGCCGAACGGATTCATCAGGGAAATGATCGCGATCATGGTCATGTATCCGAAGGCGCAGATATGCGCAGTCTGCATATGTATTCTTTTGACACTCCTTATCCATACTGTTATTATTTAGCTTATGAATACGCAGAATAACTACACAACCAAGACATTTAAAAAGATCAAAAAAAGCTACAGATGGTCGGGAATGCTCACAACATTCTTTTTTACACTCCTGATCAGTGTGCTCCTGATGCTGATGTTAAGCATGGCGGCTTCGTATGTACTCGAATCATGGGCCGCTTCCGAGTATGACCGGATTGTCTACATGGCATCGGTTTATGAGAAAAACAACAAGATCGAGATCCCCGAGAATGATCTGACTGACCGGGATTTTGTTGTGATCGATGATTCGGGTAAACCCGTATATGTATACGGCACCAATACCTGTACGATGGACGGTCATCAGGTCGAGGTCGCTTTCGGCAGCGGTTCCAGGCGCATACTGGTGTATTCGGATACCAAAAACCGCATAATCTATACGAATGAGGATACTCTGCAGATCAATCTCGAAAAGCTTTTGTCCTATATCCTGTCACCCTCGGGAATGCAGGAGATCAAGGGGAATGATGTTCTTTCTTTCCCCATGTGGATCGGAGTTCCGATGTCTGACGGAGTACATACATTCATCGGCAAATCGGGACTGTTGATCGACAGGGTGGATATGATATTCTTAACCGCAATAAGCGCATGTATTGCCGTCTTGCTGTGCGGAGTCGTTTTCGGATTCATCTTCAAATTCATCAGAGGCCTTGTAAACCAGAGCAGGTTAAAGACTCTGATCTTTTCCGATGAGATCACCGGCGGATATAACTGGATGGCTTTCCGCGTGAAAGGTGAACCCATCTTACGCAAACACAGCAACATGAGAAACAGATATGCGGTTTTGGATGTTGTCTTTGTCAAATACAGAAACTACTGCGTATGTCATTCGGTAGAGGAAGGCGAGAACAAGCTCAGGATGGTATCTTCCATTCTGGAGAGAAACATGGAGCGCGGTGAGATAAGCGCGCACTATGCTTCCGCCAATTTTGCCGCTCTCGTTAAAGCCAATGATGAAGAGGCGCTGAAGGCAAGGCTTAAGGCTCTTTTGAATGAGCTCCAGTCCATAGATCCCATTCACAGGATAGGATTTCATATCGGTGTATGCTACGTATTCCCTGCCGTGGATAAAAACGGCAATATCGTACGCAGGAGAGAAACGGCGCTTGAGAGGGATTACAACAATGCATGCGCCGCAAGAGCGACTCTGGATGAATCCGACGATTCGGGGATCGAATTCTTTAACGACAAACTTGTCGAGGAGCAGCGCTGGATAGATGCGGTTCAGGAGAGGCAGTATACGGCGCTTAATAACGAAGAGTTCGTGGTATATTATCAGCCCAAGTACAATCCGTCCAACGATAAGCTGACGGGCGCGGAGGCTCTGATCAGATGGCAGTCGCCCGAGTTCGGATTTGTTCCGCCCGGACGCATTATCCCTATTTTTGAGAAAAACGGATTTATTACGGAGATTGACCATTACATGATCCGCCATGTGGCAAGGGATCAGAAAGCATGGTATGACAGGGGATTTGACTGTGTTCCCGTATCTGTCAATGTATCGCGGGCCCATTTCATAGAAGACGATCTGGCAGAACAGATCCGCGACATAGTGGATTCTGAAGGCGCGCCTCACGAACTGATCGAGATAGAACTTACCGAGAGTGCTTTCTTTGATGACAAAAAAGCACTTGTTAATACGATAAGCAAATTGAAAGAATACGGCTTCGCCGTATCAATGGATGACTTCGGATCGGGTTATTCTTCACTCAATTCACTTAAGGATCTTCCTCTTGATGTCCTTAAGCTGGATGCGGATTTCTTCCGCGGAAACAATGACGGTGAAAGAGGAGAGATCGTCATATCCGAGACCATCCGCCTTGCTCAGGCCCTTCATATGCGTACAGTTGCGGAGGGTGTTGAGATCAAGGAACAGGTTGATTTTCTGGCCAGTCAGGGCTGTGACATGATACAGGGATACTTCTACGCGAAGCCCATGCCCGGCTTGGATTATGAACAAAGACTCACAATGAGAGGAGAAAGTTAAGATGTTTGCAGATTCATTTTGGTCACTGCTCCCTGCGATCATCGCGATCGCGCTGGCGCTCATCACCAAAGAAGTATACTCTTCCCTGTTTGTCGGTATACTCTGCGGCGGTCTTCTGTATTCGGGATTCAGTTTCACGGGTACAATGGAGCATGTATTTGTTGATGGAATGATAGGACAGCTTTCTGACGGCTGGAATGTCGGAATACTGATATTCCTTGTGGTCCTGGGAAGCATGGTCATGCTCATGAACAGAGCCGGAGGTTCTGCCGCCTTCGGAAGATGGAGCGTTGAACATGTAAAGACCAAGGTCGGAGCGCAGGTTGCCACGATCATCCTGGGCGTGCTGATCTTCATCGACGACTATTTTAACTGCCTTACCGTCGGATCGGTCATGAGGCCGCTGACAGACAAGCATAAGATTTCAAGGGAAAAACTCGCATATCTGATAGATGCGACTGCTGCTCCCGTATGTATCATATCTCCCATTTCTTCATGGGCGTCAGCCGTTACGGGATTTGTGGACGGCGCTAACGGTCTTACACTTTTCGTAAGAGCCATTCCTTATAACTTCTACGCATTCTTAACGATCGCGATGATGTTAACCTTAACCTACGGCAAGTTCGATTT